>ERZ724569.11-NODE-11-length-100457-cov-4.831357_pt1 | contig 100457 bp, 91 predicted proteins | sample MGYA00375863_ERZ724569 | MGnify/ENA primary metagenome ERZ724569 (study PRJEB28725, sample SAMN03264850) | marine sediment metagenome | biome: marine pelagic biome; feature: marine oligotrophic desert; material: marine snow | place: Pacific Ocean:North Pacific...
CTTTAAATTTAAGGTTGTCACCAGGCATTACCATTTCTACGCCTTCTGGAAGCTCTACAGCACCAGTTACGTCAGTTGTACGGAAGTAGAACTGTGGACGGTAACCTTTGAAGAATGGAGTATGACGGCCACCTTCATCTTTAGATAGTACGTATACTTCTGCTTCGAAGTTAACGTGTGGCGTGATTGAACCAGGCTTAGCGAGTACTTGACCACGTTCAACTTCGTCACGCTTAGTACCACGTAGAAGAACACCAACGTTCTCACCTGCACGGCCTTCGTCTAGAAGCTTACGGAACATCTCAACACCAGTACAAGTCGTCTTAGTCGTATCTTTGATACCAACGATTTCTACTTCTTCACCTACTTTAACGATACCTTGCTCTACACGACCTGTTACAACAGTACCACGGCCTGAGATTGAGAATACGTCTTCGATTGGAAGAATGAACGGCTTATCGATTGCACGCTCTGGCTCTGGGATGTATGAATCAAGCGCTTCACCAAGCTCGATGATTTTCTTTTCCCACTCTGCGTCGCCTTCAAGGGCTTTAAGCGCAGAACCTTGGATAACTGGAAGGTCATCACCAGGGAATTCGTATTCATTAAGAAGTTCACGAACTTCCATTTCTACTAGCTCTAGAAGCTCTTCATCGTCAACCATGTCACACTTGTTCATGAATACGATGATGTAAGGAATACCAACCTGACGACCAAGTAGGATGTGCTCACGAGTCTGTGGCATAGGGCCATCAGTCGCTGCTACTACTAGGATACCACCGTCCATCTGAGCAGCACCGGTGATCATGTTTTTAACGTAATCAGCGTGTCCTGGGCAGTCTACGTGTGCGTAGTGACGAGTAGGAGTGTCATACTCTACGTGTGAAGTAGAAATGGTGATACCACGAGCTTTCTCTTCAGGCGCGTTATCGATTTGATCGAAAGCCTGAGCAGAACCGCCGTAAGTTTTAGAAAGAACTGTAGTGATAGCTGCAGTTAGCGTAGTTTTACCGTGGTCAACGTGGCCGATTGTACCCACGTTTACGTGGGGTTTCGTACGTTCAAACTTTTCTTTTGCCATTTTTCTCGTTTCCTAAGTTAAAAGTCCGACCCACAAATAGACCGGACCGAACCTTCATTTAGATTAAATTCTAGATTCAATAATAGCCTGCGCCACATTGTTCGGCGCCTCAGAATAATTGAAGAACTCCATTGAGTAAGATGCACGACCCTGCGTTTGTGAACGCAGTGCTGTAGCATACCCAAACATTTCTGAAAGCGGCACTTTTGCACGTATTATTTTAACACCTGCTACGCCATCTTCCATACCTTCGATCATGCCGCGACGACGATTTAAGTCACCAACAACATCACCCATCCAGTCTTCTGGAGTTGTTACTTCAACTTTCATTGTGGGTTCAAGCAACACCGGATTTGCTTCTGCGGCGCCATTTTTGAAACCCATAGAGCCGGCGATCTTAAACGCCATTTCAGAAGAGTCAACATCATGGTACGAACCGTCGAACAATGTAACCTTAACATCAAGTACCGGATACCCTGCTACAACACCACTTTGTAACTGCTCCTGAATTCCTTTATCAACGGCGGGGATGTACTCTTTAGGTACAACGCCACCGACGATTTCGTTTACAAATTCGTAGCCTGCGCCTTCTTCCTGAGGCTCAATACGCAACCAAACATGACCAAACTGACCACGGCCGCCCGACTGACGAACGAACTTACCTTCCACTTCAACAGATTTACGAAGGGTTTCACGATAGGCTACCTGAGGGTTACCTACGTTACATTCAACCTTAAATTCGCGTTTCATGCGATCGACAATAATATCCAGGTGCAGTTCACCCATACCGGAAATGATTGTCTGGCCTGTCTCGTCATCTGTTCTTACTTTAAATGACGGATCTTCAGCCGCTAATTTGCTAAGTGCAAGACCCATTTTTTCTTGGTCTGCCTGCGACTTAGGTTCAACTGCAATAGAGATAACCGGCTCTGGAAAATCCATACGCTCGAGGGTAATCACATTGTTAGGATCACACAAGGTATCGCCTGTGGTTACATCTTTTAATCCAATGGCCGCGGCGATATCACCGGCGCGTACTTCTTTTAACTCTTCGCGATCTTTTGCATGCATTTGAACAATACGTCCAAAGCGCTCACGCTTGCCTTTCACCGGGTTATAAACCGTGTCACCCGTATTCACTACCCCTGAGTAGCACCGGAAGAACGTCAGCGTACCCACAAATGGGTCAGTTGCAATTTTAAATGCTAGTGCAGAAAACGGCTCGTTGTCGTCTGCATGACGTTCTGCTTCGGTTTCGTCTTTGTCGTCAAGCACACCTGTGATGGCTTTAACTTCTGTCGGAGCAGGTAAAAAGTCGATAACCGCATCGAGTACAGCTTGAACACCTTTGTTTTTGAAGGCACTGCCACAGGTGGCAAGAACAATTTCGTTGTTCAAGGTACGAGTACGAAGGCCTAAGCGAATTTCTTCTTCGGTGAGCTCTTCGCCTTCCAAGTACTTATCCATTAGTTCTTCTGATGCTTCGGCAGCCGCTTCAATCATTTCAACGCGGTACTGCTCTGCTTTATCGAGATATTCAGCCGGAATGTCTTCATAGGTAAAGGTCATACCCATGTCAGCTTCATTCCAATTGATTGACTTCATCTTGATTAAATCGATGACGCCATGAAATTCATCTTCAGCGCCCATGTTCAATTGAATTGGAACACAGTTTGCGCCTAAACGTTTGCGGATTTGAGCCACAACACGTTCAAAATCAGCGCCAGCCCGGTCCATCTTATTGACGAACACAAGGCGTGGCACTTCATATTTATCAGCCTGTCGCCAGACTGTTTCTGATTGAGGCTCAACCCCGGAAGACCCACAAAAAACAACCACAGCACCATCGAGAACACGTAATGAACGCTCTACTTCAATAGTAAAGTCTACGTGTCCAGGCGTGTCTATGATGTTGATCCTGTGTTGATCGTACTGTTGCTCCATACCAGACCAGAAACAGGTAGTGGCAGCAGACGTGATAGTAATACCACGCTCCTGCTCTTGTTCCATCCAGTCCATGGTTGCAGCACCATCATGCACTTCACCGATTTTATGAGACAGTCCTGTATAAAACAGAACACGCTCTGTGGTCGTGGTTTTACCCGCGTCCACGTGAGCCACAATACCAATATTGCGATAACGCTCAATCGAGGTCTTACGAGGCATAAATCTCTCTCAGTTATATTACGTTGATTACCAACGGTAATGAGCAAACGCTTTGTTTGCTTCGGCCATACGGTGAACGTCTTCACGTTTCTTAACCGCTGAACCTTTGTTTTCTGCAGCATCAAGCATTTCAGCCGCTAGGCGTTGTGCCATAGACTTTTCGCCACGTTTACGTGCAGCTTCTACCATCCAACGCATACCTAGTGCATTACGACGTACTGGACGTACTTCAACTGGAACCTGATAAGTTGAACCACCTACACGACGAGATTTAACCTCGACAGTAGGACGGATGTTATCAAGTGCTTCCTCGAATACATCTAGGTGTGCCTTGCCGGTTTTTTCAGCAACAATATCAAGCGCACCGTAAACGATTTTTTCAGCGACTGACTTTTTGCCGTCGAGCATTACGACATTCATGAATTTTGCAAGTAGTTGTGAACCGAACTTCGGCTCAGGTAGGATTTTACGTTGACCTACGACTCTTCTTCTTGGCATTTTCTCTTCTCCGTATGAATTCAGGGATAACCCAAAACTCTTAAACTTCAGTTTGGCCTTACTAACGGAGAACCGTTAAGATTTAGGCTTCTTCGCACCGTACTTAGAACGGGCTTGCTTACGATCGTTAACGCCTGCACAGTCAAGGGTACCGCGAACTGTGTGATAACGAACACCTGGTAAGTCTTTAACACGACCACCACGGATAAGTACTACACTGTGCTCTTGTAGGTTGTGACCTTCACCACCGATGTATGAAGAAACTTCAAAACCGTTAGTTAGACGTACACGACATACTTTACGTAGTGCAGAGTTTGGTTTCTTTGGCGTAGTAGTATATACACGAGTACATACACCACGTCTTTGTGGACAAGCTTGCAAAGCAGCTACGTTGCTTTTTTCAACGGGCTTTTTGCGAGGCTTGCGCACTAACTGGTTAACTGTTGCCATTAACTAGCTCCTGATTAAAAACTACGAAAACCCAATCACTATGATTGGGTCCATACTAATGCGACTTCATCTTCGTCGCTCTCTTATTGCTAACCCTGTGCTCGTCAGGTTTAGCAGAGCTCTGATACAAAAAACCGCGCCCCTTTTCTGTTACCTTTTAAAGGCTATCAAAAATCGGGTCGCGGAATATTAATGATCATCGCCCTGACTGTCAAGCTGTACAAAGGATAGGCAGTTAATATTCCTAAAATATGTCAGCTTGACGTGCCAATTTGTTAGGAGCACGTTAACGTGCTCCCATAATCATACCTTATTCGGCAGTATCTTCGTCTGCACCCGCATTTAGCGCTTCGGTTAATGCCTGTTCTGCTTCTGCAGCAGATACTGACATTTCTTCGATTTGCTCTTTGCGTTTTTGTGCACGACGTTCGTGGTAAGCGAAACCGGTACCCGCTGGAATGAGTCGACCAACGATTACGTTTTCTTTCAGACCACGTAGGTCATCTTCTTTACCTTGAACCGCAGCTTCGGTAAGAACACGGGTTGTTTCTTGGAACGAGGCCGCTGAGATAAATGACTCAGTAGACAGTGACGCTTTGGTGATACCAAGCAGTTGTGTTTCATACTGCGCTGGGATCTTACCGTGTTTTTCAATTTCACGGTTAGCCACTTTAACGTTCGAGACTTCAACCTGCTCGCCTTCAAGGAACTGGGTATCGCCTGGGTGCGTGATAATACATTTACGTAGCATCTGACGGATAACGACTTCAATGTGCTTATCGTTAATTTTTACACCCTGTAGACGGTATACTTCCTGAACTTCGTTCACGATGTAGTTCGCTACCGCTGAGATACCACGTAGACGCAAGATATCATGTGGAGATTCTGGACCATCGGCGATAACTTCACCTTTTTCCACTTTCTCACCTTCAAACACGTTAAGTTGACGCCACTTGGGAATCATCTCTTCGTATGCGTCGCCGTCTGGCGGCGTGATAACAAGACGTTTCTTACCTTTGGTTTCTTTACCAAAGCCGATAGTACCTGACACTTCTGCAAGAATAGCTGGCTCTTTCGGTTTACGCGCTTCAAACAGGTCGGCTACGCGAGGTAGACCACCGGTAATATCACGGGTCTTCGAGCTTTCTTGAGGTATACGTGCTAGCACATCACCTTCATTAGCCACTTTGCCTTCTTTCGCTTCAATAGTGGTGAAGCTCGGAAGACGAATTTCTTGAAGACCGAACTCGTCGCTCTCTAGAATTAGCTTAGGCTCTTTAGAGTTAACCTTAGAAAGATCTTTCACTACGATACGTGTAAGACCGGTCAGCTCATCCTGCTGCATCTCGGTGTTAGAGTCGTCAATGTCAGCGAAGCTAATCTTAGCTGCACGTTCAGTAACGATTGGGTGACTATGCGGATCCCAGTTAGCAACAATGTCGCCAGCTGCAATCGTTGCACCGTCATCCACGCTAAGTACAGCACCGTATGGCACTTTATAGCGCTCTTTCTCACGACCTTGCTCATCAATAACAGTAAGCTCGGTTGAACGAGAAACGATAACCAATTTGCTATCAGAGTTACGTACGAACTTCGCATTGTGTAGCTTAAGGCTACCCGCTGTTTTAACCTGTACGCTGTTTTCTGCTGATGCTCTTGATGCCGCACCACCGATGTGGAAGGTACGCATGGTAAGCTGTGTACCTGGTTCACCGATTGACTGTGCTGCAATAACACCAACCGATTCACCACTACCTACCATGTGACCACGTGCTAGGTCACGACCGTAACACTTAGCACATACGCCGAAGTCGTTGTCACAAGTGATTACTGAGCGAACCATAACTTGATCCACTGAGTTCGCTTCCAACATGTCTACTAGCGCTTCATCAAGCAATACGTTACGTTCAACAAGCACTTCATCAGAACCTGGCTTGATAACGTCTTCAGCGATAACACGACCGAGTACACGTTCACGTAGTGGCTCAACAACGTCTCCACCTTCGATAAGTGGTGTCATTTGAACACCTTCGAATGTGCCACAGTCGTCGTTAGTGATAACCAAATCTTGTGCAACGTCTACTAGACGACGGGTTAGGTAACCCGAGTTAGCAGTCTTAAGTGCAGTATCCGCTAGACCTTTACGCGCACCGTGAGTAGAGATGAAGTACTGTAGTACGTTCAGACCTTCACGGAAGTTCGCCGTAATTGGTGTTTCGATGATTGAGCCATCTGGCTTAGCCATCAGACCACGCATACCCGCTAACTGACGAATCTGTGCGGCACTACCACGAGCACCGGAGTCAGCCATCATGTAAACAGAGTTAAATGATGATTGCTCTTCTTCTTCGCCATCGCGGTTAATTACGATGTCAGTCTTAAGGTTATCCATCATGGCCTTTGCAACTTTCTCGTTGGCATTAGACCAGATATCGATAACTTTGTTGTAACGCTCACCCGCGGTAACAAGACCGTTTTGGAACTGTTCCTGAATTTCGATAACTTCTGCTTCAGCCGCGTCGATAATTTCTTTCTTAGCAGCAGGGATAACCATATCGTCGATACCAACAGATGCACCCGCGATCATCGCGTAGTGGAAACCGGTATACATGATTTGGTCAGCAGCAATGACTGTGTCTTTCAGACCTAGCGTACGGTAACAAGCATTCAATAGTTTTGAAATTTGCTTTTTACCCATGGCTTGGTTGATGATTTCAAACGGCAGACCCTTAGGTAGGATCAGTGAGAAAATCGCACGACCAACCGTAGTGTCAGTGAGCGTAACTTTCTCAGTTTTGTTGCCATCTTCATCGATGTCGAATTCTGAAATACGTACTTTAACGCGAGAATGAAGCTCAGCATTACCTGTACGGTATGCTTTTTCTGCTTCGTTCGGGCTGGTAAATACCATGCCTTCGCCTAAGCCGTTTACTTTGTCACGGGTTAAGTAGTAAAGACCTAATACAACGTCCTGTGAAGGTACGATGATTGGTTCACCATTCGCCGGTGACAGAATGTTGTTCGTAGACATCATTAACGCACGTGCTTCTAGCTGTGCTTCGATTGTCAACGGAACGTGTACCGCCATTTGGTCTCCATCGAAGTCGGCGTTATACGCCGCACACACTAGCGGGTGAAGCTGAATCGCTTTACCTTCGATAAGTGTTGGTTCGAATGCTTGGATACCCAAACGGTGAAGTGTAGGTGCACGGTTAAGTAGTACCGGGTGTTCGCGGATAACGTCGTCTAGTACGTCCCAAACCTCTGGTGCTTCGCGCTCTACAAGCTTCTTAGCTGCTTTAATTGTTGTGGCTAAACCACGGCCTTCAAGCTTACCGTAGATAAACGGTTTGAATAGCTCAAGTGCCATCTTCTTAGGAAGACCACACTGGTGAAGACGTAGTGTAGGACCAACGGTAATTACAGAACGGCCTGAGTAGTCAACACGCTTACCAAGAAGGTTTTGACGGAAACGACCTTGCTTACCTTTGATCATGTCTGCAAGCGACTTAAGTGGACGCTTGTTAGAACCCGTGATCGCACGACCACGACGACCGTTATCTAGAAGGGCATCTACCGCTTCCTGAAGCATACGTTTTTCGTTACGTACGATAATATCAGGAGCCGCAAGGTCTAGAAGACGCTTAAGACGGTTGTTACGGTTGATAACACGACGGTATAAATCGTTAAGGTCAGACGTTGCAAAACGGCCGCCATCTAGTGGTACTAGCGGACGTAAATCCGGTGGAAGAACCGGAAGTACTGTCAAGATCATCCACTCTGGCTTATTACCAGACTGTTGGAATGATTCTAGTAACTTAAGACGCTTAGTGATTTTCTTACGCTTAGTCTCAGAGTTAATTGAAGGTAACTCTTCACGCATGGCTGCTACATCGGCATCAACGTCAAGGACAGTTAGCAAATCGAAAACCGCTTCGGCACCCATTTTAGCGTCGAACTCGTCACCGTGCTCTTCTAGAGAGTCAAGGTACTCTTCTTCGTTAAGAAGTTGTCCACGTTCTAGGGTCGTCATACCTGGCTCGGTTACCACGTATGATTCAAAATAAAGCACGCGTTCGATATCACGCAGTGTCATATCAAGCATTAAGCCGATACGAGACGGGAGTGATTTAAGGAACCAGATGTGTGCCACTGGGCTAGCTAGCTCGATGTGGCCCATACGCTCACGACGAACTTTAGTCAGCGTCACTTCAACGCCACACTTCTCGCAGATAACACCACGGTGCTTAAGACGCTTATACTTGCCGCAAAGACATTCGTAGTCTTTTACCGGACCAAAGATACGCGCACAGAACAGCCCGTCACGCTCAGGCTTGAACGTACGGTAGTTAATGGTTTCAGGCTTTTTAACTTCACCAAATGACCATGAACGAATCATGTCAGGTGAAGCAAGACCAATGCGAATATTATCGAATTCTTCGGTCTTGTTTTGTTGCTTTAGAAACTTTAATAAGTCTTTCACATTACTCTCCCAGCGGAGTCAGTCTCTAGAACCCGGCGCAAGCGCCGGGCCATCTCATATCATTACGCAGCGATTGCCGTGTTACTTTTCTTCAAGCTCGATGTTGATACCCAACGAGCGAATTTCTTTAAGTAATACGTTGAATGATTCTGGCATGCCAGGCTCCATTCTGTGGTCGCCATCGACGATGTTCTTGTACATCTTAGTACGGCCGTTAACATCATCCGACTTAACAGTAAGCATTTCCTGAAGGGTATATGCTGCACCGTAAGCTTCGAGGGCCCACACTTCCATCTCACCGAAGCGCTGACCACCAAACTGAGCTTTACCACCCAGCGGCTGTTGTGTAACAAGGCTGTACGAACCAGTAGAACGCGCGTGCATCTTGTCGTCTACTAAGTGGTTCAGTTTCAGCATGTACATGTAACCTACGGTTACAGGACGCTCAAACTCGCGACCAGTACGACCGTCGAACAAAGAAATCTGACCGCTTTCTGGAATATCAGCTAGCTTTAACATTTCTTTGATTTCAGATTCGCGTGCACCGTCAAATACAGGTGTTGCTACTGGAACACCCTTACGTAGGTTTTCGGCTAAGCGACGAACTTCGTGATCAGTGAAGTTATCAATGTCCACCTCTTGGTGATTTTCACCAAGTTCGTACACCTTCTTCAAGAATTCACGTAATTCTGCCAACTCACGCTGCTCTTTAATCATGCGATCAATCTTCACACCGAGACCATGGGCTGCCATGCCTAAGTGAGTTTCTAAGATTTGACCGATGTTCATACGAGACGGTACACCTAGAGGGTTAAGCACGATATCTACCGGCGTACCGTTAGCATCGTATGGCATGTCTTCTACTGGCTGGATAGTCGAGATAACACCTTTGTTACCGTGACGACCGGCCATTTTATCACCCGGTTGGATGTGACGTTTAACCGCTAGGTAAACCTTAACAATTTTAAGAACACCTGGTGCTAGGTCATCGCCTTGCGTGATCTTACGACGCTTGGTTTCAAACTTCTTATCGAAGTCTTCTTTAATTTCAGCGTGTTGATCTGCAATTTGGTCAATCTCTAGCTGCGCGTCTTCATCGTTAAGTGCAATTTCAAACCACTTCTCGCGAGGCATGCTGTCAAGCTTAGCTTGATCAACACCAGCGCGGGTAAATGCGTTACGAGCACGTGCAAAGATACCATCCGCTAAGATTTCAAATTCATCAGTAAGATCTTTCTTAACCTGACGAAGTTGCATGTCTTCGATTTCAAGCGCGCGTTTGTCTTTCTCTACACCATCACGGGTAAATACTTGAACGTCGATAACGGTACCGTGAACTGAGTTAGGTACACGTAGAGACGTGTCTTTAACATCAGACGCTTTCTCACCGAAGATAGCTCTTAATAGCTTCTCTTCTGGCGTAAGTTGGGTTTCACCTTTAGGTGTCACTTTACCTACTAGAATGTCACCGCCTTTCACTTCTGCACCAATGTAAACAACACCAGATTCATCAAGCTTGCTTAATGCAGATTCACCTACGTTCGGGATATCAGAAGAAATTTCTTCTGGCCCAAGCTTAGTATCACGAGCAATACAGCTTAGCTCCTGAATGTGGATTGTAGTGAACCGGTCTTCTTGTGCTACACGCTCAGAAATAAGGATTGAATCCTCAAAGTTGTAACCATTCCAAGGCATGAACGCGATACGCATGTTCTGGCCTAGAGCAAGGTCACCTAAGTCTGTAGAAGGACCATCAGCAAGTACATCGCCTGTCACAATCGGGTCACCCACGCTACACGTCGGCTTCTGATTGATACAGGTGTTCTGGTTAGAACGGGTGTACTTAGTCAGGTTATAGATATCGATACCCGCTTCGCCAGGAAGCATTTCTTCTTCATCGACTTTAATAACGATACGACTTGCGTCAACATAATCGACAACACCACCGCGTTTAGCGACAACAGTTACACCTGAGTCTACCGCGATAGTGCGTTCCATACCTGTACCTACTAGCGGCTTATCGGCGCGTAGTGTTGGTACAGCCTGACGTTGCATGTTGGCACCCATCAGTGCGCGGTTAGCATCATCGTGTTCAAGGAACGGAATAATACTTGCCGCAATTGAAACGATTTGCTGTGGTGAAACGTCCATGTATTTGATGTCTTCTGTAGGCATCAAAGTAGTTTCACCGCGGTGACGACATGGAATAAGGTCGTCAACTAGCTCACCATTTTCAGTTAGCGCAATGTTTGCCTGTGCAATGGCGTATTGGCCTTCTTCAATCGCAGATAAATAATCGATTTCGTCAGTAACCACACCGTCTACGATACGACGGAACGGCGTTTCTAAGAAACCGAAATCATTGGTGCGCGCGAAGCTCGCCAATGAGTTAATTAGACCGATGTTCGGGCCTTCAGGGGTTTCGATTGGACATAGACGACCATAGTGGGTCGGGTGTACGTCTCGAACTTCGAAGCCTGCACGTTCACGGGTAAGACCACCCGGACCTAAAGCAGAAATACGACGCTTATGCGTGACTTCTGAAAGCGGGTTGTTTTGGTCCATGAACTGAGAAAGCTGTGATGAACCAAAGAACTCTTTAACGGCAGCTGAGATAGGCTTAGCATTAATGAGGTCTTGAGGCATAACATTGTCAAGATCGCCTAAGCTAAGACGCTCTTTAACAGCACGCTCAACACGCACTAAACCAACACGGAATTGGTTTTCTGCCATTTCACCTACAGAACGGATACGACGGTTACCTAGGTGATCGATATCATCAACTTCGTCTTTACCATCACGAATCATTATTAGCTGTTTCATAACAGAAATAATGTCTTCTTTATCTAGTGTGCCAGAACCAATGAGTTCTTCACGACCAAGACGACGGTTAAACTTCATGCGACCAACAGATGACAAGTCATAACGTTCTTCAGAGAAGAACAAGTTATCAAACAAGGTTTCCGCTGCATCTTTCGTTGGTGGCTCACCAGGACGCATCATACGGTAGATTTCAACAAGCGCCTCTAGGCGGTTAGTTGATGAATCGATACGTAATGTGTCAGAGATGTATGAACCGTGGTCTAATTCGTTGATATAAAGCGTTTCGAACTCTTTGATGCCCGCTTGGCTTAACGCAGCAAGATTTTCAAGAGTGAGTTCGTCGTTCGCGCTAACAATGACTTCGCCAGTGTCTTCATTGACGTAAGTAGCAGCAAATACACGACCAATCAGGTAATCTGCAGGTACTTCTAGTTCAGTAAGACCGGCTTTTTCCAAGGCACGAGTGTGACGAGCAGAAACACGACGCCCGGTTTCAACAACCACGTTGCCTTCGCCATCAATGATATCAAAGGCGGCTGTTTCACCACGTAGGCGATCAGGCACCACTTCCATCATTAACTTGTCTTTATCAATACGTACGCTAACTTTGTCAAAGAAGGTATCTAGGATCTCTTCTGACGTCATTTCTAGCGCGCGTAAGATGATAGTTGCAGGCAACTTACGACGACGGTCAATACGAACAAATAGGTTATCTTTCGGGTCAAACTCAAAGTCTAACCACGAACCACGGTAAGGAATGACACGTGCGTTATAAAGCACTTTACCTGACGAGTGGGTTTTACCTTTGTCGTGATCAAAGAAGACACCAGGTGAACGGTGTAGCTGTGACACGATAACACGCTCAGTACCATTGATAACGAACGTACCGTTCTCGGTCATCAATGGGATCTCGCCCATGTACACTTCTTGTTCTTTAATATCTTTTACGGTACCTGGGGCAGCGTCTTTATCGAACAACACTAACCGTAGTTTTACTCTTAACGGAGCAGAGAAAGTTACACCGCGAATTTGACATTCTTTAACGTCAAATACTGGCTCTCCCAGGCGGTAGCTTACATATTGAAGCTCTGAATTACCTGAGTAACTTTTAATTGGAAAAACGGAACGAAATGCTGCTTCCAAACCGTATTGAGCATCTGCGTCGATCTCAATAAACTTTTTGAAAGAATCAAGCTGAATTGAAAGAAGGTATGGAATTTCCAATACCTGTGGGCGTTTGCCAAAATCCTTACGGATACGTTTCTTTTCGCTATAAGAGTAAACCATGGGTTCCTCAGCCTGCTGATTTATGACCCAACCTGCTGCAAAATGCTTTAAAACGCGTGCTATGGGCTAAAAGCTGCGTTTTAAATGGCGCACTAAGCAACAAACTTCCACAACCCTTTTTCGGGTAGATACACCAGCATACAACAAAATTCAACTTATTATTAGTTAACTTGTTGGATTTTTATGCTTTTTATGGGTATTTCCGAATTACGCATTTAGCCGTGTAGTCAAGGGTTAGAATCTACACGCTATACAGCGCAAAAAGGCTGGTGGTTCAAAAAACCACCAGCCTTGCCGTCTCAGGCAAATAATCTAAACAAATAGATTACTTGATTTCAACTTCAGCGCCAGCTTCAACTAGCTGTGCTTTAAGTTCTTCAGCTTCTTCTTTGCTTACGCCTTCTTTGATAGCTTTAGGAGCAGATTCAACTACTTCTTTAGCTTCTTTAAGACCTAGGCCAGTCGCGCCGCGAACTGCTTTGATTACTGCAACTTTGTTGCCACCGAATGAAGTCATTACAACGTCAAATTCAGTTTTCTCTTCTGCTGCTGCTTCACCGCCAGCTGCTGGACCAGCTACAGCTACTGCTGCAGTTGCTTCAACACCGAACTTTTCTTCAGCTGCTTCGATTAGCTCTACCAATTCCATAACTGGCATTTCAGCAATCGCGTTTAAGATATCTTCTTTAGTTAGAGCCATGTTCTCTAAACTCCTGGGTTTTGAATGTTAAAAAAATCAATATGCCAAAAACGGGAATTACTTCTCGTCTTTGATCGCCGCCAATACGCGCACAAACTTGGTAGGAACTTCGTTGATTGTTTGAACGAATTTGCCCACCGGTGCTTTGAAGGTTGCAAGAAGTTTTGCAAGCGCTTCGTCGCGAGTTGGAAGTGAAGCCACTGCGTCCAATTTCTCTGGACCAAGAAGACCACTACCAATTGATAGTGCTGTTACCTTTAGCTTATCGTTCCCTTTCGCAAAGTCTTTGAAAAGACGTGCCGCACCGCCTGGTGCGTCGATTGAGAAACCATAGATAAGCGGACCAGTAAGAGCGCTATCGATGTCTGCAAATTTGCTGTCTGCCAATGCACGCTTAGCTAGAGTATTACGTACAACCTTTAGGTATACGCCTTGCTCACGAGCTTTAACGCGTAGGTCAGTCAGTTCTGCAACTTCCATCCCACGGTATTCAGCGACGGCAACGGATAGAGCGCGAGACGCAACTTCAGAAACTTCTGCTACGATCTCTTTTTTTGCTGCTAAACCTAGTGCCACTGAGTTCACCTCTTTGTATCTGACTTTGTTTGTGGTTTCCTACTTACGCCGTCAGGGTTCACAGATTGATATCAACCAACACAGTTGATACCGCTCTACGGTGTTTGTTACCCCAGAGAGTCTGAGTCAAACCACCGTCTGCGCAGGTTGTTGTATTAAGCAATGTGTTGACTGTGAAAGTTCTCTTACCTCTTTCACCACATCGCACCTGCGGTCTTGGACGGGAGCTGCTTACTAGCACTGCTATGTACACAGCTCCAACCCATAACCTTTCAGAGATCCAACGGGAGATAATCCCTTTGGAATTAAAGACCTACAGAAGCCTTATCAAGAGATACGCCAGCGCCCATAGTGGTGCTTAGGCTGATTTTCTTGATATAAGTACCTTTAGCAGAAGAAGGCTTAGCTTTCTTCAATGCTTCAAGTAGTGCTTCAAGGTTTTCTTGAATTTGATTTGCTTCGAACGCAATTTTACCAATGCTAGCGTGGATGATACCGTTCTTATCGTTACGGTAGCGTACCTGGCCCGCTTTTGCGTTCTTAACAGCAGTAGCAACGTCTGGCGTTACTGTACCCGTTTTAGGGTTAGGCATAAGGCCACGTGGACCTAAGATTTGACCTAGTTGACCAACAACGCGCATTGCGTCTGGGCTAGCCACTACAACGTCAAAGTTCATTTCGCCTTTTTTAACTTGCTCAGCTAGGTCGTCCATACCAACGATGTCAGCACCGGCTTCTTTAGCTGCTTCAGCATTTGCACCTTGAGTGAATACGGCAACACGAACGTCTTTACCAGTACCGTTTGGAAGCACTGTTGCGCCACGAACGTTTTGGTCAGATTTTTTCGCATCGATACCAAGGTTAACTGCTACGTCAACGCTTTCTGCGAACTTAGCTGTTGCTAGTTCTTTAAGAAGCGCTACCGCTTCATTGATTTCGTACTCTTTAGTCGCTTCAACTTTGTCGCGAATAAGACGAGCGCGTTTCGTTAATTTAGCCATTCGATTAGTCCTCTACGTTCAAGCCCATTGAGCGAGCAGAACCCGCGATAGTGCGTACCGCTGCATCTAAGTCAGCTGCAGTGAGATCTGGCTCTTTAGTTTTAGCAATCTCTTCTAGCTGAGCGCGAGTTACTTTACCCACTTTCTCAGTATTAGGACGGCCAGAACCACTCTTGATGCCAGCTGCTTTCTTAAGCAGGTAAGACGCAGGAGGAGTCTTAGTTTCGAATGTGAAAGAGCGATCTTCGTATACCGTAATTTCTACTGGTACCGGAGCGCCTTTTTCAAGGCTGTCAGTTTTCGCATTGAAAGCCTTACAGAATTCCATGATGTTCACACCATGTTGACCTAGTGCAGGACCAACTGGTGGACTTGGGTTAGCAGAACCAGCTGCAACCTGAAGCTTGATAATACCGCTTACTTTTTTAGCCATTTTACATGCTCTCTTGTTTGGGTCTAACGCCTCGCAAATACAGAGAATATTTGCTCAATCGGCTTCCCGTTTCCGTTTAAAAGGGCGCGCATTATATAAGGTGATTAATTGCTATGCAAGCATTAATGTGATTAAAAAACGATCTCACGGACAGTTTTTTAATGAAATTACTCGGCAGATAATTATCAAGCCATTCAATGGCAATGACTATTAAGAGGAAAGGAAATGGAAGACTATCAATTTACAACTTTAACTGAAGACGAAATGAACCGTGTCAATGGTGCTTGGCTTGCAAATGCTGCCGGCGCTATCGCCGGTGGTGTAGGCGGTTTTTTTGGCGCTATAATATCTGGGGGGCAAGACGCAACAGCAGAAGATTTAGCCATTGGCGCATTTTCTGGATTTATCGCTGGTGGATTAAACCCTGTAAGGGGTTTCGGAAGCTTGGCGACAACGCTGGGCGGTACAATCGTAGGATCAGGTGCGTCTAACTTGGCTGATGACATGATACAAAGCAGAAGGCTACGTTATTGAGAGTGAGGGGAACGTTTATGGAATTTATTATCGGTACGCTATTGTGGTTAGCTTGGGTAGTTACCCTCAATGTCGTATTTAAAGGCGCATTGAAAGTCGGCTTTTGGGGCGCTATTAGCGACGCACCGCAACTTTCATCTTGGCAGGCACATCTACTGCAAGGCATATTTATTCTTGCCCTATTAGTGCCTGCTTACTTGCTTATTCCTTTTGGTAGCGTTTCTTGAATAGCTCTATATCGACAAAGCCGTAATTAAAAACAAAAAACCTGCTAAAAGCAGGTTTTTTTATTCATAAAAGGTAAAAAGCGTTTAGCCCTTTTCTACTTGACCAAATTCAAGGTCTACCGGTGTAGAGCGACCGAAGATAAGCACCGATACTTTCACGCGGCTCTTTTCGTAGTCGACTTCTTCTACCACACCATTGAAGTCTGCAAAAGGACCGTCGGTAACCCGAACCACTTCGCCCGGCTCGAACAACGTTTTAGGCTTAGGCTTGTCAACAGATTCTTCAAGACGGTTTAAGATAGCGTCTGCTTCTTTTTGCGTAATTGGCATTGGGCGATCTGATGTTCCACCAATAAACCCAAGTACACGCGGCACACTTTTCACTAGGTGCCATGAATCTTCGTTCATTGCCATTTCAACTAACACGTAGCCAGGGTAAAACTTACGCTCTGATTTACGTTTTTGGCCTGCACGCATTTCTACCACTTCTTCTGTCGGTACTAATACCTGACCGAAGTGTTCTTCCATATTGTGCATTTTGATGTACTCAAGCAACGTCTTTTTTACACGTGCTTCATACTGCGAATATGCTTGTACTACGTACCATCTTTTCTTAATTGCTTCTTCAGACATACGTTATGCTCCTATTCCAGTAATAAAGCCAACAAGACGAACAATAATGCCATCAAGTCCCCATAAAATGAGTGACATTACCAAGGTAGCAGCGAGTACGATGATAGTGGTCTGATTGGCCTCTTGACGAGTAGGCCATACTACCTTGCGTACCTCAGTTCGAGATTCTTTTGCAAAACTTAAGAAATTACCGCCTTTGGTGGTGGATGCAGCAAGAAAGCCCGCAATTGCCACTACCACTACGGCCGCAACCGCACGGTAAAGTACCGAAATTTCGCCATACATGGTGTTAGCGGTAACTAAACCAGCAAGTAGGGCAAACACGATTACCCATTTAAACATGTCCAAGCCGTTGGACTGATTTTCCGTTTTTTCGCTCATGTCACGATCCTAGCACTACAGCGTCGTTTAGCTCACGTTAATACGAAAGCACTTAATCTGGCAGGGGTGGAGGGACTCGAACCCCCAACCATCGGTTTTGGAGACCGCTGTTCTACCAATTCGAACTACACCCCTGTGGCGTTAAACTCACAAATTTTACTTACACTACCCTTGGGAATTCAGCGTCATTTCGTTGGAAAGTGCGGTATCGCAAGGGAGGGACGCGTATTATACTCAAGATTGTAATAGGCACAAGGATTTTTCCATCAATACTGTTACTCAACACCGATAAAGCCCCCAGTCTGATGCGCCCATAGCTTGGCGTAAATGCCATTGCGTTCAAGCAGCTCTGCATGGCTCCCTTGCTCTACAATTCTGCCTTTGTCCAACACAAGCAATCTGTCCATTTGCGCTATGGTTGACAGCCGGTGGGCAATAGCCAATACCGTTTTGCCTTCCATCACTTTATCAAGACACGCTTGTATTGCCGCTTCAACTTCTGAGTCTAGTGCTGAAGTGGCTTCATCAAGTATTAATACCGGGGCGTCTTTCAATAGTACGCGAGCAATGGCCACACGCTGTCGCTGTCCTCCTGAGAGTTTGACACCTCGCTCACCCACGTGCGCATCGTAGCCAGTGCGTCCCTGACTGTCCGTAAGCGTCAGAATGAATTCGTGGGCTTCGGCTTGTTTAGCTGCACGAATCATATCCTCTTCGGTGGCGTCGGTTCGACCATATAAAATATTGTCGCGCACCGAGCGGTGCATCAAGGAGGTATCTTGTGTCACCATGCTGATTTTGGCCCGTAACGTTTCTTGGCCTACCTGCGTAATATTCTGGCCATCAATCGTAATCTGTCCACTTTGGGCATCATAAAACCGCATCAACAAGTTCACGAGAGTAGATTTCCCCGCCCCAGAACGACCGACCAAACCCACTTTTTCCCCTGGTTTGATCGCTAAGTTGAGTTGTTGAAAGACCTCTATCGGTCTGTTTCCTGCACCTGTGTATGAAAAATGGATATTATCAAATAGGATTGCGCCGCCATTCACCTTCAGTGCATTGGCCGCTGGTGCATCTTTTACTGCTATTGGTTGCGCTAAGGTATTCATGCCATCTTGCACCGTGCCTAAATTTTCAAATAAGCCTGACACTTCCCACATGATCCAATGCGACATACCGTTAAGGCGTAAACACAAGCTGATGGCAATCGCGATATCGCCAGCGCTGGCAATATTTTCTAACCATAGATGTATCGACAATGCACCGACAACAAAAATGAGTATGGCATTGGCCATTTCAACGCAGAATTCCAGTACGGTAACAAGACGCATTTGCGGGTAAACGGTTTTTAGAAAGCCATCCATGCTTTCTTTAGCGTAATCGGCCTCTCGTCGGCTATGAGAAAACAATTTTACCGTGGTGATATTGGTGTAACTATCAACAATACGCCCAGTCATCAGTGAACGGGCGTCAGCCTGCCGCTGAGAAACAACTTTGAGCTTAGGCACCAAAACACGAAGAATACATATATAGACAAAAAACCATATAATAAGCGGTACGGCTAATCGCCAATCAGTGCTGAAAATTAGCACCACCATTGAAATGAAGTACACACAAATGTACACCATTAAATCGAGCACTTTGGTTACCGTTTCACGCACGGATAACGCAGTTTGCATCACCTTTGTTGCTACCCTACCGGCAAATTCGTTGTGAAAAAAGGTGAGGCTTTGCCCTAATAAATAGCGGTGAGCCTGCCAGCGAATTCGCATGGGATAGTTCCCCATTAACGACTGCCTAGACAACAACGAGCGCAGCAAAATAAAACCGGGAATAAGTACCAATACCGTGGTACCCATCCCCACCAATGTCCATTTTTGCTCATCAAGAAAGGAGTCTCGGTTTTGTTCGGAAAACCAGTCCACCATTTGGCCAAGAAACCCAAACAGCGCGACTTCCAGCACCGCGACGATTGCACTTAATAGGGAAACAATGGCGATAACACCCCACATGCCCTGAGTGTAGTATTTGCAAAAAGCGACAATACCTTTAGGAGGTTGAGCGGGTGGCGTATCGGGAAAGGGCTTAGTTAAGCGCTCGAAAAATGAAAACATGGGTATGACTCACGTGGTTATACATCAACGGCAAATTATCTACAGGATTCTACACCATCTATTCGGAGCTATCGGTAAAACCTTTCACATTTTCCTCACTCTGAACGTTCACGCCTTACGCTATGGTAGAAAAGGCTAAAAGTGGTCTAACCTTTGTCGATAGTTTGGAATTATCTCGCGCCCATCACATATTGATGTAATGCTGACAGTTCTATGGGTATTAACATGAAGAAATAACAGTGATTTTAGCCTTTCAGTACACCGAATGCCGTTTTTCAGCTAGACTCCACCCTATGTCTACATTTAGCGTTTTCATTTATTGATGAAAGTTTTTACCGCGCGCCAAGCTATTTTTAACCGTCGCCAACATACGGTTGCCTACGAGGTCTTCTTTCGCGACGGTATTGAAAACGTCTTTCCAAAGGGCGTAGACCCTACCGTGGCCACCTCTCGGCTTATTGTAAATCAACATTTAAACGTGGGTATTACTGCTATTACCAACGGTAAACGCGCCCTCGTTAACTTTTCTCAGCAAGGCCTGATTGACCGCATCCCTTCTCTGATGCCGCCCAATGATATCATTATAGAGGTGCTTGAAGATGTGGAACCCACTGATGAAGTGTATGAAGCTTGTCGAGAGCTTTTTCACAAAGGCTATCGAATGGCCTTGGACGATTTTTTATATCACAAGGATTGGGAGCGGTTCTTAAACTTCACCCGATTATTAAAGTTTGATATTCAAAACACCCCATTAGAAGAAATCGCACCGCTTGTAGAAAAATTTAAAAAACGAAAAGGCCTTAAACTGCTTGCGGAAAAAGTAGAAACACAAGAAGAGTTTATGCTGGCAAAAAAAATGGGCTTTGATTTCTTCCAAGGTTACTTTTTCTGTAAACCTGAAATGATTGAAAATAAAGATATCGAAGCGCAGCATGCCATGACCCTGATTATCTACCATGAAGCGTTAAAGCCATTTTTAAACTACACAAAACTTGCAAGTTATTTCGAACAAGATGTTAGCCTGAGCTACAAGCTTTTACGCTTTACGAATTCAGGTCTATTCGTATTAAAAGAGCCCATTGAGTCTATAAAGCAAGCCCTAGTATATTTGGGAGAAGAGCAAGCTAGGAAATTCATTTGTTTAATTGCCACCGCCCACCTACGCCAAAATAAACCCGTAGAAATTATTAGAATGTCGATTATTCGTGCTCGCTTTTGTGAACAAATCGCCAAACACGTTGCTCCGGGGGCTTCTGATAGCGCCTTCATGGTGGGCTTGTTTTCCATGATAGATGCCTTACTTGATACGCCCATGGCATCATTACTTGCTAAGTTACCGCTCAGTGAAGATATTAAAACGGCGCTACTGGGAGAAAAGAGTTTGTTACTGAATACCCTAGAATTAGTCAAAGCCTACGAGGCTGGCAGTTGGTGGGCCATCACGAAAAAAGCGGAACTGATTAATATTCCCCAAGATGATTTGCCCGATATGCACCGCAATGCAACCTTGTGGTCTGAAACCTACGAGACCATCAGTTAACCCATTAGGTCACAGGAATTACCGATAGCTTTGCCGTTATTTTCTACGTTAACCTTATTCGTTGCCGTACTCGGTAACATTTTCATGCCCTGTGTTAATACGATACATTCCTTTTACGAGCACCCCGCAGGCATAATGTCGCTATCCGTTGCCAGCCCACGCCTAGTGGGCGTTTAACCCTAACTATTTAACTGGTGTGGTTCCTGCTTTTCCTATTAGTAAGCCAGTGAGTGTATTCACTGATGTCATTGAATTACCCTTGACTCACAAATAAGGAGAGCATGATGAATAAACGCAAAATAACCGCAATGGTAGGCGCAGTATCGTTAGCACTCAGTTCAGCAAGTTTCGCGGCTCACCATGATGACGATCATATCAGTGTGGTAATGAAAGATTTAAAAACCGAGAGCAGCATGGGCACAGTTAAAGTGAGTGACTATGATGACGATGGCGTGGTTTTCACCCCTAATCTTAAAGGGTTAACCCCCGGTATTCATGGCTTTCACATCCACGAAAATGGCGACTGCTCAGCCACCATGAAAAATGGTAAAACAGTACTTGGAGGCGCTGCGGGTGGTCATTTCGACCCCGAAGCAACCGGCCAGCATAAAGCCCCTTGGTCGGAAGCGGGTCATGAAGGCGATCTACCCACTCTATACGTGGATGAAAGCGGCAATGCCACGCAACCTGTTTTCGCCCCAGAGTTAGAACTTGAAGACATTCGCGGCAAAGCCATCATGATTCACGCAGGTGGCGATAACTATTCAGATGAGCCGAAAAAACTTGGCGGTGGCGGTCCTCGTGTAGCATGTGGCGTTATTTCAGAATAGTGGCACTCTGATTGACCCACAGGATGAGCCCTCTGCTGGGGCTCACTTTTGCGGGCACAAAAGGTACTAACCGAGGTGCCCGCTAGCCTATTGAAAGCCTAACTCTTTTAATATTCCTTCCACTTTTTCGACATGTTGTGCTTCCCACTGTGCTAACGACATTGCGGCGTCTTTTTGAGCCCGCGCACGGGCGACGTCATAAGCCTGTTCAGCTGCGGCTTTGGGAATCACAGCAATGCCTTCTTCATCGGCAACGATGATGTCGCCGGGGTGCACTAGTACAGAGCCACAATGCACGGGTTGATTGAGAGGCGACACACATTTTTTAGCGCCTGGTTTGGGTATCACCCCTTTTGCAAACACTGGAAACTGATTTTCTCTGGTTTCAGCAATGTCACGAATAACACCATCAATCACAAACCCTTTGATGCCTCTTGCTTGCGCAATAGCGCAAACATTACCACCAGCCACGGCAAACTTGTCGTCGGCTTCCACTACAAGGATGTCGCCCGGCCGCGCGCGATAGATGGCCGCATGAAGCATCAAATGATCGCCCGGTTCGCATTTTACTGTAAAGGCAGGACCTGCAATACGTGGCATTCCTGACCAAAGCGGCTTAATGCTGTAATGCATAAATTGATGGCGAGGCAAGGCATCGGCATATTCACAGGGTGATATTGAATCGAAGGGCAACATACGGGTTCCTTATCAAGAGTGCTGTGCACAGAAGCGCAAAGAATAGATGATATTCACTATAACCAACTTCCCTCCCTAAAGTTGTTACAAGCTATGTATTTTCACTATAAACGCTTTTTCTATTCGTCACTGCGTGATAGAAATATCCGGTCGTAAACGCCTATAAAAGGCGTACTAACAAAAATAAACCAGGAAGAAGTCATGTTACGAACTGTAGTAAGCCTAAGTGTCGCACTCGCACTAACGGCATGTAGTCCTCAAAACACCACCAGCGAAACCCCATCTCAAGCTCAAGCAGAACAACAAGCCTTACAATCTGGCGTAATTAAAGAGAACATGGATTTATCGGTAGATCCAGGTAACGACTTCTTTAGCTATGTTAATGGTAAATGGGTAGATAACCTTGAGATCCCAGCAGATAAATCTAGCTATGGTGCGGGCATGATTTTAAGTGACGAGTCTCAAGAAAATGTCATGGACATTATTAAAAGCTCTTCTGAAGGAGATTTTGCAGCGGGTTCCGACGAACAAAAAGTCGGTGATTTTTATCGTGCGTACATGGATATAGATACCCGTAACGCACTAGGTATGACCCCTATTGTTCCTGAACTAGAAAAAATTGACACCATTGAGAGCTACGACGACCTAGCGGCGTATTTTGCTTACGCTAACCGTTATGGCTATGCCAAACCCTTCAGTATCGGCCAAAATGCAGACTTCAAGTCGCCAGAAAGCTACATGATTTATACGTGGCAGTCTGGCTTAGGCTTACCTGATCGTGAGTATTACTTTAAGGATGACGAAGCCTCAAAAGACATTCGCGATGCCTATATTAAGCATATTGAGCGTATGTTTACGTTAGCTAAATTCGACGCACCTGCAGACAATGCTCAAATGCTTTTCAATATGGAAATGGCCATTGCCAAACTTCATATGAAGAAAGAACAAGTACGTAACTGGGCAGCAAACTACACGAAAGTACCGGTAGATGAACTCAGCACCTACATGCCAAATTTCCCGTGGACGTTATTCCTAAAAGAAATGCAGCTTGAAGACTTAGATAATGTGGTTTTTCTTCAAAGTGACTTCATGAAGAATATGGACAGCTTCATTGCTGAAACTTCCCTTGAAGATTGGAAGGTATTTTTGAAATGGGGTCTTCTTAACGCCTCCGCTAGCCGTTTAAGTGAAGACTTTGACCAGGCTGATTTCGACTTTTACAGCAAAAAACTTAGCGGCGTAGAAGAACAGCGCCCATTATGGCGCAGAGCCGTGGGGCTCACCAACGCCCACGTGGGCGAAGTTATTGGGAAGGTGTATGTGAAAAAGTACTTCCCACCCGCGGCGAAAGATCGCATGACAGAAATGGTGAACAACCTACTGCTTGCCTATAAAGACAGTATTGAGCAATTAGACTGGATGACGGAAGAAACCCGCCAACAAGCGTTAGACAAACTGTCTAAATTTACCGTAAAAATTGGCTATCCAGAGCAATGGAAAGATTATTCACAGTTGACGGTGAAAGCGGAAGACTTGTTCGGCAACCTTAAGCGCTCGGCTGACGTGCAGTATGACGTTATGCTTAAAAAGCAAGGCGGTCCAGTGTGGAAACATGAGTGGTCGATGACACCGCAAACGGTGAACGCGTACTACAATCCAACGGCGAATGAGATTGTATTCCCAGCCGCTATTTTGCAGCCGCCATTTTTCGATATGAATGCGGAAGATGCAGTAAACTACGGTGGTATTGGGGCCGTTATTGGCCACGAAATTGGACATGGGTTTGACGATTCTGGCTCGACCTTCGACGGCGACGGTGTGCTTCGTAACTGGTGGACAGATTCAGACTTAAGCGAGTTTAAAGCGCGTACCTCGACCTTAGTCAATCAGTACAATGAATTTGAAGTGCTGCCTGATTTGTATGTGAACGGCGAATACACGTTAGGGGAAAATATTGGTGATTTAGGTGGCATTAGTATTGCGCTTAAAGCCTACCATCTTTCATTACAGGGTGAAGATGCGCCCGTGTTAGATGGCTTCTCGGGCGACCAACGGGTGTTTATTGGTTACGGACAAGTGTGGGCTAGCAAGTATCGTGAAGAAGCCTTGCGTACGCAAATTCAGACCGACACGCACTCCCCAGCGAAATTCCGTACGAACGGTGCGCTTCGCAACGTACCTGAGTTTTATGAAGCCTTTAATGTAACCGAAGAAGATGCGTTGTACCTTCCACCGGAAGAGCGCGTAAAAATTTGGTAATACCATAGCGTTTAACACACGCTATTACCGATAAAAAAGGGGCGACACTTGGTGTCGCCCCTTTTTGTTTCTATTATTGAGGTTAATGTGACAAAGAGGACAACACCATAACGGCTTCATCAGCACGCTGGCAAGGCACAAAAATATGATCGTGGTAAAAGCCTGCCACCACATTTGCACTAATCCCTTTGTCGGTGAGTGCCGTTGTCATGGCAGCTGTCATACCTACCGCATCTAAGCTTGAGTGCACTTCACAGGTAATACAGCTAAATGTACCTTCAAAAGTAAATCCATGTGTTTTTGCCACCTCAACCTCTAAAATCAACGTTACCCCTTCTTTTTCTTTAAAGGTTGCCAGGGCTTGCGACATCACATCAACAGACAATATGTCTGGCGCCACGCACACAAACACATAGTCCCCTGGCCTTTTCACAGGCATGAGGTTTTTTAGCAATGCTGACAACTTGGATTCACCCAGCATGTATACTCCTTTGACGTATTCACCGTTTCATCACCTAAAGCTTGCGAGCACGAACCCGCTTGCCTTTAATTTTGCCGTCTCTAAACAAGGCCATAGCGCGTTTTACACTGCGTGTTTTTAACGCCACAAAACTCATGCTATTTTGCACCGCAATTTTACCCACGTCATCGCCTGGAATACCGGCATCTTTGGTTAATGCTCCCACTAAGTCGCCAGGGCGTAGTTTTTGCTTTTTACCCGCGCCTAATGAAATACAGGTAAAATCAGGTAATACAATACGGTTTTTGTGAAAACGCAATGCTTGTGCGCCTTTCATCTCGATATCGCTTTCCTGAAGCACTTCGATTTTTCGCAAAAAGTGCTCCTCTTCATCACCTACAAGGGTAATGGCCGTGCCTTTCGCGCCCGCACGGGCAGTACGTCCAATTCGATGAATATGGGTTTCCGGCTCTTCACTCACGGTGTAATTAATGACACATTCTATGTCGTCAATGTCTAGCCCTCTAGCCGCCACGTCGGTGGCCACTAGCACCTGTAATGCATCGCTAGCAAATTGCATTAACACGGCAGTGCGCGCTATCTGCTCCATGTCGCCTTGCAAGCCCGCAGCACTAAAGCCTTCCTCTGTAAGCTCCTCTACCACTTCGTTGACTTGCACCCTTCGGTTACAAAACACAATGGCATTCTTAGGCTGGTAATGGGTCAACAGGGCTTTTAGTGTTTGAATTCGTGTATGAGGAAGTACTTTATACCCCAGTTGCGTAATAGCAGGCTTATTGATCGCGGCCTCTACCTTGCAGGTTACCGGGTCAGTTAAGTTTTGCTCAGCAATACGTTCAATTTGCTCGGTAAAGGTAGCCGAGAAAAGTAACGTTTGTACCGTGTTTGGCATCGGCGAAAATATGACGTCTAACGCCTCTTCAAAGCCCATATCCAACATACGATCGGCTTCGTCTAGTACCCTTAACGTTACATTGGATAAATCTAATCGGCGACGTTCTACATGGTCCATCACCCGCCCTGGCGTACCCACAATAATATGGGCACCGTGTTTGAGCGACTGGATTTGCGGCCCCATAGGTTGGCCCCCGCACAGGGTAAGGACTTTTATATTGCCAATTTGCTTGGCCGCGTTGCGGCACTGCTGCGCCACTTGATCAGCCAGTTCTCGGGTTGGGCATAACATGACAACTTGAACAGAAAAGTTGCTCTGGTCAATTTTTTCTAAGGCAGGTATGACAAAGCAAAGGGTTTTACCACTTCCTGTTTGTGCCTGCCCTATGACGTCTTTACCTGCCAAAGCATGGGGTAAAGATTGTGCTTGGATAGGCGAAAGCGTATAAATGCCCTGCGCATCCAAAGCACGTTGAATGTCTGGGTTGATATCTAAGTGCTTAATGGTTTCTACTGTCATTTCGGTTTTCCAAAGATGACAAAGGCCAGATTCACTGGCCTTTGATTAATAAAGCAGGAATGAATTAGTTTGCGTTAAATGCGCTTTCTAATTTCCATTGTAATTCTTGGCCTGCGTAAAAAGGTACCATGTCTGTGCCATCGGCAAGGGTGACTTGCTCAGGTACCTGCCATTGCTGTTTGACTAACGTCATTGTAGTAGTATTGCGTGGCAGACCATAGAAATCGGCACCGAAATGGCTAGCAAAGCCTTCCAATTTATCCATTGCTCCTAGCTGCTCGAACACTTCTGCGTACAATTCAATTGCTGACCATGCGCTATAACAACCCGCACAGCCGCACGCATTTTCTTTCCTATGTTTCGCATGTGGCGCAGAATCTGTGCCAAGGAAAAAGCGCTTATGGCCACTGGCCACGGTTTCTCTTAGCGCTTGCTGGTGAGTATTGCGTTTTAGCACAGGCAAACAATAGTTGTGAGGGCGCACGCCACCCACGAGAAGATCGTTTCTATTCAAAAGTAAGTGCTGTGGCGTAATCGTTGCGCCAACAAAGTCACTGGCGTCTTTCACAAAACTCGCCGCATCAGCAGTGGTAATGTGTTCAAACACCACTTTCAGCGCTGGAAAAGCGTTTACAATTAACGATAAGTGCTTATCGATAAATGCCTTTTCTCTATCAAAGATATCAATATGGTGCTCAGTGACTTCGCCATGAACAAGGAGCAATAGCCCATGTTCTTGCATAGCCTCAAAGATGGGATAAAGGGCCTCTATGCCCTTAACTGCCGCATCTGAATTTGTAGTTGCCCCGGCAGGATAAAGCTTACAGGCGGTAACCCCTGCTTGCTTTGCCTCTGCAATATCTCGCGGCGTGGTTTGGTTAGTTAAGAACAAGGTCATTAAAGGTTCAAAGTGGCTTCCCTTTGGCCTTGCGGCTTCAATTCGTTGCTTATATGCCACAGCCATCTCAGCATTGACCACAGGCGGTACTAAATTTGGCATAACAATGGCGCGTTGAAAACAACGAGCCGTAGCAGGTACAGTTTCAGGCAGCATTTCGTTATCACGAAAATGCAGATGCCAATCGTCTGGAGTTGTAATAGTTAAAGTTTGCATGCCTGTATGATCTCTACTGTATAGCTAACGAATTAAGACTTTTTAGTGTATGAAGCAATGATAACAATGCGAGTACCATTCACCCTGCCTTCAATATGCAAAGGGTTGTCACTTAAACTGATGCCTCTCACCGGGGTGCCGCGCTTCGCAGTAAAACCGGCGCCTTTTACGTTCAGGTCTTTCACTAAATGAACGTTATCCCCAGGCTGAAGCACAGTGCCATTGCAATCTAGTGTTGGCTCACGTTCAATTAACCCCGCTTCAGCCCACTGCTTGGTGGCGTCTTCAAGGTACATCATATCCAGCAAATCTTGCGCCCAGCCTTCGCTGCTTAAGCGGCTTAACATTCGATATGACACCACTTGAACGGCAGGTTCAGTAGACCACATAGCGTCATTAAGACAACGCCAATGGTTAGGCGTTAACTCAGCGTCGCCCGTTAATTGCTCGCGGCACGTTTGACAGGTAGCGATAGCACACCCAGCTGTCTCATCTGGAGACTCTGGTATCATGTACACATCTAGGTTTTCGGTGTTTTTACATAGTTCACAAGCGCTATTCGCCCGCGTCATGACCGCTTCTTGAAGCACGACTATTATCCTGGCTAACTAACTGAGTTTAATTTGCGGCGCAGTATAGCACATTTAGCATTAAATAGTCGGTATGCTCGATGAGTTAAACCTAGTTAGCGTTAGCGGGATCGTGGTCAACCCATATAAGTTTATCTGTGTCATAACCTTTTTGGTTGGCAAAAGAGAGTAGCGCGTCTCGTGTCTCATCCGAGATGGTTTTAGAACGGGCTAATAACCAAAGATAATCTCTATCAGGCCCGGTGACTAAGGCATATTGATAATTTTCCTTATCGAGCTTCATCACCACATAGCTGGCGTAAAATGGGCCAAAAAACGACACTTTTAAGTGAGCGATGCTAGGTTCACCTACAAAATAGGCTTTCCCTTCGGCTTCGTCCCATGTTCCTTCCTGCGCTGAGTATCCGCGGTTAATCACTTTTACGCCACCGTCATCACGCATGGAATATTGGGCAGTAACGTGGCTTAAACCTTCTTCAAAACTATGATCATACCGCGCAATTTCATACCAGGTACCAAGATACCGGTTTAATTTAAACCCTTTAACTGGAGTGACACTGTCTGGCTTACTTGTGCAACCGGCTATTGCCATACCCACGATGACCAAAAGTGCTGCTTTCACACTGCGTGCTATTTTCATTATTGTTCCTTTGAACTCTGTTCGCTTGTATCAGTATATTTGATTTATACCTTCATACGTATTCAAAGGTTTACCTGTCGACTATTGTACTTGCTTCATCTATATAGGGCTTACAATAATAGACAGGCAAGGCTACTGTAGCGGTAGCATAATGATATTGGAGTAACAAAATGCAAACTTATTTTCCCGAAGCAAGCCGGCTTATTTACGGCTGTATGGGGCTGGGCGGCGGATGGAACGATATAGCCGCCACCAACGATGATGTTAAGCAAGCGCAGAGTGTGATTGAAAAAGCCCTAGAGCTTAACATTAATGTATTCGATCATGCTGACATCTATACCTTTGGTAAAGCCGAAACCGTCTTTGGTAACGTTTTACGGGATTCACCAGCGCTCAAAGAGCAGATGGTTTTGCAATCGAAGTGCGCCATTCGATTTGAGGACGATATGGGTCCCAAACGATATGACTTTTCTGCGAAATGGATTAGCTCCTCTGTGGAAGGCATTTTGTCTCGGCTTCATATTGAACAACTTGATATTTTGCTACTTCACCGCCCAGATCCACTGATGGAACTGGAAGAAGTTGCGCAAACCCTAGCGTTGCTTCAGCAGCAAGGTAAAATCAAACATGTTGGGGTTTCTAACATGCATAGCCACCAAATGGCTTATTTACAATCTGCCTTATCTACGCCTATTGTTGCGAACCAGCTTGAGATGAGTTTAGCCTTTAGAGACTGGTTAGAAGATGGAGTGACCACCAATAGTCCAGCGAATCGTCATTCAGGCTATGCCCCTGGCACCTTAGAGTATTGCATGATGAATAACGTGCAATTGCAAGCATGGGGGAGTTTGGCACAAGGCAAATACACTGGTGCTGCAACACAGAATGAGATGGAGGCTGCCACGGCGGCACTCGTTAACCAATTGGCCGCAGAATATACGACAAGTCCTGAAGCCATTGTACTGGCCTGGCTAATGCGCCACCCCGCCAATATTCAACCTGTTTTAGGTACCACCAATTTATCGCGGTTAACCGCGTGCGAACAAGCCAATCGTACACACTTATCTCGTGAACATTGGTACAAGTTATGGGAAACCGCGCGTGGCACAGAAATGCCTTAGGGCAAACTCAGCCAATAACCCGTTAGGAGAAAATCAAAGTGGAAACGAAAAAGGCGCAACTTAAAGGCTTCCATCATGTGGCGGTTATCTGTAGTGACTATGCAAAGTCGAAAGCATTTTACACAGAGATATTAGGGTTTGCCGTGATTGACGAAAATTACCGTGAGGAACGGGATTCTTATAAATGTGATATTGCACTGGCCGATGGCAGTCAGTTAGAACTGTTTTCGTTTCCGGGCGCGCCAGCGCGCCCTTCACGTCCTGAAGCGCAAGGGCTACGCCATTTAGCCTTTAAAGTGGACCACATAGAACAGGTTATCTCACATTTAGCCCATCATGGCGTAGCCTGCGAGCCTATTCGTATTGACCCTTATACACACAGGCGGTTTACGTTTTTTCAAGACCCAGACGGTTTGCCACTAGAACTCTACGAGCAGTGATACCTAGGTGGCCAATTTACAGCTCTCTTACCCACATATTGCGAAAGCTAACCTTATTGCCATGATCTTGTAATTGCAGAGGTGCGCAACCGTGAGCTCGGTATTTAGGCGCGCCTATCCACTCGGTAGTTCCCTGAATTTCAGTATGGTTTTGCACTAAAACCCCGTTATGTAACACTGTCACAAATCCGGGTTTCACAAGCTGCTCGCCGTCAAACACAGGGGCAGAATAGATAATATCGTATTCCTGCCATGTCTCAGGCGGTCTCATGGCATTGACCAGCGGAATAGTCTGCTTGTAGACGCTTCCCGCTTGTCCGTTCGGGTAGGTTTGGTTGTTATATGAATCAAGTACTTGAATTTCATAACGTTGCTGTAGGAATAGACCGCTGTTATTACGTTGTTGACCTTTCATGGTGGCGTCAGGTGCTGGCACTTTCCATTCTAGGTGCAACTGAATGTCGCAAAACGCTTGTTTTGTTTTAATGTCCCCGGCCCCTGGTTTCACCGTCACCACATTCCCCTTAACCGTCCAGTCTGCTGGCGTTTCGTCCATGGCAGTCCATGCATTAAGCCCCTCGCCAAATAGCGCAATAGCGTCTGAAGGCACCTCTCCTTTATTGGCCGTGACGACTGCCGGAACCGGTTCCCATACTTCTGTTTTCGCCGCCTGCTGAGCCCGAGTAAGCCCGTTATCTTCTTGGCTTATTGCACTGCCCGACATAGCACACGTCAGTGAAAGTGCGATTAGGCATTGTTTTCTTAAGGTCATGGTATTTCCTATCTCATAGTGTCTTTAAGAACGATGGCTATTTTGTCTGAAAGCGATTTGGTTCAGACGTTATGTTGCCCATGCTTTGTCGCCTTTTTTATAAGGGAAGTCGCCATCGTAGTACCCCGGAATTGCCACGTATCTAAGCACCTTGGTGGCTCCCACTTTCGAGGTAAAAAAGCAATACAGGGTTAATTGCTTTAGTAACGTAAAGTAATGTGGCGCAGGGGCGGCATCACCCGGTTCCCAATGATTTGGGCGGCTCATTTCAAGATTTGCAGACAACCCTTTCGCAAGATTGGCAGCTTTCGCTTCAGTGTCTAGCGTATTGAAAAGGGCAGTTCGTTGTTCAGCAGACAATAATAAAAATTCGTTGCCATACGCTTCTTTACAGCGCTTGTTGATATCGAGTAACCCCTGCTTAAAGGTTTTCTGTAAGACAGGCGTGTAGCAATCGGCAACCAACACCGCCATTGTCGCCCCCACATTGGCCTCTTTTGCCCCTGGCGTATCCGTTTTCGGTAGAATGACCTCCCCCATTTCGTTAAGCAAAGCAACCTCGTCTTTGCTAAACCCGGTATCACTCAAGGGTACAGGTTGCACTAAGTCATAGGCCAAAGCCTGCCCGCCTACCATCATAGTTCCGGTAGCAGTGGCTATCAGTTTTAGTAAGTCGCGTCGTTGCATTAAAGGTTACCTCTTTTGAGTTCCTCTACGGCAAAGCTGGCCGCTCTGGCAGTAAGTGCCATGTAAGTTAGCGAAGGATTAACGCAGCTTGCTGAAGTCATGCAAGCGCCGTCAGTGACAAACACATTGGGGGCGTCCCATACTTGGTTGTGACCGTTGAGTACCGAGGTTTTTGGATCTCTACCCATTCTTGCCGTACCCATTTCATGAATACCCATACCCGGGGCATACTCAGCATCCCAGCCTTGCACGTTTTTAAGCCCCGCCGCTTCAAACATTTCCATAGCATCTTGCTGCATGTCTTTGCGCATTTTGAGTTCGTTTTCTTTAATTTCTACATCCATGGCAAGTACCGGAAGCCCCCATTTATCGGTGACCTTTTTATTCAGGTAGATGCGGTTCTCGTGATCAGGAAGCATTTCCCCAAACCCTGTCATTCCAATTGTCCAATCACCTGGCTCTGACAGCGTTTCTTTTAAGCCTGCCCCCACACCAAGTTCAGCCACATCTTTACTCCAACCACCACGTCCTGCTCCACCTTGATAACCAAAGCCACGCAGGTAATCACGTTTGTCGTTCCCCCAATTCCTAAACCTAGGAACGTAAAAGCCACTGGGTCGTCGGCCATAGGTGTATTTGTCCTCAAATCCTTCCACTGGCGCCGAAGCCCCCACTCTGAAATGATGATCCATAACGTTGTGACCCAGCTCTCCGCTGCTACTGCCTAGTCCGCCATCCCAAACATCAGTGGCAGAGTTCATCAGTAGCCAGGTAGAATTAAAGGCAGACGCATTTACAAACACTATCTTACTTTTAAAGACGTAGGTTTGGTTTGTTTCGGCATCGATCACTTCAACGCCAGTGGCTCGCTTTTTATCTTTATCGTATAAAATTTCTTTTACAATGGAGAAAGGACGTAACGTCAAATTTCCAGTTTTCATAGCAGCAGGCAACGTGGAACTTTGCGTACTGAAATAGCCTCCGAAAGGACAACCTAGCCAACATTTATTGCGGTACTGACAATTCACTCTACCGTGTTCCGGCTTAGGTTCTGTCATGTTAGAGGTGCGCCCAGAAATAATATGGCGACTGCCCTTAAATGCTTTTTTAACTCTTGCCGCCACGTCTTTTTCTACGCAGTTTAGTGCCATGGCTGGCTGAAAGATGCCATCGGGGAGTACATCTAACCCATCCCGATTTCCACTGATGCCTGCAAATTTTTCTACATAGTCGTACCAAGGGGCGATATCTTCATATCGAATGGGCCAATCAACAGCAATGCATTCTTTCCCATTGGCTTCAAAATCTTCTCTATTTAGACGATAACTTTGTCTTCCCCAAAGTAGAGAGCGGCCACCCACGTGATAACCGCGATACCAATCGAAGCGCTTATCTTCTGTGTAAGGGTTTTCTTTTTCATTCGCCCACATGCCATAGGTTTTTTCATTCAGTGGGTAATCGCGCTTCAGTACCGGATATTCAATTTTCATTGCTTGGGTAGCTAAATCCCGGTGAGGAAAATCCCAATCCTCTTTATGCGCATTTTTATAGTCTTTTATGTGCTCTATATTTTTCCCGCGCTCTAGCATTAATACCTTTAGGCCTTTCTCAGACAACTCTTTTGCTGCCCATCCGCCACTAATACCTGAGCCAACCACAATTGCATCATAGTCGTTATTTGCCATTTCCTACCCCTTTTGCACTGTTGCCGACCCTTGCGGCTGTGCATTAAAAATCATATATCGCAGATTTCAATCGCTTGGCGAAGCGACGCTATCTTGCCTGCTCTACTCTTCGGTGTTGGAATAAATTCCTGTGCTAAATAGCCATCAAACCCGGTTTCTCTAATGGCCCGAGCTATGGCTGCATAATTTAATTCCTGGGTGTGATCTATTTCGTGACGCCCTGGTACACCGGCGGTGTGATAGTGGCCGAAATAGTGGTGATACTGTTGAATGGTATGAATAATGTCGCCTTCATTAATTTGCATATGGTAAATGTCATACAGCAGAGAAAAATGAGGGCTATTGAGCGCTTGGCATAACTCAATTCCCCAGGCCGAATTGTCGGCCATGTAGTCGGGGTGATCGACTTTACTATTAAACAATTCCATAAAAATAGTCACCCCTCGCTTTTCTGCGTGAGGCAATATGCGTTGCAGCCCTTTGACTGCATTTTCGAGCCCTTCCTGCCGACTCATTCCTCGAGCGTTACCGCTAAAACAAATGAGGTTGCGATAGCCGGCATCCGCGACTAAGTCGATATGTGCTAAGTACCGTTCCACTAATTCATCGTGATGCTGAGGGTGGATAAAACCATCTTCTAGCCCAATTTCCGCACCATTACACATTGACGAATCAATGCCATATTGTTTGAGCACGGGCCAATCTTCTGGCCCGACTAAATCAATGGCGTTAAAGCCGAGGGATTTCACTGTTTGGCATAACTCTTCAATAGTGAGGCTACCGTACGTCCATCGACTCACCGAATGATTTATATTTCCCTTTAACTTTGGCATGCCTGTTCCTTCCGCGTTCTGGGTATTTAGCGGTTGCCCATGGGCGAGTACTGAAGAACCTGCCAGTATCCCCGCACCTGTGTATGTCATGGCTTTAATGAGGTGCCTTCTGCTGTGATTAGGCATTGATTTTTTCCTTCTCGCTTTTGAACATGAAAAGAAAAATAAGGAAGACCACCGCAGCAAATGCAGCGGGGAATAGCCAAATTTGTTGCCATTCGTGAACTGAAGTTTCCGTGGTGTAGCGATCTGTGATCATGCCTGCTACCGCAAACCCCACCAACATGCCTACGCCATAGGTAGCCAAGGTGATAAGCCCTTGAGCTGCACTTTTTGCAGATTCTCCTGCCTTGGCGTCTGTATAGATTTGCCCTGACACAAAAAAGAAATCGTAACAAATACCGTGAAGAGCAATACCCACGATCAGCATGTACAAGGTTTCATCTGCGTTCCCGTAGGCAAATAGCACGTACCTGAGAACCCATGCAGCCATGCCAATCAGCAGGGTAACTTTAAGGCCGAACCGATTAAGAAAAATAGGCAAGGCAAGCATGAAAAGCACTTCAGAGACTTGCCCCAACGTCATTTTCCCAGTGGCATTCTCAACACCAATTTCCGTTAAAAATGGGTTAGCGTTCTGGTAATAAAAGGCCAGTGGAATACAAATAAGAACCGAGGACAGAAAAAACACTAAGAAGTTTTTATCTTTTAGCAAAACCAGCGCATCTAACCCGAGTAGCTCGCGAATACCTGTTTTTTGCCCTACGGCTTTGGGCGGCGTGTTTGGCAGGCTGAAACTAAACACCCCTAGTAATAATGAGGCGACAGCACACAATAAGAAGGTATAGCGCAGTTGCCCATCAGCAATAGCTGCCGCTGAGTCCCAGGAAAATACGTAGCTAATCATTAGCCCCGCCACAATCCAGCCTATGGTTCCCCAAACCCGTACCTTGCCGAACTCTTTCGACGGGTCTTGCATTTGGCCGAATGCCACCGCATTCACCAATGCCAGAGTAGGCATATACACCACCATGTAGCCCAGCACATACGGGTAAAAGGCAACAAAATTGTCGGCTTGATACATAAAGTACATCAGTATTGCGCCTACAATATGAAGCACACCCAAAATACGTTCTGCGTTAAAGAACCTATCTGCAATTAGCCCTACCACAAACGGGGCAATAATTGCGCCCCAGCTTTGGGTCGAAAATGCCATGCCTATTTGCCCACCGCTAGCGGCTAGCGTATTGGCTAAGTAAGTCCCTAAAGTGACAAACCAGCCACCCCAAATAAAGAACTGCAAAAACATCATTATGCTCAGACGTAGGTTTATCATGATTATTGTTATCCTTTGTCAGTGGCCAGCTAGTCGTTAATACCAAGAATACGGTTATTTTTTTCGGTGCTGACTTCCCCGCCGGCGAAGTCATCAAAGGCATACCCTGTAGGCTGAATGATGTGTTGAGCAATAAAAGGCGCGCCTTCAGCAGCGCCTTGCGCTGAATCCTTCAGACAGCATTCCCATTCCAGTACTGCCCAGCCGTTAAACCCATATTGCGTGAGCTTGCTAAAAATGCCTTTGAAGTCGACTTGTCCATCGCCAAGAGAACGAAAACGCCCTGGGCGGGATTGCCAGTCTTGATATCCTCCGTACACCCCGCTACGCCCATTGGGGTTAAACTCTGCATCTTTCACATGAAACATTTTTATGCGGGCGTGGTAACGGTCGATGAAATCGAGATAATCCAATTGCTGTAGCACAAAGTGGCTTGGGTCGAACAAAATATTCGCACGGGGGTGGTCGTTAACCGCAGCTAAAAATTGCTCGAAGGAGGCGCCGTCATGCAGATCTTCGCCGGGGTGAATTTCGTAGCAAACATCTACACCTGCCGCATCAAACGCATCTAGAATAGGTAGCCACCGTTTTGCTAATTCAGCAAAGCCTTGCGCTACTAGCCCTGCTGGGCGCTGCGGCCATGGATACACTAAATGCCACATTAACGCGCCAGAAAAAGTGGCATGTGCCTTAAGCCCTAAACGCTGGCTGGCGATAGCTGCGCACTTCAATTGATTGACGGCCCATTCTGTTCTTGCTTTTGGTTTTCCATGCAGATGGGGTGGCGCAAAGTTATCAAATAGCTCGTCGTAGGCTGGATGAACGGCCACCAACTGCCCTTGCAAATGTGTTGATAACTCGGTGATCTCTACCCCGGCCTGACGGCACACCTGTGCAATGTCGTCGCAGTACTGTTGGCTCTCTGCCGCTTTTTCTAAATCAAACAATTTAGGGTCGGTAGGTACTTGGATACCCTTATACCCTTGAGACGCAGCCCACTTCGCCATATTTTCTAATGTATCGAAAGGTGCCTCTTGACCCATAAATTGGGCTAAGAAGATTGCAGGCCCCTTTATTGTGCCAAGAGAAGATGTTGTGCTTTCGCTCGCCATAGGAAGTTACCTTTATTCGGTGATTAATTGTGAATTAAAGCCCATAAAGGCTTTTTATTGCGTGCCTACGTCGCTGACGGTTTGCCATTTTTGCTCGCTCTGGGCACTGGCCAACATGGCATCAATAAAGACCATGCCTCGCAAACCAGACTTCACACCAGGCACCCCATCCGCTTGCCCGGTTTGGCCTTCTCTAATGGCGTTGGCGAAACCCGTGTATAGATTTGCCATGGCCTCTAAATACCCTTCTGGATGACCACCTGGAATACGGCACCGGCTGATTGCTTGATCGCACAAGCCGGCTTGACCTAGGCCAGCGCGTAGCACTTGATAGGGTGCATCAGTAGGACGATACACGAGAGAATTGGGCTCCATTTGCTTCCACTCAATTCCGCCCTTCTCGCCATAAACGCGAATTTTGAGTGCATTTTCCTCTCCCGCACAGACCTGGCTAGCAATCAGCACACCTGTTGCTCCCTTTTGCGTTTTAATAAGCGCAGCACCATCGTCATCTAGGCGACGACCCTCAACATGGGTATATAATTCGCCACTCAGTGCGTTCACGTAATCGTTTAAAACAAATTCAACTAAGCCGAAAGCATGTGTGCCTATATCGCCCATACAGCCGCTGCCCCCTGCGAGCTCTGGGTCGGTCCGCCATGCAGCTTGCTTGTTATGACTTTCTTCATTCGCTGAAAGCCACCCTTGAGGGTATTCCACAAATACTTTTCTGATTGTGCCAAGCTGCCCACTCTCCACCATATGCTTTGCTTGCCAAACCATGGGGTAGCCTAGATAGGTATGCGCCAGTCCATACAAGGAATGAGACGCATTGAGCGTATCTTGTAGCGTAATAACTTCATGGAGATTCACACCAGCTGGCTTTTCACAAAACACATGAAAACCGGCCTTAATGGCGGCAATAGATATAGGCACATGCAAATGATTAGGCGTAACGATAACCACCACTTGCATACGTTCATCTTCAGGAAGACGAGACTCTTCTTCCAACATAAATTGCCAATTATCGTAAGTACGGGCTTTGGCAACATTTAAGGTTTCAGCGGTGCGAAGGTTGTTTTCTTCGTTGCGGCTAAACGCACCACACACGAGTGTGTAGTGACCATCTAATCCCGCCGCATGGCGATGCACAGCCCCGATGAACGCACCTTCCCCACCACCAATCATTCCCATACGAATGGGTTGCATCTGCGCCATATTTAACTCCCGCCTTCACTTGAATTCGCTGTTTGTTGAATACCCATTTGCTTGCGGCGCACCGAAAAACGGCGCCAGTATCACACACAAACAGCCACGCAATGTTATTTAATTGTAACTTTCGTTAAAATGTAACGGATTACATTTTACGATGTCAATGTATTTTGGCGATTATCATTAAACTAAAGTTTGATTCTTAGTAAAAATTCGCGCTTTTAGAGGGGGGTAATTGAGCGAAAGCAGGATTGCTGACCGTAATTAATGCGATAATTTACATTTGATCAACAATATTTATTGGATTTTCTCTAAAACAATCGTATCCTCTTATAAAAATGATAACGGTTACATTTTTAAACATTTCTGTTTCGTAACCCATGAAAATCATAAAGATCAAATAAGTATCACACTGGAAATTTAGCGGAATATGGCGAATATAAGAGATGTGGCTGACAGCGCTGGCGTGTCGGTTGCAACGGTTTCACGCACATTGCAACAACCTGAACGGGTTTCTTTGAAAACCCGAAATAGAGTTATGGCTGCGGTAGACGCGGTAGGATACAAGCCAAATTTAATGGCGGTGAAATTTCGCTCTGGAAAAACTCACAATTTAGTGGTGCTTGTACCCACTGTGGCCAACGTGTTTTTTGCCCGGGTAATTAGCGGCATGCAAGAAGCGGCAGCAGAGTTAGGCTATTCCATTTTACTCGCCAACACGCTAGGCAATCCAGACACTGAAGCCCAATACGCTAAAATGGTAAGTACCTCTCAAGCTGATGGTCTTATTCAGTTACGGGCGCAAATACCGCTCGATGACAGCCTGATGAATGACAACGGGCTTTTGCCAATGGTAAACGCCTGTGAAGTGATTGATTGCGGTAAATACCCCGTTGTGACACTGGATAATCGCGCAGCCGCAAAAGCAATGACACGCCACTTGATAGAATTTGGTCACACCCGTATTGCCATGATCAAAGGCCCCGATTCTAGCCCGCTAACGCAAGACAGGTTGCTTGGATACAAGGATGCCTTACGCGAAGCTAACCTGCCTTTTAATGAGAACTTGTTGTTCCCCGGTGACTTTACACTACAAGCGGGCTATAAGGCTGGTGCGGACATTGCAAAAATTGATGAAAAGCTGCGCCCTACCGCAGTATTTTGTGAAAATGACGAAACCGCCATTGGAACTATACAAGCCTTCAAACAAGTAGGCATGCGTGTACCCGATGATATTTCAGTTGCTGGCTTCGACGATATTGCCTTCTCTGCTTTTTGCGACCCACCACTTACGACTATCGCCCAACCCGCAGAGGAATTTGGCCGAACGGCAGTCACCCTTTTGGTTGATGTATTAAATGGTAAAACGCGCAAAGCACCCAAAGTTATTATGCCTTTTGAGTTAATTACTCGACAAAGCACAGGCCCCGTAAAAACAATGTAAAGGATAAACTATGTTGCCCACATCATCACATTTTAAGCGAGATCTAAAGCTCAATAGCAGAGCATGTAGCAGACGGCATTTTATAAAGCTTGCATCTTCGGCAGCAGGGTTAACCTTTGCGTCTCAGGTGTTGGGGCATAACCATAAGCCACACACAATGAAAGATGCACCGATAGGCCTACAGCTATATACATTACGTGACATTATGAAGGTGAGCGTACCGGCAACGCTTAAACTTGTTTCTTCTATTGGTTACAAAGAGATGGAATTTGCGGGCTACTTTGGGCACAGCGCTAAAGACATTAGGCGCATGCTAGACGAAGAGGGATTAACCGCGCCTTCTGCTCATATTCAGCTTACCGATTTTGATACCCAACTGACAAAAATTCTTGATGATGCTCAGACTGTTGGCCATAAATATTTGGTCGTGCCCTGGCTGAGTGAAGCGCAACGTGGCACGGGTATATCTCCCTACCAAAAGCTTGCTGAAAAACTAAACACCCTAGGTGAAGTATGCCAAAAAGAAGGGATTACACTTGCGTATCACAACCATGACTTTGAGTTTGAAAACCGCGAAGGGAAAATTCCTTTAGATGTACTTATCGAAAACACCGACCCAAATAATCTCGCCATTGAATTAGATTTGTATTGGGCTGTTAAAGCCAATAAAGACCCTATTGCCTACTTCAAGAATTACCCTGGCCGGTTTAAGTTATGGCACGTTAAAGATATGGCAAAAGATGGTAGCTTTGCCGATGTAGGCACAGGGGTAATAGATTTTGAAAACATTTTCGCTCACGGAAAGCTAGCAGGAATAGAGCATAAATTTGTAGAGCGGGACCAAACCAATGACAGAATAGCCACCATTGAACAAGGGTATAAAGCGGTGACTGCACTTAATCACACCCTAGGCTAAGCGAAGATATAGTGTAGTAAAACACTTCTGCAAGTGGTTACAAACCGGTAAACTGTAGGGCACCGTTAAGTTGTAGGTTTTGACTTACCCACTAGAAAAAACACAATGACAGAATTATTTAGCGCCGTTTCACGCGCGCTTAGCCCCTACTATACAGAAATGAGTATTATGCTGATGGCCACTATATTGGTGGTGTACGGCGACATTATCAACGGCCATGTTAAACGGCTTTTAGCCCCTTATCATTTTGTTATCCGGGTGAGTCTTTTCGTGGTGTTGTGCGCTTTTGGCTATGGTGCACTGACCTTATACGGTGCCCCTTTCTTAAACCATGTGATTGCCTATTTGCCTTGGCAATATCAAGGCGTGGGGTTTGTAGCGTCATTTCTGTTACTTGGCTTTTTAGCTGAAAGGCGACGATATATTTAGCGCGAGTATGCTTAATGGGAATGGCCGGACCTATTTTAGGTAAGCGGCCAATAACCTACAAAATGTTGCCTGGCTTTTCACACTTCATTAAACCGCTTAAAAACGATAGTTAATGTATCGCGATTACCGTAATTGACTGTCTTTACTACCTCGGCGGTTAAACGAGGATTCAACCTTCGCGTCTTTTTCCAGCTCGGCTTGGCAGTTTATGCATAGTTGCACGCCAGGCACTGCAACGCGTCTACGCTCGGGAATACGCACGTCACACTCTACACAGAACTCAGCACTGTCACCTTGGTACATGTTGCTCTTTGCCCGCGCAACTGCATCTTCAACACTTGCGTCTATTTGATCCTGTACCGCCCCATCTTTTGCCCAACCACCCGCCATGTGTCCTCCCAAAACGTCGTCTTAAGCAATTAAGGTAGTAAGTAAAGCAAACGCAATGCCGGGAGGTATTAGCAAAGTGGGTTTAATAATGAATACAAGGGGTTATGTTATTTACTGTGGCTAGACTCAGCGTTGAGTGGCCATTTTGTTGCATGATTTACTTACAACGAAGAAACTATTGCAGTGGTTTGCCCTGTAGTTTAATAAACGTGCTTATAAGTTCAGAAATGAACCCAGGGATGATAAGTCGTTTGGAGCGATAGGTAATGGCTTAGCCCTTTCACCGTTGTCCAAGAAAACTAAGACCGCCTAATCTTGACGTGAAAATTTAAGAGCTAAGAAGCGCTTGGCGCGTTTTCCCCTACCTTTTTTGTATCTACAAATTTACGTGGAGGTAAGCCCTTTACCCGCTTAAAGCTGGTTGAAAAGTACGATGGCGTACCAAAACCTACTTCCATGCAGGCATCGATTACTGTGGTGCCGTTAAGTAAGAGAGGTATAGACTTATCCACCCTAAAACGCGTAAGGAATTCACTGAAGTTATACTCAAACAGCTCCGATAGACGCCGATTTAAGCTACGTGAACTCATGGTAAGCATGCTAGCTGCCATATCTCGACTGAAATATTCATTTTTATAGTTTTTTTCTAAAACTTCGATGAAGTTTAAATAAAAGTTCATGTCCTTTTCTGACGTTAACTCTGGAATATCCAGTGACTCTCCGAGTTGAGGTAACTTTCTACCCTGCATATGAGGTATCGACCTTAAGGACAATAGCCTTTCTACATGTAATCTTAGTTCGTCGTTATCGACCGGCTTAGTTAAGTAGTGGTCGACTTTTGCCTCAAGCGCTTTGCGCTTAGCATCTTCATCGGTATTTGCCGTAAGAATGATAACAGGGACGCTAGCTAATTCTGGCTTGTGCCTCAATTTCTGGACAAACTCGATACCATTTGTAGGCGCCATCAACAGGTCTGAAATAATGAGATCCACAGGGTAGTTTTTCAGAATACTTAACGCTTGCTTACCGTTCTTAGCAATTAGGCAACGGTAGGTATCTGAAAAATAATTAAACAGATAGGTTCTAAACACGCGGTTATCATCAATCAAGAGTAGAGTTTTCCGCTCCCCCCACGCTTTGCTTTTCGCCCCGTTAGATTGTTCTTCATTGATGAAATCAACATCATCGAGGGGAAGCGTAATTATCCACTTTGTTCCTTTACTTAACGCACTGTCTAAAACCATCGTGCCTTGGTTAAGCTTCACTAAATCGTTCACCAATGCCAAGCCAACACCCTCGCCCTTTTCTTTCCCCTTATGCGCTCTGGCAAATCGGTTCAACACTTTAGCGTGATCATTTTCGGCAATACCCTCGCCATTATCACTCACAACAATGCGTAAACTATCTTGGTTAAGCACCGCCGACACCTTTATATGACCGCGTTCAGGGGTATATTTGATAGCATTTTCCACTAAATTGGTGACAATTTTTTCTAGGCTATCGTTGATAAGTGATATTCCCGAACTTCCTTTTACAGTTACGTCTAACTGTTGCTTTTTAACATCCGCCAAAGGCGCTAAGCTGGTTACTACATACTTTACCTTTTCAACATCATAAAGTTTATAAATGGCGACGCCGCTAGATATAGATGGCGCAGTAGAGCTAATTTGCTCCACTAGGTTTTGAATGCGTTTAGCATTCTCATGCATAGCGGTCAGCGTGGCATCCTCTAGCCCATTTACCCCTTTTTTATTCTCGATAGTATTGAACATGAGTTGCAAAGGCGTTTTCAATTCATGGGCTATATCGCCGATATGCTGCTCTTTTGCTCTTAGCATCTTCTCAAATTTTGACTGGCCGTCGGTTAACTCATAGCGCGTAAGAAACTGATAAATTCGTGTGTCTCTAACGAAAGAAACAGCTGGTTTTAAATACCCCAATTTGGCTACCGTAAATAACAAAACAAGCGCAATGGCATAAAAAGAAAAGGCCATATTCGACGCGTAAAAAGGAGGATGGATAGTGAGGTTTAAGCGAGATATTTCGCCTTTTGAGTACTTCCCTCGTATTCTCGCTTCCAATTCATATTGACCTGCCCCTAAATCCGACATTTTAAGCAGCATATATGAGTCATGATGAAGAACCCACTCATCAAAAACTCCTTTTATACGAAACTCGATATTTTGGTCGGCGTAAGAACGAAAGCTGTTCGTTCCTATGTGAATAGAAATATCACTGTATCCGTCATATATGTCATAGGTACCAGAGCTATTTGGAGGCATGTAATAGACGTTTACACTATCACTTCGATCCCACGAAAGCTTTGTAAAAACAGCTTGAGGTTTATTTTCTGGGTCGTTTTCGAGCGCGGCCAATACTTTCTTTTCATCAATTAAATAAGAATATCGGTCGCCTAAAACCACTATTTTGCTACCAAACTGAATGAGGCTTCCATATTCAAAATCTGTATCTAAAATCCCATTTTGTTTCCCAAGAAAGTTAGTCGATTTATGTTCAATATCGTGAACAAACAACCCCATATTCGACGCAATCCATAGCTGTCCATTGCTACTAATAATACCTCCTCTAATAAATCGTAGTTGCTCTTCCAACATAAAGCGGCTAGAGCTCACCTCACCTGTAGTTTTGCTTATTTCCTTAAGACCCATTCCAGAAGTACACACTAGGAATGAATCTGACAGCTCGACTAAACATGTGATGTGCGACCAATCCCCACCTTTAAAATTAACAATTTTCCAATTCACTTTTGAAAGTTGAATATGAACATTCCCTTTAGAGTCATACGCAATAATTTCACCTGCATTTGAAAGTGTCGCAAAAACTAGGTGAGAAGGCGCTTCTATTTGATCTACAACTCTATCGTTATCAAGCAAGAAGTAACTTGCGCCGTCCCCATTCCATAAGTACGCATACAAAATACCTGCCGGTGAATAAAAGGTGTGAAAGGAATGGCTCTTACAATACTCAAACGTTGGCTCACTGCGGCGCATTACCTTTTCAAAAATCAGCGCAGCATTGTCCAAACAGGCTGAGGCATTTCCAGCTTCTCTTTCTTCTATTGCGCCATTACCCGTATTTAGTACGTAATTGTTTGATCCTACTTGCAGTAGCGCTTCACCAGATAAGTCGATTCCAGAATCAGAAACGTTACTTCGTAGTACTTGCCCGTTATGATGAAGAAGATTAATGCCACGATGAATATTTGATAACGTCACCAAACCGAGCTGAGAAGAGGCAAACAATAAATCTCCCGTTGTCGATTCTGAGATTTTTGTAATGCTTCGAATACTATCTGAATTGAGAATAGGATTCATGAAACTAGGGCTCTGAAGTCTATCGCCATAGACCTGAAACATGCCACCTGCCGCCACCCAAACTTCATTGCCCGCAGATACATAAATGTCGGATACGCGATTGATGTTTTTCGCGATTTCAACATCAAATGGGATAAACGCATGCTTGTCATCAGTTACTGCGTATATCCCCTCTTTTCCACCTAAATACAATGCATCGCTAGTTTTGGTTACATGATGCAATGAAGATAATAATTTAAAGTTTTCCTGAAGAGGTAATCTTTGAATTCGCCTTTTATCCATCTTCAATATTATAAGTTCGTCATTTACCGCTACATAAAACTGAGATTCGCCATAGGTCATTGAATACGCTTTATCAATTTCCCCTAACCCTAGCTCGCCCGCCCAGTCTTCAGTTTTGCCTGTATCTTTATCAACTAAATAAACACCGGATATAATAGACACGGCAACGTGGGTTTCACCAATACTCAGTGACCATGCGAACCTTTTCCAACCCTCACTTTTGATAAATTCCTCAACAGCCCTAGTAGCTATATTTAACTTAAAAACACCGACACCATATTCAACAATCCACAAATTCCCTTCGTTGTCATACTCGATGTCTGAAATGATTCCAGTATTTAGTTGGTCGTCGTTGAAATTTAGTTTTTCCGCTTTTCCCCCAATTAATTCGAAAACACCATTTTCTGAAGCAATATAGACTGCGTTCCCTACTGCCTCAATATCTCTGATGACTCCGGAAGGAATACCATCAAACCTATTTTTTCCTTCTAGAGTGACGCCCAAGGCATATGCTTGATGCTGATAAATCGATAACAAAAACACAAAAATTGAGACAAAAGAGGAATAAATTGTCCTATTTCCGCTGATTGTCCTTCCTTTGATATCCATATTTTCGCCAAAAGGTTTTATTTATTAAGCGTTCTAGAAAGCACAACTTAAAAAAACTAATTAAAGGAGTAATACCATGAATATCGAACATAAATCGAACATGCAAGAACTAAAGCCTGAAGATTATACGAAAGTATATGCAGGAACAGGCTCATCACTTTTATTTGAAAAGCGAATTTATAAGATTAACCCTGAGAGTCCAACGTTACCCGATGGGCCTCACTATAGCTTTTCTGATCTAAACCCAAACTTGTCTACTACCTTTGGCAAATAGCCTACATTGCGGGCAAAGAAACAGTGGCGGCTCTTGCGGCGTAAGCCGTCAACTGTCCTTTATCGTTAACCGGGTTTATGCCAGTTCTAATATTCCCGTTGCCGTTATAAAAAGCTTGGAATGTACCAACGCTACATTTCTTATTTTTCGATCATGCTTTATTAGTTACACCTCCCTCTTTTTGCATTAGCATAGCCGCTTATTTTTTGGTGTTTTCTGGAGTGTAGAAGTTCATGGGCGTATTTGCTGCCTTAGGTACAGCATTGTGTTGGGCTATTGCTGCTAGGTTATTTAGTGGCACAGGCAATGCCTTTTCACCCCTCACGATGAATTTTTGGAAAGGCCTTATTTCCATTATTTTGCTTGGCCTAGTATTACTTTTTGTGCCGCCTATGGGCCTGAACGTTTCCATTATATGTTGGCTACTAATTAGTGGCTTTATTGGTATCGGCATTGGTGACACCTGTTTTTTTAAAGCGCTAAAAAGTATTGGCGATAGCCAAGCCGTGTTGGTGGCAGAGACACTCGCGCCTTTATTTACCGCTTTATTTGCCATGGCCTTTATTGGTGAATGGATAACCTGGCAGCAATGGGTGGGCGTGGCCATTGTGTTACTCTCTGTCGACATGGTTATAAAAGCCAGAAAGCGAAGTACCACGCATGTCTTTGCCACCAGTGGCTACTTATATGGCGTTGCGGCGGCGCTTTGCCAAGCAGTAGGCGCCGTGGTTAGCCGCGACATTCTCGGTAGTGGTGACGTCGATGCAGCAAGCGCTGCGTTTCTGCGACTTATCGGCGGCATGTTCTTTGTTGTCCCCTTAATTGCCTGCGGTAAAACTCGTTGGCTTCCTGCAATATCCAAAGGTCAGAGAATTTGGCCTGCATTCATCCTTGCCACGTTATTAGGCACCACCGCCGCCATTTATTTGCAAATGTTTGCCTTTGCGTATGCCAAGGCAGCCGTAGTACAAACACTCATTGCCACTAGTGCACTTATGTCATTGGGTGTGGCCTGGGTTCTCGGAGAAAAAGCCACTAAAGCCACAATTTTGTGGTCTATTGTGGCATTAATTGGTGTGGCGGTTTTGGTCAGTTTTGGCGCCCCAGCAGGCCACTAGGCTGGCGCCTTCCTCCCTAAGAAAGGTTCATGGCACTGTGGCTACACTTAGGTGCAAATGGTTATGTTAAATCATCTAAATTGATAAGGTAGAAGTATTAACCTCTTAAGCTGGCCGATAAAAACACGGAGCGGTATATGACGTTACCCAAAGTACTTATTTTCGATATTAACGAAACATTACTTGATATGGATGAAATGAAGCAGGGGCTAGCCCCTGTGTTAAACGGTGATGAAACCTTGGTTGATTTATGGTTTGCCACTTTACTTCATCATTCTCTCGTGGACATTGCATCGGGTCAGTTTCATGACTTTATCGATATAGGTGCGGCCGCTTTGGTCATGGTGGCGCACAGTAAAGACATTGAGATTAGCCAGTCAGATGCAAAACAAACCATTAAAAAATATATCACTGCATTACCGCCCCATGCCGACGTTAAGCCGGCACTCAACGCCCTAAAAGACAAGGGCTTTACGCTAGTGGCTTTGTCTAATTCGTCAATTAACGGATTAGCTGAGCAGCTACGTTTTGCCAACATTAAAGATTGTTTTGATCACATACTTAGCACCGAGACTATTCATACCTATAAGCCCCATGCCAGCGTATATCATTGGGCATGTAAACACGTTAGTGCATTGCCAAGCGAGGTGATGATGGTCGCCGCCCACGGGTGGGATGTGAGCGGCGCGAAGGCGGCAGGTTTGCAAACGACGTTTATCGAGCGTCCAGGTAAAACCATGTACCCATTAGGGCTGACACCCGACTACGTGTTAAGTACGCTAACCGAATTAGCCAATACACTCACTAGCGAGTGCTAAAACCTTTGGTTGAACAGTGAGAACGTTTTGATTCTAACGCACCAAGTTGGCGTTTTAACCAAGACTTTTGAATGCCCGATTTTGCCACCTTCATTTCGGTGCTGACTCGGTTAATTTCTTTTCCTACGTTGACGCAGGCTTTAGGGTTAGGTTCAAAGCCTCCGTTAGCAAAGGCAGAGGATGAAAAAAAGACGGCCGATACGGCTAACAATAATTGCTGTTTCATGGTGGTCCCCAACGACTGTGTCATACACAGCGTTTTTATTCTGATTAAAGATTAGGGCTTCTGCGAGCCTTCAGTCAGTACGAGAACTATAGCAATTAAATTATTGTTATCAGGTAGCAAAAATTATACGTAGTGATGCTTTAGTGCATTCTTAATTATTTGACTACATTGGCCTACGGCGCTTGTGTAACCTTTCATCTACGGAAAGTGTCACCAACATGCTTTATAGTTATCGCGTATTCCCATTTATAACAATGGGGGGTTTCAAAAGCATCTATCCTTCGTATTGGTTGCAGTAACAGCTTTCTGCAACAACATACTTTCTTAACCGCGGGTATTAAAACACTTAATAATTCGCCGCTCAAGGAAACGGGCTATAAATACCCAAAAGTAGAATAAGCTCAAACCACTCCCCCCTTTTGAAAATCATCGCTATAGGCGGCTTCCCGCCCCCAATCGCTCTAACGTATCTAAAATGGCATCCGAGATATCGGCCAGTGATAATACATAGCTGGCGGCGTCTATTTCCACAGCGGCCTTGGGCATGCCGTATATAAGGCAACTCTCTTCGTCTTGGCAAAAGGTTATGGCACCTTTCTCTTTCATCGCTTTTAAACCCATCGCGCCATCTCTTCCCATTCCTGTTAGCAACACGCCTACGGCATTTTCGCCCGCGTGCTCTGCTAGCGAATTAAACATGACATCGACCGAAGGCTTATGACCCGACACTTTAGGCCCATCGTCTAAGGCAAGCCTATAGTCCGCGCCACTGCGCTCAACTTTCAAATGCTGATGGCCGGGCGCTAAGTAGGCATAACCTGGTAGTAGCCGCTCTCCCCCTTTCGCTTCTCTAACGGTGACTTCACACAAACTATCGAGACGTTTAGCGTAAGTCGTCGTAAAACCTGGTGGCATATGCTGCGAAATAACGGTAGCAGGCGCGTTTTTTGGAAAATGCATAATGACGTCTTTGATGGCTTCGGTTCCCCCCGTTGAAGCCCCAATACCAATAAGCTTCTCTGTACCGGTATAACGCATGGCGGCATGTTTTGAACAGCGCGTTTCAGTAGGGTGGCTCAATTTCGATTTGGCGGCGGCTTTGACTTTCTGAATAATGGTATGAGCATAGTCGTTCATGCCTTGGGCAACCCCCAATTTCGGCTTCGCCATAAAATCTACGGCGCCAAGTTCCAAAGCTCTCAAGGTCGCATTTGCGCCGCTTTCCGTTAACGTTGAAATCATCACTACCGGTGTTGGAACGGCCTTCATCATGACTTCCAAAAAGCGTAAACCATCGACTTTTGGCATTTCAATATCTAACGTAATCACGTCTGGTCTGAATTCCTGCACCATGCGTTTGGCGACGTAAGCATCCGGTGCAGCTCCCACTAACAGCAGACTACTGTCGCTTTGGATAATCTCAGAAAGTACCTTTCTTATTAAAGCTGAATCATCAACTACGAGAACTTTTATAGGCATGAATATGTTCCGCAAATGAAGTAACACCCTCTTTCGCTTGTTGTGCTAACAATACACGGTGCGTAGACTCGCGCTCATAGAGGGTCGCATTATTAAAGTCGCGAATACGCTTCATATAGACCTTTCCTTCATGAGGAAAAAAGTAAATTTTGCGCGCATACGTAGACATGAGGTCGCTATTAATAAGCGGGATATTAGCGTTGTTTAAATATTCAATAACAAATTCGGCGTTAATTCTTCCAATGTCTTGTTGTACAAATCCTGGAAGTACTTTTCCACCGCCGAAAGCCTTTGCCACCAATTTACTTTGTCTTGCCCCTTTACTTACTAACTTTTGAATAAGCGTGTCCATGGCATGTACGCCGTACTTAGTAGCCAAACAATGTTCAGACTCACTCGTTAAATGAATGTCGGGCAACATAAAGTGGTTCATACCACCTATTTTCATCTCTTCATCATAAACACAAGCTGCCACACATGAGCCCAGAATCGTCACCAATGCTTTATCATTGGAGGTGGCATAATATTGACCGGGCAATAGTTTTACCGCCTCTTTTTGTAAGCGATTATCAAAATAGCTAATGGGCTTGTCATCCTGACTCATACGGCGAATTCCAATTAGGTCACTGGTCGGTAAATGGTTTTACCCATAGGCGTCACAAGATTTGGATACATGGTGAAGTTTTCTGAGTGCCCTGCGACATACATGCCGTTAGGCGCCATTAATGTCACCATACGTGAGAGAATTTTTTGTTGGGTCTGTCGGTCAAAGTAAATCATCACATTGCGGCAAAATATGATATCGACTGGCCCTTCAACACACCAACTTGGTGACATAAGGTTTAAAGGTTCAAAGCGAACCATTTGCCTAAGCTCGTTAGCAATTTTCACTTTGCCTCTATACTTGCCCTTTCCTTTGTAGAAAAATTGCTGACGATGTTGCAAAGAAAGCTGCGCAATACTCGACTGGGAATACACCCCCTCCCTTGCAATATGAAGCACTTTGCTGTCGATATCTGTGGCTAATATAGAGATCTTTGGTGAAAAACTACCGAATACGGATGCGACTGTCATTGCAATACTATAGGGTTCTTCACCGGTACTGCTTGCCGCGCACCAAATGCGCTTCACGTTCGGATTCGCCTGCAAATAGGTTGAAAGCGCATCAAAATGATGTGGCTCTCGGAAAAACGCCGTTAGATTCGTGGTGAGCGCATTAATAAAATGCTCCATTTCCTCTTCGTTCTGTGCCACGAATGTTAAATACGCCTTGAAGCTTGAAATGTTCAATACCCTTAGGCGGCGCGCCAAACGGCTGTAAACCATGGCATCTTTGGAATCAGCAAGGTTTATTCCCGCCTGGGAAAACAGAAGCTTTTTAACACGTTCAAAATCCCGCCGACTATAGGTAAACTCGCGTTGAACAGGTGAAGCTTGCAAGACTGCCGTCATGAATTAGAACGCCTCCCACTCAGAATCGTCGGGCGCGGCAGGGCTTAACGCCTTTGTGTATTGCGAGGGCACGTCTCTGTCTTTTGGTAGCTTTCCATCATTTGGGGATACCAACGGCGTCGACGATTGGGGTGAACGGCTACCGTTGCCGACTTGTTGATTTCCCACTTTAAATACCGAAACCCGTTGCGCTAACTGACCTGACTGCTGACGCATACTGTCAGATGCAGCGGCGGCTTCTTCTACCAAGGCGGCATTTTGCTGTGTCATTTCATCCATTTGCACTACCGCATTACTGACTTCCTGAATACCTGTCGCCTGCTCAGAGGACGCCGCGGCAATTTCAGACATAATGTCATTCACTCGCTTAATTGCCGTCACTATATTGGCCATGGTTTCGCCAGACTTATTGGCAAGTAAATTACCATTGCCTATTTTATCCACCGACGCTGAAATTAATGCCTTTATGTCTTTGGCAGCCTCTGCAGAACGCTGAGCGAGTGTTCTAACTTCCGACGCGACAACGGCAAAACCTCGCCCTTGTTCACCGGCTCGCGCAGCTTCAACCGCCGCGTTGAGAGCAAGAATATTTGTTTGAAATGCAATACCATCAATAACGCCAATAATGTCTGAGATACGCTGGGCTGAATCATTTATCTCACCCATGGTATGCACCACCTGCTCAATCACTTTGCCGCCTTCAGAGGCAACATCGGAAGCCTGGCTTGCTAAGCCTTTCGCCTGCTCGGCGTTTTCTGCATTCAATTTAACTGTGCCGGTTAGTTCTTCCATGGCCGACGCCGTTTCTTCTAAACTTGAGGCTTGCTGTTCAGTTCTACTGGAAAGGTCGGCATTACCGGTGGCAATTTCATTCGATGCCGTATCAATCGTTTCCACGGCGGTGTGAATTTTCACTATGGTATCTTTAAGCTCTTCAATAAAGTGATTAATAGAATCGCCTAGCACCTGAAAATCACCATCTAAAGGTTCGTCGATGGTATGTAATAAATCCCCTTCGGTTAGCTTGGCAATCACGTTTTTAATACGTTCAATCGCCAATGTTCGCCCCGTAACATCCGTTGCATATTTAACCACTTTAAAGGGCTTACCTGTACTGTCCATAATGGGGTTATACGACGCTCGTATCCATACTTCTTTCCCCTCCTTACCAATACGCTTAAACTCGCCTTCACTATGCTCCCCGGAGCGAAGCTGTTGCCAAAATGCTGAATAGTCTGGGCTTAATTTAAAGCTGGGTTCAACAAACATGCTGTGATGGTGACCTTTTACCTCATCAAGGGTGTATCCCATGGTGGTTAAAAAGTTTTTATTTGCATTGAGTATCGTGCCTTTAAGATCAAATTCGATAACAGCTTGAGACTTGTTGATGGCGGTAATTTGGCTTTCGTAATCTGCATTTTTTTGTTTTTGCGCCGTAATATCTGATGCAAACTTAATGATGTACTTCACCTTTCCTTGTGCATCAAATACTGGGTTATAGCTAGCTTGTATCCAAACTTCTTTCCCTTCTTTACTGATGCGCCTGAATTCACCGCTGTGAACGTCTCCACTTTTTAGCTTTTGCCAAAACTGAACATATTCGTCGCTAGACGCATATTCACTGTCTACAAATATCCTGTGGTGCTTCCCTACTACTTCGCTGGCTTGATACCCCATTGCAGATAGAAAGTTATCATTTGCCTCGAGTATTTCGCCGTCAGTGGTGAAGGAGATAACGGCCTGACTACGCATGATGGCATTGGCCATACCTTCATGTTTCACCACTTTCGTGTAGTCCTGCCATTCCGTCACGTAGAGAGCATGAGTGGTATTCGCGCATGGAGAACACAACACTTTAAAGGTATGCCCTTTTGTGATCACTTCTTGGCTAGGTTGAGCAGGAACCAGTGAAAAGGCGCTGCCATCACGGGTTTTAACCAAACTGTCTATGCGTTGCCCAACCAATGAACTTCCCATCAAATGGCAATGAAAGTCATCATCATATTGTTGAATCATGTTGAGAAAAGCCGGAGTGTGGTAGTGGATTTCTCCCCCACTGTCGACCACCGCAATATTTGAAGTACACGCACTAAGAATGCCGTCCTTAAAACTCGCATCCTGTTTTGCAGCTTTGAGTTCATCGCCGCTTAAAAAATTAAATACGCCCATAACTCTTTATCCTAAGTAAAGTGTTCCATTTAGCAGTAGCCCGCAAAACTACGCGTCATCTCCAACGCTTTCAGGTGCAACTAAACCTAGCTCTTCGCTAGTCATTAAACTTTCAATATTGACAAGAATCACCATGTTGTCGTCAACGTCAGCGAGCCCCTGTAAATACCGGCTATCAAAAGCAACGCCAAACTCTGGCGGTGATAAAATTTGGTCATCAGATAAACGAATAACATCGGATACGCCATCCACAACGATGCCAACAATGCGCGATTGAATATTCAGCATAATCACAATGGTAAAGTCGTTGTAAGTTGCCTCCCCCACGTTAAATTTAATTCTTAAATCAACAATGGGGACAATGTCGCCGCGCAAATTGATCACGCCTTTTATAAAGCTAGGTGCGTTCGCTATCTTGGTCACAGGTTCGTAACCACGAATTTCTTTCACCATAGTGATGTCTAATGCGTAGTGCTCATCACCTAAGACAAAGCTGAGGTATTCGTGGCCATCGCCCCCTGCAACCGTTTGATGTAAGGCTATCTCTGTCATGAGAGCAATTCCTCTAATTGGCTTGAGGTATAAGTTGTCGCGATAGAATCGGCATCAATAATGAGTGCCACTCTTCCATCGCCCATTATGGTTGCCCCGGCAATTCCCGCGACTTTTCGGTAGTGTTCCTCAAGGCTTTTAATCACCACTTGTTGTTGCCCTACTAAGGCGTCTACCAAGATGCCGAATCGCTTTTTACTGCTTTCTAAAAGTACCACTACGCCCTCCGTTGGGTTGCTTGTGCCACTTTCAACATCCATGAAGTTGCACAGTGGAACTAAGGGCCAATACTGGTCGCGAATATATAGAACCGTGTCATTTCCTAAGGTTTTTAACTGTTGTTTTGTCGGTTGAAAGGATTCAATAATATTGAGTAAGGGGATAACAAAAATTTGATTGCCTACCGACACACACATGCCGTCAACAATGGCTAACGTTAGGGGTAAATGGATAAAGAACCCTGAGCCTTCTCCCGCACTAGACTCTATGTCAATACGGCCACCTATAGATTCAATATTTCGGCGAACCACATCCATGCCAACACCACGGCCAGACACATCGGTAATAGCCTCGGCGGTAGAAAAGCCAGCTTGAAAAATTAACTGCCAGACTTGTGCATCGGGCATGTCATCGGTAACCACCCACCCATTTGAACGTGCTTTTTCCATTATTTTGTCGCGGTGTAAACCGCCGCCATCATCAATAATACTAATAATGATACTGCCGCCTTTTTGCTCGGCGCTTAGGATCACCGTGCCCTGTTCTGGCTTGCCTGCGGCAACACGTTTCTCGGGGAGTTCAATGCCATGGTCAATGCTGTTTCGAACTAAATGGGTTAAAGGGTCGACGATTTTTTCAATTAGGCTTTTATCTATTTCTGTAGTGCCACCTTGCAGAACTAACTCTACTTTTTTACCCAGCTTGCCAGCGAGATCTCGCACTAGCCGTGGAAAGCGGTTAAAGGTCGCCGTGAGGGGAAGCATGCGCATAGACATCACAGACTCTTGAATTTCACGGGTATTGCGCTGAAGTTCATCAATAGCCAATTGCAAGCGTTCACCGACTTGCCCTTCTACCTCTTGTCCTATCATTGATAGCATCGACTGTGTAATCACCAACTCCCCAACTAAATTCACCATAGAATCAATTTTGGTGGTATCTACTCGTATAGAAGAAGCCTCTTTCAAGTTGCTCTTTTTCGCCTGTTTTTTCGCTGCTTTTTTAGGTGCTGCACTGGTGGCGTTGTGTTGACTGTCGACCTTCGGCCTTTGACCCACTCCAGACAGCTTAGCTATTTCGGCAAGATCACTTTCTGCACTCAGCGTCTCAGTATGAAGAGGCGCTGTCGGCTTAGGGGCCACTATATCTTCAAAAAAACCGAAATCATCATGTTCTTCAGTAGGCGCTGAGGAGGCTGGCGAATCATCAAAAAAGCCAAAACCTTGGTCCTCATCATCCGTAGTGAGATCACTGGGCTCATCATCAAAAAAGCCGAATGCCTCATCGGTAGTATCCTCAGCATTGGCCTCACCTGGCGAGAGAATGTCATCGTCAAAGAAGCCAAAACCGTCATCTATCTGCGTGTCAGTAGGGCTCTTTAGGGCTTGCGGTTGAGCTGACTTACCGTTAATGACGCCGTTAAGCAGTGCAATACGGGTGGAAATGTCTTGTTCGGGTACGGGGGTGTCATTGCGATACGCATAGAGGGTGGCTTTTAACACATCGAGGGTTTCAAGCAGAACATTCACAATGCGCGTAGTCACGACCAACTCGTGGTTACGTGCTTTGTCTAGCAGGTTTTCCATCACATGGGTAAGATTCATAAGCGCATCAAACCCAAATATCCCACTGCCCCCTTTTATAGAATGAGCAGCACGAAATATACTGTTGAGCTCTTCAGCATCGGGAGCGTCCACATCCAACGCCATAAGTAATTGTTCCATCGCATCAAGGTGTTCATCACTTTCATCGAAAAACACCCCATGGAACTGCTCTATATCAATGCTCATGCTGAATCCATCCAGACCGGTTGGCAGGTTAACCTAGAACGCGCTTAGTCACATCAAGCAGCTTATTGGGGTCAAAGGGTTTAACCATCCAACCGGTGGCGCCCGCCGCTTTCCCTTTCGCCTTCATGTCTCCACCCGCTTCGGTAGTTAACATAACAATAGGGGTTCGTGAATAACTGCCCAGCCCTCGCAATTTGGCAATTAATGTTAGCCCGTCCATGCGAGGCATATTTTGGTCGGTTAACACAAAATCGAAGCTCGACGATTTGCATTTATCTAGCGCATCTTGGCCATCTTGTGCCGTGGTCACGCCATAACCCGCCCCTTTCAACGTCATTTCAACCATTTGACGGATAGAGACAGAGTCGTCTACCACTAAAACTTGCTTACTCATGATTCACATTTCCTCAATAGTGTGTTGATACTATTTAATTCCGTTTTCCATTTAGACGATGCTAAAACAGCTCTACGTCACCTGCGCTCATAGATGTTGCAGACACAGGGTTGTGATCGGTTTTACCTCGTTGTGCTAGTGCTTGTTGATAGGCGTCTAGGTCTGCGACAAATTGATCTAAATTGTCGGCGTTAAGCTGCTGTAATTGCTCAATAATAAAGCGAACAATGTCTTGGGTGTAGGCAAGGTGTTGCCCGTTAATATCACCAAATTGCATTCCGCGAATGGCCGTGCTTATGGCAACATCAAGTGACTGTCCAATTTCCTCTATTTGCTTAGTGGTTGAATCGTCCGACTCTGCTTTTTGAATAATAAATGCCAGTTGCTCGCTAATATGCGCTTTTGCTTCTACCACGTGAGAAATATCTTGCGATGCCACAAATTCAGCGGTTTCAGTTAATTTATCCACCAAGCTTCGTATGTTTTCCACTTGCTTTTTAATCACGTCGCTAAACTGTGTTGAGCGAGTAGAGAGTGCTCTAACTTCGTCTGCCACCACCGCAAAGCCTCGGCCTGCCTCTCCGGCTCTCGCCGCTTCTATGGCAGCATTCAATGCTAATAAATTTGTTTGCGCAGAAATATCATCAATACCGCTAAGGGCATCTATAACAGTAGGCATGGCTTGCTGTATGGTTTGCACTTGTTCCATTAAGTGCTGGGTTGATGACGACATTTGCTCGGTGGAACTGATAAAACTCGTTAGCGTATTATCGGTGTCTTTTGCAAAGGAACGCATTTTTTCTGGATAGGAGATATTTTCCGTTTCGCCTACGCTTAACAATGAGCCAATACATGCTATTTGTTGGTTAACCAGCTGAGTTAAATGGGTAAATGCATCACTGAGCGTAGATACCGCATCGTCTTGCGTAGAACGGATGGAAGATAAGTTTTCATCACACACTAACAGAGAATCAGCCACTTTATTTCCTGTCATAACAACATCTTCACGAGACGCAGACAGGTTTTCCGTAATATCGACAGAGGCTTCCTCAACAGGTATGACGGCTGCCTTTAACGACACTGCGCATACACCAACGAGTGCCACGGATAACACCGCCATGGCAATGACTGGCTGAGCCAAAAAGTACACTGCCCAAGCAGCAACTAACCCTAGAACCACAACTGTGATGAGGAGGCCAGCCTTCGAACTCGCCCCCGTGGATAATACCTCATTGCTCCGTTGCAAAACGCGCTCCCAAGCTTTACTACTTTTTTAGGTAACCGAAAGGTAAAACACGGTTAGTCTGCAACCACATTGAAGGTATTAGTTGAACCAATTCCGCCCAAAGTCACAACTTAAAGCGAAGTAGTAAAGCGATAAGTTCATCTGTGAATATATGAGAGTAAGCGTAGTACCCAATTTCAAAAGTAGGCAAGAAGCGCAACGATATTTTTAAAAAAAACTCTTTTTAACGCTAATTTGTGCCGAAGCTACTTAATTTAGTCGCGATTGCGCACGTAAATGCGAGGACACCACACACCAAGAATAGCTGCCAATGGGCAACGGGTATGAACTCCAGCGCCGAGGTTAGAAACTGCCCCAAAAACACAGCCATAGCAAAATACGATAAATGTTTACCGCGCTTTTCCTCACTACTGACTTCTACGGTTCTATGGTTTAGCAGTGGGATAGAAAAACCAAACCCAACACCAGCCGCCACAGCGGCACCAATGAGCCAAGCTAAAGTGCTGGTAGTAGCGAATAAACTGTGCGCTAAACCGTAGGTTACAAAGGCGATGACAAGTGTCATTTTATTGCCAACTTGCTTTACAATTTTTGGCATTAACATGGCTGATAACACAGCAACAAAAGAAGTAAACGACAACAAGTACCCTGTTTCTGCTTCACCAAAACCGAGGCCAGCTAAATGTGTAGGCAACATAATGAACATACTGAAAAATAAGCTCATTGCCATAACGGCTAACAAAATAATAGGCTTAACCGATTCGTCTTGTGGAGTGGCCTGCCAAGCCAAATTTGGTAATGTTTCATCCTTGGCTTCTGCTTGCGGTAACGTGCGAGGTTTTGGAACGAAAGCCGAAACCAATAGCGCACAAACTAACGCCAGCGCGTAGATAATAAACGGCGCTTGCCAATGAAGCTCAGTTAACAGCCCACCAAAGAATAAAAAGATCACGCCCCCCAGCTCTATGGCCATGCCTTGCTTAGCCATCATCGAAAGGCGTTTTTCTCCTTGAAACCAATAAGAAATTACCGCAGTGCCCGCCGCCATTTGCCCAGCGGTGAAAGCCCCCAATAATATACGGTCTATCGCCAACGGGGAGGGCCCTTCTAAGAATGCGCCAGCACAGCCAAAAATAAAGTATCCCCACAAGCTGATTAACAGTGTTTTCCGAGCGCCTATTTTGTCAATAAGTGTGCCGAAGACCGGGGCAAATAAAATGGCTCCTAATGCTGGCAGGGTAATCAGCAAAGGCGCATATTCTTGAACGCCTAGCTGTTGAGAAATGGTGGTTAATCCAGGCGCAATGGCCGCACCTACCATAATGGTTAACATGGCGGAAATAAGGAGTGAGTATTCTCCATAACGAGTAAGGGTAAAAGATTTGTTATTAGTCGCTGTCATAAAAACCTCGAATTCAAGCTTGCCTGTATTGAAAAGCATTGGCTTTTGGGAAAGCTTAACTGTATCGCTATTTACCTTACTTATTAAATGATATAAATATGGTCTATTTATCTTATTTTGGCATAACCATGAATTTTAAACATTTACGGACCTTTGTTGAGGTTGCACATTGCAAAAGTTTTTCAAATGCCGCCACACGATTGCACACGGTGCAAAGTGCAATAAGCCGACATATCACGGCTTTAGAACGAGATATACACGTCACCTTATTCGAGAGAAATACCCGAATGGTAGAATTAACGCCTGCGGGTGAGCGCTTTTTACAGCACGCCGATGCTATTTTGAAGCATTGTAGATTAGCGAAAGAGGATGCCCAGTTAATACAGCGCGGCGAAAAAGGTCTTTTACGCATAGGTTACTTAAGTTCAGCCTGCGTGCATTTTCTTCCTCACTTATTACGCAACTTCTCTACCTTGAATAGTGGGGTAACCGTGAAACTTGATGAAATGACAGTATCGCAGCAGCTACAAGCCTTTACTGAGAGCGCTATAGATATTGGTTTTTCTCGCCCTATAGAAAAAACACATGAAGGCTTATTAAAAGAAAAACACCTGTTTGATGACCCAATAGTGGCGGTTGTGGCCAGTGATCACCCACTTGCAACAAAAACCGTGTTATCACTTGCCAATATTGCTAAGCATCCCCTCATTCTATTTGCACGTGCGCATGCGCCAAGTTTATTCGACAACCTGATGACGGCGTTTCACTATCAGCAATTGAAACCGAATGTGGTGAGTGAACCTAAGTCGATGCAAGCCCTCTTAACGGAAATAGCCAGCTCTCAGTGCGTGGCATTGGTGCCCGCATGTATTCAAAACCTGCATACTAAAGGTTGCACGTTTGTGCCTCTACAAGCGCCCATGCATGCAGAACTAAAGATGTTGTGGCAAGCTAAACCCAATGCCACCACCCTTACTTGGCTAAATTGGTATGATGCATACGGGCAGGACATTATTGATCATTATTCTCGTTAACCCCCATTGTTGAGCTAATTGCACCTTGCCTTCCCAAGCATTAGCATTAACTGGAAGGCTATTTCACATTTAACCTTGAAAATAGGAATGATTATCAATAACATTGATGTTATATCTCTTTCATTTATGACCCTCACATGTCAGCCGCACGAATACTGATCATAGAAGATGACGTTACTTTGAGTGACCAGATTGCTCATTTGCTAGAAGATAGCGGTTTTACCACCCGTCAATGTCAGGATGGACAAAAGGGATTATTTGCCGCGCTGCAGCAAAGTTTCGATCTCATTTTGCTCGATATTCTTATTCCCTCATTAGATGGCTTATCGGTACTTAATCAACTCAGAAAGACAAAGCAAACCCCGGTTATGATGATCACTGCTTCAGGGGCCGAGCAAGAGAGGATAGAAGGCTATCGAACAGGGGCAGACGACTACCTTCCTAAACCGTTCAATTTCACTGAAATGTTGCTTCGCATAGAGGCATTATTGCGCCGTAGCAGCCGAGACGTGGCGGCGCATTCACAGCCCAGTAAATTACAGATTGGTGATTTACGGCTAAACAGAGTAAATCAAGGCGTGAACATTGGGCAACTCACCCTCGAACTCACGCCAATACAGTTTAAGCTACTATGGACACTTGCGGAAAACCAAGGCGAGATCCTTAGCAAAGCGTTTCTCTATCAATGTGTATTAGACCGGCCTTTCAGTCGATATGACCGAAGCCTAGATATGCACCTTAGCCGTGTGCGGAAAAAACTGATAGAAGCCGGTATGCCCTGCGACTGTTTAGCGACGGTACACGGAAAAGGTTATCGATTTTCATGAAAAACAAACTCTTATGGCGGTTATGGGCCATCATTGGGTTGGGCACAGTAGTGCTGTTTTTAGCCATAGATTGGTTAACAAACCATACCGAAACCAGCATGAGCTTTATTGCCGATACCCACCAGCAAACACTGCTTAATTATGGCAAACAGGCTGAGCATATTTACCTTACCCAAGGTGAAGACGCCTTAGCCGAATATATCAAGCACATCCAACTACAGGAACAGACGTGGGCTGGCGTAGTCACCTCTAAGATAACCCCTTTTGCTGACAGTGAATTAGTGCCCTTGTTCACTGATTACTTTCAATTAGGCCGTGGGGTGGAATGGAAAATTCACCTCTATTTTGCCCAAAATCCCATTATGGAAGTGCCCTTTGTGGATGATGCCACCCACTTGTTGATACAGCTTCCCCAGCGTATGCGCCCTGGTGCCTTTTTAATGATGTTTCGGCTGTTACTGCAAATAGCCCTGCCACTTATTCTTCTTTGTTTGCTTACGTATGTGGTGTATCAACATGTGATGCGCCCCCTGAAACGGCTTGAAAAAGCGACACAGGAATTCAGCGATGGGAAGTTGGATGCTAGGGTGACACCGCTCTTACCTAAACGTCATGATGAACTCACAGATATCGCCGCTACCTTTGATAAAATGGCTGATCGCACTAGCAGCCTGATTCAAAATCAACGTCAACTTTTAGCCGACCTTTCCCACGAATTACGCACCCCCTTGGCGCGTATTGATATGGCGGTAGACTTCGTAGAGCAAAACCTTAATCAGGCCCAAGCATTAGAACGGCTGCGTTATGAAGCCAGTACTATGCGAAGTTTAGTAGAAGACACCTTAACCTTTTCGTGGCTGTCAACGGAGCTTCCTAGCCTTAACACTGAGACCTTCGATTTAGTCGAGCTTATCAATGTTATTTGCGACGACGCAAAATTTGAATACCCTCACAATATGCTGCATTATGAATTGCCCAAGCAGGCCGTGATAGAAAACAGTAGCCAAGTAGCGTTAGGCCAAGCTATAGAAAACGTTATTCGCAACGCCCTTCGCTATACACCACCGGAAAAAGCAGTGAGTGTGCATCTGAAGAAATTGCACAACACCTATACGTTAACCATCTCTGATAACGGCCCAGGCGTGCCAGATGCCTTATGCGACGATATATTCAAACCTTTCTTCCGTGTTGAAAAGTCTAGAACAGCCACCAAAATGCGAGGCGAAGGTGAGGCGGCGGCACATTCACAGAAGAACCACGGCCATGGTATGGGGCTAGCACTCGCACAACGTCAGGTGCATGCCGTTGGCGGGGAAATTAGTGCGCATAATCGTATCGATGACACCGCCGGCCTTACCATAGCCATTGCCCTTCCTATTAACGCTACGTCAACTACACAAGCGTCAGTATAACGGCCTCTACTTAGAGGCTTTCAGGCGTTTAATGCCTAACATAAAGCCGGTGTACACAAGGTAACACGCCAGCAATGAAAACAACCCTGCGATAGTTTGACCAATGAAACCAAAATGTTCTCCGGTATGCAGAAAACGCGCCGTGCCCCATGCTTGCCCACCTCGGCTCCAATCTTCTTTCCTTAACACCTTTGTGACCTCGCCGCTGCGGGTATCGAAGTAAAGCGAGTACGACATTGACTGCCTATGTCCTATGCTTTTATCAATAAAAAAGCGTGCTTCGTATTCGTGCTCTCCTATTTCCATCCACATTGAATACCAATCGTCGTAGCCGTTGCTGTTTGCATGATTTTGAGCGGCAAGAAAAAGAGTTTCGTAGTCAACCACATCTAAGGACAACGAGGTTACTTCTTCATGCTGTTCACGTGGCGGCACCTGCTCACCAAAGAAACCATATAACGCGACATTTGCCCAAGAGAAATGAAACAAAGTGGCGGTAATGGCAATAATGAAAAGAACAGGAATGCTCCACACGCCCAGCACCAAATGCCACTGTCGGCGGCGATGATGGCGATTGGTGTAATGGTGACGAAACCAAAGATGCTGCTTAAATGATGCAAGGCGCAATTTATTGGGCAACCAAAGATACGCTCCACTGACAATAAGGAAAATAAACACTAAATTAGCGTAGCCATTCACCGTTTTCCCTATGCCTTTAAGCTCGCCTTCTAACAGTAAGTATCGATGAAGGTTAGTAAGCCAATGAAACACCAGCGCCACATTGCCCTCCCCTTCTCTTAAAATTTCACCGGTATAGGGGTGGAATAAGTAGCTGTCACGCCCTGCCCAGGCAGGCACGGCCGCACCATCCCTGTTTACCCAACGTACGTAAATATGGGGGGTTTCAGGGTGTAGTGCTTGAAGCTTATCGACAATATCATCGGTGGAGAGCCTTTGCTGGTTCTGGGGTACATCCACACGGTATCGCATTTCATCAAGTTCGATAAACTGACGTTCGTAAGTTAATAGAAACCCAGTTAGTGACATAAGAAATATAAAAATCCCCGCCACTAAACCCAAAATAAGGTGAGTCCAGAAGACCCACCTTTTCACTGTTTTTGCTATTGTCATAAGAGTGTTTAGAAGTCGTAGCTTACTGATACTCGAATATCTCTACCCGCTTCTTTTGGCCCAATGACGCTCGCGAACACTTCACTGTAATCACCGACACTTGAATGATCGATATAGGCTTCATCAAACAGATTCGTCACCGCGAGGTTGACCTTGAAGTTATTACTGACAAACCATTGCCCATACACATCAACCGTGGTGTAGCTAGGTTTATTTAGGTCGTACAAAGAATCGGTCCAACCGTTCTGCAAAGCCTGATGCAGGGTTTCTATGGTAAGTGAATTGACCCGTGTAATATTGATACCTACGTTGAGGTCGGTGTTAATATCATAGTCAACACCCAACACCCATGTATCGCCGCGACTATTCCCTAGGCCAACAAATTCATAGCCGTTAAGGTCGATGGTATCGTATTCAACATTGTACAAATCAGCGCGCGGTGATAGCTCAGTATCCACGCTAGAGTAACCAAAGAATATGTTTGCATCACCCAATTCGTAGGCAATATCAAATTCAAAACCACTTGATTCTAGGTCGCCGATATTATTGTAAACCGAGTCGCCTTCAAAGCCGCTAAAAATCACATCATCGATTGTGCTTTCAAATACCGTAAATCTCGCGTGTAAGTCATCAGCTTGATATTCAATTGCCCCTTCAATATTGGCCACGGTTTCCGGCACCACATTATTACCCACAACCGGAACATCGCTACCGTCATACAAGTATTCGTCAATGGTAAACCCGTCGCCAATTTCCTTTCCTCGGGCTGCTTCGGCATAACCAAGGGCTAATTTCCAGGCCTTTGACAGTTGATAGGTAAGCCCAACATTCATGCTTACTTCGCTGTCGTTTAGCCCGGAAGGCTCATCGGTGACCGGGTCGCCGTAATATTCATCAAGTAATATGTCTTGCTGGAAGTCATAGTCATCGAAGCGCACACCATAGCTTAATGTGAGTTCTGGGTTTATCGCGCTATGGGCTTGGGCATAGACTCCTAGCACACTGCCCTCTTCTGCATTTTCTACAGCCCCCTCAGCCGGGCCGCTTTCCACTTCGTCGTTGCGGTAATCTACGCCGTAGGTAAATACATGGTTTGTCGTTTCACTGGTGTTGCGAATATCAAAACCATAGGTGTCGATGTTTGCCAACCAATCAAAGCGACCTCCTCTAAATGACGAAGAGGTGTTGTACGCTGTGGCTTCTAAGTACACCATAGCGCTATAGTCTAAACGGTAATTTGCTACTAAAGTGTCACGCTCAGCTTCACTGGGATACAACGCTGCGCCTTCTAGCACAACCCAATTAGGCCTTGCCGAAAATTCACCTTCTTCCTCACGCTTTTCATAGCTTAATGACGCATATTGGTTTTCAGTGAGGTTGCCGCTGGCTTTTACGAATAACAAGTCTTGGTCGGCAGCGGTACCATAAATTTCATTGCCGTCGCCGTCTTCCATGTTGTCTCTATCTGAGGTGCTGTAATAACCTAGCACGCCCCAATCTTCATTTAGCTTGCCATAAACACTGCCACTGTATCGGGTGCCGTCGTTACTAAAGTAACTGGCTTTTACACGGCCGCCAAAACGTTCATCGTCGCGCAGAAGATCGCTCGCATCTTTCGTTTTAAAACGAATAGCACCGCCAATAGCACCAGGGCCACTGGTTGCCTCACCGGCTCCAGCTTGCACATCAATTTGCTTTAACAAGTCAGGATCTAAGGTTACACGACCAATATGGTGAAATAGGGTTGAGGTTTGCTGAGCGCCATCAACCGTAGTGTTTAGATAAGCATCTTCTAAGCCGCGCACGAAAATTTTCTGCGCAACGCCTACCGAGCCACCCACACTTACCGATGGTGACTCACGAAAAATATCAGCCAAATCATTGGCCTGAAACTGCTCAATGTCTTCAGCGGTAACACTTAAGTTGGTAGAAGCCCCCACTATTGAAACCCGTTCAATATCCTGTGTGTCTTCTACATTTGTTGCTTGTGCATGTACTGCGGTGCTAGATAACGCGTAAACCGCGCCAATAAATACTGACTTCTTCAAAAAATGCTCCCATTGAGTGTTGTGACTCTAAACGCGAAACATTCTCATTAAGTTTTAGACAAAAGAATAGTTATTTTACAATTGTTACATTTAGCCACTGCGCCTCAAGGATGAATGTCACCACCGCTTATAGGCGTGTTAAGTCATACGGGAAAACAAAGCCTGGCTTTCTTTTAATATTCTTGACGTTTCTTCGGGGTCGGGGGTTGTACTCCAATCTCCTGGGACGAAGCTGCCACCAAGGATCATATAGTCATTGCGCGAGAACATATACAAGGGGGCTGATGTATTACCTCCGCCTACGGTTAAATAATCAATACCCGCATCAGGAGGCAGTAATATAAGCTGACCTTTGGCTGGAATAATGGCTTTGTCGTCGAATAAGGCATTCGAGCCTAATCCAGTGCAATTAAAAATAACAGGCTCATTTAAGGTGAGTAACGCCTTTTTATTTTCTATGTTACGAATGACGAACTGTCCACCCGCTAATTGGATATCTTGAGTGAGGCGGCGCAAAAACGTGCTTGTTTCCACCAGCATAGTGGCAGACACCGTACAATAGTTGGCAGGAAAAGGGTGCTGGTTTGGCCCATATTGCTGCGTAAACGGGTAAAACTGACGAAATTCGGCATTGTCGTCTCTTGGAGTCTTGCTTAGGGAATAGAGCTCTTTCCATTCAATGCCATAATCTTTCCCTACCATTTTGGCAAAGGTGGAATGCGATATTTCTGCCGCCCTTTGTAATTGTTGTTTAAACTCAGGGCTTGAAACGTCTGGGTCGTGAACGCTGTAAGGTCCCCACTCACCGCCGGCGACATGTGAAGTAGTATGGCGAGGCATAGCTTTAGTATACAGGGTCACCTTCCACCCAGCTTCTTGAAGCAAACGCGCGGTAGTTAACCCCATTACCCCACTGCCAATGATGGCAGCGTGTTTTGTACTGGCATCAGCAACTTCTTCAACTGCAAGTGTAGAGGAGCCCCAACATAGTGAAATTCCCCCGCCGCCATGCCCATAATTGTGCACCAAGGTTTTCTGCCCCATGGCTTCCCGACGAACCACGAAGCCCTTAGCGCGGTACGGGCGATGCCCAACCACTTCGGTAATGATATTGTTTTTGTCGATTCTGGGGGCCAGTAAAGGCTGGCGTGAAAATGGACGAGTAAACCCTACTTTCTCACTAGGTAGCGCGCAACCTGCAACGCTCGCCGCCAAACCGCCCACACCCATGCGTTTTAAAAAATCTCGACGCGCTTCACTGTCATTCACTCTTACCACTCCCTATTGTTATGCTTTCTAACTCACCGATTAGCCTTTAGCCTTTGCACCTAGCGCTGCTCAGCCATATACAGCGGTAAGCAAAACATTTGCCATTAACCAGCTGTATCAAAGTTGCTCCTGTTCCACTAATTTCAAATAGGTAGCTAGGCTCTTATCTTTTTCATCAGTGAAGTGGCTGGGTAGGGCGTTGAAATTAGATATTCTATCTAACCGAAAGTTTCTGAATTCCTGCCGCAATTCACACCAGCCTGCCAACAACCAAATAGGGCTAAAAGAAATCAGAGCGATGGGGCGAATACTTCTCTGCGTTTTCTTGTTATTTAAATCAAGATAGGTAAAACCCACTCTCTGTTTACGGCGAATACATTCCCTCACTTCGGTAAACTCTACCTGCCAAGGAATTTTGTAGTGGCTTGGCGCAGAAAAAGTACTGATCTGATGCAATTCGTTTAACAGTGTCGCTGGCAAGGTCGCCTGAATTTTAAGGTAGGCACTTTTCGCTTTTGTCGCGAACTTATCGTCTGTCCAATTGCTAACCATACCAATCCCTAACGCAATCGCCTCTAATTCATCAGCATCAAACATAATAGGCGGCAGGTGATATTTTTTATCAATGATGTAGCCGACGCCAGCCTCACCCAATATGGGCACGCCAGAATCGATGAGATCTTGAATGTCTCGGTAGATGGTACGAAGGCTTACCTCAAATGCGTCTGCTAGCGTTTGTGCCGTTATCGCATGGTGCATTCTTCGTAAATGATGAACAATATCATTCAACCTTTCAGCTTTACGCATGTTGGTTTGTCCGTTAGCCAGTCATTTTTTTCATTGTGGGTAAACACTACTGACATTAACTGTCAGTAGTCAACGACTAGTATGAATTTGCACCAACAAACATTCCCAAACGGAAAGAAAGGAGAAACCCATGATTGGCTATATAACCCTTGGAACGGCAGATTTAGAAAAAGCAGCAGCATTTTACGACGCCCTGCTCGGTACTATTGGCGCTACCCGCTTTATGGAAGAACCGGATTACTTTATTGCGTGGTCTAAAGATGAAGACCAAGCCGCGCTATCTGTCACCAAGCCCTTTGATCAAAAACCTGCCACGGTAGGTAACGGCGTAATGGTGGCGATGTACTTTGAGACACCAGAGCAGGTGAACGCCTTTTACGACAAAGCCATTGAACTTGGCGCCACTTGTGAAGGTCAACCTGGGTTTCGCCCCCAAGATGCTACCTCTGGTTTTTACGCAGGCTATTTCAGAGATTTAGACGGCAATAAGTTGAATGCCTTCTGCATGGTAGAGTAAGAAACACGCTAACAACCTAGATACGTGCTTTAAGGGGCTAGGCAGCATCATTCAGTTGCCCGCCCCTAGAATTGGCCTTACCAATAAAGCCCCTACACTCACATAAACCCCTTTACCCTCGCGATGAACAACCCACACCGCAAAAGGCGATACCGCGCTTTAGACACTAATTCGAAATAATTCAAAACGACTTTCTATAACCAATAATCATTATCAATACCATTCAGATCTGTTCAACTTTAAGACCAAAATGATACGGTATGTAAACCATTTGTAAACTAGTTGTTTTACAAATGAGCATGAGAGCTATTACCAAATTGGTAATAGAGGTCTTTCAATCCACTTGGAAAAACAACATGAAAATTGCCTACGCTCTATCTTGCGCTGCGCTTGTTATTGCAGCCCCAGCCTCTCAGGCCGCAACATTTGTGATGGAAAAAAACAATACTACATTTTCAATAGACGGAAATGGCGGTGCCATCGAAGGTCAACAGCTTTATTTATGGAACACAAACACCAGCAACGTAAACCAACAATGGATACAGATTAGTCACGGAGATGGCTATTACTCCTATAAAAAGCAAGATACCAACTTGTGTTGGGACGGCGGTTCTGGCGGTACAAATGGCCAGCCCGTCACCTTAGAAATCTGTGATGCTGGCAACTACGATCAGCATTGGGAAAAAATAAAAGTGCTTAGCGGCACTGAAATTTACCGCTTTCAAAAACGCAATGCTTCTGGCTACTCCATTGATGGAAACGGCGGAGCAGCGCAACGTCAGTCTATTTACCTGTGGTCATCGAGTGATAGCAATGTTAATCAACAGTGGGACTTAACGCGCACTGACGATAACAGCGATTCATCGAATAACAATGCAGGTAACGCCCTTTCTATCAACACCGCCTTTGATGATGGGAGTGGCCATGGGAGCTACCCTGCCACGAACGTCATTGATGGCAACACAGATTTTGCTTCGCGATGGGCAGGCAGTGGCTCCCCCGTTAATTTAACGGTTCAACTTAATGAAACCACCGACATTTCAAGTGTGGGTGTGGCATGGGGTAGAGGCGATAGCCGCGCCTATACTTTTGAAATATATGCCCGCCCGGGCACCAGCGGCAGCTGGACCAAAGTGTATGACGACGTGAGCTCAGGCACGACAGCAGACATTGAAGTATTTGATATTGATGATATTGCAGCTCAACAAATAAGAATAAAAACCTTTTCCAACACGGCAAACACCACCTGGACGAACATTACTGAAGTAGAGGTATACGGTGGCGGAAGTGTTACACCACCTACCACTAACCCCACGTTAGACCCGAGTGCCCCACCGTCTGATAACTTTGATTTATCTCGCTGGTATTTGAGTATTCAAACTGATGACAATGGCGATGGTAAAGCTGACTCAATTAAAGAAGATGAACTTAATGCTAGCTTTGAAGATAGCCGATTCTTTTATACGGCAAATGATGGTGGCATGACGTTTAAAAGTGAAATTGATGGTTATAAAACGTCTACCAACACGAGTTATACACGCTCTGAATTACGTGAAATGTTAAGAGCAGGCGATACCTCAATTGATACCTCTGGCGTGAATGAAAATAACTGGGTATTCAGTTCCGCGCCTAGCGCTGCACAAAATGCAGCGGGTGGAGTAGACGGAAATATGAAAGCCACTGTGGCGGTAAATCACGTGACGTCTACGGGTGACAGTGGACAAGTTGGCCGCGTCATTATTGGTCAAATTCATGCTTCTAGCGATGAGCCAGTGCGCTTGTATTACCGTTTGCTCCCTGGTCATGACAAAGGCTCTATTTACTTTGCTCACGAGCCGGGTAATGGAAATGCAGAACAATGGTATGAGATGATTGGATCTCGCTCAAGCTCGGCCTCTGAACCCTCTGACGGCATTGCGCTAAATGAAGTATTCAGCTACGAAATTGACGTTCAAGGCGATACGCTCACCGTGAAGATTCTTCGCGAAGGCAAAGCCACTGTAACCGAAACCGTAGACATGAGTAACAGCGGTTACGATGTTGCCGACGAGTACATGTACTTCAAAGCCGGTGTGTACAATCAGAACAATACTGGTGATGGCGACGATTATGTGCAAGCCACTTTTTATGCACTAGAGGTTACTCACGACTAAAAATCCCCAGATATAGACCCAACCAAAAAGCCCCGTATTGAGTATGGGGCTTTTTAATTCGCGGTGCCTTTATCGAGCGCAGGGTATCCATACGTTTGGTCTGCACTATGTTCTTATTCTGCACAATACTCTTATCTCAAAGCTGACCTTTTAGCGAATGGCCGTCAACCTGTCTCATGAAAATGAAAGGAAACCATCATCATTTTAAGTTATCTCACTTGTAACATTGACCAAATCGGTTTTCTGGCCCACAGTGATTAAGTAGCCAATACATCCCTCGTATAAAAGTATTTTAAACGCCACCACTGGTTATCTCTATGACCAGCATAAACAGCTCACCTGGCGCTATTGCACTGCGACGTTAAACAATAATTTGACGCTATTGACAGTATTCCAAACCACTAATTGGGTTAATCACGATCGAATGTTGGCGGGGACATTGATGAAACAACATAAACCAAAGGAATACAGAGTGATGAATTTTTTACGTTTTAGTCGTAGCAGCAACCTTACCCAATGGCGATTAAATAGCCGCCTTAAGCTAAAGATAACCATGACGTTAGCTACATTAATAATACTGGGCGGTTGTGGCGGCAGTAGCGATAGCAGCACTGGTATTATCGCTGAACAGCCCACAGAATTAGCCCTCGCTGAAAGCAACTGGCGGCAACCGCTATTTAGTGGATTAGGGGCGGTAAACTTTCCTATCACCACTAACTCAGAAATTGCACAGCAGTACTTTAATCAAGGGCTTGCATTGTCGTATGCGTTTAATCATGCGGCAGCAGATTTCGCATTTAACGAAGCCACCATTTATGATCCTGACTGCGCTATGTGCTATTGGGGCAGCGCACTAGTACTAGGCCCTAATGTGAACGCCCCCATGTTTCCTGACAATGCCAATCGCGCCTTTAGTTTGGCCACATTGGCAAAAGATCTGAGCGAGAACGTTAGCACTAAGGAGCGCATGCTCATCAATGCGTTGCAACAGCGATATTTAGCCACAGAGCCAGCAGACAGAAGCTCACTTAACGAAGCTTACGCCGATAGCATGCGCGATGTAATGAACACCTTTCCTGACGATGCGGATATTATCGCACTTACTGCCGAGTCGATGATGGATGTCCATCCTTGGGATTTTTGGGACGCAGAAGGCGTTACGCGCCCTTGGACAAAAGAAATTACCGACACTATCGAAACCGCTTTAGCCCTTGATAAACAGCATATTGGCGCGATACACCTTTATATTCATGCGGTAGAGCAATCAACAAACCCAGAACGGGCTGAACACTACGCAGACACGCTGGCCGACCTTGCTCCAGCGGCCGGACATCTGGTGCATATGCCAGCGCATATTTATATGCGTGTGGGCCGTTACCACGACGCCACGCTAATCAATATGCAAGCCGCGGCGGCAGATAGTGAATTTATCCAAGCTTGTCGCTCGAATAATCCAACTTATCTTGCCGGATACATTCCCCACAATTGGCATTTTGGTTGGGTAACCGCGGCGATTAGTGGCTGGAAAAGCAAAGCCTACGAGTTAGCAGAAGGTACCGCAGCGTCATTAAGTGAAGAATTGCTTCGAGCGCCAGGTATGGCCGTTGCACAACATTATTATTCCCAGCCACTTTACGCAAAAGTGAGGTTTGCCGATTGGCAAGGCATTCTAAATACCCCACAGCCAGCGCACGATCTTCTTTATGCGCGGGGAATCTGGCACTACGCCAGAGGACAGGCATATATTGGCCTTGATGCGCCAGTGAAAGCCCAGCAAGAATTAGCGCAATTGGCCGCACTACGCAGCATGCCCGAAGTACAATCTCTCATGTTTTTTAACCGCGAAGGTGCCCCGGTCTTACTAGAAATCGCAGAGACAGTACTGAGAAGCTCCATTGCAACAAATGCAGGCGAGTTACAAAACGCGATATCACTATTAAAGGCTGCCGTGATAATGGAAGACTCTCTGCCCTATACAGAACCACCAGAATGGTACTTCCCGGTACGCCATGCGCTAGGCGCCGTACAAATTTTAGCCGGTGAATTTGCGGCTGCCGAAGCAACCTACCAACGCGACCTTGAGATTATGGTCGATAATGGCTGGGCCTTACGCGGACTGGCTGAAGCGTTAAGGTTGCAAGGTAAAACTGACGAGGCAAAAATAGTACAGCGCCGATTTGAAAAAGCCTGGGAACATGCTGAGATTGATATCTCTGGCTCCATAATTTCTGCAACTGATAGGATGTTAACGGCGGCGAATAGTGGTTTAACTAAGTAAATTTAAAATAAACTTACATGTTGTAACGCGGTACAGCCGCAAGAACACGCCAGATCAAAAAAGCCCTCGCATTTCTGCAAGGGCTTTTAAGAATGGTGCCTCGACCCGGGATCGTAACGCGCGGTGCAGCCGCAGGGGCACGTTAGCGTGTGCCTGCATTTTATAACACGCCAGATCAAAAAAGCCCTCGCATTTCTGCAAGGGCTTTTAAGAATGGTGCCTCGACCCGGGATCGAACCAGGGACACGCGGATTTTCAATGTAAATCACTAATTTAAGTCTTTGAAAATAAGTTACTTTTAATTTCTTTGCAAATTCTTTGCAAAAAGAACTCTTTTCTGTTTTACTGGCGCTATGGCAAAACAGACTGAAAGACACGACATAAACGATGAGCTGTATATCTTTAAACAAGATAACAGTGAACGCTGGTACGCGCGATTTATACTAACCAACCACAAAAAATGGCTCTGTAAATCAACTAAGAAGAAAGATAAAGACGAAGCTATCGCCATGGCACATCGAATCTTCTTAGACCACCAAATTAGACACGAAAATAACACACTAGTCCAAAGTAAGCGATTCAAAGACGTAGCTGACCGCGTCATCGAAAAGCTTGAAGAGCAACTAGAACACGGGGGCGGTAAACGCACCTATAAAGACTATATTCGAGCTTTAGAAAACTACCACATACCTTACTTTTCACGGACATTTATTACTTCAATTGACCAAGAAGAAATATCTAAATTTGATGAGTGGCGTAAAGGGCGGATGAAGAAGTCTCCAGCCTCCTCTACATTATTAACTCACAATGCTGCTCTTCAGCTCGTTTTTAAAGAAGCTATTGAGCAAAAATGGATGATCGCCGCTCAAGTACCTGTTCTTTCATCTAAAGGTGAAGCAGGCAAACGCCGCTCTGCATTTTCGGAAGAGGAATACGAAGCTGTATTGGACGCAATACTAGAAAGAGAATTTAATGCCCATAGTGAAAAAACTCGTCAGATCTGTGAGTTACTTTATGATTATTGTGAAATAACAATAAATACTGGTATTAGGCACGGAACGGAAATGGACGCCTTAACGTGGAAGGACATCGAAATAAAAACGCAAGGGTCTAAAGCTCAATTCTTCATTCACATCACCAAAGGTAAAACAACAAAATATACAGGCCCTCGTAAAGTAGTTTGTAAACGTGATGTGATTGGTGCTTTAACTAGACTCAGAGAACGTTTTCCACTGCGTACACCTAACCAAAAACTATTTTTGCTAGCAAATGGTGAACCCACAAAGCAATTAGGTAAGGCATTTGAGAAAGCTCTCCAAAGTTCGGGATTAAAAGAGTCACCCAGAGGACCGCGAACGCTATACTCTCTTCGACATACCTACATTACGTGGCAGCTTCTCAACGGAACCAGCATGGGCGTAATTGCGCGCCAATGTGGAACCAGTACAGCAATGATCGAGCAGCACTATAGTCACGTAAAGCCGGAAATGTTTGCCGATGCTTTGTCTGGAGTAACATTTGACAAAGAAGAGCCCAAAGCATTGTCTAAGAAAACATTGAACAGACGTGCAAAGACCGCAGAGCGCGACGAAAAACGCTTTAAAGAATGGGCTGAGGAGTTGAGAAAGCGTGGGTGTATTTAGTGCAAAATATAGTGAGATAATATTATTAATAAGTTCCGCCTAACGATGAAGTGAAAAAAAACTGAGATAAAAACCGATTGCCGGTCGGTACTCTCTATGTATAATACCTATCGTTAATCGGTTTTTTAAAAGGGTGCGGCGAATATGAATCTTGGTGAACTTGAAAAGCTAGTTCTACATTATTTATGGAAGCACAAAGATGTTGATGTAAAGCAACTTTATTCGCATTTCATAAATGTGAGGGGAGGAAGCTTAAATACCTACCAGAGTACACTTGATCGCCTTTTCAAAAAGGGACTTCTAGCCAGAAAAAAAGAGGGGCATGCATATATCTATAACACAAAAGTCGAGAGATACGAGTTGATCGGACAGCTTATAAAGTCAGTTGCTAGTGACTTTATTGCTGGCGACGATAGCAGCCTTATCGCAGCTTTTTCTTCCATCTCAAGTGAATTTAGTGTCGACCAACTAACTAAACTAGAGCAACTTATAGAAGAGCAAAAAAAGCTCAAGTCAGTGAACAAGGATTAAGTAAAATAATGACAATATTCTTCAACCTGCTAGCAATTTTTACTATTGCATTCGCAATAACTAATTTGGTTGTGTCTATTGGCGTATCTTTACTAGGACAAAAGTTAACATCTGTTCAGTTAAAACCAAGGAAAGCTCTGCTTTGGTTTTGTGTTTCAATGCCATGGATAATGAGCATTTTAGTCTGTCTTTACTTACTTGATATATATGTCTACTCAAGCATATTTGAAACTAAACAATATGCTCATTGGCATCATATATCAGATTTCAACTGGTTTAGTTGGCATGCAGTTACAATAATACTCCTGCTCTCTTACATGATGTTTGTATTGACTTCAAAGACGAGACAGCTATGGCTTCATAGACAGGAGGTGAGCTTGCTAACTTGCCTCTCAAAAAACTTAAGCCGGGGGGTATATGAAGTTGAGATACCTAAATTTGCAGCGTTTACCTCTGGAATACGGAGCAAGAAATGCTTCATAACTACAGGGCTTTTGAATGAGGTTACTCCCGAAGAACTTGATGTCATTTTAAAGCACGAAAGAGCGCATGTTGTAAATAATGATCCCCTGAAAAAGTGGCTGTTTAGTATTTTGGTCTCGTTTTATTTCGCACCAATAGCAAGATTACTAACTCTACAGATGGTGTTGGCTATGGAACAAGATGCAGACAATGCTGTATTAGAAGAAGGAATTGACCGGATATTTGTTGCAAGCACTTTAGTTAAAGTTGCAAAGCTGAATGCGCAAGAGCACATACTTAAGTCAAGCGCTTTAGTTGTAAATTTCGGCGCAGATGTTCTTGAGCAACGCATCTATTTCCTCTTGGGTAGGTTGCAGTTGTCACCTATCAATAAGACTGTAGCGTTCTCTTTTGCCATTGCATTATTTTTTCTATGTATGACTTCTTTAGACGGTGTTCATCATCTTATTGAAACGGTGTTTAGCCATTAAAATTAATTCTGAAAACCGACCGGTGAACGGTTTTTATTTTCAAACCTAGTCGAAGGCTTTTAAAAAGCTTTCATAAGGAATTTATTTATGTTTTTTGGAAAAAAATTAAGCAAAAAACCGATCATCAATCGGTTTTTTGTGAGTGGTATGCTTATAAGCATGTCCATCAGTGGGATGTCTGTTGGTGTTAATGCACAAGAAATACTCACATTGAATGATGCAATTAGTCTATCTCTGCAACAACATCCTGAATTACATGTATTCACACATAAATCAGAGGCTGCAAAAGCTCTTATTACTCAAGCTGAGGTTGGCACGCCTAAAGTAGTTAATGCGCAACTCGAGGATTTCTTGGGCTCTGGCAACAACTCAGGGGTATCTGGATTGCAAGCAACATTGAGCATTTCATGGTTACTTGAAAATGACATTATCGAGTCTAGGGTCAATCTGGCTTCATCGAAAGCTGATGCAACTACAATTGATCAAGAGGTTAGAGCCGTTGATATCGCAGCAAATACAGCACGATTGTATATAACCTTATTGGCTCAAAAAGAGAACTTAAAGTTAGCGAAGATTGCAGAAGACCAAGCGAAAGATCTCTTGGACAATGTAGAAGGTCGTGTAAAAGCAGCAAGAGCTAACGCTATCGATGAACTCCGCGCTCGCGCTTCGCTATCTTTGTACGAGCTAGAAGTAGAAGATCTTGTTCATGAGATTGCAGCAACAAAATCTGCATTAGCGGCGCAGTGGAAGGGCACTACAAACTTTTCAGTAACTGGAACGCTTACAAATATTCCTTCAATTTCTGAGTTAGATGAAGTTTTGAAAAGATTGAAGGAAAACCCGAAAATCCAACGCTACATATTACAGCAACAAGAAATTGAATCTGAAATTGATTTGGCAGTAGTAGAGGAGTCACCCGCTTGGGAAGTGTCGACAGGCATTAGACGAAACGAAGTAATTGACGACTTTGCATTTGTAGCTGGGATATCAATACCTATTGGAGGCGAAGGTCGTAATAAAGGATTAATCACGTCTTTGCGAGCAAAGCAGAGCCAAAGTGCTGCTGAATCTGATGCCTTACTTCAAAGTATTTCCACTGATGCTCTATTGTTGACTCACAAATTAAAGCACAGCCTCCATGTAATCCAAAAATTATCAAACAGTTCCATTCCGATGTTAGAGCAAGCAAATGAGCAAGCTAGTCGAGCATACAACATCGGAAGTTACTCATATACGGACCTCTTTGCAGTCCAGAAAGAACTGTTAAATGCGCAGAAGAGCCTAATCGATGCCTATACCAACATTCAACTATTTAACATTGAATTAGAGAGATTAACGGGTACTTCGGTATCCAAGAATGAGAGAGCACTATGAAACTTCGCAAATTATTTACCTTAATAGCATTTGCCCATATTGGCATTAGCTTATCCGCAATCAGTAACCTAGCTGTTGCTGAGTCAGCTAAAGAAATTGCTCAAGAAGAAGTAGAGAAAGGCCCTAATAATGGTCGAGTATTGAGACAGGGTGACCTTGCTATCGAGCTGGCGATTTATGAAACCGGCACCCCTCCCGAATTTCGTGTATACGCTAGTTATGCAGGACAGCGAATATCAGCTGAAGACATTGAAGTGCACGTAAAACTCACGCGTTTGGGAGATGGCATCGATGACATAGATTTTTATGTTGAGGGCAATTATCTGCGCGGTGACATGGTTATCTATGAACCTCACTCTTTTTTAGTTTCACTTACCGCCAATTACCAAGGCAAAACATACGAATGGTCTTACGATAACTATGAAGGAAGGACAAAAATAGATGATTCACTAGCAAAGGCTATGGACATTAAAACCGATTTCGTATCGAGTAAAAAACTTAATGAGCGGTTGAAAGTATATGGCCAGTTAGTTTTACCTCCCAATGCAGTGAGGAATATATCTACGCGTTATCCAGGCGAAGTAACTTCTGTTGATGTCATTTTAGGTCAAGCAGTAAAGAAAGGGCAGACTCTTTTCACTATCCAATCAAGCGAAAGCTTGCAAAGTTATCAAGTTAAATCGCCGATTGATGGCCTAATTACATTTCAGGATATTGGGGTAGGCGAACAATCGGGAGACAAGAAACTAGTCGCTATTACTGATACCTCGCAATTAATAGCAGAGCTGAACGTATATCCAGAAGACCAAAACAAGAAATTGTTAGATGCTCCCGTCGATATACAAGTTCCGGGTCACGATAAGACGATAAGCACTAAAATTTTTGACAGCCTTTATGCCGTTAACGGCTCGCAAGCAAAAGTCTATCGCGCCATTGTCAATAATAATGACGGCTTTTACTCACCAGGACAGTTTATAACTGCCCAAATTCTCTTTGACTCATTCACCGTTGAAAGAGCTGTGAAAGAGGAATCCCTTCAGGCTTTCAGAGATTTCACGGTGGTCTATGGAAAGTTTGGTGATCAATACGAAGTTCGGATGCTTGAGCTCGGCCGAAAAGCAGAGGGATGGGTTGAAGTACTAAACGGCATTCCCTCTGGAACAGAATATGTCACTCTCAACAGCTACATAATAAAGGCTGATATTGAGAAGTCGGGCGCGTCTCACGACCACTAAGGAACTCCTTGAATGTTAGATGCTATTTTAAAATTTTCAATCGAGAGAAGTAAGCTAATTCTCGTTTTTGTTTTCGCGGTAGCGATGCTTGGCCTTTGGAACTTCCAAAAGCTGCCAATTGATGCTGTACCAGACATTACCAATGTGCAGGTTGTAATAAATACAGAGGCACTTGGGTATACCCCACTGGAGGTAGAGCAACGTATCACGTTTCCTCTTGAAACCGCATTGTCAGGAGTTCCAAACCTGTCTTATACGCGTTCTGTATCTCGCTATGGATTATCACAAGTAGTTGCAATCTTTAATGATGACACTGATATCTATTTTGCTAGGCAATTAGTCAATGAACGTATTAACGCTGCAAAATCTGAACTTCCCTCAGGACTGGAGCCTGAGTTGGGGCCAATTTCTACGGGACTTGGTGAAATATTCATGTTCACGGTTGACGCTAAGGAAGGGGCAACCAATGAAGATGGTCGTCCAATTTCCCCGACAGACTTAAGAACAGTTCATGATTGGGTAATTCGCCCACAATTGATGCAAGTAGAAGGCGTTGTTGAAGTCAACCCAATTGGAGGATTTGAGCGCGAGATCCTTATTGCACTGAACCCCGATAAATTATTGTTATTCGGTTTAACTCAGCAAGATGTCATAAATGCAGTAGGAAAGCATAATTCAAATAAAGGTGCAGGTTTTATTGAGAAAAATGGTGCTCAATGGTTAATTCGACTGCCTGGACAAGTGGAAACGCTTAAACAAATTTCTGAGATTCCTTTGCCTACAGACCTTGGCAAGATTGTTCGAGTAAAAGACGTCGCGGAAGTAAAAGAAGGTAAGGAGCTAAGATCTGGGGCTGCAACACAGAATGGTCGAGAGGTCGTGCTGAGTACAGTCTTTATGTTGATAGGCGAGAACAGCCAAAAGGTCGCGAGAGGTGTTGGTGAACGAATAAAAGAAATTAGCGCGTCACTTCCCGAAGGAATAGTCGTAAACGCTGTCTACGATCGAACAAAACTAGTCAATACAACATTAGATACGGTCAAAATGAACCTTACTGAAGGGGCTATTTTGGTCATTGTTGTTCTGTTCTTACTATTAGGCAACATAAGAGCCGCATTTTTGACAGCTTTAGTTATTCCTTTCGCCATGCTTATGACTGTAACGGGAATGATTCAAACACGAACAACAGCGAATCTGATGAGCTTAGGTGCACTCGATTTTGGATTGTTAGTCGACGGGGCTATCATTATCGTTGAGAATTGTTTGAGGAGACTTTCTCATGCCACTCAAAAAGGCGAGCTTAACGCCAAACAACGTTTATCCTTAGTTTACGATGCGACACGAGAGGTCATTCGACCTGCTTTATTCGGGGTTTTCATAATCACCGCAGTCTACTTACCTATATTTGCGCTATCAGGTGTTGAGGGAAAGATGTTTCACCCAATGGCAATAACGGTAGTAATAGCTCTTGTTAGCGCGATGGTACTTTCAATTACATTTATCCCTGCTGCTATTGCGCTAACTTTCAAAGGCAAGGTAACTGAGAAAGAAAACATCATTATCAATACCTCAGTATCACTTTATAGGCCTGCTCTGAAGGTTATTTTAAAGGCGAGATGGCTGGTCATTACAGTTGCATTTTCATTAGTTGTGCTGGCTTCATTTATGGGGATGCGGCTCGGCAGTGAGTTTGTGCCAAACCTTGATGAGGGCGACATCGCGATGCATGCGCTGAGAATTCCTGGTACTTCACTATCGCAATCTATTGCGATGCAGAAAGTACTTGAAGAGAGAATAAAAGCGTTACCCGAAGTAGAGCGCGTATTTGCAAAAATAGGTACCGCGAATGTAGCTACAGATGCAGTTCCTCCTAGCGTTGCTGATAATTTTATAATTATTAAGCCTAGAAGCGAATGGCCTAACCCTAATAAGACTAAAGAACAGCTAGTTGCTGAATTAGAAGAACTAGTTACACCTGTGCCAGGCAATAGGTATGAATTTCTCCAACCAATACAGATGCGATTTAATGAGTTGCTTGCTGGAGTTAGAGCAGAGCTTGCAATAAAAGTATTTGGTGATGATTTTGATACTTTGGCTGAACTCGGGAAAGAAATCGAAACGGCAATTCAGGATGTTGAAGGTATACGTGATGTGCAGGTAGAGCAAACTAAAGGTCTTCCAGTACTCACTTTTCTACCGCACAGAGAAAAGCTCGCATTATACGGGCTTAGCCTTGAAGACTTTCAAACACAAGTAGCTGTGTCTATGGGGGGGCAAGTCGCAGGAAAATTTTACGAAGGCGATAAACGTTTCGATATTGTAGCGCGTCTTCCTGAGGAAAAGCGCCAAGATGTAAATTCGCTGTCTAATTTGCCTATCTCCTTACCAAATGGTGAGCATATACCTCTAAAAGAGCTTGCTGATATGGAAGTTATTTTAGGAGCTAATCAAGTCAACCGCGAAAACGGAAAGCGCAGAGTCGTTGTTACTGCCAACGTGCGTGGTCGAGATTTAGGTAGCTTTGTTCAAGATATACAGGTAGCGATTAAATCTAAAGTTAAATTACCTGCCAGTTACTGGATTGAATATGGTGGTACTTATCAAAAGCTACAGTCTGCGTCTGAGCGTTTAAGCATTGTGGTGCCAGTCACACTTGTTCTTATTGTTTTACTTTTATTCTTGGCACTAGGTTCGATAAAAGACTCGCTCATTATTTTTTCAGGGGTTCCGTTGGCACTTACAGGGGGGATCTTTGCTCTGTACCTTCGAGGCATCCCTTTTTCAATATCTGCGGCAGTCGGCTTTATAGCGTTATCTGGTATAGCAATTCTGAACGGATTAGTGCTTGTTTCGTTTATTCGGGATTTAATTTCGAGGAACCAATTGCTCGAAAGTGCAATTATTGAAGGAGCAGTAACGAGATTAAGACCTGTTATCACTACAGCTCTCGTAGCTTCGCTAGGTTTTATTCCAATGGCATTAAACACAGGAATCGGCTCTGAAGTTCAAAGACCATTGGCAACCGTTGTAATAGGAGGTGTAATTTCTTCAACAATCTTAACGCTTTTCGTCTTACCCGCACTATTTCGAATTTTACATTCGAACGACAAGTCTGAAGAGCACAATTCTGGGAATTCATTAATGAAAAGCGAAGGGTAAATAAATGTTAGGTAAATTAAAGCTAACGCATTTGGTGTACCTTCTTCTATCTCTGTGTGCAATGGCTTCGTTTGAAGCCTTTGCACACGGTGTAGACGACAGTACACGTAACTTCTTAGAAAACAACACTGGTATCCAGATAATTCCCTTTCTGTATATCGGAGCTAAACATATGGTTACGGGTTATGACCATTTGCTGTTTCTAGTGGGAGTGCTGTTTTTTCTGAGAAATAGTAAAGACGTCTTGCTCTACGTAAGTATGTTCACGATAGGTCACAGTTTAACTCTAATGACTGGAGTCCTAGCTAATATCCAAGTTAATGCATACCTGATTGATGCAATTATCGGTTTATCAGTGGTTTATAAAGGGTTTGATAACCTCGGAGGATTCACCCACTTCTTTGGTAAACAACCCGCCCCTAAGAAAGCTGTACTTATTTTTGGCTTGTTTCATGGCTTCGGATTGGCAACAAAGATCCAAGAGTTTCACTTACCTGAAGATGGGCTAGCGCTAAATCTACTCTCCTTTAACATTGGAGTAGAAATTGGTCAGTTTATGGCTCTTATTTTTATTCTTCTGTTAATTAATTTTTGGCGTCAATTCGAGAGTTTCGACCGTTTTTCTGCGGCAACGAACACAGCCTTGATGAGTGGTGGTTTTATGTTAGTTGGGATGCAACTAACAGGGTATTTTGTTAGCTAAATTTTATGAGAAATATATTTATGGAATCTAATCAAACAAATCGTGCACTGATAAAAGCGACTGTAATTGCATTGTCAGTAGCAGTAGTGTCTCTAGTGTTATTTATTTTACCTGCTGAGTATGACATTGACCCTACTGGTGTCGGAAAGAAGCTCGGTCTAACAGTATTTAATCAGGACGGAGAATCTCCTTCTGCTAAGACAAGTACAGACGGTGACCAAGATACAGTGGTCGTTACTGTTCCAGCAGGTAAAGGTATCGAGTATAAGCTCAGCATGATGGAGAGCCAGCAGGTCACTTATGAATGGCAAACAAGTAATGGCGAGCTATATGTCGATCTTCATGGTGAACCAGATGGTGATAATACTGGCTATTTTAAGTCATACACTGTCGCTACTGTTGAAAGTATGAAAGGGAGTTTTGTTGTTCCTTTTAACGGGTCACATGGCTGGTATTGGAAAAACAACACAGACAAAGATATTGATGTTCAACTAATTTTCAGCGGTGAATACATCGTTGAAGGTTTAAAGTAAAAATGAGGAATCACAGAATGAAACACATAAAAGTATTAACAATTGCATCTGCGCTTTTAGCTTCTTCTAATGCTTTCGCACATGGAGGAGCGCATGGCGAGGTAAGTGTTATGGAGGTCATCCAAGCTGCCCAGACAACGGCTAAAACACTTACTTTTAAAAATAATGGAATGTCTGTAGGGAAGCTGGACACATCATGGAATAAGGTCGCACAGGGAGATTTCGAATTAGTTGAAGCGACAGAGAGAGAATATATAGTTAAAGCGACAAACTCTGAGAACGGTGAAACTCTTTTCTTTAGCATTAGCAAAAAAGGAAAAGTCCTCAATGTTGAAAAGGCAACCTCATTTGACAAAGGTCATGGCCATTCTCATTAATCGAAGTTAATGAGAATTTAAGTTTCGAACAAGAGATTTTCAGAATCATAAAGTCAGCCCCAACCGTGCTTTTGGTTCTGAAACGCTTGCTTAGCCATACCCTCAATCTTCTTTAAGAGAGAAGCAAAGAGCGCTTTCTGGTATCTAAAAAGACAATAATTTTCGAAACATTGTTTCATTAAAAACTAGTCCTAATGGGAGAGGTTTACATCTTCTCAGGTTACAGTTTTTACATATGCTTGAACACTTTCGATGCTGAACAGCTTATTAGTAGAAATCCTGTAGCCGATTCAACTCCTGCTATCATTCGTAGATGTCCATCCGGCTCGATACTTCCAAGACCCAATGTAGTAATCGTAGTTAGTGAAAAGTAAAAAATATCCATGGAAGTGGCAGGTTGCTTAAAATCGCCGAGCTCGAAATAAAGTCCAATTTCATACGCCAGAGTAAAAATGACTGCTAGTAAAAGTTGGCTCGAAATGGCAATAACGACTACCGACAGTGTTTTTATCCAAGCTCCCTTCAATCTCTCGCTGATATTGTCCGCGACTACTGAAATATTAAAAAGATGCAGCCCTACGCAGATCAACAGTGCAGCTAAAACTATTAATATAGACAAAAACATAATATTTCCTTGTTGGTACAAAACTTGACTAGTTAAGATTGATTGGTTTGTAACCTCTCTCAAGCTTTCTTTTGTTAGAAAGATTTACAAATATTAACTATTTCTTAAGTAAGGATTACATATGAAATACTCTAAGTTCGCTGCAATGATAATAACTTCAACTGTAGCGATGTTTTTAATGATGTACTTAAATACCTACGCTATCTCGCATGTCTGGTTCAGTGAGACAAGGACTTATATGGCACTCTATATGGGGGCAGGCATGGCGATTATAATGTTAGCTTTCATGTTAGGTATGTATAGCAACAAGAAACTCAATACAGCCATTTTTATAATAGCGGCACTTACTTTCGCCTTGTGTATCTATCTTGTTCGTTCACAAAGTACCATTTCAGATACTGCCTACATGAAAGCAATGATTCCCCATCACTCAATAGCCATTTTGACTAGTGAACGTTCGAACCTTGAAGACGTTCGTGTGCGAGAGTTAGCTAACGGCATTATCAAAGCTCAGCGAAAGGAAATAAAGGAGATGGAGTGGTTGATAGAGGATATAAATAAGAATGGCAAGGTAACAACTCAGGAACAGGCCGAACAGCGTCCAATTCCTCAATTTGAAGGTAAATTGAATAAAGGAAAGGAAAATGAGTAAGAAAGCTATCCTATATAGAATGGTTACTAAAGAGCACATTTGCCCTTACGGTTTAAGGTCAAAAGACTTACTAGAGCGAGAAGGCTATTTAGTAGAAGACAATCATCTTACTTCACGTAATGACACCGATGATTTCAAGCAAAAGCATGGTGTAGAAACGACGCCTCAAACCTTCATCGAAGAAAAGCGAATTGGTGGATATGATGAGCTTCGTAAATACTTCGGGAAAGGAGAAGCGGGGCAGAACGGAACTACTTATGCACCTGTTATTGCGATTTTTTCTGTGGCAGCTCTGCTATCGTTAGCATTCCAGTTCTTTGTTTCTGAAGACTTCATCTCTATAAGAACACTGGTTCTCTTTATTGCTTTCTCAATGACACTACTTGCAGTTCAAAAATTGAAGGATTTGTATAGTTTTACAAATTCGTTCATAACCTACGATTTGTTGGCAATGAGGTGGCTTCGATATGGTTACATCTACCCATTTCTTGAAGCCTACGCGGGGATAGGAATGGTAGCTCAACTGCCTGCCATAGCTGTTGCGCCATTTTCACTATTTATAGGAACCGTTGGGGCAATTTCTGTCTTTAAAGCAGTATATGTGGATAAACGGGAGCTCAAATGTGCTTGTGTCGGTGGGGACAGTAACGTGCCGTTAGGTTTTGTTTCACTATCAGAAAACATTTTTATGATAGCAGGCGCATTTCTCATGTTATCTTTTTAGTTACAAGAGTTGCTTATCGACTAAACTTAATAAAAGTAACTCTATCAGCTTTTAAGATTGAAAAGACTGCTTGTTTAACTACATAGGAAGTTGTTTATCTTAGTTACAAGCAAATGTCATTGATTAAAGTGTCCTTAAGACTTATCTTGTCTAAGGGAATAACGTCGCGTAAAGGTTGAGAGCAAATACAAAGTTATGAGATCTATTATTTTCACACTATGCATTGGATATTTATTGGTACTGTTTACCGTGCCAGTTGATGCGTGTGAAATGAAAATGGATGAACATAGCTCATTAACTAAGGTTTCTCACAAATTCGCAGACGCTCATGAGGAGAAACGTAGCAGTTCACCTAGTTCTAAGCATCAAAGCGCTCACACTGATGGACACCCCTCGCATTCGGGTAAATCAGGTTGCTGCAATGATGGATGTATGTGTATAGCTACCAATTGCTACCACTTTACAAGTCTTTTTTACGTTCCCATTCGTCAATTTGAAACAACGTTTGCTGAGCAGTATGACATTATCGCTCTAGCTGTTCCCTTCAAAATTTTCACTCCACCTTTTCGTCCACCGATAGCCTAAGGTACTGACTTAGTTAGTAATACTTTTTAAATGGATGAACTTCCTTCGTCCAGTTAGTATCAATTCAAAGGCTAAAAACTATGAAAAATTCTATCGACAACGGTCGCAGAAGATTTGTGCTCGCTGCCCTAACCTCGAGCGCTGCGGCTGCGTTAACCAACGTTAGTCCTCTATGGGCAGCACCTGTTGGTCGCCATTTTAAAGATCAAGTTTTGACAGGTGATATTAAAAATCTCAATGTGTCAAAAGCGCAATTGCCAATAGGCTCAAATATGGGCTCACCTATAACGATCAACGGTCAAATGCCGGGCCCGTTGATTAGATTGAAAGAAGGACAGCGAGCGCACCTCAATGTAACTAACCACCTTAACCAAGATACTTCAATACACTGGCACGGGATTATTTTACCACCAGATATGGATGGCGTTCCGGGAGTTTCCTTTGCCGGAATAAAACCTGGCGAAACATTTAAATATGCATTCGATGTCGAGCAAAACGGCACCTACTGGTACCACAGTCATTCAGGCCTCCAAGAACAGTTGGGCCATTTAGGACCTCTTGTGATCGACCCTGCAAATGGAGACATTGGGGCTGATAGGGAACATACAATTATTTTAAGCGATTGGACGTTTTCAGACCCCCATGAAGTTATGCGAAAACTGAAGGTAGCGGAAGGTTATTACAATTATCAAAAGCGAACTATTTTCGACACGTTAGAAGACGTAAAGAAAAAAGGGTTTGCCGATACATGGGAAGAGCGTGCTATGTGGGGTGCAATGCGTATGAGCCCTCGCGATATAGCTGACGTTACAGGCAGTACATATACATACTTAATGAATGGCCGGACACCACAGGACAACTGGCAGGCCCTGTTTAAAGTAGGCGAAAAAATCCGGTTGAGGATTATAAATGGTTCTGCGATGACTTATTTCGACTTTCGCATCCCAGGGCTTGAAATGACGGTTGTAGCTGCAGATGGTCAGCCTGTTAAACCAGTAAATGTGGATGAATTTCGAATTGCAGTAGCGGAAACTTATGACGTAATCGTTCAGCCAAAAGAGCGAAAAGCTTATACCTTTTTTGCGGAAAGTTTTGATAGAAGTGGATATGCGCGTGGCACCCTAACCCCGTCAATTGGCCTTACTGCAGAGGTTCCCCCACAGCGAGTTATCACAGAGCGTGGCATGGCGGCGATGGGGATGGACATGTCTGGTATGAAAGGCATGAATATGGATAAGTCCAAGGTCGACAGCTCGGGCATGGCTGCTCCAAAAGGTGAAATGAAAGGAATGGGGCAGCATAGCGCCCATACAATGCATGGCACCCAAATGGAAGGAGAAATGACCCCCTCCAAAAAGCTCCCAGTAGAAAGCATAGACATTGTCCACAGCGAAGACGGGCACGGCGCTGGTGCAGCGATGATTGCTAAAAATCCAAGCTCTAGGTTGGATGAACCTGGGATCGGTTTGGAAGACAGCCCACATCGTGTCCTTGTTTATACAGATTTAGTCGGTGAAAGTCCTTGGCCTGACGAAAGAGAGCCGGAACGTCAAATTGAGCTTCACTTAACGGGCAATATGGAAAGGTACATGTGGTCGTTCGATGGCAAAAAGTTTAGTGAAGTAGACGGATATGTACGTTTCAATTATGGCGAGAGACTACGTCTGATCTTGGTTAATGACACTATGATGGATCACCCTATTCATTTACATGGTATGTGGATGGAACTTGAAAACGGCCAATATCCAAGACCTCGTAAACACACGATCAGCCTCAAGCCTGGAGAGAAGGTCTCGTTACAAATCAGCGCAGATGCCCCCGGTGAGTGGGCGTTTCATTGTCACCTGCTATACCACATGGAAGCAGGTATGTTTCGTGTTGTACAGGTCGCATAGGAGATTAAAATGAAACAGATATTAATAGCAGGCCTAATAACATTAACTTTGAGCGTTGACAATGCTTTGGCTCAATCAAGAGATGACTGGCCATCTCCTATTCCTAATGAATATTTTGGCCAAGTTCTATTTGACCGGCTTGAATATACTCGCACTGATGAGCAGCAAAATATAGGGGTCTGGGACATGCAAGCGTGGTATGGCGGAGATTACCATCGTCTTGTTTTTAAAAGCGAAGGCGAAAATACACAAAACGATGGAATGCCTACTGATCTGGAACGAGCAGAACTGTTGTACGGTTATCTAGTTTCTTCTTTTTGGTCTATACAATTTGGTGTGGGCACAAAGGGAGAGCTGTCATCAGATGCGGATATGGAGAACTATGCGGTGGTCAGTTATCAAGGTCTAGCGCCTTACTGGTTTGAAATGGAAAATTCACTGCGTATTAACGAAGACGGTGACATGCAGTTCATCAATGAAACCGAATATGACTGGCAACTAAGTCAAGTTTCCTATCTGCAACCGCGACTGGAAGTTGTTGCCAACCTCACCGATTCTGAAAAGTATGACCGTCAAAGCGGGTTGAGTAATATTCGTATTGGTTTGCGATATCGGCATGAAATAGTGAGGGAGGTAGCACCTTATGTCGGTGTTTATTACAGCAAAGCTTTGGGAAATACAGCTGATGCATTAAAGGCTGAAGGCAAATCAACCAGTGAAACTGGTGTAGTGTTAGGTGCAAGGATTTGGTTTTAAACGCCCTACGCTAAAAATGAAATAACTGGTATGCCATTGCCAGTTATTTCTTTCTACACGTCTTCGAATTTGTTTTGTAATGGGCCTGTGTCCTTATATTTGCTGCAGGTTGCTTTTGTTGTTACTCAGGCTCACATGACATAAAGGAGTAACCAATATGAATGAACACGAGCATTCAAACAGGAAAGATTCGTTAAGCCTCTGGGGCGCGGTATCGATGGGAACTGGTGTAATGATAGGTGCTGGTATATTTGCTTTAACCGGGCAAATAGCAGAGCTGGCAGGCACATGGTTTCCTTTTGCGTTTTTAGTTGCAGCGATAATTGCAGGGTTTAGCTCATACAGTTACATCAAAATGGCACAGAAATACCCCTCTGCAGGTGGTATCGCCATGTTTCTGAAAAAAGCCTATGGTAGAGGTCTGCTGACTGGTGCCTGTGCATTGCTAATGTTTTTTTCCATGGTTATCAATGAAAGTTTGGTAGCCCGCACTTTTGGCACTTATGTCCTACAATTGTTTGACTCTCAGGGCGCTGAGTGGCTTATACCAGCGCTTGGCGTGAGTCTTCTTATTGTGGCATTCATTGTTAATATTTTGAGTAATCAATTCATACAGACCCTCTCATTTATTATGGCTTTTATCAAAATAGCAGGACTTGCAGTTTTGGCAATTGGTGGGCTGTGGGCAACCGGTTTGTCGTTTGAGAGCGTTTCAGCTCAACCGCAAGATACCAGCGCAACCGGTTTTCTCGGAGCCGTGGCACTTGGTATTTTGGGATACAAAGGATTCACTACAATCACAAACAGCGGAGGCGAGCTCAAACAACCAGAAAAAAATGTAGGAAGGGCCATAGTCATTTCTATATCCATTTGTGTGGTACTTTATGTTTTTGTCGCAGTTGCAGTTGGAGCAAATTTATCAATTGGCGAAATAATACAGGCAAAAGATTATTCGCTTGCTGAAGCATCTCGACCCGCATTCGGCCAGTATGGTGCTTGGTTTACTATAGCTTTCGCGATTATTGCCACGTCTTCCGGTGTCGTTGCCAGCATCTTCGCTGTTTCAAGAATGCTATCGATGCTTACATCAATGCAACTTGTGCCTCACCGTCATTTTTCATTACCGGGAGATATAAGAAGACATTCCTTAATTTATACGTTAGTCATCGCAATAATTCTTACCATATTCTTCGATTTGAGCCGCATAGCCTCCATCGGTGTAGTTTTTTATATCGTAATGGATATCTTCATCCACTGGGGAGTGTTCAAGCATTTACGAGATGATGTGCAAGCTAAAGCTTGGGTACTAGTCAGTGCAATTATTCTCGATATCATTGTTCTTCTATCTTTTATGTGGGTGAAAGCAAAATCAGATATCTTCATTGTTGGGATTTCTGTGGCTGGACTTCTTATCGTATTCGCGGCTGAGAAATGGTTTCTAAAGCTCCATGCGTATGATGATGATGATAAAAATTATAACTGATGCAAATCATTGAAGCTGTTCATGAACTACATCGACGGAGTAAGACAATATTCAGCGTAGGCAGAGTAGCAGCCTAAAAGGTAAGCGCAGTTGTTATGAATAGGAAAGGAATTAACCGGCATTAGCGTGCCGGTTATTTTTACTCGTGGCACACTTTAACCGCTTTTTTGCTGCTTCAGTGTATCCATTATTTCAGCAAACTCCTGTCCTTTTGACTCAGGTGGCTGGCTACAACCCTGCTTCTCTGTATTGGTTTGACTGGGTAGTTGCATGGCTTGCTGTAAGGCTAATTCTGAATTATTGGTTATCATAATATCTCACCGTTAGTTTAAATTTATGTGGCAGTAGATATCAGCAAATATCGTACCTGTGCTAAAAGGACAAATACTGACTATTTATTTAGCCCTCACTACTACAGCTGCCTATTGTAAATACTGGCAATAAGCCAACCCAGTACACCTGCGAACAAAGCCCATAAAGCTCCGCCTATCACTACACCCAATAAAGGCACGTTCCATATCATCCCTTGCCAGTCTGAAAACATTATATTACCAGCCATGGGTGACATCATGTCGGGCATTGTAATAATGAACAAAGAACTAACAACTAACAACACTCTCGAAGCTGAACGATGCGGCGCACGCGAACGCAAATACATTTTCTCGAATTTTCATCTTACGCCTCCTTAAAGCCAGCATCATAATGTAACGACATCGCTCAGCATTGTTGTTGAGTGAGAACGTAGAGCACATTAAGGTTATGTACGCTTCCTGTGAGCGCCCTGCGGCAAGTGGTGGCAACTCCACGGTTTGTGCGTCGCATTGTCTTTTATATTTTGATCTACAAACTGGTAATAACCTTCTTTTGTGTGTGTCCACCAGTCATTGTGAAGATCTGCGCCGTGTTTTCGAATGATCGCTTCAATACCGTCTAAATCGATATGTGTCGCATCATATGCCAGGTGAATAGCCCCTTCTTTGATGTTGTAGCTCACCTCATCAATGCCAAAGAGCTTGTCAATCTCTTCAATTAGGGGCTCGCAATTTGCCTCATAGACATTGCTGAGCCGTAAATTCCGAACGACTAAATTTGCTTCTCTGACACCGACTCTGTGGTCTAAATCACTCATATCTTTCTCCTCGGGTGTTAATTTGAATGTTTCTGAGATTCGGGTGAATGGCTTCCATCCATTTTCGACATCATTACTTCCATCATCTTAAGATGCCTTTCTGCCATATCAACTTGGTTTTGCATGGGTTGCCCTTCCATTTTTTCGTGCATTATATGCATCATTCCCATCATGGATTGCATGTGTTTTTTCATCATTTCACGCTGCTTGCTGGGATTCTTTTCTTCTTTGATAGCGTTAACTTCTTCCTTCATCGACTTTATTTTTGCATTCATCATATGCATATCTTGGCCACGCATAGGCATTCCCGTTTGAATCTCTGGCTTGTCTGAGCCCTTATGCTCATGCTCTTCCATTTGTTGAGCTTGCGATGTTGCAGCCATTACTAATGTGGTTGAAAAAATGATTGATTTAGTGAATTTTTTCATGGTTTTCACCTTTTAATTTAAAGTTGAGGTTTGGGATCCAGCCAGGTGTCGTGTTGATATAGCTCACATACTCATCGCCAAATTCAGCAATAGCCAGAGCTTCTTCACGCTTTGCCAGTTTCACATACACAACAACTAAAACTGGAAACATGACCAGTGTGGGAATGGTCGGCCATTGCAACAAAAAACCGAACATGATCAGTATGAAGGCTAAATATTGAGGGTGGCGACACCGCGCATACCATCCAGTCTTAGCTAAGTGATGGTTCTTCTGAGCGTGGTGCAGCACATTCCATGCTGAGGACAAGATAAAGAATCCTGCAACAATAAATACCATACTGGCGATATGAAATGGGTCCCAGTGGGCGTCGCCTTTAAAACCAAAGAAAGTATGCAACAGATGTCCGTTTTCGTGCGCAAAAAAGTTTACTTCCGGATAGGTTTCAGCAAGCCATCCTGACAAGAAATAAATAGTCAGTGGGAAGCCATACATTTCGGTAAACAGGGCTACAATAAACGCAGAAAATACCCCCAAACTTCGCCAGTCGGTGGAAGATTTTGGCTTTACAAAACTGAATGCAAAAAAGATAAAAATAGCTGAGTTCAGTATCACCATTGACCATAAGCCATAATCATATGTATCATTCATCTTGGTTGTCCTTTTTAAGTGACTCCTTTCGGCCTTCCTCCAACCCCTGAATGTATCCATCACGATAAGCCGCGTTGTTATCACTCAATTCCTGAAAACTTTTCTGCTTATTGTCACTGTCGCGAGAATGTTCGTGGGCGTGTCCGTGTTTACCGTGGCTACTGTGCATGAATATATGCATGAATGGGCACAGCAATAAAATCAAATAGGGAAGAAACTGAAGGACATGATGACCATGTTCGAAAATTAAAAAATAAGTAACGGCAGCGATCATCGCTAATGCTGCCCACCCTGTAGGTGTTGACCAAAATCTGGGGTGACTGTTTTTCATGACTCCTCCTATACCACCGTAAGAACACCACGATACATCTGCATCTGGCAGTGAAAAGTATGTTCGCCCTGTGGGACGTTTTCGAGGTGAATTGGTGTTACCTCATTAAGCGTTAGCTGCTCACTGATATCTAATGAAGGAATTAGCAGTACTTCGGAACAGGGAGACTCATCTTTGCGCAAAAACTTCAACGTAACAGATTGGTTTGCGTTTACCTGAATAGACGCTGGTGAGTACACGCCATTTTTTACTTCTATGAGTATTTCGTTACTTTCAGTAACTGTCTGATCAGGCTTGTATAACCAAAACCACCAAATAATCAGTGCAATACCCGTAAGTCCTACAATATTAATTATCATCATAAGAAAACTCCTTAGTGGTCCTTTGCCTTGAATAGGCGAAGCCGGTTCGCATTTGATACCACTGTTAACGAAGAAAATGCCATGGCGGCTCCGGCGATAACTGGGCTTAGCAATACTCCGAAAAATGGATAGAGCACGCCCGCCGCAAAAGGTATACCTGCTACGTTGTAGATAAAGGCTCCAAACAAGTTTTGCTTAATGTTGCGCAAGGTGGCTTTACTAACCGCTATAGCATCGGCCAGACCATGCAACGAGCCGCGCATCAGGGTGATATCGGCGCTTTCAATGGCAACGTCCGTTCCTGTACCAATGGCAAAGCCAACATCAGCCAAGGCAAGAGCCGGAGCATCGTTAATTCCATCACCAGTCATACCCACTACTTCTCTCTGCTGCTGTAATTCATGTACTTTGTTGGCCTTATCTTCGGGCAATACTTCAGCAAAAAACTCGCTTATTGCCGCTTTCTTTGCCACTGCAGCAGCAGTTTCTTTGTTGTCCCCCGTTAACATGATGACCCGGATATCATTAGCCTGAAGACGCTTGATGGCAGAAACAGAGTCAGGTTTTATCGGGTCGGCAACCGCTATGATGGCAGCAAGTTGTCCATCTACAGCGAAATACATGGGAGTTTTGGCGTCTTTGGCCAGTGTTTGTGCTTTCTCTGAATAATTACCTATGCCCACCCCTTTTGAAGCCATAAGCTTGCTGTTACCAAACAATAAGGCCTTTCCTTCACAACGGCCTTCAACCCCCATACCGGTAATCGCATTAAACTCTTCGGTTTTCAGCAGCTCAATGCCCTGGTCGTGGGCACTTTCTACTATCGCCATTGCTAATGGGTGCTCTGAACCATTTTCCAGACTAGCTGCCAATTGCAGCACTGTCTTTTCATCACTGAAATTGGCTAAAATTATGTCAGTGACCTTGGGTGTACCTTCCGTAATCGTTCCGGTTTTATCCAGTATCATCACACTGATTTTTGATGCCGTTTGTAGCGCTTCGCCGTTGCGAATTAGCACGCCGGCTTCAGCAGCCTTTCCAACCCCCACCATAACTGACATCGGCGTGGCTAGGCCCAATGCACATGGACAAGCAATGATCAATACAGTGGTGGCCGAAACTATGGCAAATGCCAGTGCGGGCTCAGGCCCAAAGTTCAGCCATGCTAGCGCACTGAGCACAGATATAATCATGACCACAGGAACAAAGTAAGCGGATATCACGTCGGCCAAGCGCCCAATAGGCGGCTTTGAATTTTGTGCGCGTTTAACCATTGCAATGATTTGCGCCAGTGCCGTGTCTTTACCTACTCGAGTTGCTTTAAATAGAAACATTCCTGACTTGTTGAGAGTTCCAGCAACGACTTCATCGTCATGTGATTTTTCAACTGGCATCGGTTCCCCGGTTAGCATGGACTCGTCGATTGACGTATGGCCTTCAACAACCACACCATCAACAGGCACTTTTTCTCCAGGCCTGACTTTGATGACATCGTTAAAAAGCACTTGCTCGATAGCGACCTGGACCTCTTTATTGTCGCGAATAACCGTGGCTGTTTTCGCTTGTAATCCAATTAAACGTTTGATTGCTTCTGAGGTTTTTCCGCGGGCTTTTAGTTCTAAGGCAAGCCCCAGATCAATTAGACCAATGATCATAGCTGTAGCTTCAAAATAAACGTGCCTTGCCATTAACGGCACTGCTTCAGGTACCAACACTACCAACATCGAATAGAACCATGCTGTGCCTGTACCAAGTGCAATGAGTGTATCCATATTGGCAGAATGATTTTTAAAGCTCTTCCACGCACCGATGTAAAAATGCCGGCCGGAAAAGAACATTACACCCAGCGTCAGTAGGCCAACTGCTAGCCACAACAACCTCTCGACATTAGTCTCGACCGTCATTTCGTCGACAACAATGCTATAAGTCATTAGAGGGATACCTAGCGAAAGCGCAATGAAAGTATCTCGCATCAGCTTTTTGTAATAGGTCCTATCCGCTGCTTCTTTTTCATCGACTACATCAGTGTCAGGCTTATCTTCGAAAGGCTTTGCGTTGTAACCAACGGACTCTACTGCTTGAACCAATAATTGAGAATCCGCTGTACCCGATACAAGTACTGTTCTGTCTGCAAAGTTCATTTCGGCATTCTGCACTCCCGGCGTCTGCTTCAAGGCAGCTTCTATTTTTCCAACGCAACTGGCACATCCGGCGCCTTCTATCACTAATTGTCGCTGTGTTACTTCTGCACTCATAGTGCTCTCCTTTTTTCCTATTTTTAGAAGACTTGTTTTTTGACGGACAACAATTTTTCTGAAGAAACACCTGCATTAAGTTCTGTCATTTATGTTTTCCTCCAGGACGGTGTGTTCAAACTCTTCTATTAAATGACAGACCACGTGTGAGGATGGGGCTTTGTCACCCATTGCTCCCCATTTCCTTACTGCCAGCATCATATTTTGCCTGAGTAACAACATTGCCTTAAATTGTCTTTCTGTTTCTGCTAGCCTTCTTGCAATTAAGGTTCTAACTAGGGGACAAGCGGTCTTTCCATTATCTGCTTCTCTGAGAATTTGCTTGATATCTTCAACTGAAAAACCTAAATGCCTTGCACTTAATATAAACCGCAACCTGGAAGCATCTTTCGTTGAATAGAATTTATAACCATTGTCAGATTTTGCCGGCGTTATTAACTGCAAGCGCGTGTAATAGCGAACAGTATCTGGCGTTGTAGCCAAGGCGCTTGCGATCTCTCTTACTTTCATAGTTGTTCCGATGTCTTTAACCTAAAATTTTACTTATACCTAAAGGCTAAACCTGTGTGTGGGACGCAGGTCAATAGGCATGTAACTCGTGAAACTTTCGGTTCTAAGATGTAATGCGTTTTTAAGTGAGGCGGATAATACTTGCTGTTCGTTTACTGATAGCAAACAGTGTCTTAATGTATATTAATTAAGCAGTTGATCGTCTAAGACATTCTTTGATTGCAATTGATTAGTAAAGAAAACTTAGAGAAAAGCCTCACTGAGTTTATGTGTAGCTCTTAATCGGAGGGTGGAAGGGAGGAGAGTGTATACCAATTAAAGGGGTAATATTTATATCTGAAAATGAGCTTTGCTTAATGTTTTCACTTATCAGAATTTCAATATTTGAAAGTATACAAAATTGGGTTAAAGAAGTTGCACAGTAAGCACCTATACAGCACGCGCATATCGATTGATCATTTCCTTCGCAGTGCTGTACATCCTGGTTCTTTTCTGAATGAAGTGTGTGATTATTTAAAGTAGTATGTTCTACGCTTGATAAGGAATCATTTGAGGACATATGAGATTCTGATGTGTCGTGACCATCACATTTAATTGGGTTCGTCATAGCAAAGCCGTGCTGTGAAAGCAGCGCAGCTATTAGTACTAATTTAAACCACTTATAAATGCCTGACACAATAAACTCCATCAGTGAGTAAGGGAATAGTAGCGGTATTCCGTTATTCTTACTTTGACGTAGATCAACACAACACAAAAAAGTGCTTAGGACCTTTAAACATTAAAGCCGTAATCAACTAGTTTAGTACTCTTGATTCATATAGCCTTAAACTACGCTTAGAAAGTACAACATAGCCATCATTTATAGCAATGCTTTTAATTAGTGCATCCTCAAAGATTATGCTACCGCACGTGAAATCGTGACTGAAAGTTGTGACTTCGACATCATTTGCGATATATAACGCGTTATCTAACGAAATAAGAATCCCAAAGTGCCCATACTGTCGAAGGGCATGACTAAATTGAGCGGTGTTTTGATCCCAATTTACAAACCTTCTTTTTACTGGAGGTAGACTTTGGAATGACGCTAGCTTTTCCAATTGAGGTGTGGCGTTATTATAAAGCTCATTAAAGTTATTAAGTAATTCTTCTAACAGAGTTTCTGCGAGTAACTGAGACTTGACCATCAATGATGAAATCGTTTCATTGTTTTCGACCTCAAATTTCTCTTGGATTAGGATGCTACCTGCATCAAGTTTCTCAGTGAGTTTATGAATGCTAACACCTGCGTTCTCAGGGTTGTCGATAATGTAGGTGAGTGGGGTTGGGCCTCTACTTTTGGGTAGTAAAGATGGGTGGATATTAATCGCATATTTTATTTCGTTTGTGGGTACTTTGTATCCGTAATCGGCTACAACAAAGACTGTCTGTTCGTCATTTAAATATCCTTTAAGAGTCACGATACTTGGTTTTTCAGTGGAATAAACAATATTGTATTTACGACAAATTCGTTTGATGAAGCTCGCATTTTCCTGAACATCGTTTATAAAAACGCGTTCAATGTTCAATCTATTTTTAATTAGAAGTAACAAACAATTCGAGAATAAGTCGTTTCCAAAATAAACGATTTTCATATTTCTCTGCACCTTTTGAGAATAGCGTATGTGGAACAAAATGTAGGTTGGGAGGACAAGTGTTTAAGGATTCGATGTTGATTAAAAATCTGTGCAAAAACGAATAATAAGGGTTCATTGGCTGGCGGGAAGCTTAGTTCGTGCCAATATGAAGTGTAAGGCATTTTGACAATAGGATAGCCGAGATGGTTCTGATATTGAGCAAACTGGAAAGCTACCGTTGATATTACCAAAGTAGCTTTCAATACATTTATTTCGCTAGTCTTTTGCACGATTTCTACTAGAGGAATGCGTGTGAACTATCAGCCACTCACCGTTAACTTTTTTAAAAAGAAAGGTTTGAAACCCCGTTTTGTTGAAAGTTTCTCCAGACTTCCTAACCTTTCCTTGAACGGTTGTATCAACGAGTGTCCAAGCAAAATCATCTTCTACATGAGTTTGAATGTTAGAAAAATCTAAACTTAAGAAAACTAAGGCATCCTTTTCTGGTTCAACATGATGCTCTATCAAGTCACTTAACCCTACATTCTGTCCGCCAGATTCAAAGTATCTTGCGCCTTTAAAGTCGAAAAAGTGCTTTTTAAAGGGGGCACCGTCTCCATTCTCCCAGCCATATTCAATTTGCTTTATAATGTCTTTTATCTGATCTTTATCAGTTGCATTGTTATCATGAGCGAAAGTGAAAAAAGATAACAAAGACGAAATGATTATGATTAAAAATTTTTTCATACGAGCTCTCTCGGGTAGTTAATCGAATCAATTTGACCAATGAATATGTTTGATTTTCCACTCTCCTTCGGTGTTGATTAAGACAATTGTTTCCATACTTTGGTAGTCTCTCTCTTCCCCCTTAAACATCCCATTGACCAGAAACCGCGATGCGGAGATTGCTGTGTTGCCCAGAACTTTGACTTGATGCTCCAACGCTTTATTTGTCACTGACGATAGATATTCCATATCTGAATTCATATGATGTTGAGCATATTCATCTGCGCTCCTCTCAACTCCGCCTCCTTCATAAATAGTCACATCATCCGCCAGTAGGCTCTTCGCAGTGATTTTGTCTCCCGTATTAAGCGCGTGATGGAATGCAATAACTATTTTAGCTGCAGGCGTATCTAACCCACTAAACATACCTTTCTCATGATGTTCTTTTTCATGGGCACTAGCAGCAAAACTCATGATTACGGGCATGATAAATAGTAAGACTAATAATTTAATTTTCATTTGAATTTCTCTTCTAAGTTTTATCTTTCGGGACCTACAATACTCGTAAGCCCAGAAGTAATGATTAAAATAGCAACTGCTATTGTTAACTCTAATGAAATGGATTTTGAGAGTGCTTCGCTTCCCGAGCCACTTTTAAGTTTTGTGACTAATTTCAGTTTGTGCCGTATAGCAATAGCTAGAATGCTAGTTACAAGGAACATTTTAACAAGAAGAGTTTGCCCATATATGGAGCTAAATAACCCTTCAAAACTACCTACCAATTGAATAGCTAGCCAAATGCCTGCAGATAATAATAAGGTAACCAATACGGCCGCCTGCGTACCAAACCTATCCATTAATTTATAAAGCTTTTCGTAGCTCTGGTAATGGCAGGAGAGCTTTAACGGAATCAATGCACCAAACCACCAAGCCATAACAAATACGTGAACCATAAGTAGTATTCGAGCAATACTTCCTAATTCAGAAACGTGGCCGGTTAAAGTAAATGTGTACGAGAGAGTGAATAGACACAGCACAAGTAAGCAAGACTTTAACCTTAGGAAAGGTTTAAGAGGTTTAAATTTCAATAAGTAGATAGTTATTAAAGCTACGGCTAACCCCCCCGCACGATACAAGGTGACTTCACCGATAGGAGAACTCAACATTATCTTAAGCATAAAGGGGTCAAGTGCGCCTTGAATTCCCTCTTCTACCATCGCTCCAGTGTTCGCGATAAACCACACTGCATTAGAAATAAACGCAACAAAGACACAAACCTTTACCCATACAGCGCTATAAGATGGCGTTGTATAACTTGTCCTACTGTCGTTAATATCTCGCCAGAAAAATGTATATCCAGCTGTGGCCGCGAAACCTAAATAAAACATTAGCTTTGTCACTACAATTACAGTGTTCCAGATATACATTTCCACAGCTGAATCCCCTTTTTAGTGCACCATAAATCCAAAACTATCTTTCATCTTGTGCCCATCGGAGCCAAGCATGATGAACTCAACATTGTATGAACCTGGACGTAATTTAGGTAAGGTCCAAGAATAATCCGTTGCAACCTCTTTCGGAGGTTCAAAGCCAAAATCAACTTTTGCACCTTCACTATCTTTTAAAACTACTTTTATTAATCTAACTCCCTTGGTAAAGCTGACTGATAGTTCCATTGGGGCCTCCATCAGCATTGCATTTTTGCTTGGTGTGCTAGATTTAATTTCTATAGCCTCATGTGCTAATGCCACGCTGCTTAGCAGTACACTAAATATTGCAAATGATTTAACAAGTGCTTTCATGATTACCTCTATCTTTGGTTTTTAAAAATTAAAATTGCTTTGATTGTCAAAAGTGCGCATTTATTTGTTTAACTTTGACTTCAATCGAATTGACTTTCGTAGCTTTCTACTTTCGCGTAAGGTTCGTAGCTCCCATCTTGATATATAATGAAAACGGTATAAGGCATAAACTGCTCTGCTACTTCCATTCCGGGTGAACCTACTGGCATAGCTGGAACAGATAACCCGATAGCCTTTGGATGTTCTTCTAACAAGAATCGTTTTATAAACTTAGAAGGGACATGGCCTTCAAATACAAAGCCACTTTCTGTAACAGCGGTATGGCAAGAGCGAAGATTTGGCGAAATTCCGTATTCGTTCTTGATGTCGCTCAAGTTATGAAAGTCCTTTGTACGTAGTTGAAACCCTTGGCTTTCTAGATGAGTTATCCACTTTTTACAGCATCCACACGATGGTGATTTATAGACCAATAATTCAAAGGCGTCGTTTGCGCCATGGTGGATATTTGCCATGGCAACGCTAGGTAGAATTAGCAGTAATACCGCAGCTTGATAGGTGATTTTTTTTAACATTTTTGCCTCCAGACAAAGCTGGCACATATAGGTACGCTAGCACCTAGATAATAAATAGGAACTGAAACAAATTGTGCGTGAGATTTGGACGCACTGACCCTGTGTTAGGCAAATATCGGTGGGCGAAAAAGTGAGGAAGTTACTGAAACTGGCTGTTGGAAGAACAAGCCAAATGAAGCGTCCGGCACCACTGGGTGTTGAACAATCATCATGGAAGCTATAAGGACGGGAGCATGAGTACAACCACCTGGTGGGCATGTGCATTCCGAAGTGTTGCAACAATCTTTAATACTAGCGTTTTCGGAACTTATAGAATCTACTCTCATACCATGGCTCATGTTCGTAGAGCAATTCGATTCAGAATTACTATTGTAATGTTTGTTATCAATAGCCATTTCAAAACTCATAGTATCTACAGCCATCGCTTGCCCGACGAGGGCAGATAGCACTGTAAACACTAATACTAGTTTTGATATGGATTTAAACATTTCTTAAGCATTAAACATAACCAATATGGAGAATAATGGATTTTCGCGAATTGGTAAACAGTTGCGTATTCTGATGTTCTCGATCGCTGATTCTGGCTAGCCCGATCAACTCTATTCCGGTCATTCGATCACAGACTTTTTCTTCACCACCCGATCAGTCTTTTATGCTTGTTAACTTCTTTTAATTTT
>ERZ724569.16-NODE-16-length-75944-cov-4.756229_pt1 | contig 75944 bp, 61 predicted proteins | sample MGYA00375863_ERZ724569 | MGnify/ENA primary metagenome ERZ724569 (study PRJEB28725, sample SAMN03264850) | marine sediment metagenome | biome: marine pelagic biome; feature: marine oligotrophic desert; material: marine snow | place: Pacific Ocean:North Pacific...
CATTCGCTAATTCGCTTTCAAAACGCATAAAAAAATCCGATATCAGAACCTGATATCGGATTTTGAACCGTTAAAAAGATCGGTCAACCGATCGTTAAATTATTTCTTAACTGATCGGCATTACGCCCATACTGGCGGCCTTGTTTTTTTACCATAGATTCCGAGGCTTTAGAAACTCGCTTGTACTTTGAAATTCAAGGTACGGCCTAGTGGATCATACAAGGCATCGTCGTAGCCACGCCATTCACCTGGGTTTTCTTCAACGAGTTCATCCGTCAGGTTGTTGATGCCTGCCGTCACTTTCATACTGTCATTCACTTGATAGGATACGGTGACATTGTGTTTAAAGTAGTTTTCTGCGAATTCATCGGAGGTGTAGTAGTCATTACTTTGAGAACCAATGAATAGCGTACGCCATGACGCCGTCCATTTGTCACCGTCGTTCCAATCTAGCGTAATGTTTCCTCTGTTGTCAGGGTATGACAGTTCACCCGCCCATTCAATACCTTCTTCCTCGTAACTAAATACGTGAGAATATTCTAGGTTAACACCGAAATCCCCGATAGAAGTAGGCAGGTTATAGTTAGCTGTAAAATCCAACCCGCTTGTGGTGACTTGTGCATAGTTGGTATAGCCCGACGTGATAGACACGATTTGGCCTGAGCTATTGCGCTCAATATTAGACGAAGTCCCGTCGGTATCTACAGCGATTAAGTCGTCAACATCGATAGACTCAATTTTGTTCTCGTAGTCGTACCGATAGTATGACAGCTCAAGTGACAAGTTATCCGTGGCGTCATATACCATACCAAAGGTTAATGATTCAGAGTTTTCAGGTTCAAGGTCTGGGTTACCACCGTAGTAAGTCAGATGTTGCTGCGTGTCTGTACAGTAACTTGTATCAGATTCAGCGTAACCTAAGGTATCACAGTAGTAGCTGTCGTAGGCAGACGGGAAACCATAGGAAATAGTGGCAAACATTTCACTCATGGTAGGCGTTCTAAATGCTTCACCCCAGCTTGCACGAAGCAATAAGTCTTCTGTTGGTCGCCATGAAACGCCGAGCTTTGGCACTGTATCTGAGAGCTCTGATGTTGAGATGTCTTCGCCAGTATCACCTTCTAACTCGTAACCGTCGTAACGCAGTGCAGCTGACAGCTCTACTTCATAGGGGAGGGTAACAGCTAACTCAGTGTAATACGATTGGCGTTCACGGCTTGCGTAAACATCGTCGCCGCCAGAGCCACCTGAAATGATACCTAATCCAGATTCAGGGTCTGAAATTTGCGCAAAGTCTAAGTAGGAGTACTCAGCCCCGAAGACAGCACTAATGCTAATATGCTCATTAGAGTATATTTCCCCTGAAACACTGGCATCAATAATGTCACGTTGCTGTGTAGACTGATAAGTACCTGTGTGATCTGCCGTAGCAAGGAGCTCTGCATTATAAGTTTCCCAATCTTCTACGCTAAGCCCTTGAACATTGAATAGATCTAATTCTTCAGAATCAATAAGGTCTTGTACGACGGTATCGTTAACGAGGTTATAGTTAAACACTTCTTCTTTAGCGTTGGTACGCTGATAATAAACCTGCCAATCCCATTCACTACTGCCAAGCTCTACATAACCCTCTAAACCCGCAACTGCTTCAAAGGTGGTTTTTTCTGTGGTGGTATCGCGGGTACCTAGGCTTGTTGTACGGAAATAAATGCTACCATCTTCATCATAGGGATTCATGGCATTGTCTGCATCAATGGTTAATGTTGAAGTAGACACTGGGGTGGCAGCGTAGCGTGTGTCGGTAGAGGTTTGAAGTGCTGAAAAGCGGCTTACAAAATGTAAGTTATCAGAAATATCGTATTCAATTTTGGTCAAAAGAGAGTTTTTCTCTGATGCGCCATACAGCCATGTAGAGTTACCGTAATAGTAACCGCAACGGTCGCCCACGTTTACCGTATCATCTACTTCACCGCACAGCTCTTCGTTAAACTGTAGAGTAGAACTGCCTGACGCTAAAAAGTTGGCTACGGGGCTAAACGTTGAATAGCTAGTACCAGCGTACTCACCATTTACTGCCACATCGGTCACTTCTTGGGTATTCGCGTGTTCTGCAATAAATACGATGCTGCCTTTATCGTTAGTGACACCTGCAGCCATGTTAAATTGGTTACTGTTACCGCCATCTACACCCGGATCTTCGAAGGTATAGCCAAGTTCAACACCATCAAATTCGCTCTTGGTAATGATGTTGATTACGCCTGCAACCGCGTCAGACCCGTAAATAGCAGATGCGCCATCACGCAATATTTCAATACGCTCTACGATGCTCATAGGAATCATCGACATGTCCGATGAGGAACCACCGTCGTATCCTAGGCCCGGTAAACGTCGCCCATCCATCAATACTAAGGTGGCGCCAGCCCCTAGACCACGTAAGTTCACTTCACTTGACGCTGATGCACCGCTGCCATAACCCGACTGACCTCTAAAAGAGCCAAAGGTGTTTATGGAGCTATTTCTTAAGACGTCTGCAACCGTAGTATCACCTGATAGCTCGATAGACTCGGCGGTGATAACAGTTACCGGTGAAACCGCTTCTAAATCCACTCGCTTAATACGTGAACCCGTTACCTGAATTCTTTCTGTTGGCTCGGTTTCTTCGCTTTCTTCAACCGTTTGTGCGCTAACCTGCGGCATAGTAAGCAGACTTGCAGAACCCGCAATTAATAGACCTTTTCTGACGCCTAAACTAAGCTTTTTAATATCGAACATTTTAATTCCCCTTTTGAACAACTTGCTGCCAATTAAATTAGCGTTGCCCTTATTAGTTTTATTTTTCGACAGATGTGATTTGTCGAGAGAATTAAGCACTTGGTCGAGGTGTTTGGCAATTGGCCACTAGTGTTTATTACACATTACTTTCCATATTTTCTAAATTCTTACAAAGTTTACGGGAACAGCAGTATATTTTTCGCTCGTCAAACTCTTTGACTTAGTTGATCTGAAAGGTAAGTGCATGCTTACTATTTTGAGGGATATGAAGTGTTTTCTTGATGGGGAAATCTCTTTGCGTGAACTTTACGCGCGTTTGCAGAAAACTTGTAGATGGCTATGTTACATTTTAGTCGTGTGTTAGAAAATTTGTATCTCCCTGGTACAAGTTCCTTTGCCGCTAATATTTATTAGCGGCTTTTTTTGATTTAAATTTAATTTATACATTTCGTTTAAATTAAATTTAAACGCATTATACATTTTCAAATAAATCTTCAACACGTTGTCTTAGTTCTTCTATTTGAGTGACATCTGCGGGTGCAATAAAAATAGTGTCGTCACCGGCTATGGTGCCTAATACCCCATCTTTTTTACTGAGTGAGTCAAGTAGACGGGCGATGAGTTGTGCAGCTCCTGGACTGGTTCGAATAATGACCATCACATTATTGTGCACAATATCTAACACCAACTGTTTAAGCGGGCTTTTTGCCGTTTGCATGCCTAACTCTGTGGGCAAACAATACACCATGTCGCCGCGCGCATTTCGGGTACGAACAGCGCCAAACTTACTGAGCATACGAGATATTTTAGATTGGCTTATATTATCGAAGCCTTGTGCTTTTAGTGCTTCAACAATGTCGCCTTGCGAACCGTAACTTTCCGCTTTTAAAATCTCTTTGAAGGCTTTTATTAATTGTTCTTGCTTTACGTTAGCCATAATGTCCTTTTTGCGTCGTTAGGATAATTTTAAATCTAATTTTTATTAGCATATATTGTGCCCCACAGGTACACTTTACGCAATTTGTTTGCATAACCATGCATGATAATGAATATCGGTGTGAAATCGTCTTAAAACTCAGTAATAAGACGATCCGATGATTGAGTTTTCCCCCGCGTTGCATTAGTGTGACGTTCCGTTTAAATACGTGAAGTAATCCCATAGGAGAAATGGTATGAAAGTAGCCGTGTTAGGTGCTGCCGGTGGTATTGGTCAGGCGCTGTCTTTGTTGTTGAAAACGCAATTGCCAGCAGGTTCAGATTTAGCGCTTTACGACGTAGCGCCAGTTGTTCCTGGTGTAGCCGTTGATTTGAGCCACATCCCCACTGCGGTAAAAGTAACCGGTCACGGTAAAGATGACCTAGCTGGTGCACTCACTGGAGCAGACGTTGTTCTTATTCCAGCAGGTATGCCTCGTAAGCCAGGTATGGATCGTTCAGATCTGTTCAACATCAACGCCGGCATTGTTAAAAACCTTATTGAAGGTGTCGCTGATAACTGCCCTGATGCGTGTGTTGGCATCATCACTAACCCTGTTAACACAACTGTTGCTATTGCTGCTGAAACGCTAAAAGCAAAAGGCGTTTACAACAAAAACAAACTTTTTGGTGTAACAACGCTTGATGTTATCCGCGCTGAAACCTTTGTTGCTGAGCTTAAAGGTGTAGACGTATCTTCTGTGCACGTACCGGTAATCGGTGGTCACTCTGGGACTACAATCCTTCCGCTTCTTTCACAAGTTGAAGGCGTTGAGTTCACAGACGAAGAAGTGTCTAGCCTAACAACGCGTATCCAAAACGCGGGTACTGAAGTGGTTGAAGCGAAAGCGGGCGGCGGCTCTGCAACCCTATCTATGGGTCAAGCAGCGGCACGTTTCTGTTTGTCTCTTGTATCTGCAATGCAGGGCGAGAATGTAGTTGAGTACACTTATGTACAAACTGACGACAGCGACGACGCAGCATTCTTTGCACACCCAGTTCGCTTAGGCGCAAACGGTGTTGAAGAAATCTTGCCTTACGGCGAGCTAAGCGCATTCGAAGAAAAAGCGAAAAACGACATGCTTGAAGGCCTACGCGGCGATATCAAGCTAGGCGTTGACTTCGTAAACGGCTAATAGTGCCCTTGGCGGGTTAGCCTGAAAAGGCAATCAAAACGTAGGCCCGCCGTGAATACGTCCATGTAGGCTTCGCCACCGCATCCATGCGGTGGAGAGCCTACATTTTAATTACCTTCCCAGTCTTTACACCAACATGCGATCTTATCGGACCTCATTACTCTAGAGAGTAGAAAGCCTGTTACGACCTTACGTATCCAGCCTTTTTTGTTGCGTCTTTGTAGGCTTTGCCACGGCATCCTTGGCACAGGGGAGCCTACATTTTAATTACCTTCCCAGTCTTCATACCAAGATGCGATTTTATTAGTTCTCATTAGTCTAGAGAATAGACAGTCTGTTACGACCTTACGTATCCAGCTATCAGCTTTCCTGTATTGTCCTTTATTAGTGTTTGGTCTTTTTTTTGGGGGGGGAAGGAGGTACTCTTACTTAACTGATTGGAATGACATAAGTTTAAAAAGGACGTGCTATGACTGACATGTTAAGAAGTGGGGAATTGCCAATGTATATGTTGGTGTTACCCATTGTTCATTTTATTGTTTTAATAGGGATTATGGCCTTAGCTAAGGAGAAAAGCCGCTCTAAGCTTACGGCGTTCATATTGGGTATGATCCCTTTCTTCAATACCTTTGTTCTGCTCGTTTATGTGGGTCTTCCCGTTAAACAACATCGTGGCGCTTAACAAGCGCCAGTTATCCTTTTATTTAAACCATATTCATCTTCCCCTCATTAACACATGTTTGAGCAAATGCCTTTTGTTTGAGTTTGTGCTCTTTTACTAGTAAATGCCGTACTATAGTCTACGCTTTTGGAACGCATTTATATCAAGCTGTAGGGTTAAAGGAATGCGTATCTTTTCGTTGTAGTGAATATTCTTATTAATAAAAACAGGCATTAAGTAAGAGGAAGTAATATGAGCAATGCAAAGTTAGGTGATGTCAATGATTCGGTAAAAAAATGCCCGGTCATGCATGGTGGTATGACTGCCACAGGCACAACAGTCATGGACTGGTGGCCTGAAGCCTTAAACTTAGACATTCTGCATCAGCACGATACCAAGACTAACCCTATGGGTGAAGACTTCGATTACCGTGAAGAAGTCAAAAAATTAGATTTTCAGGCACTGAAAAAAGACGTTACAGACCTAATGACCGACTCGCAGCCTTGGTGGCCAGCGGACTGGGGTCACTATGGTGGTTTGATGATTCGTATGTCGTGGCACGCGGCTGGTTCTTATCGCATTGCCGATGGTAGAGGTGGTGCATCTACCGGCAACCAGCGTTTTGCGCCGCTTAACTCTTGGCCAGACAACGTTAACTTAGATAAAGCCCGTCGCTTACTTTGGCCTATTAAAAAGAAGTATGGCAATAAACTGAGCTGGGCGGATTTATTTGTTCTTGCGGGTACAATTGCCTATGAAAGTATGGGCCTTAAAACCTATGGTTTCGCCTTTGGTCGTGAAGATATCTGGCACCCCGAAAAGGACGTATACTGGGGCGCAGAGAAAGAGTGGTTAGCGCCTAGCGATGAGCGTTATGAAGATGTTGATAGCCCTGAAACCATGGAAAACCCCTTGGCTGCTGTGCAGATGGGCCTTATTTACGTAAACCCTGAAGGCGTTAACGGTAAACCAGATCCACTTAAAACCGCTGCCCATGTACGCGAAACGTTTGCACGTATGGCCATGAATGATGAAGAAACCGTTGCGTTAGCAGCCGGTGGTCACACAGTAGGTAAATGTCACGGTAACGGCAGTGCGGAAGCATTAGGGCCCGATCCAGAAGGTGCGGGTATTGAAGAAGCGGGTCTTGGCTGGATGAACCATGAAAGCCGCAGCATTGGCCGCGATACGGTATCAAGTGGTATTGAAGGGGCATGGACGACCCATCCTACTCAATGGGATAACGGTTATTTTCATTTGTTGCTTAATTACGATTGGGAATTGAAAAAGTCGCCAGCCGGTGCTGAGCAGTGGGAGCCAATCAACATTAAGGAAGAAGATAAGCCTGTTGATGTAGAAGACCCATCAAAGCGCTATAACCCTATCATGACTGATGCTGATATGGCGATGAAGATGGATCCGGAATATCGCAAAATTTCTGAGAAGTTTTACAACGATCATGAGTACTTCAGTGAAGTATTTGCCCGTGCGTGGTTTAAGTTAACTCACCGTGACCTTGGCCCTAAAGTACGTTACATAGGCCCAGATGTACCGGAAGAAACACTGATTTGGCAAGATCCTGTGCCAGCTGGCAGTACGTCTTATGACGTGGATGCGTTAAAAGCAAAAATTGCGGACTCTGGTTTGAGCATAGGTGAAATGGTTGCCACTGCCTGGGACAGTGCTCGCACGTTCCGTGGTTCAGACCTACGGGGTGGTGCTAATGGTGCGCGTATTCGTTTAGCGCCGCAAAAAGACTGGGAAGGCAATGAGCCTGCGCGTTTAAACAAGGTATTGGAAGTGTTGGCGCCCCTTGCTGAACAAGCAGGCGCTAGCTTGGCGGATACTATTGTACTTGCAGGTAATGTGGGTATTGAAAAAGCGATTAAAGCAGCGGGCTTTAGTGAAAGTGTGCCGTTTGCGGCAGGCCGCGGAGACGCCACCGATGAAATGACGGACGCCGAGTCTTTTGCACCTCTAGAACCATTAGCAGACGGTTTCAGAAATTATCTGCAAAAGGACTATGTGGTTAAACCTGAAGAGATGATGCTAGATAAAGCACAACTATTGGGCTTAACGGCAAAAGAAATGACGGTGCTTGTGGGCGGTATGCGTATGCTAGGTACTAACTTTGACGGTACCAAACATGGTGAGTTTACCGATAGCGTTGGCGCACTCACCACGGATTTCTTCGTTAATCTTACTGATATGAAGTACACCTGGAAGCCGACGGGTAAAAATAGCTATGCTATTGTTGATAGAGCATCTGGTGATGAAGTTTATACTGCAACGCGCTTCGACCTAGTGTTTGGTTCAAACTCTGTGCTGCGCGCTTACGCTGAGCTATACGCGCAAGATGATAGCAAAGAGAAGTTTGTGAAAGACTTTGTGGCGGCATGGACAAAAGTCATGAACGCCGACCGTTTTGATTTAACCTGTTAATAGCTATTAAAACCCGCTATATACAGCGCTTTAAATAAAAAGCCCGCTTCAATTGAAGCGGGCTTTTTCATTCTCCAAGGCACTTAAGACAATGCCTTATTGGTAAGTATCACGTACTAGCCTGTGTTTCGCATACCAATGGCGATACCGGCAATGGTAACCATCATGGCGCGTTCTAGACTGGTGTTTTGTGCGTCATCACCGGCTTTACGAATACGATCGAGCAATTCGATTTGCAGGTAGTGGAGTGGTTGAAGGTACGCTGCACGTATCTCCATCGACTCTTTCCCCTGCGGATCGTTTTTCATTATGTCGTCTTCGCCAGTGATTGCCAGCAGCGATGAAATACTTTCTTTAAGCTCGCTACGCAGCGCTTCACCGAAGTGCTTAAGTTCTTTTGGCACTAAACGCTCATCATAGGCTTCACTGATGCGCGGATCGGCTTTATGGAACACCATGTCTAGCATAGAAAGGCGCGAACGATAGAACGGCCATTCGCTGAACATCTCGTTGACCACTTTCTCGTTTTCTGGTGTTTTAACGCTATCAATAGCGCGCATCACCCCTAACCAACTAGGAAGTACTAGGCGGGTTTGTGCCCAAGCGAAAATCCATGGAATAGCACGTAGGCTTTCAATACCGCCTTGCGGCCTACGCTTCGCAGGACGACTACCCAATGGCAGTTTACCTAACTCTTGCTCTGGCGTTGCGACGCGGAAGTAAGGCACAAATTCTTCATCGTGACGCACGGTAGCGCGGTAATTGTCTCGACCTTGTGCTGCCATAGTAGTGATAAGCTCACGCCATTCTTCTTTTGGCGCCGGAGGCGGGAATAACATGGCTTCAATAATGGCACTGGCATAGATGCCTAGGCTTCGCTTCGCCAGTTTTGGCATACCGAACTTATAGCGAATGGTTTCGCCCTGTTCTGTTACGCGGAAACCGCCTTCTAGTGAGCCTGGAGGCTGTGAGTAAATTGCCGCGTGTGCAGGCAAGCCACCACGACCAATAGTACCACCACGCCCATGGAACAAAGTCAGAGACACATCATATTCTTCGGCAATAGCAACAAGGGCTTCTTGCGACTGATATTGGGCCCAACCAGCGGCTAGCGCACCGGCATCTTTCGCTGAGTCAGAGTAACCAATCATGACGAACTGGCGACCCTTCACGTAACCGCGATACCAGTCAATAGACAGTAGCTTACGCATGACGTCAGGCGAGCTGTTTAAATCGTCCAGGGTTTCAAACAATGGTGCTACTGGCATTGGCCAATCTACACCGCTTTCTTGAAGAAGCAGTTGAACCGCCATGACATCAGATGGCTCACTGGCCATTGAGATAATGTAAATACCAAAACCGTGTTTACTGTGCTTGGCAATGACTTTACAGGTATCAAGCACTTCTTTGACATCGTCAGACGCTTCCCATTGTGCAGGGAATAGCGGACGTTTTGAGCCTAGTTCGCGAAGTAAGAAGGCTTGCTTGTCAGCCTCGCTCCACTGGGCGTAGTCGCCAAGTCCGAGGTAACGGGTTAGTTCACTGAAAACGTCGGCGTGACGCTCTGAGTCTTGGCGTACGTCAAGACGTAGAAGGTGAATACCAAATACGCGTGCGCGACGGATAGTGTCTAACAATAGGCCATTGGCGACCACTTGCATACCGCAATCAAGTAATGACTGGTAGCAAAGCATCAAAGGTTCGATTAGCTCATCGTCGCTCTCAACCCAGTTCGAAGTATCTGGGTTTTTACCTGCAAGGTAATCGCTAATACCATCACGGGTAGTCACAAACTTGGTGACCAACGGTCGTAACAGGGCGCGGTAGGGTTCGTTTGCATCGCCTACTTTGGCGCGTAGTTCATCGTTGCAATCGTACATTGAAAGTTCAACTTGCAAACGATCAAGGTCAATCGCGAATAGTTTAGCCGCGCGCTTTCTTGCTAGCAGCAATACTTGCTCGGTCACTTTTGAGGTAACAAATGGATTACCGTCGCGGTCACCACCCATCCAAGAACTGAACTGCACGGGTGAAGAATCTAGCGGCAGTGAAATCTGGTAGTCTTCATTTAAGCGGCTATCTAACTCGCGCATGAAGTCAGGAACCGCTTCCCATAACGAGTTTTCTATAACAGAGAAACCCCAGCGGGCTTCGTCTACCGGGGTAGGGCGAACCGAACGGATTTCTTCTGTATGCCAAGCCTGCGCGATTAAATCGGCAATTCGGGTTTCAACTTTTTTACGCTCAACATCGCTAAGCGATTCTTGATGAACCGCTTGTAAGCAGTTAGCCAATTCCTTGTGCTTATGAATGAGTGTGCGGCGAGTCACTTCGGTGGGGTGAGCCGTCAACACTAAGTCGATGTTCAGTTTCCCGACAGCTTCTTGTACTTTATCCTTAGTAAGTTCCGCTTTATCTAAGTGCTCGAAAAGCGTGTCGATAGAGGCATCAACATTCATTGCTGCATTATATTCCTGCTCAGCAATGTTGCCCAAGTTTAAGAACTGCGCGAAAGCGCGACCCACAGTTAATAAGTCGCTGTCGGTCATGGTTTTGAAAGTTTCTTTCAGTTCTTCGCTGCACGCAGCGTCACCTTGATAGGATGCGCGGCCATCTTTTCGAATCTTTTCAATTCGATTTAACCACTCATCTCCCAATTGGTTTTTGATGGTTTCACCAAGGGTTTTTCCAAGGTAGCGAACGGTATCTTTTAGTTCAGCATCGTAGTGTGTTTGCATGCTTTCCTCCCAATTATATGGCGATAACCATACTGTTTCCTTTACAACTTGTCTAACCTCTTTAAGTTATAATTTACAACATTTTGATAGTTTTGCCCCCTCTTTAACATTGCGCAAAGCAAGATAAATTAGGGTGTGATACACTCTTGCACCGGAAAATGCAGAAACAAAACCGTGATGCGCGGGTTGTTTAAAATTTGCACTGCATTTGTAATTTACTTTCAGGAGTTCTTGTGACTGATACATTCAATACAGTAGAAACCCAAGCAAGTTACGGCATTGGTTTTCAAATGGGTCAACAATTGCAATCAAATCCTTTCGAAGGCCTTGCTATAGACGCAGTGGTAGCAGGATTAAAAGACGCATTTGGTGGGCAAGCACCACAAGTTGACAACGATACCCTTCGTGACGCGTTTGGTGAAATTCATAAGCGTATGCAAGCTGAAAAAGAAGAAGCGAGCAAAGCGGTGATTGAAGAAGGGGCTAAATTCCTGGAAGAAAACGCTAAGCGTGACGGCATTACTGTGACAGAATCTGGTCTTCAGTATGAAGTCGTTGCTAAAGGTGACGGTGAGAAGCCAGTTCCAGCGAGTACTGTGCGTGTTCATTATCATGGTACCCTAATCGATGGTACTACCTTTGACAGCTCTTACGAGCGTGGTCAACCTGCAGAATTCCCTGTAGGCGGTGTGATTAAAGGTTGGACTGAAGCGCTTCAACTTATGGAAGTCGGTGCTAAGTACCGTTTATACGTTCCCCATGAACTTGCCTATGGCGAGCAAGGTGCTGGTGCAGCTATCGCGCCTTACAGCACACTAATTTTTGATGTTGAGCTTCTCGACATCTTAGGCTAGTTCAGAACTGAAAAGCACAGGCATAGCGCTGTGCTTTTCTCTTCTTTCCCTATTGTATTACGCACTTTTCACTTCCTTCCTTTTTTCTTTTTTAGTTACCGATAAAGCATATTCATTAGGTGTGCGTTTGCGTTATGCTAATGCAATTCATCTCAACCCATCTGCTCCGAGTTGTTATCACCGGCTTCGGCATTACAATAGTGCCACGCTAAATAAGGAAAATTATTATGGTAATCAAGCCTAAAGTGAGAGGCTTCATATGTACTAACGCTCATCCAGTGGGGTGTGCAAAATCGGTTGAAGAACAAATTGCTTACGTTAAATCAAAGGGTGACTTAGGCGCAGGTCCTAAAAATGTCTTGGTTGTCGGTAGTTCTACTGGCTATGGTTTGGCGTCGCGTATTACCTCGGCGTTTGGTTACGGTGCTAACACCTTAGGTGTGTGTTTTGAAAAAGCGCCAACAGAACGCAAAACCGGCACAGCGGGTTGGTATAATACAGCGGCTTTTCACGACCAAGCCAAAGCCGAAGGCGTCTATGCTCAGACCATTAACGGTGATGCGTTTTCAGATGAAATTAAACATCAAGCAATCGAGAAAATAAAAGCCGACATGGGCAAGGTTGACTTGGTCATTTATAGCTTAGCATCGCCACGCAGAACCGACCCTGAAACGGGTGTTACTTACAAGTCGACACTTAAACCAGTAGGCCAAGCGTACACAACAAAAACCTATGACACTGACAAAGATAAAGTGCATGAAGTGTCACTTGAACCTGCCAACGACGACGAAATTCTCAACACCATTAAAGTGATGGGTGGAGAAGACTGGGAACGTTGGATGGATTTCCTAAGGGATGCTGGTGTTTTAGCAGAAGGCTGCAAAACAACGGCCTATACCTACATTGGTAAGGAACTTACATGGCCTATTTATGGCCAAGCTACCATAGGCAAAGCGAAAGAAGATCTCGATCGTGCTGCTGCCGCTATTATTGGTAAAAATAGCGATTTATTGGTTCAAGCGAATGTGAGTTCATTAAAGGCACTGGTGACCCAAGCCAGTTCAGCCATTCCTGTTATGCCACTTTACATCTCGCTTATTTATAAAGTGATGAAAGAAGAGGGTACCCACGAGGGGTGTATCGAGCAGATATATGGGCTGTTTAGCCAGTGTCTGTTTGGCAACTCAGCCACCCTTGACGAGGCCAATCGTTATCGCATGGATGGAAAAGAAACCAATGATGCCACGCAAGCTAAAATTAAAGTGTTGTGGGATCAGGTTACGCAAGAAAATTTCCATGAGCTAAGTGATTACGAAGGCTATCATCATGAGTTTTTGAAGTTATTTGGCTTTGATATAGACGGTGTTGACTACGAACAAGATCTAGACCCTATGGTGAGTTGGTAGTTAAAACTGACAAAAAAATAATGAGATTATGTCAAGCCGTCTTTGTGACGGCTTTTTTATGACTTTTGCGACAATTAAATCCTCTCAGATTTACATTAAATTGTAGAAAAATTTGGCTTTATCTGTGATTTGCATGGCACAAAGCCTAATGTTAATGCTAAAATCCCGAAATTAAGTAGGGGGCTGTTCGTCTTCTACTCAACAATAGTGATTAATGCGCTGAAAAAACAATAATTATTACGTGCAATTTTTTAACTGTTGATCATAAAAAGAACAGCGAAGTGCGTCGCTAACTTAGGTGCTAATTTTTACAGTTTCATAACAGGCTGGCTGTAATAACGAATTTTGGCACCATCAATCTTATAAATATAAAAAGGTGTAGTACATCTGTTAAAAGTACGCTTTTGCATGCTAGCAGGCGAGGATTCTTGCGGTCATGCAAAAGGGTATTTCTATTAGAGTAGTGCGATTACATATGATAAAAATCAAGAAAGGTCTCGACCTCCCAATTGAGGGAGCGCCCAAGCAGGAGATTGCTGATGCATCTTCTGCAACGCGCGTTGCCGTTCTGGGAGAAGAATATGTGGGTATGCGCCCTACCATGCACGTCCAAGTTGGCGATGTAGTGAAGAAAGGTCAGGTGCTTTTTGAAGACAAAAAGAACCCTGGCGTTAAATTCACTGCCCCGACTGCGGGTGAAGTGGTAGAGGTTAACCGTGGTGCAAAACGTGTTCTTCAGTCTGTAGTAGTCAAAACCAGTGGCAGTGATGCTGTTGCGTTTGACAAAATTGCAGCTGACCAGATTGCGAGTGCAACACGCGAGCAACTTCAGTCAATCCTTGTAGAGTCTGGCATGTGGACTGCGTTCCGTACGCGTCCATTTAGCAAATCTCCAGCGCTAGATTCTGTTCCAAGTTCAATTTTTGTGACAGCAATGGATACCAATCCATTAGCGGCAGATCCTGCTGTTATCATTGCTGAGCGCCAAGACGATTTTGTAAATGGTCTTAAAGCGTTAACGCAATTGAGTGGTGGCAAAACTTACGTATGTAAGGCAGCGGGTTCATCGGTAGCAACCGGCGACGCGGCAGTTGATGCAGAAGAATTTGGCGGTCCACACCCTGCGGGCCTACCAGGTACGCACATTCACTTCCTAGATGCAGCTGGCATGAACAAAACGGTTTGGCATGTTAATTACCAAGACGTTATGGCGATTGGTGCTTTGCTCACGACCGGTGAGTTAGATAACCGTCGTGTTATTTCGCTAGCGGGTCCAGCGGCAACTAACCCACGCTTAGTGCGCACGGTTTTAGGTGCAGACCTAACCGAGCTTACTGCCAACGAGTGTGTAGAAGGTGACGTACGTGTTGTATCTGGTTCTGTACTTAACGGTACAACAGCCCAGGGCGTTCATGGCTTCCTAGGTCGTTTCCACACCCAAGTTTCATTATTAAAAGAAGGTCGCGAGAAGAAATTGTTCGGTTGGATCATGCCTGGTTCGAACCAACACTCAGTGACTCGTGCTTACTTAGGTCATCTAAGTGGTAGCAAGAAATTCGATATGACAACAACAACCAATGGTTCCGAACGCTCTATGGTTCCAATTGGTAATTACGAACGCGTTATGCCCCTAGATATCATTCCTACGCTTCTGCTTAGGGACCTGATTTCTGGTGATACTGACGGTGCTCAGACGTTGGGTTGTTTAGAGTTGGACGAAGAAGATTTGGCACTGTGTACCTACGTATGCCCTGGCAAATACAACTATGGTCCTATTTTACGCGACTGTTTGACCACGATAGAGAAAGAGGGTTAAGTCATGGGTTTAAAAGCGTATTTAGAAAAAATTGAGCCGGATTTTGAGCCGGGTGGTAAGCATGAAAAGTGGTACGCGCTTTACGAAGCGGCGGCGACCATTTTTTATACGCCAGGTAAGGTAAACAAAGCGAACACGCACGTGCGTGACAGCATTGACCTTAAACGCATCATGATCATGGTATGGATGGCAACATTCCCAGCGATGTTCTTTGGTATGTACAACATTGGTCTTCAAGCGCAAGACGCGATTACCATGGGCGCAGGTACACTACCTGACACATGGCAAGCCGGTCTTTTCACTGCATTAGGCGGTGACTTAACCAATGCGGGCATGCTAGGCCTATTCTTTTACGGTGCTTGTTTCTGGTTACCTATCTACGCAGTCACGTTTGCGGTGGGTGGTTTCTGGGAAGTCCTATTCGCTTCTGTGCGTAAGCATGAAGTAAACGAAGGTTTCTTCGTAACATCGGTACTTTTTGCACTCACCCTTCCCGCCACTATTCCTTTATGGCAAGTAGCACTAGGTATTACCTTCGGTGTGGTTATTGCGAAAGAAGTCTTCGGTGGAACAGGTCGTAACTTCCTTAACCCAGCACTGTCTGGTCGTGCGTTCTTATACTTTGCTTACCCTGCACAAATTTCGGGTGACCAAGTATGGGTAGCGGCAGATGGTTACTCGGGTGCAACGTCTCTTAGCCAAGCTGCTTGGGGCAACCTAGACTACGCTGATATGACGCAGTGGATGGACAGCTTTATCGGTACCATCGCGGGCTCAGCAGGTGAGGTATCTACCCTTGCTATTATCCTTGGTGGCTTGTTCATCATGTACATGCGTATAGCAAGTTGGCGCATTGTTGCAGGCGTGGCCATCGGTGTCGCTTTCTTCGCAACACTGCTAAACCTCATTGGGAGTGACACTAACCCCATGTTTGCAATGCCTGCGCATTGGCACTTTGTTGTGGGTGGTCTTGCTTTTGGTATGTTCTTTATGGCGACAGACCCAGTGTCAGCGTCATTCACTAACCAAGGTAAGTGGGCTTACGGTATCTTCATTGGTTTCATGACGGTACTAATCCGCGTCCTAAACCCTGCCTTCCCGGAAGGTGTGATGCTAGCAATACTATTTGCTAACTTGTGGGCGCCACTGTTCGACTATTTTGTCGCACAAAGCAATATCAAGCGGAGGGTAGCACGTGTCGGCTAAGAAAGAATCTTTAGGCAAAACTATCGGCGTAGTTGTTGCCGTATGTTTAGTTTGTTCAATTGTTGTTTCTGGCGCGGCTGTTGGCCTTCGCTCATTGCAGCAAACAAACGCAGCTCTTGATAAAAAGAGCAATATTCTTAATGCAGCAGGCCTATACGAAGTAGGCATGAGCAATAGCGTCATCGAAAGCACGTACAGCGAGCGAGTAGAACAGCGCTACGTTAATCTTGATGAAGGTACGTTTGTTGACGCACCTAAGCCAGATTACGATATGTATAAAGCGGCCAAAGAAACAGAGTACAGCACTAAGGTAACCAGCAGTAATGTAGGCTTCCAACGTCGTCCAAATGTGGCGAGTGTTTACTTAGTACGTGACGATGCAGGAGATGTTTCTCGTATCATCCTTCCTGTACACGGTAGCGGTCTTTGGGACCTTATGTACGGTTTCTTAGCGGTAGACGCAGACGGCCAAACGGTTCGCGAGCTTATTTACTATCAGCAAAAAGAAACGCCAGGATTAGGTGGTGAAGTGCAAAACCCTGCTTGGCAGGACAAATGGGACGGCAAAGAGCTTTACGAGAATGGCGAAGTGGCTATTCGCGTAGTGAAAAATGCTAACCCAAGCAATCCTCACACTATCGATGCGCTTTCAGGTGCTACCCTAACCAGTAACGGTGTTGAAAACACCATTCGTTATTGGGTAGGTGAGCAAGGCTTCGGCCAGTTCCTGAAGAACCAAGCATGGCGTTCATAAGGGAAGTCTCATGGCAGATACTAAAGAAATGAAAAAGGCCCTCTTTGGGCCAATCCTGGACAACAACCCTATCGCCCTTCAGGTATTGGGTATTTGTTCAGCACTGGCAATTACCACTAAGCTGGAAACAGCCTTGGTAATGTCGCTTGCGCTGACTAGCGTTGTAGCGTTCTCAAACTTGTTTATTTCACTTATTCGTAACCAGATTCCTTCTAGTGTGCGAATTATTATCCAGATGACCATTATTGCGTCTTTGGTAATTGTTGTTGACCAAATTCTAAAAGCGTATTCGTATGAAATATCGAAGCAGCTTTCGGTGTTCGTTGGCCTGATTATTACCAACTGTATTGTAATGGGTCGTGCAGAAGCCTACGCCATGAAGAGCCCACCTTTGATGAGCTTCCTTGATGGTATTGGTAACGGCTTGGGTTACTCTTTCATTCTAATTGTTATTGGTACAATTAAAGAGCTATTTGGTTTCGGTACTATTTTAGGTTTCGAAATCCTACCATTAGTTCAAAACGGTGGTTGGTATCAAGGTAACGGTTTGCTAATCCTACCTTTCAGCTCATTCTTCTTAATTGGCGGTATGGTGTGGTTCATCCGTACAATCCGTCCAGAACAAGTAGAGCCTAAGGAGTAAGTCGTGGAACATTATTTATCATTATTTGTTCGCTCAATTTTTGTTGAGAACATGGCGTTGTCACTTTTCTTGGGTATGTGTACCTTCCTAGCGGTATCTAAGAAAGTAAAGACTGCTATGGGTCTTGGTGTTGCCGTTATCGTGGTATTGGGTATTTCTGTACCGGTTAACCAAGTTATTTATGTAAACATTCTTGCTCCAGGCGCATTAGCATGGGCAGGTTTCCCTGAAGCTGACCTTAGCTTCCTTAACTTCCTAACGTTTATCGGTGTTATCGCGGCATTGGTACAGATCCTAGAGATGAGCTTAGATAAGTTCTTCCCTGCGTTATATAACGCACTAGGTATCTTCCTTCCGCTTATTACCGTTAACTGTGCGATTTTTGGTGGTGTAGCATTCGCGGTTCAGCGTGAATACAACTTTACCGAAAGCATTGTTTACGGCATAGGTAGTGGTATGGGCTGGGCACTAGCCATTGTGTTGCTAGCGGCAGTACGTGAAAAGCTGAAGTATGCTGATATGCCTGATGGCGTTCGTGGTCTGGGTTCTGTATTCATGATCGCTGGCCTTATGGCCCTCGGCTTCCAGTCATTCACTGGTATTCAGCTGTAATAGAGCTCGGGAGCATATAAATGAATAACGTAGAAATATTTCTTGGCGTCGGCATGTTCATTGCCATTGTATTGGCGCTAGTATTTATCATCATGTTTGCCAAGTCTAAGTTGGTACCAAGTGGTGATGTAACCATCACTATTAACGGTGACCCAGACAAGGCAATTAAAACTGCACCGGGCGGTAAGCTTCTTGGTGCACTGGCTGACGCAGGTTACTTCGTATCATCTGCATGTGGTGGCGGTGGCTCATGTGGCCAGTGTCGTGTCGACGTACACTCAGGTGGTGGTGAAATTCTACCTACTGAACTCGACCACATCACGAAAGGTGAAGCGCGCGAAGGTTGCCGTCTTTCATGTCAGGTTGCGATTAAGCAAGACATGGAAATCGAACTCGAAGAGTCGGTATTTGGTGTTAAGAAATGGGATTGTGAAGTTATCTCTAACGATAACAAAGCGACTTTCATCAAAGAGCTTAAGCTTAAAATTCCTAACGGTGAAAGCGTACCTTTCCGTGCCGGTGGTTACATTCAAATTGAAGCGCCAGCGCACCACGTTAAGTACAAAGACTTCGACATTCCTGAAGAGTATCGTGGCGATTGGGAGCGTTTCGGCTTCTTCGACATCGAGTCTAAAGTAGACGAAGAAACCATTCGTGCTTACTCAATGGCAAACTACCCAGAAGAAGAAGGCATTATTATGTTGAACGTGCGTATTGCTACGCCGCCACCTAATAACCTAAGCCTACCTGCTGGTAAAATGTCATCGTACATTTGGAGCCTGAAAGAAGGTGACAAAGCGACGATCTCTGGTCCATTCGGTGAATTCTTCGCGAAAGAAACTGAAAATGAAATGGTCTTCGTAGGTGGTGGTGCAGGTATGGCCCCAATGCGTTCACACATTTTCGATCAGCTTCGTCGCTTAAAGTCTAACCGTAAGATGAGCTTCTGGTACGGTGCACGTTCACTTCGTGAAATGTTCTATACAGAGGATTTCGACGAGTTAGCAGCAGAAAACGATAACTTTGAGTGGCATGTAGCCCTGTCAGATCCTCAACCGGAGGACAACTGGGAAGGTTACACAGGGTTCATTCACCAAGTACTTCTAGAGAACTACTTGAAAGATCACCCTGCACCAGAAGACTGTGAGTTCTACATGTGTGGACCACCTATGATGAACGCGGCCGTTATCAACATGCTGAAAGATTTGGGTGTTGAAGACGAAAACATCATGCTAGATGACTTCGGTGGTTAATCTACCAAGCTAAAACAGTTATTAAGCATATTAAAAGGGGCGCAAGCCCCTTTTTTGTTGAAGTAAAATGTCCAGCTTAGATAATAGACATATAACTTTGTGCAAAGAGAAGTAAGGATAACAACGTGATCCGTTTTGCAATTAGAATTTTTCTCGCCTTTTTTGCAATAGGTATTTTATTCCTAGCAAGTTGCAGTGAAGAAGGTCAGCCTGTGGTGCACCTACAAGGGCAAACCATGGGAACCACCTACAATGTCAAATATCTTATAGATGAAGCGCCTGTGGAGGGGTTACAGGCTGAAATTGATGCCCGTCTTGTTGAAGTAAATAAGATGATGTCTACTTACGACCCGACATCGGAATTATCGCGTTTTAATCAGTATCGTTATACCGATAATTTTGAGGTATCTCCGGACACCCTATTTGTTATTAATGAAGCGCTGCGCTTGGCGAATTTAAGTGGCGGTGTACTTGATGTTACTGTAGGGCCATTGGTGAACTTGTGGGGTTTTGGCCCAACCAAACGACCAGAGAAAGTACCAAGCCAAGGGGAAATCGACGAAATTAGAGATTACGTGGGTTATCAGAAACTTTCTACTACACCAACGGGTCTTAAGAAGAGCCACCCCATGTTATATGTGGATTTGTCTACTATTGCTAAAGGTTTTGGCGTTGACGAAGTGGCAGAAATACTGGAAAAACGTGGCATTGAAAACTACTTGGTAGAAATAGGTGGTGAAATGCGCGTGAAAGGAGAACGTGGCGACGGCAGCGAGTGGCTTATTGCTATTGAAAAGCCGGTCACTACTGAACGTGCGGTGCAAAAAGTGGTGTCTATTGGTGAAAATGCGGTGGCTACATCAGGAGACTATCGTAACTACTACGAAGAAGATGGCGTACGTTATTCACATTTAATTGACCCTACTACGGGAAAACCCATCTCTCACAACTTGGTGTCGGTAACCGTTGTTCATCCTTCTTCAATGACGTCAGATGGTTTGGCTACCGCATTTAATGTGATGGGGTGGGAAGAGGCGATTGCGGTTGCCGAGCAAGAACAACTTGCGGTATTCCTAATTCGTCGTACCGAAGACGGATTTGAAGAGTATGCATCACCAGAATTTGATAAACTGGTTACAGTTCATAATTAGGGGGTAGCGATGTCTACATTTATTCTTGCCTTTGGTTTCTTTTTAGTGATGGTATTAGCCATGGCTGTGGGCTACCTAGTTCAAAGAAAATCTATTTCTGGTAGTTGTGGTGGCCTAGGTGCGCTAGGGATTGAAAAAGCCTGCGACTGTCCAGAACCGTGTGACCGCAAAAAGTCGCGTATGGAAAAAGAAGAAGCCCGCCAGAAAAAGCTAAACGAGTGGAAGCAAAACCAAATTTTGTAATGCTTCGCCTTTCGTTGGCTTAAGATCTAAAAGCGCTGTTTGATACTCATCGACAGCGCTTTTTGTTGGTGAGTATATCTATAAGTTCTTTAATGTTGAGGCTTATTGAAGCTGCTGAATAATGTCCATTGATTGATAAAGGACCCTAATAATTCAAATACCATGTTTGAACTTTCTAAAAACGATAACGTGCTTATTTACTTGGTTGAAATGTGATTGTTCGAGCCATTTGATAAATCCTGTAAGTAAGTTACTTACAATATAGTTCAATCGTTTTACACTCTCAATTATGCCTTAATTTAATTGAGCGCTAATTAGCGTTTAATTTGCATTATTTGTACTTTTCATAAAGACGTTAATTATGTGTGTGAGCCTTTAACTCTATCTAGAGTTCACAAGGAGATAGTGTAATTCAACGTTATTAGTAATATACTGTCTTTTTGTACAGTTTTACGTTTAAAGCTAAAGAATGAAGGCGGACAATGCGAAAAATTATCCACGTCGACATGGATTGTTTTTACGCCGCAGTTGAAATGCGCGACAACCCTGCCTTGCGCGATATTCCCATTGCCATTGGTGGCAGTGCCGACCGTCGTGGGGTTATCTCTACCTGTAATTATCCCGCCCGCAAATTTGGTGTACGTTCGGCCATGGCTACCGCGTATGCGTTAAAGTTGTGCCCCAATCTTACTTTAGTGAAAGGGCGCATGGAGGTGTATGCCGCTGAGTCGCAAAAAATACGTAAGATTTTTGCTGACTATACTGACCTTATTGAGCCCTTATCATTAGACGAAGCTTACCTAGATGTTACCAACAGTGAGTTTTGTGGGGGCAGTGCTACGTTAATTGCCGAAGAGATACGCGCGCGTATTCAAAACGAATTAGGTCTTACTGCTTCTGCCGGCGTGGCCCCCTGCAAGTTTGTGGCAAAAGTGGCCAGTGACGAAAACAAACCCGACGGCATCTGCGTGATCACGCCAGATAAGCTAGACACATTCGTACGAGAAATGCCCCTCAAAAAAATTCCGGGCGTGGGCAAAGTCACCATGCAAAAGCTGCAGCGCATGGGGTTGAATACTTGCAATGACGTTAGGCAATACCCTTTCGAGCGCATTCAAAAAGAGCTTGGAAAATTCGGTAGCGTGTTGTGGGAACGTGCTCACGGCATAGACGAGCGTGAACTGTCGGTATCACGTGAGCGCAAGTCTATCGGCGTGGAGCGCACGTTAAATGAAGACATACATACCTTCGAGCAGTGCATCGACTTCTTGCCCCACTTGTTTGAAAAGCTTCAAGAGCGAATGGATAATCACAAAAAGCGAACGGGCAAACCGGTACGCATTCGCACGCAGGGCGTGAAGCTTAAGTTCAATGACTTCCAGCTAACCACGGTTGAACATCGTTATGGGGCGTTGGATGAAAATTATTTCCATACCCTAATGGAAGAGGCCTTTGAGCGCGCAAAAGGCCGAGGCATTCGTTTGGTAGGCTTGCACATAGGGCTAGCAGTCAACCAAAGCACCCAGCAGCTTATTTTGCCTTTCGAAGACGTTTAATTAGGCTGTGTTACACGTATACTTGTTATTTTTAAAGCGCTTCCTTTCAAGGGATAATATGAATACCAAACAACTTAAAACCCCCGGTCGTTACAAGCACTACAAAGGCAGCTTGTATGACGTGTATGAAGTGGCTACCCATTCAGAAAATGAAACTAAGCTGGTTGTGTATCGACCTTGCTATGGGGAAAAGGCGTTATGGGTTCGCCCTCTAGAAATGTTCTTTGATACAGTAGAACGAGACGGTATTGCCCAACTTCGCTTTGAATATGTGGGCGCAATACCTGATGATGAAAAAATGATCTAATAGTGAAATTAACCCATAGTGAAATTGGTCTTAATTCAAACAAGCCCTACACAAGGAAATAATAATGAAAACTGTCCCAGGTTCTAAAAACATGCTCATGGCTGCGTTGTTCGCCATTGCCCCATTTGCATTCTCAGCCGTTAACACAGCAGTAGCGCAAGACCAATTTGCTGATGTAGAAGTGAAAGCCACAGCGATTAAAGGCTCGGTGCACATGTTAACGGGAATGGGCGGCAACATTGGAGTATCGGCAGGCGACGATGGTATATTGATTATTGATGATCAGTTTGCGCCACTGGCAGAAAAAATTGCCGCGCAACTAGGCCAGTTGGGAAATAATGCGCCTAAGTATGTGATCAATACCCATTATCATGGCGATCATACTGGCTCCAATGCGTTTTTTCACAGCCACAAAGGCGCCACTATTTTAGCGCACGAGAATGTGCGAATTCGTTTGGCTAATGATGAAAAAGTGAAGCCCGAAGCTTTGCCTGCTATCACCTATGAAGACGGCATTAAAATACACTTTAATGGCGAAACCCTTCACGTTATGCACTTAGAAGTTGGGCATACCGACGGTGATAGCGTAGTGTGGTTTGAACAGCCTAATGTAATGCATACCGGTGATTTGTTTTTCAACGGCATGTTTCCTTACATCGACCAAGGTGCCGGCGGTAATGTAGAAGGCTACATGGAATCGGTAACGCAATTACTTAAAAAAATTGACGATGACACCGTTATTATCCCTGGCCACGGTAAACTTAGCTATAAAGCGGAATATAAGCGTTTTCTCGCAATGATAGACGAGACTTTCAACTATGTTAAAGCGCTAAAACAGGAAGGTAAAACCCTCGATGAAGTCAAAGCCCTAGGCCTTGAGGAAAAATGGGCAGATTGGAGCTGGAATTTTATTACCGAAGAGAAGTGGATAACTACACTCTATACCGATGCTTAAAAACCACGCTGCTTTTAATATTGAATAAATGGGCAGGGGAGTCTTCTTTACTGCCCTGCCATTTACTTAAAATGGCACTATCACCGGGTCTTTGGGCACCAGATTAAAGTGCACCAATTCTAAGTGCCGAATCTGCCAGATGTCTGCTAAGCGGTTTCCCGTATTTTAAGCTCAAAGGGTAAAACTTGGCTCGCTTGTTCAACGTCTTCGCCTTCAATTAGCGCTATCAATGATTCGGTTGCCATTTCCGCCATTTCACGGCGTGGGACTGAAACTGTTGTTAGGGCAGGGTAAATTGAACGTGAAAAACTCAGGTTGTTGAAACCGCAGATATCGATATCCTTGCCGGGCTTGATACCTCGCCTATTGCATTCCATTACCGCGCCGGCAGCAAGCTCATCACTCACAAAAAATAGCGCATCAGTATCGGGCCATTTATGTAACGTTTCTGCGAGCAGCTCTGCGCCAGCTTGAAATGAGGCATCAGCTATAGAGGAGAGATATCGCTCGGCAGATAGCCCTGCACTGTTAAGCGCGGATTCCCAACCCTGTTTTCGCAATATTGCTCGCCAATCTAAAAACAATGAGCAAAAAGCAATATTGCGGCGTCCTTTGTCGATGAGATGTTGGGTCATGGACTGTGCTGCTAATGCGTTATTTACCCCATAGTTAATATCAAAAGGCTCGCTAGAAATATCCATTATTTCGGCGACAGGTGTCCCTGTGGCTAACAGCATTTTTCGCGTTTCTGCAGTGTGACGCGTCGATGTAAGAATAAAGCCACTCACGTTCTGCTGAATGTAAGACTCGACAGTGCGCTCTTCCCCAAGCTCGGTATAGGTCGAATCACCAATCATAAGTGCATAATTTGCTTTATCGGCAACGGCCTTCACGCCTAACATCACATCGTTAAACACATTGTTGCCAAAAGACGGAAGCAATAACGCAATGGTTCTATTATTGTCGGAGCAGAGCGATTGAGCGGCGCGGTTCGGAATATAGTTTAGCTCTCGAGCAGCCTTTTTGATCTTATTGGCGAGTGATTTTGAGACGCCACTGGCGTTATTAAGCGCACGGGAAACAGTAGTTTTGTGGACCCCAAGGTGATTGGCTACGTCTGATATCTTCGTGCGTGACTTTTTTACCTTATTCATTCTTTAATCTTTTAACGTTCTGCTAGTTTCGATAACCCGCGCGGGCAGGAGTGTTAATGTCGCGGGTCTTACATCGATACCAAAGGGCGAATAAAGTCTTCCGCTTGTTTAGATACACACTCGAGCGACTGCGTCACATCAATAATGAATGCGTTTTCTTTAGAAGGAAGCTCTAATGCTGCAAACTGACTCTCGAGCATAGCATCACCGTTAAAAAAATGCTCCCGTTGTTTTAATCGCTCACTTAGCACGGACTGTGAAGCATGAAGATAAATAAAGTGGCAGTGAGAAGCGATGTCTTTAGTCAGCACGTCACGATAGGCTGAGCGAAGCGCTGAACAGCTTATAACCACGTTCCGGTCGGCGAGAATGTGTTGCTTGGCAATCATGTTCAACGTAACTAACCATTCCCATCTGTCGGCATCTTGCAGTGGTATACCGGAAGACATTTTTTCTACGTTGGCCTCGCTGTGGTAACGATCTCCTTCCTCGAAAGGCATGTCAAAACGTTCGGCTAAATGCTGGCTCAGTGTCGATTTTCCCGTCCCTGAAACTCCCGAAACGAAAAATATATGGCGGTGGGTCATAAATTTATTTCTCACATTACAGTTCAGGAGTAGATCAGGAGTGAGTCATTTTGTCTCCATTTTATTGATGAATATTAGTTTGGAAACCGGTTGCGTTCAAGGGGTGATTATAATAATGTTACTAAAAGGTTTTTTTGAGTTAATAACTATTTAACATCGACGGGGCTTATCAACTTAGCTCTTAAAGATAGTGAGCAATTCCCACATTATGGCAGGGTCAACATGATGACATTGTCACTAACAGGTACCAGAGAGCACATATGACCGATACCTTCTCCCTTCTTTTTGTCGCTATTTGCAGTATTGTACTTCTCACCTATTTAGTTGTAGTGAGAAAAGTGCATGCTTTTATCGCGATCCTCGTGGCAGCGGCATTTGTCGGCCTTGGTACGGGAATGCGAGGGGCCGACGTGCTGGCTTCAATGCAATCAGGTATGGGCAATACGCTGGGATTTGTAGCGACCATTGTTGGTCTTGGCGCTATGTTCGGGCAGTTCTTAGAAGAATCCGGCGGCATTGATAGGCTTTCGCAAACTATCAACAATAAATTTGGTGATAAGAATAGCCAGTGGGCGGTTGTGCTAACGGGGTTTCTTGTTGCTATACCCGTTTTCTTTGAAGTGGGGCTTATCATATTAATGCCTCTTATTTACTCGTTAGCAAAGAAATCAGGAAAGTCGCTTATTTATTATGGCATCCCACTCACCGCTGGACTCGCTGTTACGCACGCCTTTATTCCTCCAACACCTGGGCCTGTCGCGGTGGCGTCAATTTTAGGGGCGGATATTGGCTTAGTCATTTTGTTCGGCTTTATCGTTGGTGTTCCTTGCGCCTGTTTAGCCGGCCCAATTTACGCGACATTTTTAGCAAAACGCCTGCACGTACCGGTTCCAAGCCATATCATTGAAGCTTCACATAAAAAGCCACAAGCGCTCCCCAGCTTTCGTTCAGTTGCGGCGCTACTGACATTTCCGCTCGTGGCTATTCTGGTGGGTACGTTGGCAAAGTTCACGCTTTCCGAAGGTGTCTTGAAAGAGGCGTTGCTATTTATTGGTCATCCCTTCATAGCGCTTACTATTGCAACCATTGCCTGCTTTAAAGTGCTAGGGAAGCAACAAGGCCTATCAAGGGAACAAATTAGAAACATTGCTTCTAGAGGATTAGAGCCGGTTGCCTTAGTCATTCTGGTAACAGGCGCGGGTGGCATGTTTAAACAAGTGCTCATCGACTCTGGAGCGGGGCAGGCCTTTGCCGATGTTGTCGCATTGTCGCCGCTTCCACCCTTGGCTGCTGGGTTTCTCATCGCAATTTCGGTAAGAATTATTCAAGGCTCGGCTACGGTGGCCATGTTAACGGCGGCAGGTTTAATGGGTCCTGTCGTGCAGGAGTTGGCGTTTTCACCCTCAGTACTCGCCCTAATGACCATTGCGATTGCGGCGGGTGCTACGGCCATGTCTCACGTGAACGATACGGGGTTTTGGATCGTAAACCGTTATTTTGATATTTCCGTGAAAGACACGTTTGTGTCTTGGACGTGTATGGCAACCCTAATAGGGTTTATTGGGCTTTTTCTCGTACTCGTACTTGGTTTATTTGTCTAACGTCAAAAGTGGCGCAAACAAGCTTTGTTTTTCTGTGGCCACTGGTTTCATTATTTATATTTAAATGGTTGTAGCTAGGAGTCAACATTAGAAGCATTATTACTGAACGTCTGTATATAAAGCTGCTCTACTTTGTCTCTTGCCCATTGGGTTTTGCGAAGAAACTTCAGCGATGATTTGATAGAAGGGTCGTTATTAAAACAGTTTATTTTTATTCTATAGTACAAGCCTTCCCACCCGTAATAGTCGTGTAATTGAGTCACTATTTTTTCTAAGGTAAGCCCGTGTAATGGGTTGTTTGGTTGCTGTTCTGACATAGACATTGTCCACAGTAAATTGTTACCGCAACTTTAGCATATTATTCGTTACCGTCCTCCATAAGGCCATTAAATTCACTGTCTGAAACCATAATAGTTGAACCCTTTTTCGATTCGAACACAACTTGTACAAAATTTATCTGTTTGTCGATAAGAGTGTCATGAATTTTCTTAATACGTTGTTCGTGTTGCCGACAAGGCGCGCATGCATCGTAATTACCAAAGCGAACCAAAACAATGGTGTATTCAGCACTTGTGTATTGATACCCCTCTGGCATAAAGGGGGTAAGCATTTCTTTTTCTTCTTTTGAGTCTTCTATCGGCGGTCGCTTTTCAAGGTACTTCACAATATTTTTTGCCAGTCCCTTTTCTTTAAATATTAATTCGCCTGCGTCATTAAACACATAGTGAACAGGTGAAAAGTTACCTAGCCCAGAGGCGTTCATTTCTTCACCAGGAAAACGGGTGACAAACTCCTCAGCGTAGGAAAACGTGGAATGAATACCGGTGACTATAAGTATAAAGTAAAAATAAAATTTCATGTTGATAGTCCTAAGTTAATGATAGCCAAGCGTTACGCTTAATTGAGTGAGTGCCTTTTAATAGCAGGGCTAATACAGCAAAGAGAGAAACACTGATAAAGCACAAACATACGAAAACCGCCTGCGCCATATTGGCGTATAAGTCTGGCCAGCGTAGCAGAGTGATAGCGATCATTATCGCTACAATGGGGGTACTGACAGCCATATAAGTGAGAGTGTTTGATGAAGCCACGTGGTGGGGCAATGCGCCAAGGTTTAGCCGTAACGCAATCTCTCGACGTGATTTTTTCAATATCAATTGAATGCTATTAATAGAGAAAACGGTCGTCGTCACCAACAACACGACGGTGACTAACAAAGATAGACTAATGAGGGCTAACTGTGGGGCTTCTTGTTTATCGATTAAGTCTGAAATACGCAGGAGTTTGGGGTTGGAAAGTGATGTGTCTATCTGCTGTAGGCCGTTTTCAACAGCATTTAAAATGTTACTTGCACTTGCATCACTTCTTATCAGCAAGCTCTCAAACCCCGTTAGCGTGGGCGTGATTCTATAGACCAAGGGCGGGACCTTGTTATCTTTGCTTTGAAAGTGGACGTTGGCGACCACACCAACCACATTTAATGTAAACTTCTCTCCCTCGGTGGTCAACCCTACCAAATGAAGGCCGGCTAGGTCCTTGCCGTTAAAAATACTTTGGTAGAGCTGTTCGTTTATTACAACATCCTTGAAGCTTCCCCAGTGTAGTTGGCTACCTTTGATTAATTGAATATCAGCAAGGTTGAAAAAATCAGGTGATACTGATGCAGAAAGTACTTGAGGGTTGTTGCCGCCTCCTAATGGCTGCATTGAAGGTGTATACAAATTTGTGTAAGACGTATTGCCTAACATAAATGGCATATTGGTTAGCGCAGAGCCTGAAATTTCTGGTTGTTGGTCAAGGCCATTTAAAAAGAGCTGTGGCAGATTGTTAGTGTAAAAAGTGTCGCCAAATCTTGGGCGATCAAAGTGCACAATATACAAGCCTTCAGGGTTGTAACCGCGCTCAATATGGAAGTACGCATATTGCTTTTGCAGTACCTCAACGGCTTTGGCCAGGCTAAGCGCACTGAGGCCTACCATAATACTAAGGATAACAAAGGTTTGAAATTTTTTCGCCACGGAGGCTGTTGCCCCTCTCCCCAGTGTGTTGCCAAGGAACGTAGCTTGAACGGCAAAAAGTAATATTGATAGCGCGGTTAACAAAACAAATACAGCTGCGCATATTTTTAATACAAGGCTCCAACTAAGGTGATTAAATGCAACTGTCTCGGGGATGACAAAGGTAACCAGCTTTCCAGTTGCAGGCAACAAAAGAAGAACGAACAAAAGTAAGAGTGCAAAGGAAAGGCTGGTTTCCAATGCAAATTGCCATTTTATGTGGGCGTTTCTGGCACCTAAATGCTGGCGTAAAGTAACTTCGTTTTGCCTAGCTTCATTGTTATTTAGAACATAGCTTAAAAAAGCGATGAAGCTAAATACAAATAAAATTGAGAACAGTTGGATGAGCCGAAATAAACGAGCTTGAATTTTTTTGTAGGCGGAAAAACTGACTCCGAATGCGTCAGAAAGTTTAAGCTTTTCCCCATCGAACATGAGCAAGCTTTCGCTAAAATATTGGCTAAACTGTGTCATGTCATCATCAGAAAAGCTGGTATAACTGACTAAATAAGACATGAAGTCGGGGATAGAGCTGCTTAAGTTTGAATTGGTTAACTTGGGTAAAAACGCAAAAGGTACAATAATGTCTGCCCTATCTTGCTGCCTAAAGCCTAAGAAGTTTTCAGGCATAATTGCATCGATGGTCGCTGTGTGTTCATTAATGGTAAGTGTGCGGCCAATGACAGGTTTTTGCTGCATTTGGTCACGCCAAAAACGATAGCTTATGGCGACATGTAAGTTACTGTCGGGTGAAGGGTACTCAAGATTAGTCAGGTGGCCTTTTAACGGCCTTATGCCCAACTCAAGATAGCTTCCCGATACAAAACTCGCTTGTACGTCTGTGGGGGCAGGTAAATTAACTTTTAACCACTGACTTTTCTCGTACATAACGTTGTAGCGATATCCGGGTACCTTTTCTTCAGCAAGATAGTAAGGGAGCGGCGTGTCGGTTTGCTCATACAAATAACGCACTTGTTGCACGCCGTTTAGCTCATCTACACCTAAATAAGTAGGGGTTTGGTAAGCTTGTTTAATGATAGATGCTTGGATGAAAAACGTGAGAGGAAGCGCAAGGAGTATTAACGACAACCAAAAAGAGACGCTGCGCTTATTTTGCAGCCACCAATTCAGCGTTAAATCTAAATTTAACTTAACTGCACTGAAGAACATGCGAAGCGTCCTGCTTTTGTGTCACTAACATGCCATCTCGTATAACAAGTTGGCGTTTTGCTTTTAAGGCAAAGTTTTCATCATGGGTTATCAAACAGATGGTTCGCCCTTCTGCATTTAGTTTTTCAAGAATAGAAAACACCACTTGTGCATTATGACTGTCTAAATTTCCCGTCGGCTCGTCGGCGAGTAGCAAAGAGGGTTCATTAACAATAGCTCTGGCAATGGCAATGCGTTGCTGTTGTCCGCCAGATAGCTGATTAGGATAACGGTCGATGTAATCTTCCATATCTACCTGACGTAGGGCGTTAAGTGCCTTTTCTCTGTACAATTTTCGTGGTGTGTTTGCATCGTAGGTTAGTGGCAAGCACACATTATGGAAAACACTTAAATGTCCCAATAAATTAAAGTTTTGGAAAATGAGGCCAATTTCTTGGTTTTTGAGTTTCGCTTTCGACCGCTCAGTAATCTGCGCCACGTTGGTATCAAACAGATAGTAGTGCCCACTTGAAGGCGAGTTAATCAGGCCGATAATCGACATCAGTGTACTTTTCCCAGAACCTGAAGTGCCTACAATTGCCGTATAGTCGCCCTCCATCAAAGAGAAAGACACGTTATTCAATGCTAATTGCGTGGTGTTCTGGTAGCAGTAATTCACTTCCTCAAAGCGTATTATTTCGCTCATTATCCCCTCGTTTAATCAAAGAAAGTCGACGATGTCGTATTGGGCACAAGTACTATCTGCTCCCCGTGGTTTAAACCTGGCGTGAGAAAGAGGTTGTCTTGGTCTGCACTTATAATGGTAATGTCTGTGCTGACTCTTTCGCCATTAACCAGTCGATACACTCTCCATTGTTCCGAATGGGAGTATTCTTTTGGTTTGTTGACAAAAGCAATATGCGTGATAGATGAGGTCGTGATAGCGGCTTCAATAGATTGCCCCATGCTCATCCACGAGGGTAGATCTTGTGGCAACTTTATCCTGACCATGACAGCGCCATCCCTAACGATAGGGTCAACAAAGTCTACCGTGCCTTCCACTTCACCGTTAGGTGACTTTATGGTTGCCACGGCATTAAGATCTATTTTAAACCCCAAGTATTGTGGAATAGCAATGTCAGCAGCAAGTGCTTTGTCATTAACGATTTCAAGTACTCTGTTTCCCACCGAAATGGCTTCACCTTGTGCCAATTCAAGTTCTTTTACGACACCATCAATGGGAGACGTAATGGTGAGCGCATCAATACGGGATTTAAAATAAGCAACTTTTTCTTCGGCTGCTTTTCGTTTAGCTTGCAATGCTGCGTTTTGGCTTGCGTACCCCTTCTTGTAGGCATTGTAGCGCTGCAATAAATTTGAAACGTCCATTTCTGCTCGTTCTACTTTTAACTTCAGTTGCTCGAACTTGACCGCGGATATAATGCCGTATTCTCTTAGCTTTTGGTTCGCATCTACCTCTAGGCGTTGACCTTTTAACTCAGAGCGCGCTTTGGCCAAGTCGGAAGCTATCGCGTCTAACTCTAGTGCTAGCTGACTTTGCTCATAAGCGACTGACGCAAAAATGTCATCGGCTTCAAACTGCACTTCTTTAAACTCTCTAAAGAGTTCAGGGTTGGCAATTTTAATCAAGGGTTCACCAACTTGCACTCTGTAACCTTGACTAACAAATACCTGCTCGATAAACCCACTTTCTGTGGATGAAAGTACATAGCGTTCTGGCGCAAATACTTTTCCATTACCTCTTGCTTGAGCGGGTTGCTCAGCTATCGACACCGTTAACTGGGCGTCAGGAACCATGTTATTGTTAATGAAGGTGAAACCTATTACGGTGAGGGTGAGCAAGGTAAGTAGAAGCGTTATCCAAAATATTCTACTTCTTTTGGTTCGGAAATAATCAGACTTGGTTTCTATGATATTTTGCATCTGTATGCACCTCTCATAAAACGCTTTCAATCACTGCTTAATATCGAAAGAGATTAACACTTTCGTGAGTTTTAATAATCAAATGGCGGGGGCTGAGGGTCAGAAATACAAATGATGACTTTTACACAACGCCCTTGCGAGTCGCATTGGTTGGTCTCATAACATGCAGCAAAAGTAAAAAGTGATGCGGAGGCCATTAAGCTTCCTATAATAAGCTTCTTAGCTAATTTTGAATTGAAGGAGGGAGGATACATTCATAAAATTTTCCTTTTTAAATGTTGTCGCGTCCAGATGCAATTTAAATATATACATCTCAACATCTCATAGTCAAGTAAATTCATACACTGTTAAGTAAATCTGTAAAATCCAAATAATTTTGTTGGTTAGCTATCTATCTCAGCCTGCTCTAGCCACTTTAAGTGGGCTAAGGGATAACCTAAGAAGAACTTTTCTCGGGCAAGGATAATTCGGGTTTCAATACGCTTTATCCCTAGCGCACCTTGCTCACTCAGTGAGTCGCACGCTTTGTTTAGCGCAGCTATATCAGCAAAGCAACTGAATGATACGTAGTCTACGTTACCGGTAACTTGCATGCAGTCCATAAATTGTGGAATCGCATTAATGGCTGCTAAAAATTGCCGCTTGCTGGCCGCGCTGTTGTCGTGCAGGGTAAAATCTACATAGGCAAATATGTGTTCGCACATGGCCTCTAAGTTTACGTCGGCATGAAACGTGCGAAAATATCCTGCCTCTTTCAATGCTTTTACTCGCTGAAAACAAGCACTAGGAGACAAATTTACGCGCCCCGCGAGTTCCACGTTCGTTAAGTCGGCTTGCAAATGCAAAATGGCCAATATCTTCTTATTGTAGCTATCAAGGCGAATAATCTTCTTCATGGTGATGTCGTTAAGAAATTATATTTTTCATAGCATACCAAAGATAATGGCAGGTGCGCCCCATTTAGATTGACCTGCCATGGCAGTGATGGAATGAATTGAGGTGGAAAGCAATGAAAATGCAGTAATTTGATTCGCTTATTAAGCAAAAGAACAAAATATTATTTTGCATGAATGCTGCACACTAAGATGAAGCTTACAGCAATGCGGTATTCATTGGGCAAAAGGAAGCAAAAGGGTGACAAAAGAATCTATGCAGCATAAAAACGATTACGCATTGGAACCCGTGCCCGACAGCGAACAAACCCATGGTTGGGCGGTAGGGATGGTGAACGGGTCACTGGCCTTCGCCGTTCCGGGGTTAATAACCGGCATTGAGATAGGCCAAGCGCTAGGTTTTTACAAGAGCGTCGCTGCCTTTTTAGTGGGCGGGCTCATATTAGCCCTACTAGGCAGCTGTACTGCCATCGTTGGGCGTAGCAATCGATTTACCTCGTACCTAACGCTGAAATTCGTCTTCGGTATATGGGGCGCAAAAATAGTGTCCTTTTGTTTCGTGTTGTCGCTACTGGGTTGGTATGGCGTCAATCTCGACCTCTTCGCTTACGCCACCAATGCGCTTTTAACGGATTACATGAATATAACGCTCAACAATACCGCTATTGAATGGGGCGGAAGCGTTGTCATCGTTATGACGACCCTATATGGCTTCCACCGTATAGAACGCATAGCGGCATACCTGGTTCCCGTAATGGCAATAGTGACAGCGCTCTTACTCGCTAAAAGCGTTATTGCCATGGAGCATTTAACCGCGCCGGTGACTTCAATGAGCTTCGGTACCGCGGTTTCGGCGGTGGTGGGTAGTTTCATTGTGTCTATTGTTCTCATGCCTGACTTAACGCGTTTTTGTCGTAAAAAGCATGATGCGGTTATTGCATCTTTCCTTCCGTTTTTTGTGTTAAGTAGCTTTGTGTACATCGCTGCATCCTTGGCTGCTAATGTGTTCTTAACCGCAGATATATTAACTCTTATGGTAAAGGTGGGTCTGGGGTTAGCCGCGTTGCTTTTATTGCTTTGCTCCAGCTGGCTAACCAATGTGCTTAACCTATACAGTGCGGCTTTAGGCACCGCCGCGGTGGGGAATTCCACCAAGCAGCATGTGCTAATAATAGGGTTGGGGATATTAGGTGTTGTGGCATCATCCCTGAACCTGCTGGATAACTTCTCCGACTTTTTGTTCTCCCTATCTATTCTTTTTACCCCTGTAGCGGCCATATATTGTGCTGACTTTTTTATACTTAGGCAGTCTGCCTTGTATTGCCAAGAAGAACGCATTCCTTCTTTCAATGTTGTTGCCTTGCTTGCCTGGGGACTGGGCGTGGCATTTAGCATATACAGTGGCTATATCACATTTACCATTACCCCCATTCATGCCATCGATGCCTTAGTGGTGTCTTTTTTAAGTTATCTCGTGTTAGCGAAAGTTCACACCCGCTTTTTTGTTCCTAAGGAGTCAATATGAAACAGCTGTCATTGGCCGATATGCAGGATTTATTGCTTGGTTGTACCATTTTAGGCACAGGCGGGGGCGGAGAAATGAGCGAAGGTCTCGCGTTGTTAGAAGACGTTTATCATAAAGGCTTGCCGGTTACGCTAGTCAGTTTGCAGGAGGCCCCTGACGACGCCATGGTATGTACCCCGTATTTACTGGGTGCGTTAGATTTAAGCGAAAAGCGACATCCAAAGTACCAACGATTGCCGCAAAGTGAAGCGCCTGCTATTTGTGCGGCTTATTCTCGTTTAGAACAGCATTTAAACACCACATTTTATGGCACCCTTTGCTGTGAAATGGGCGGTTCGAATACGGCTGTCGCTTTTTATACTGCCGCGCTAAATGGCGGCGTGGTGATTGATGCTGATCCCGCGGGGCGTGCAGTGCCTGAAATCACCCATTCTACATACTATCTCAACAACCTACCTGCAGCGCCTATTGTGGCTGCAAACACCTTCGATGAAGTCTTCATTGTTGAACATGTAAAAGATGACTTACGTGCCGAGCAACTTATGCGAGCTTTATGTCAGGAAAGTGCGAACGATATTGCTTGTATCGACCATGCCATGAAGGTAAAAGATATCAAGCACGCCGTCATTGAGGGCACCTTGAGCAAAGCATGGAAACTAGGTGTTACCGCAAGACAAGCGCAACAAAAGGGACGGGATGTAGCCTCAAGCATAGCGCTAATGGGGAACGGTTTTGTGAGTTTCCGTGGCGATATCGAGCATTTTTCTTTTGATACGCAAGCTGGCTTTACGGTGGGGGACGTGAAAATATCAGGCACAGGCAAGTTTGCCCACCACTGTTATACCCTTGCGGTCAAAAATGAAAACCTTGTGGCCTATTTCGACGGTGAACTAGACGTTACCATTCCGGACTTAATTTGTGTTATCGATACTGAAACTGGGCTACCTGTTACTAACCCTCATTATCATAAGGGGCAATCGGTGGCGGTGATTATTTTACCAGCGCCTACAGAATTCACTACGTCACGTGGTTTGTCGGTATTCGGGCCAGCCTATGCCGGTATTGATGCGTCATACCGGCCGGCAAGCCCTCGCAACGTAAACTAGGTTTTACCGGTAGAGAAAGTTACTGCCATACACCATCATAGGGAATGTGTGGCTGTTTTTTCACTAGCCGGCGTGCACAAATTGCAAACAACACTGCTAAACACGTGGCAACGATGCTTACCCCTACGTCTATGGTATGGGAAAGGCTGGTTTGCCAATACACGCAGCTTATGGCAATGCAGCCAAGTGCAAGTAAAACCAAGAGGTATAAGCTATGGATGGCGGCACGAATAGGCGTGACGCAAAAACTGTAAACCACCGCAAAGATAAACCCTACGTAGTAGGCTAGATGCTGATAAAACTGAATGTCATTTTGGGAGTAGGAGGCTTGTTTGGCGGCTATAACCGACAGGCCAATGCCGATAAATGTGCCCGCGCACACGCCTACGGTCAATCGCGATAAAACACGTACAGAGGCAGGCTGTTTGACTGCCTGACTCGTGGACATTTTCTTACGGCGAGACTCTATCCAAATAATGTTTCCACTTAAAAATAATAAGCATCCGCTTAGTCCCATCGCAAAATAAATCCAATGAATAAAGCTTTCACCAAAACCGCCAAAATGCAGCGTAAAGAAACTGTTTACCACTTTGCCAGGTATGCCTGAAACTGAAGGAAGCATAGCAGTGTATCCCGCTGAGGCAGTGTAGGGGTCGGTCACCCAGTAGGCATAATAGGGTCCCCGTATAATTTCTCCTACAAGCTCTCCACCCATAATCAACCGTGCGCGTGGGGTGCCTAACCCGGAAAAGTTAAGTTCGGTTAACTTAAAATCAGGCTCTGTGGCGGTGATCTTATCTTCTAGCACAGATATTGAGAGCAAATTCTCAATGCCTCTGTCTGCCTCGATAGGCGCCGGTCGGTTAAACATGGGCTTGTCTTGATACACCGCAGTTTGCAGGCCCCCATACAATATATCGTGATAAGCGAAAACAAAGGTGGTAACGGCAATGATAATATGAAAGGGCAGGGCAGAAATGCCCAATATATTGTGGAAGTCTACCCAGAAGCGTTTGCCTTTTTTATTCTTACGTAATGCAAACAAATCTTTAACCCAGGTAGGGAGAAAAATGACCAAGCCTGACACAATGGCGACAAAATACAATACGCAAACAATACCCATGACATAGATTCCTACAGCGTCATGCTCATCGCCGCCCGGAATACCTGCGGTTCGGTGTAAGTGGTCAAGAAAGTCGCCTATTTCGCTTAGCGAGGTATTACGACTGATGAGTGCCCCGTCTTTATCTAACGATGCTTGCCAATAGGTATGCTGGTGGGTGTCTTCATCTTCAATAACCCATTGCACCGGTGCGTGCTTTGGCATGGCATTGGGCAAGTAAACCGACAATTGCGCTGAGGCTTCTGGATGCGCTTGCAGTACCTTTTTTATTAGGGTGTCGTATTGCGTTTCAGCAATCGGGGGAAGCGTGTGCTCTTGATGAAGTGCCCACGTATTCAACGGCGCTTTGAACATGGTAAAGGCACCAGCAACAAAGCAAATATAAAGCAGTAAGCCAGATAAAATCCCAGTCCAAATATGGATGTTTTGGTAATTTTTGTAGTTTTCTAATTTCATAAGTTAGCGGATAACCTGCAGTAAGCCATATTCAATAACCACCACAATGGAAAGTACGAATAAGGTACGTCGTGGCCGGTGGGTAAAATAAATAAGGGCGATGAGTAACAGCCAAATTGGCGTTATCCACCACATCATAAATTGTGACTTTACGTCTAAGGGCGTGTTACCAAGGAAAGCAAAGCTCACCAGCCCACTGGTGAATAGGCCTAGAGGAAAACCGACCACGACAGCGCCAATGCTTTTGAGTCACCAATGTGGCATGTGCACCAGGTAACTGTCACTTCGTTTTAGTGAGGAGCCCGCGCCTTTGAGCGCCGTTTGGGGCTTTTCGAAACGATGTATTAAGGGTAATAAGCTTAATGAGAGCATGTACAAGGTGATGACAGTGTAAATGGCAGCGGGAACAGAAAAAACAAAGGTAAATACCCATGTGGATGCAAGCGCGAAAAGCCCGCTAAGTAAGGCACCCGTCTTCGCTTTGTAAAAACGTGAGGGAAGCCATTGCTGATTAGGGCAACCAAGATAAAAGATGGCACTGGCAACAACGCACATCATTAAGCCTATTCCCAAGGCTATCATGGGCGTACTCCTTATTGGGTTGATTAAAACGCCTTATGAAAAACCGAATTAGAATAGGCTCACAACGCATTAATGTAAATAAAAATGATTGCTATTTGTATATGAATAATATTCTTAAGTGTTTTTAGTATTGCTTAACTGATCGTTTCCCATCAATTGCGCATTGAAACGCAGAAGTTGCTTGTTTATGCTTGCGATAGGTTCAATGATGAAAGAGTTTATTGTGTGTGAATTACTTGGCATGAGCGCCAATACACCAACTGATTTATGTTTTAGCTTTACTGGCTTAACCCGTCGTGGTGGCGAAACAGGCCCGCATAAAGACGGCTGGGGAATGGCTTTTTACGAAGGTAAAGGGGTTCGTTTATTCCACGATCCTGAACCCTGTGCAACCTCTAAAATTGCAGAGTTTGTTTCTCACCTACCCATTAAAAGTAGAACGGCGATATGTCATATTCGCCAAGCCAATGTGGGCAATATTAACCTTGCTAATACGCACCCATTTACCCGTGAAATGTGGGGTAAGTATTGGGTGTTTGCCCACAATGGGCAGCTGCCTAATTTTGTTCCACAAGAAGGCATGTACGAGGCCGTTGGTGATACCGACAGCGAAGCCATGTTTTGTGACTTAATGAATCAGGTGCGTCAGCGTTTACCCCGGGATGCCATGCCGCAACAATTGGCCGATGCGTTAGTGGCCATTGCTAAAAGTTACGCAGAGCAGGGTGTATTCAATTGCTTATTAAGCAATGGCGACTGGTTGTTTTCATTTTGTAGCACCAAAATGGCGAGCATTACCCGCCGAGCCCCATTTGGCCCAGCCTGCCTGAGCGACGTGGAAGTAGAAATAGATTTTGCCGCTGAAACCACACCCAACGATGTGGTGAGTATCATTGCCACTGCGCCACTTACCCATGACGAACTATGGGATATTTACGAGCGTGGTGAATGGAAGCTATGGCAGCAAGGCGAGGTAATTGCCAGCGGTAAAGTGGATGTTCCCGAACATAAACAAGAGGAAGCTATGAGTGCTCCCGACCCTTCACTTCACGAAGGTAATGCAGAATCTAACACTAACTAGTCCCCCCCTGTCTGGTTTTAAGCTTCCCTAAATGTGCGCGATTCAGGGAAGGATTCAGATGGCCTCTCATGTTATTTTCGAACACATAGGGGCGCTGCCAAACATGGTATTAACATGTATCAGATTTAATTTATGTAGCAGTGCTGGGCGTAATGCTGTCAGGGATGAACTTAGATGATGTTTATTTTGTGTCCGCCATTCCATGATAGGAGCCTCAGCAATGACGTTGACCCGTTTGTTAGTGTTAGCCCTTATGAGTATTTCGTTGGTAGGTTGTTCTGGAGGCGAAGACGATAGTCAGTCTCCTGAGCCTATAGCGTCCATACCTGAAACGCCAGAACCCGAAACGCCAGAACCCGAAACGCCAGAGCCTGAAATCCTAGAACCCGAAACCCCAGAACCTGAAACCCCAGAGCCTGAAACCCCAGAGCCTGAAACCCCAGAGCCTGAAACCCCAGAGCCTGAAACCCCAGAGCCTGAAACCCCAGAGCCTGAAACCCCAGAGCCTCCTCCTCCAACAATACTTACTGGGGTCTTTGAAAATGTTACTGGAATAGGCTATCGAACCTCAAGTGGGTTAACCGGTGTCACGACTGAAGTGGGCGAGTTCAGCTATGAAGAAGGTGACACCATCACTTTTTATCATGAATCAGTGACATTAGGGCAACTTAGCGCTAGACCCACCATTTCTTCTTTTGAGTTTTCTAATCCGCTGCTTGTGAATCATTTTCTCGCGACGCTCGATAGCGATGGTAATCCCACTAATGGTATTACTGTGTCATCACAAGACTTGCAGAGCTCTCAATATTTCCAAACTGTCTATCAAAGCAGTGATACTACCGAAGTTAATCTCGATACTTTGGATGAAGACTCCAGTACCTATTGGAAACTCGTCGCTGCGCGCTTTAGCGCAGGAAGCGGTATCAACGAACTAGATGTCCTTTATCAGCAAGCACATATTACCAGCCTAACGAGCATAGGGTTATTTTCTCGTTATATGCAATATCTCAACGGCGACTATAGCATTAACACAAGCCGTTTTTCAGGCGTCATTGGTATTGCTCAAACGCACAAGAGCAATATTAATCATCGGATAGAGCGCTATGTTTACTCCAGTATGTTTATGCAACTGCGCGCGGGATTATCGGTGAAGTTTTCTGAAAACATAGAAGGTTTTGATATCGCACAAAGCGGTTGGAAGGCGCATGTCGAGGATCAGCTGAAATATGCGGAAGGGCTAAAGTTAGCGCTAAAAGGCTTGATCGACAAAGAGAGTATTATGGGTATGGCACTAAAAGAGTTAGTTTCCATTACCATTGAATCGGGTGCCGATAAAGTACAATCAGGCCTTCCAGATGGAGGAAAAACAGCTGTCGATTACCTAGCGGATAACCTTATAGATTGTATTAATAAAACCGCCTTTCCGAGCAAAGATAGCCTCGATGAAAAACTGAGAGCATGTGCGTTAGATATGCTGGGGAATAGTGCAGAGCATCTGTCGGATCAACTTGCACTTATTATCCTTGAGTCAGATCCTGTAGTGAGCGCGATTGTCGATGACATGGGTCAGCTCGCGAGCGACCTTACTACCATTTATAACGACTGTAAGATCACCAAAGGTAAGGTTATCGACTGTGCGTTTTCTGTAAGTAGTGTGGCATATAAAAACGTGGCTTCTCTTGTGGGCAGTGGCTACTACATGACGCAGTTAAGTCGAGCGAGTAAGGAGTATGTGGTACTCGATACCGCTTATGCTCTATTAGAGTTGCAAAGCCATCTGCCCTTGAGAGGAATACTCGCTTACCTTGATATTGAGGCGGCGTACTATGCTATGCCTGCAGAGCAACGATTGTCTTTTCTACTTCAGGAGGCACATTTAGCCTACCATGAAGATACCCATTACGCTGATTCACTCTCAAACAAACAATTAACGGCAGCGGTAACGGCTTACACCACATTAAGGCAACAGTTTGATACAGAAATTAGCAAGCTAAAATCGGCCAGTCAGTTGCAACGGTTTTACGTATACGACAATGATAATAATGTCACTGGTGTGAGTCTTGAGGCTATTGATCTTTATGCGTCTAGGCTACTGACTGCGGAAATAGAATCCGTTGCATTTACGCCAAATTCAGAAGGCAGTGAAGGTGTGCTTTCGGTATGTTTAAACCTTCAAAATAGTGGGCTACACCCTATATCCGTGCAACTCACTACTATTGATGTGATTGGTCTAGATAACACTGCCTTTGTCACTAACATTGACTCCCATACTAATTTGTTAGCCAAAAACAGTGTGAACAATAAACAGGCATGTTATAGCGCAGAAGTTAAGGCTGATAAGCTTACGATTGTTGAAAAGCCGTTTCTGGTTAAGGCCAATGTGAACTACCAAGTACAAGGGTTTGGGCAGTCAAAGCATCTAGTCGTTTATGACGGTTTTGACGGACAGAGGGTGAGAGACTCTCTGGGTAAGCAGGACCTGATCATTGCGGAAACCCGTTTTCATGAAGGAGATATATACGTAAAAGCGCATTTCGGCATAGGGGGAGATACAGTTGATGATTACGATGACTATCAGGTGACGTGGGAAGCAGAAAATGCCACGGTAGCAGTACTCGATAATCGTTCAGCCAAAATCACGCCTGAGGGCGTCTATACTTCGGTTACAGCCACCGCGTTGCACATGGATAGCAACACGTTATTTGCACAACGCACACAAACTCTTATCGCCCGCGAGCCGGCAAATGCGACCCTAAATGTTGTGGTTGAACGTTACAGTATGCCGTCAAACTCAGTGCTATTTATTGAGCCAATTGTTACCGGTGGTATAAGCCCTTACTTTTATACATGGGGAAGTGCAGATAATGTTGATATAGAAGATAAGTTTGATGGGATAGTAAAGGTAACCAGTCATGAAGTGGACGCACTTACCCAACTTACATTACCGTTAACTGTAACCGATAGCAGCAATAATTCCGTTACTATTGATGTAGAAATAGACGTGCTTGCGGCAAGGCGTAACTTAGTTTCGTTTGATTATCGCGCTGATAAGCCAGTTAACGGTTCGGCTATTGCCTTCACCGAAAGCTACGACAAGCAGTGGCGTTTGGTCAATCTTTCGGGAAGAAGCTTAGAGAACATTGAATTCGTTCTCGACCCGCTTTCTACACACAGCGCCCTTTCTGATACCCATGCCATCCAACCAGTGTCAACGTGGCCAGCGAATGAAACATTAGACATTCACTTGCCACTTTACAACGGCGAAGGGAATGATGGGACGATGCACACCGCTAAGTGGTTTATTCAGGCTAATGGTGCCCCAGTTTATTATTCTAATGGCGTAAAAGCATGGATTGACTACAAGTTGTATAGCGATGAAAACGAGGCTGTTGACATCGATTTGCCAGAAAAAGTTGCACTTGGCGAAAGCTTTTCGTTGACGGTAGAGACGGCTTATCCGGCTACCGCTGTATTAGTAGAACACCCGGAGTTTAATGTCATTCCACTGCGCTCATCGCATGGTAACACCGTATGGCAAACCGACGTGGCGATTACTTCAAGGGGAGAGCATGCGCTTACTGTTACCTTGTTAAGTCACTCAGATACCTACGAGGTACAGCATGCCGTTTCTATCGAGGTGGGTGATAAACGCCCCAGTATATTGAAGGCACTTTCACTAAATCACGAAAGCGATGGCATTCGAGTGACATGGAAAGAAGCGTCAGGCGAGGTAAGCACCTATGAAATTTATCGCTCCACCGAGGAAGGCAGCAAAGGGAGCAAAATTGCCGATAGTAATAGTGTGACGTTTCTAGATAAATCGGTAGTTAACGGCAGTACTTATTATTACATAGTATCTGCATGCAATGAGCACGGTTGCAGTGATACAGAACAGTCATCGATGGCGCGTGCTACTGCGCCTGTGCTCGATGGCGGGGTAAACTTAGGCACCACTGACACAAGTATTACAGCAAGCTGGCGCGAGGCCACGGGCGAAGTGAGCTATTACGCACTGTACCGTTCTACTGCCAGTGGCACCAAAGGTTCACAAGTATACAGTGGAGCATCGCGCAGCTATGAAGATACCGATGTGGCGGTGGGTACCACTTACTACTACACCGCATCGGCATGTAATGACTACGGTTGTGCCGACTCTGACCAACACTATATTGAAATTAAGGGCCAAGCGCCTGTGCTCGATGGCGGGGTAAACTTAGGCACCACTGACACAAGTATTACAGCAAGCTGGCGCGAGGCAACGGGCGAAGTGAGTTATTACGCACTGTACCGTTCTACTGCCAGTGGCACCAAAGGTTCACAGGTGTACAGTGGTGACGATCGCAGCTATGAAGATACCGATGTGGCGGTGGGTACCGCTTACTACTACACCGCATCGGCATGTAATGACTATGGTTGCGAAGACTCCGATCAACACTTTATTCAAAGAATGTGAAGTATCAGTCGAAAGTCATAACTGTCACGTAATTGTCACCGTACTGTAATTGACTTCTATCCTTACATATCTGAATATCCATATATTACAAATTTCATATGTGACTTGCCGGGGCATACGTTAATGCTCCGCAGTTCTATGATGTTTCAATTATAAATGGACGGGTATGAAAAAGTGGTTAGGGTTTAAGTACGGCGCATTTTTTGTTGTGCTTTTCGGTATTAGCTCATTATGCGCGATCGCTCCACTTACCAGCCATGCCCAAGGGTTTACTGTTGAAGGTGAAATTAGAGGCAGATACGAAAACCTAGACGGCCAATTTAGGGCCGGCGAGGAAGGGAGCGACGAGGTGCTACTTTTTCGCACTCTACTCCATGGGAAGTACCGTTATGAAAACATCACGATAGGCGTAGAAATTCAAGACAGTCGCAGTTATTGGGGAGATGACAGTACCCCCTTGTCTAGCAGCTTCGTGAATACCGCTGATGTACTGCAGGCTTATGTTGCTTTTTCGGGGCTGCCTAGTCTGCTTAGCTATGTGCAACCTCAAACCCACTCCCGGCATACGCTCACTGTAGGAAGGCAAACGGTGTCTATTGGATCGAAGCGGCAAATAGAGCGGGTAAGCTACGCCAATGTCATTAAAAGCTACACAGGTATTTATTCCCAGACGACCACCGACAGTAGTAATGAACTTCATGCCTTTTATGTGGTGCCGATTGAACGATTGGTCGATGACAAAGATGAGGTACTATCTAATCATTGGCAAGCAGATAAAGAGCAATGGGGGCGACGCATATGGGGTATTCATTATCGTCACGCAGATACACTACCTTCACTCGTTTCAAATTTATGGACGGAAGCATTTGTATACGGCTTCGATGAACAAGACCGGCACCATACCCCAACCCCGAATCGTCACTATCTCACCTCGGGTTTTCGGATTTTTCGTAAACACAAACCTCAGCAATGGAACCTCGATATCGAAGCTGCCCATCGACAAGGTAGCCGGCATAGCAGCAGTGACGTGATAGACAACGAAGATTTGGCCGTGAGCGCGAACATGTTATTGTTTCGTGTGGGTTACACCTTTAATCACTGGCTAAACCCTAACTTAGCCTTTCAGCACTATTACACCAGTGGCGATGATAACCCTAATGATAACCGCTATGGTCAGTTTGAACGGTTATTTGGCGGCAGGCGCACCGACTTAAACAATACTTCTATTCATGGGCCGTTAACACCTGCAAACCTAACGGCGACAGGGTTTCGCGTTGAGTTTCGCCCAAATGCAAACTGGGATGGAAGGGTTCATTATTCTGCCGCTACCTTGTCGTCAAACACAGATAGCTTTGTTATCGGTAAATACCAAGATTCGTCTGGCCAAAGCGGTGATGATATTGGCCACACAGTGGATTCCCGTATCCGTTTTTGGACAGACGATAAAACATGGATGTTCGATGCAGGTTTCTCGCTATTGTTCGCGGGCAATTACCTTGAGTCGTTACGAGCGCAAGAGGGTCTGCCTACCTCCACCACCCGCTTCGGTTACGTGCAATTGAGCTATCAATTTTAGTCAATGCAACGTTGCTTCGATTGTTCAAACGTAGAGCGACTATACGTTAAGGGTCTCTACAATCAACGACTGAATTTTTTGATAGCGTAGTGGCAACGAACGGTGGGGTGTTTTCACAAAGTAAAGAGGTTCGGCAACATCGTTTGTGGCGGGGTATATTGTTAAACTTTCAGTGGCGTTGGCAAAGCTATCAAGTACTTTAATGGGCAGTACGGTAAAGCCCAGCCCTTTGCTTACGGGCAATAAAATTTGAGACAGTTGATTAATGTAACCACGCTTTAGCAACCGATTAGGATCTAATTGCATTAGGGCTTGCTCGCCCGAGTGGCTAAAGTAAAGTTTTAGATAGTGCATGGCGTCGGGGTGGTTAATCAACCCAAGCGATAGCAAGATATCGGCAATGTCTTTCTCTTCGCTACTTGCAGTATTATTATCAGCACTATTATCAGAACTATTCGTACTTAAATTACCAAGAGCACCTTTGGGCAATACAAGCCCCAACGATTCGCTACCGATCTTTTCAGACGAAAACAATTCTTCATCCGGTTGTTGCGTGACGATGCCTAATTCTAGAGTAGATGCGTGGATGCTATTGAGTATGGTTCGGTTTGGCGCAACTTCTAGATGTATACTCAAACTCGGATGGGCAACCTGTAGCTCAATAAGTACAGGGTACAAACGCTGAGCCAACGCACCCGAGCAACCAATTACACACTGTCCTTCGTAGGGCGCATCAAACTTTAAGCTTTCTATGAGTGCCTGTTCATGCTTACTCAAGCTTTGCGCATAGTCGTAAACCCGTTGCCCTTGTTCAGTTAGCTCTATACCTTTACCTAGGCGAATGACTAACTCGCAGCCACAGGCTTCTTCCAATTTTTTTATGTGTTGGCTCACACCGGGCTGCGTCATAAATCGTTGTTCTGCGGTACGGGTAAAATTCCCCGTTTCTACTAGCACTTTGAACGTATCAAGCCACTGTGGATTTAGCATGGTATAAATTTAAATTATGGATTTGAGAATTAATCATAATTTCTAGCATTTGCTTTGTCTAGTTACTATACGTGCATACTTTACATCGAGGAGATAAAGATGACTGAAGCAGTTAACACCCCTTATCCACGTACGTTTTCGCACATTGGTATTTCGGTTCCAGACCTTGATGCCGCAGTTAAATTTTACACTGAAGTACTAGGCTGGTACTTAATTATGAAGCCCACTGAGATTGTTGAAGATGATTCCGCCATTGGCGAGATGTGCACCGACGTATTTGGTGCAGGTTGGGATAAGTTCCGTATTGCTCACCTTTCAACGGGCGACCGTGTAGGTGTAGAAATCTTCGAGTTTAAAAATCAGGAAAACCCTGAAAATAACTTCGAATACTGGAAAACTGGCGTGTTCCATTTCTGTGTTCAAGACCCAGATGTTGAAGGCTTGGCAGAAAAGATTGTAGAAGCGGGTGGTAAGAAACGCATGAAAGCACCGCGTTATTACTACCCTGGCGAGAAGCCTTACCGCATGATTTACATGGAAGACCCGTTTGGCAACATTCTAGAAATTTATAGTCACAGCTATGAACTTCATTACGCCAGCGGTGCCTACCAATAGGTAATGGGAATAGAAAGAGGCGAGTAGAACACTCGCCTTTTTTAATGGGCAGGAAAGCTATTCTATTGGCACTTCTATTAGCACTTAACCCCATTGCCCCGCAACATAAGGATTGCTGGCTTTTTCTTTTTCTACCGTGGTAGTAGGGCCATGACCAGGATAAATCACCATATCGTCAGGCAGCGTTAAAATATTCGCGTTTATTGAATCGATTAGCTGTTGATGATTTCCCTGAGGGAAATCAGTGCGCCCAATCGAGCCTGCAAAAATCACATCACCCACTATAACCTTGTTACTCGTTCGCTCCACCAGAACCACATGGCCAGGGGTATGTCCCGGACAGTGCAGCACCTCAAGCGTTAGCTCGCCAACTGAAATGGTATCTTTGTCATTCAACCATTGGTTAGGCACAAAGGGCGTGGCAGGGGGAAAGCCAAACATTTGGCTTTGCTGCATAAGGGCATCTAGCCAAAACTTGTCCCCCAGATGTGGCCCTATTATCGGCACATCGTAATGTTTAGCCAGTTCGACGGTGCCACCTACATGGTCTAAGTGACCGTGGGTAAGAATGATTTTTTCAATAGTGACCTGATGATCCGACGCCGCAGAGATGAGTTTCTGTATATCTCCGCCGGGGTCAACAAATGCCCCCCGTTTACTACCTGCGTCCCAAATAAGCGAGCAGTTTTGAGCAAATGGCGTAACCGGTATAACTACAATTTCCAAAGCGTTTCCTCCCAACAACGGCTATTTCGAATAGACGTTTTTGCCAGCTATGTAAGTCGCCTGCACTTGGGTTTTCCAAATGTCTTTTTCATCAATGTTAAAGATGTCCTGATCAACCAGTATAAAGTCAGCCCATTTGCCCGGCGTAAGTGTGCCAAGCGTATCTTCCATATGTCCCGCGTAGGCGGCATCTAACGTAAAACCCCTAAATGCTTGGTCTAAAGTGAGCGCTTCATGGGCATACCAACCTTTTACTGGCTGGTTGTTGCGATCTTGTCGAGTAACTGCGGCATGCAAGCCATAAAATGGGTTTGCCAGTTCGACAGGAAAATCTGAGCCTAATGGCAAAGGAATGCCTGATTCAAGTAAAGTTTGCCACGCATACGCGCCTTTCATCCTGTCTTTACCAATGCGATCTTCCGCCATATTTTTATCACTGGTGGCGTGGGTAGGTTGCATCGATGGCAACACGTCTAACTCGGCAAAACGAGCAAGATCTTCAGGGGCGATAACTTGCGCATGTTCTATACGGTGGCGTAACGCATTGCCGCCAATTTTCTCAAATGTTGCCTCATATTCGTTTAATGCAACATGATTGGCCTTATCGCCAATGGCGTGGTAATTCAACTGAAAACCAGCACCAATCACTGTGGTAAATAAGGGGGCCATGTCTTGTGGTTGGGTGAGCAACAGGCCATGCTGATGAGGCGCATCAGAATAGGGCGAAAGCAATGCTGCTCCGCGACTGCCTAGCGCGCCATCGCCATAGGCCTTCACTGAGCGAATAGACAGAAAGTCCTCTTTGTCTCGTATTGGCCCGTTTGCCAGTAGCGTTTTAAGATCAGGGTCCGTCGCACTGATCATGGCGTATATGCGTACCGGTAAATCTCCCTCAACCGCCTCTTTTAAATAGAAGTCATAAACTTCTCTGTTTACGCCAGCATCGTGCATTGCGGTAACTCCATTTGCAAGTAAGTGCTCACCTGCAGCATGAAGTTGCTGTTCGTATATTTCACTGCTCGCTGACGGTAAATAAGCTTCAATCAATGCTGCTGCATTATCAATAAACACACCAGTGGGATTGCCGTCTGAGTCTTTAAGAATTTCACCACCCACAGGGGACGGCGTGTCTTTGGTAATGCCAGCAAGTGCCATTGCTTTGCTGTTTACCCATGCAGCGTGGCCATCAACTCGCGTAAGAAATACGGGGCGATCTGACACGACGTTGTCTAAGTCTTGGGCGCGAGGAAAGGCTCTATCCGACCATAATTCCTGATTCCAACCTCGCCCAGTTATCCAATCCTGTGTGGTATTGGCAAAGGCATAATCTGCCACCATGCTGGCTGCATGCTTTGCACTTTTGCTGTCGCGCAAATTCACTTCCAAAAGGTTTGCGCCTAACCCTAGCAAATGGCCATGGGCATCAATGAGGCCTGGCAACATCACTTTCCCTTCACCGTCAATAACCTCGTCGATATGATGATTATCGGGCTGAACATCCAGCGCCAGCACCTTGCCTTCTTCTATAACCATATTGGTAAAGCTTATGCGCTTGCCAGCTTCATCAAGGGTGTAGCCCTTAACGTTATTGACCAGGGTGGCAGCGTGGCCGTCGGCTAAGCAAAATAGCGACGCCGCAATGGTTAAGCGCGCAACTAAGGGGGTAAAAAATGTCGTTTTCATCATTCTTCTTCTTCGTTATCGTCCAGGGTTAATATAGGTGGCTGAAGTAAAAAGTCACGTTCCCAAATTTTACTCATGGTGGCTTGACTGATGTTTCCACCCGACAACATCACCAATGCAGTTTTACCCGGCTCTGTATTAGCAGCCCAAGAGGCCACTGCGGCCATAGACATCGCGCAGGTGGGTTCCACATGGAGTTTTAACAAGTGTTGCAGCCATTGTGTCCAATAAGCAATTTGTAACTCATCTACTTCATAAAAGTCAGTTAATTGCTGTAGAAAACCGAAAGTAATATCGCCTACGCTCGGTGTGGCAGCACCATCAGCTAGGGTTTGCGGAGGATGTTCTAACGCCACAATTTCCCCTCGCTGTAAAGACATAGATGCATCGTTTGCCGCGGCAGGTTCGGCGCCATAAACCCCCGCGTTGGGGTGCAGAGCTTGGGTGGCAATTAAAGTGCCAGATAGCAAGCCTCCGCCACCACAGGGGGCAAATACCGCATCAAGGTGATCTATTTCGTTGAGCGCTTCAAGGGCTGCGGTGCCTTGCCCTGCAATAATATCGGGGTGATTAAAAGGAGGGATCCACAAGGTGTCGGGATCTTCTGCTGCGTGGGCCACGGCAGCGTCGGCTTCTAATCGTGTGGGGTAAAGCTTCAGCTCTGCCCCATAACTTTGGGTAGCTGCCGCTTTCACGGGGGAAATGGTTTCACTGGCGAAAATAGTGGCTTTAATGCCAAATAGGGTAGCGGCATAGGCCACCGCTTGAGCGTGATTACCAGAACTGTTCGCCACTACCACTTGGGGGAGTTGGCCTTGCTCTTTTAATTTTGCCAGAACATTAATGGCTCCGCGAAGCTTAAATGCGCCTACGGTCTGTAAGCATTCTGCTTTAAACAAAATACGATGCCCCATCCAACTATTGAGTAAGTGAGACTCAAGAAGGGGAGTGTGCTTAACATGCGCCTGAATGCGGGCGGCAGCCGCCTCGACGTCAGCAAATTCTACTGAAGGTGTGTTTTCTGTCATTGTGTATAGGTAGTTAGACGTTTTTGTGTTTATACCCTAGCACCGATCGATGGCGACGAAAATTCATAATTTATTCATATTTATACTTTAGTCTTGCCTCTCATTGACTGGGAGAAGTCGTCATGCACAAAAGAATCAGCCACCGCGTATATGCCTTACCGGTAATCCTATTTGTACTATTAGCTATTTTTTTTGCATTAGCTGGCGTGTATCTAGAGAGGGATGAAAGTAGCGCACGGATTTCTAAAGCGCAGTCGGTGGCTGAGCAAGTAAAAATAAGCTTAGAGGTCTTTTCGAACGAACGTATTCAGGCCATGGTTAATCTCATGCGAACTTGGCCTACCTTTGAACCAAACCAAGTGGATTGGTTTAATGCGCAAGCGGTTTCGCTGATGGGCATGCAACGGGGGTTTAGCTCGTTGACCTTCGCTAACGACGAAGGGGTGATTGAATGGGTCGCGACACCAGAAGCTGGTTCTAAAACGCGGCTTTCAACGGCGTTAATCGGCCAGCCTTTGGCGGCAACAGGTTTGACCATCCCAGTACTCTCAGAGCAATTTTCCAGTACGCTTATTTATTCGCCAAGTACGCATCATCATCACATTTTAGTGGGCAGAGCGATTAGCCCGCAAGAGCCTGAGCATGGCTACATTGTGGCTGGATTCGATGTTCAAACCATCCTTGGTGTCATGCTAGGTGAGCTGGTTGGCCCTCAGTTTAACTTCGATTTAATCAGTGACGGAGATGTGTTGTTTTCCAGCGGTCAGCTAATAGAAGACGGCACCATAGTGAGTACCGAGGCATTCCCCTTTATTGATCGCCAGTTTTCGCTATCGATGCAATCGCAGGTTAATGCCTATAAACCAGGAAAACTGGTAACGATTATTGGTATATTCATGGCTGCACTCGCCAGCTGGATATTTCACAAACAACTCAAAGGTGCGGTGCACCTTTCTCTTAGCCAGCAGCGCTACCTTACCGCAAGTGAAGCGGCATTGGATGCAATGTTAATTTACCAGCCGGAAGGAAATAACTACCGCTTGGTAGAAGCTAACCGCTACAGTCGATTTTTGTTTCGAGGCGCCTTTGAAAAACTCAGTAAAATGAGCCTTAAGGCGCAGCTTGTCTATCTGGGTTTAGAAGACAGTTGCCAAAAGGTAGATGAGGTGGCTGAGACCGGTACACCCTATGAGAGTTACGCTGCAATCACCACCGATAAAGTTGCGCCAGACTGGATTAAAATCCAAGTAGTGAAAGCAGGGAATAACATAGCCTTAACGGTTCGGGATGTAACCGAGAGGTTTAAAGCGCAACAAGAACTAAAGCAAAGTGAAGAACGTTACAAGCGTCTAGTCGATGGGATGCACCGACATTTCGTGTATACCAAAACCCGCGATCATAAGTTTATTTATGTCAGTGCTGGAATAGAAACGATATTAGGTTTTAGTCCTAGTCATTTTTGTACCAACGAAGTTCGCCTCGTAAAGCAAGTGCCTGATGAAACCTTGAGTATCCGTAAAACCATCATGCGTGGCGAAAAACCTGAACCTTATCTTGTTAACTATGCCGGTGCGCAAGGCGAAGAGCATGTGCTCGAATTTTCCGATACCCCCATTTTAGATGACGATGGTCAGCTTATTGCCGTTGAGGGGATAGCAAGAGATGTAACCAAAGAACAGGCGCTTCAAGCTGAAGTGATATTTCAGGCAAATCACGATCAGCTAACGGGGTTAATGAACCGCTATGCCTTTGATAATCAACTTCGGGTGCTTATCGAGGAAATTGGCGACGAGAAAGCGTTGTTACCTGAAGACAGTAAAGTGACGCCACTTTATGCGCAGGCAGATAGCGTCACAAATACCAGTGTTATGTGTTTTATTGATATGGACCGCTTTAAGCTGGTTAACGATAGTTGTGGCCACCCCGCTGGAGATAAACTACTAAAAGAAGTATCAGGTATTTTTAAACAACACGTTGATGAAAGCGACTTGCTGGCCCGCATTGGTGGCGATGAATTTTGTATTATTTATCGCGGCCAAACCATCGACAGTGTGAAGGCGAAATTAGACAAGCTGTTGCTGGCGGTGTCTAGTTACCGGTTTGTGTATGATGACAAATTGTTTTTTGTCGGCGCTAGTATCGGCGTGATTGAAATAGGGGCGAAATCCACCAGTGCCGCAGAGCTTATTAAGGCGGCAGATAATGCCTGTTATCGAGCCAAGCATTTAGGGCGAAACCGATACTTTATTTTTCATGCTAGCGATGAACAAGCATGTTTAAACAAGCACGAAAACGATGTGCTTCATACTCTGCACAAGGCGCTTCAATATGATGGATTTGAGTTGTATAGCCAAGCCATTATGCCGTTATCAGACACCTTCACGAAAATAACTGGGCAGCTTGAGCATTATGAAATCCTCCTACGTTTAACGGGTAGCGATGGCAGCTTAATCAGTCCTGGACTATTTATTCCGTTAGCCGAGCGCCACGGGCTAATGAACAAGGTGGACATGTGGGTCGTGGATAATACGCTTAAGGTGTTGGAGTCAAACCCTGCCCATGTGGACAAATTAGGTAAAGTCGCCATTAACCTATCGGGCATTACCCTGGGCGATGAAATGACATTGCTTAAAATAACCCAGCGTATGCAGAGTACCTGTATTCCGGCAGAAAAAATCTGTTTTGAAATCACTGAAACCACAGCCGTGACTAATTTAAACGCTGCCAAGCATTTCATTTCGACACTAAGAGAGTTGGGATGCAGCTTTGCGTTGGACGACTTTGGGGCCGGTATGTCGTCGTTTACTTACCTGAAAAACCTTGATGTAGACTACGTTAAAATTGACGGTTCCTTTGTGAGAAATATTGCTCACGATCCTATTGATCATGCTACAGTAACCGCGATTAATAATATTGCGCATAGCATGGGCAAGCAAACTGTTGCTGAATTTGTGGTAGACAGTGCAACCTCCGATGTACTCAAAGAGCTTCGAGTAGACTTCGGCCAAGGGTTTGCGCTAGACAAGCCAAAGCCTTTGGCGCACCGTGTTCAATGGCGCGTTAAATTAGCGTCTGTATAGGAGTGAGTAATGGGACTTTTTGATACGTTATTGGGTAACGCCAGTGAAACCAGCGCAGAAGCGGTGAATGAAGAGCTTATGCCGATTTTAGCGGCCAATGAATCTGTCACGGCAGCCTTTAAGCTGGTACGGGATTTAAGCGTGTTTACGAACAAGCGTTTAATCTTAATCGACAAGCAGGGCTTAACTGGACGTAAGGTTAATTACCATTCCATACCCTACAAGTCGATTACGCAATTTGTGGTAGAAACCGCCGGCCATTTCGATACCGATGCAGAGCTGAAAATTTGGCTTTCAGGCAAAGCGGATGCGATTGAAATTGAACTTAGCGCTTCATCGGCACAAGAGGTTCAGCGTAATCTGGCTACCCAATTATTTGCGTAAGTGCGAACAGAAAAGTGAATGAAAAAAAGGGCGATGTAAACATACATCGCCCTTTTTGATGAAACGCCGAGTTACCTAGCAGGTCACCCTATAGCTATTTCGACGGTTGCAGGTTGCGATCGAAGAAGTTGGTAATCGTCTTGTAAAGATGTATACCGGTTTGTTTGCCTCGAATGCTGTGTTTCTTACCTACATAATCCATGGTTTCAAAAGGTATAGCCATGTCTTGTAAGTGCTTGTAAAGCATTGTGGAGTGGGTAAACAATACATTGTCATCAGCCATTCCATGATAAATCAGCAAGTCGCCTTTCAGGTCTTTTGCATAGGGGAATACAGACGATGCCGTGTATGCCTCATCATCCGTTTTTGGGTTGCCCATATAGCGTTCAGTGTAATGGGTATCATATAAACGCCAATCGGTCACTGGCGCCCCCGATACACCTGCCGCAAAGTAATCACCCGCTTTGAACATGCTCATTAATGTCATGTAGCCGCCATAGCTATGGCCATGAACACCCACACGTTCAGCGTCAACAAAGGGAAGGGTACGTAAAAACTTCACGCCTGCCACTTGGTCTTCTACTTCGATAAATCCCATTTTCTTATAAATAGGATCTTCAAAACCTTTACCACGATAATTTGAACCACGGTTATCTAAGGTAAAGACAACATAGCCTTTATCTACCCAATGCTGCATCAGCAGCCCACGGTTACCGGCCCAACTGTTGGTGACCACTTGCGCGTGAGGGCCGCCATACAGATACACAATAACGGGATGCTTTTTCTGAGGGTGTTGAATGGCACTTTCAGGTTTGAACAAACGATATTGCAGCGTAGCACCGTCTTCTGTGGTGATTTCACCAAATTCAGGGGCTGTCCAGCTCTCTTTATAGGCATAAAGCGGGTGGCCTTTTTCAACGCGATTCTCTTCGAGCCAGGTAATGCGCTTACCCGTTGCGTCATTTAAGCTCACCTGAGGGGGAGAGTTAATGGTAGAAAAGCGATCGATAAAAATAGAAGCGTCTTTACTGAACGTGGCACTGTGATAGGCACCAAGTTCTGTGACGCGTTCAATGTCGCCACCGGTAAGGGGGACGCTATAAACATGGCTCTCAAGCGGTGTATCTTTGCGCCCAGAGAAAAACAGGCGCTGCGACTTGGTGTCAATGGCTTTTACGCTATCAACAACCCAATCCCCTTTCGTCAATTGCTTAACCAGATTACCTTTGTTGTCATACAGGTATAAGTGCTTAAAGCCGTCTTTCTCTGAGGCCCAAATAAACTGTGACGTGTCTTTTAGGAAATAAAGGTCATCATGTAAATTAACCCAGGTGTCACTGGTCTCAGTGAGTAATACACGTTGGGATTTGTCGGTAACATCAAAGGCTCGCAGTTCAAGGGTTTGTTGATCACGGGCTTGCCATTGGTAGGTAAAGGTTGTGCTATTTGGCATCCATTTTCCACGTGCTAAATAGATATCCTTGTCTTCACCTAAATCAACCCAGGTACGTTCATTACTCTGCAGGTTTTGAATCGCCAGTTCGATGAGCACGTTTGGGGTACCCGCCTTAGGGTACTTTTGTTGAATAAGCTTGATGTCGTCTGCGTAAATTTCAGAACGAGTAATCACATCTACCGGGGTTTCATCTACTTTAGTAAATGCAATGTAGGTTTCGTCTGGTGACCACCAATAACCGGTCATTCTGCCCATTTCTTCTTGAGCAACAAATTCGGCCATACCGAATTTAATGTTGCCACCACCTTCTGTGGTAATGGCTTTTTCTTCGCCAGATTTAATGTTTTTTACATAAAGGTTTTGATCGCGAATGAACGAGATATAATTGCCTTTAGGCGATAACTTAATGTCGGTTTCAAAGGCATCTGTATCAAGCAGTTGCTTTGCGCCCTTTTCGCCGAGTTTGTGGTAATAAACATCACCACCTAGCGGAAACAGTAGCGCAGTACCATCGTCAGACCATTGATAACTGACGATACCGCTTCCGGATAAACGCATACGTTCGCGGCGGGCTTTTTCCTCATCAGAGAGGATCTCTTCGCCACTTTGTAAATCGTTAGAATTAAACAGCATGCGAGTTTCGCCACTATCGATATGGTATTCCCATAAGTCGAGGCGCTCGTAGTCTGATGCTTTACCTTTTAAAAAGGTCACACGCTCGCCATCAGGCGATACTTTTAGTGCACGAGGGGCGTTACCGTCTAGCGATGGAGAAGAGAAAATGCGCTCAATAGTGAGCGTTTCTGCATGTAAAACAGTAGAGAGCATAGCGGCTCCAATAAAAAGGGCTTTTTTCATTTTTATCTGCATATTTTATCTGTCGAAGGTTTGATTGTAGAGAAACTATTACATGATACAAGGTAGGAAGCATGAAATCTGCAATGGTGCTGGGGGCGACAGGTTTGGTCGGTCAAAGATTAGTCAATTTATTGTTGCACGATAATCGCTACAGCGAAGTCACCTGTTTAGTGAGAAGGCCTTTAAGCGCGTCGGCTTTTCACGACCCGCACAATAAATTGCGGCCAGTGGTTATCGACTTTGAGATGCTGCAAGACTACCAGGGTTATTTTAGCGTCAATCATGTGTATTGCTGTTTAGGCACCACACTCAAAGCGGCAGGCTCCAAGTCGGCTTTTAGAAAAGTAGATTTTGAATATGTTCATATTGCCGCGCAACTGACACGCGCTCAACGGGCGAATAGCTTTGTGTGGATTTCTTCTGTGGGCGCCGATGCTAAAAGTCGTCATTTTTATTTACGGGTAAAGGGCGAGCTAGAAAATGCCATTATGGGGATGTCGCAACTGCCCAATGCCTCGGCAGTTAGGCCATCGCTACTGCTAGGCGCACGAGAAGACAGTCGCTTTCTTGAAGATATTGCCCAAAAAACCGCGCCTATTTGGCAACATGTTTTGCAGGGGACGCTAAAAAAATATCGCCCAGTAAAACCCGAGGATGTCGCCCACAATATGGTGGCGTTACAGGCGTGGCAATGAGACCGTCCTGTCGGTGAAAGGGTCATTGAACAGCAAACAATGAAATATGAATAACAAAGGGGTGGGTTCGATGCTCGCAAGCAAACTATTTGAGTGTAGTGACAGTGTTTAGATGTAAGCAGTTTGCGGTGCAACAAGATAAGTGCGCCATGAAAGTCAGTACTGACAGTATGATATTGGGGAGTTGGGTCGAGGTAGGCCAGGCACAAACCATGTTGGATATTGGCACAGGCACGGGCATTTTGGCGTTAATGCTGGCGCAAAAAAGTGCTGACCGTGCTCATATCATGGCTATTTATATTGACGAAGATGCCGCTATGCAAGCACAAGAAAACGTCAAGAACGGTCCATGGCCAAACAAGATTGATGTGATTTGCGGAGACATTAATGCCGCCATAGCGTCTCGTTTCGACCTGATTGTGAGTAACCCCCCGTATTTTGAAACGCCCGCAGCGCCAACACAGGCGTATCAAACTCAAGCCGTTAATAGGCAGGTGGCACGTCAATTTAGCCACCTTTCGCCAGCATCATTATTTTCAAGGGTCGCTGAATTGCTAAGCCCTGAAGGGCGATTTTATTGCCTTTATCCCTCTGAAAGTGAAACTGACATTGTTGAAACTGGCGCAAGGCACCACCTTTTTGCCCAGCGTATTATGCAGGTTCAGCATAGTGAAACCTCTTCGCCCTATGTAAATGGGTATATGTTTAGTAAAAATGATAGCCAGGTAGATATTCGCAGAGAAACGTTAGTTATTCGTCAGGCTAACAATCAGTATACCCCCCAGTTCAAATCCTTGTGCCAAGGGTTCTACTTGTCTTTCTAGGTATCACGTAAAATGAGAACAGCTTAATGATGATTATTGCCGAAGCGTTTGGTGCTATTGCACTGGTACTTAATTTTATTGGATACCGTCAAAACCATGTTGATAGGTACCTACTTATTTCTGCTATTGCTTTAGCCGCACTCAGTGTTCATTTCTATTTACTCGGTGCAATGGCTGCAAGTGTTGGAACAGGCTTGGCGAGTATTAGAAACCTCATAGCGCTAAAAAATAGAAGTACGTATATCTTGGTGTTTTTCGTTTTCGCGAATATCGCCTTCCTGTTATATGAATGGTTTTACTTGAATCATGGGGCAATAATCTTAGTTGCCTATGCTTCGTCGCTGATTTTTACGGTAGGGTCAATTGTCATTCGAGACACAGTCACCATCAGAAAGTACTTTTTACTGGCGGAATTCCTTGGCCTCATTTACGCCATTTCAGTGGGAAGTATATTCGGCACGCTTTTCAACATCAGTAATTTAATCAGTATTGTGACGAAATTGCGTAGCAGCACCACTACTTAAGGCGGTGTTTTTCGCTCTTTCTCTCCTTAATCACCTACACTTTAGTCTATTCGACTTTTTATATTTTACATATAAATCATTGTGTTATGTCGTGCTCTAGGCAAAAGTTGAATACTGGAAAGTAGAATTCGTACGTATAATTTGCAATCAGTAAGTATGAGCGTAGCGATTTTTCCTCAGGGTAAGTAGCAATAGACTTACGCTGGAATTATGGGGAGTTGATGTATGTCGAACGTTGCAAATATTAGTCAGTTAAATGATGTCTTAGCGCTTACGCACACCGGTAGTGCGTACGAATGCCCGTCGATAGTGGATTCGCACACAGCGGTGGAAACCGAACAGTTGTGGAAAAAGCGACTTAATATGTTTGTGCGCGCCGAAGAACGCTTGTTGAAGATAAAGCGCATGCGAAAAGTGACGGCACTTTTCATCGTGGCCAGCTCAAGTGTACTCTTTTTCTCTTTTTATATGGCACCAACGTTGTCACCAACGGCTTTTCTTACTATGTTTGTTTTAATGGTATTCGGTTTGGTGACTTATCCCGCTTGGTTTCTTTTAGGTAAAGATAGCCAAAAGCAACGTGACGCTATTTCAAAAATGTTTTATCAAAGTAATCATGAGTTAGAAATTGCAGAAGGGAAAGTGACGCTAATTAATCGAGCAAACTACGCCAATGTGACCTATGTTCACATGATGAACCCTGACGCTGGATATGTCCCACGATAACACTCATAAACACTATACAAGTCAATATCTTCTCCTTCTGTTAATTGCAGCTTCCCTATTAGGGGGGCTGTTACTTGCGCCTATGGATGCCGCAGGGCAGTTAGTTTCCTCTGTGGTTGTGCTTGTTATTATTTCCTTGTGCAGCAGGGAAGCCGGCTACCCTCAACGCTATCAATATTTCTTTCGTACCTTGGCTTTGGTATTAGGCGCGGCGTTAACTTTTCGATATTTATTGTGGCGTGGACTCTATACGCTTACCGCCGCAGATGTGTTTTCTCTTATTGCTGTTTGGATACTGTTTCTCGCAGAAATTTATGCTGGCATTACCTCTGTATTGGGATGCATTGTTAATGCATTCCCCTTAACGCGTCCCGCTTTAGTCTTATCTGATATGGACGTCGAGAACCTTCCTTCTGTAGATGTCATGATCCCGAGTTATAACGAAGATGAAGACATTCTGGACATTACCATTCGCGCCGCAAAGCAAATGGATTACCCCAAAGAAAAATTACATATTCATTTGCTCGATGATGGCGGAACGGACCAAAAAATTAATCAAGAGAATCAAGACGCCGCAGCGGCAGCGTTAGCACGTCGGCAGAGTTTACAAGCCCTGTGTGACGCATTAGGCGTGACTTACCATACGCGGGAAAAAAATGAATTTGCCAAGGCGGGTAATGTGAATAGTGCCATTCAAAATACCCAGGGAGACCTGATTGTTATTTTGGACGCAGATCATGTTCCAACCAGTGATTTTTTATCGCGCACTGTGCCTTGGATGATTAAAAAGGAAAACGTCTTTCTCGTGCAAACGCCTCACTTTATGGCCAACCCTGATCCAGTAGAGCGAAACTACTTTTCTGCGTTTACCCGTATGCCCTCAGAAAATGACATGTTTTATGGCACAATCCAAAAAGGATTAGATTACTGGTCTAGCTCTTTTTTTTGTGGTTCCGCCGCGCTCATGCGCCGGGCGCATCTGGATTTGGTGGGGGGGATTTCTGGCGATTCTATTACCGAAGATGCTGAAACGGCGCTAGATCTTCATAAAATGGGTTACGAGTCGGTATATGTCGATAGGCCTATGGTGAGTGGACTTGCTCCAGAAACCTTCGATGCTTTTATTCAACAGCGTATGCGCTGGGCTCAAGGCATGACACAAATTCTCTTGCTAAAGAAACCCTATAACGCTGAAGGACTCAAATGGTACCAGCGGGTGGGGTACATGAGCTCAATCATGTTTTGGCTTTTTCCCTTTGCGCGCATCGTATTTTTACTTATGCCGCTGGCCTATTTGGTTTTCGGGTTACAGGTTTACCATGCTTCCTTCATGGAAATCCTTGCGTTTACTCTTCCCCACGTTATTGCGACTTACATGTTGTCTACCATGCTATTTGGGCGAACCCGTTGGCCCTTGGTGTCTGAATTATACGAAATATTGCAATGTGCCTTTACGCTTAACGCACTGATAAAAGTGTTTTTGAAACCCAGAGCGCCATCTTTTGTGGTGACCCCTAAGGGGGAAAGTTTAGATAAGACCTTTGTCTCACCCTTGTCCAACGTATTTTATTGGCTGATTGCTATTCTTACTTTTGCCACATTGGCGGGTGTGTATAAGTATATTAATGAACCACTTACTCGCGAACTAACCATAGTCGTCATGTTGTGGAATACCTTTAACCTGCTACTTTTATTAAGTGTCATGAGCGTTCTCCTTGAGCGTAAACAAGTGCGAAATCAGTCTCGGCTACCCGCTACCGACAACGTGGTAATAAAAACCGATGATGGACACGCTTGGGTGGGCGAGTTAGTTGACTTATCTGTGGGAGGGGCGCGTCTTCGATTGAAAGGGAATTGCACTGAAATTCCGTCTAAGGTTGTATTAACTTCTTGGGCAGAAGCGCTAAACTCCAATGTGAATCTGAATATTCAGGTGCTTGATTTTGATGCACAAAGTAAGATTTTACGGGTAAGGTTCTCACCTCAGTCAGAAGAAGAACGGGATCACGTTGTAGCTTATAGTCTGGGTGACAGCCGCCGTTGGATGTCATTTCAGCGACGCAGAACACGTCCAATTTCATATTGGTTTGGTGTGAAGCACGTTTTAAAGGTAGGAATAAAACCTACGTTTTCTCATTTGGTTTTTGTTGTAAAGCGTGTATTGGCTTCTCTAAAAGTCCAGCGGCCTGTTAAGGATAAGTAATGTCCAGATGCTTTCTGTTGTTTTCGTTGATCGTATGCGCCTTTAGTGCAGTGAGTGAAACCTCAACCTACCGCTTAACCGACTTTTATGGTGGAGAAGGAGTGGTCAGGATGCAGGGGAAATCTAATACCTTTGACATTGCCATTCCGCTAACCTCTATTCATAAGATAACGGACGCGTCGCTGACCATTGAAGTGACAAGCTCCCAAGCGTTAATCAAAAAACGCTCACAACTTTTTGTACGTTTTAATAACGCCACTATTGGTCAAATTGCATTTGATCCTAATCGCCCTAGCTTAGTGTCCTCAATCGTGGTGCCAGCGACCTTATGGCGTGAAGGTTTCAATCAGCTTACCTTTGCGGTAAGCCAGCATTACGCCGAGCAATGTGTCGATGGTAATGCCCCTGAATTATGGAGTGAAATTAACGTTTATAATTCAACGCTAAGTGTCAGCACTGAATTGCAGGAAAATGCGGCCAGCCTTGCCCATCTTAGTGGCTTTTTTAGCCCAGGCATAGGAGGCCAGCGTGCAGTCAATATTTATCGTGCCAGAGATTCAGCACCTCAACTGATGCAGAGAACCTTGCCATTGGTTTCTCAAGCGTTAGCGCTGCGCAACCAATATCAGCCTTTGGCTATTGAATCAGCGTATATTCCAGACGGTTACATGCTGCCGGATATTGCAGAAGATGTTAGCGATTTCTGGCAGGAGCGCCGCGTCGACAACTACCGCAAAAGCGCGTGGTATTTAACTCAGCCTCAACCACAGAACGTGCATGTGTTAGTGGGCACCGTCGAAGCGCTTTCGCCCGTGTTGTCGGACACCACTATTAATGACATTCACGGTGCCTTCTTAAAAGTGGAGCGCACACCGGCGTTTGAAGCCCAAGGGCGAACCTGGGTGAATAGCAGCTATCGTCTTATCGTCAGTGGTACCACTGACGAAGAAGTATATCAAGCGGCAAAAGCATTGTCTGTGATGGACGATGTATTGTTACCTAGCAGTTCTGTGGCCATATTGTCACAACAAGGTATGCAACCTGAGCGCTTGCAACGCACCTCTGTGCTTTCTCCCGGTCAACGATACAGTTTTTCTGACTTAGGCATTGCCAGTGAACGTTTTAACGATGAAGGGGACTTTACCAAACGGATTTCCTTGCGGTTGCCAGCCGATTTTTACGTGCCAGAAAATGCCAGTGTAGAACTGCTTCTCGACTTTGGTTATGGCGCTGGGGCGGGGCCGGGCTCCATCATGAATGTGAGTGTCAACGAAGAATTGGTGCATGGTTTGTATCTGGGAAACGAAAACGGTGAAGCCTTTAGAGACTATCAATTGCGCATCCCTGCTCGCTTTTTTAAAGGGGGCGTGAACAATATCGATATTGGGGCAACCATGCGAGCGCCGCTAGCTGGCGTCCCCTGTGACGATGTGTTTGGTTCCCATTTAGTGTTTCAAATCAATCACTCTTCTAGTATTGAACTTCCTGAAGCCGGCAATGTGGCGGTACAGCCAGATTTAGGCTTATTTAGTGAAACAGGTTACCCTTTTGCCCGCTATAAAACGGCGCCTCAAGGGCATATATTCATTCCGGATGATCTTTATTTGGACAGTGCATTAACCCTAGCTGGAAAGCTGGCTCAGGTCGCACAATCACCTTTACTTAACTTAGAAGTTAGCCAAGATCTGGCTGTCACTGAGTCTGGTTCTGTAATCATTTTAGGCACGCCAGCATCACTCAATACTGTTTCTCAAGACGCGTTTGTTTCGTCAATTGGAGACACACAACGTTGGCCGTATCGCTTACAAAACCAGTTGTACAACCGGGTAAGAGATATCACTAACGATAAGTCTTATAAGCAAATGCGTGTCACTGGCGTCACGGTTCAAGAGGCCGATTTAGGTAATCAAGCCGTATTGTTAGCAGAAGAGCATCCATCATCCAATGCGTCAGATACGCTCTTTATTATTGCGGCGCAAACGCCAGCGCTGCTAAAAGCGCGGGTGACGGATTTAACCAGTCTTTCTTTGTGGGGGCAGTTGGCAGGCGACTTTTTTGTTTGGGACAATAACTTATCGCCACTGTTAGTGATGCAAGTGAATGAGAAATTTGAGGTGGGAGAACCGAATAATCATTGGCTAACGTTAAGACTGTGGCTATCGAACAATCCGTGGTATTGGTTGCTGTCTTTTTTACTGCTGGTGTGTATTGTCAGTGTGTTCATTTTTGTGTTGCTTAAACGGCGAAACAAGCAAGTTCAAAACTCATGGTAATTCAAATGCGTACTCGTTATGCAAAGGGGTTTGTGAAGTGTGTGGTGATCATCATGGCTACCTGCTTGCTGGGCGCGTGTACCTCTCCTGCCTATAAAACCTTTAGTAAAGAGTTTCAGGCGTACAAAGCCTTGTTTATAGAACAAGGGCGCGTGGTTGATACGGGAAATCAAGGGGTGTCCCATAGTGAGGGGCAAGGCTATGGCATGTTGTTTTCTGTGGTAGCCGATGATGAAAAAACCTTCAATCAACTGTGGGCTTGGACAAAGCAAACACTGCAACGCGAAGATAAACTTTTTCACTGGCGCTATGTTCCTTGTGCTAGCGGTGATAAGCGGTGTATTGATGATCCGAATAACGCCTCCGATGGCGACCTACTGATTGCCTGGGCGTTACTGCGTGCAGCAGATGAATGGGGCAACGAAAACTTCAGGCAGGAAGCAAAGGCAATTATTTTAGCCATGGAAAACGCCCTTTTATACAAGCTTGATAAGCAAACCTTACTATTGCCTGGCGAATATGGCTTTGTAGACAAAGAGACTTCCAGCGTACAGGTTAATTTGTCTTACTGGGTCTTTCCTGCAATTGAGTCGGTTGCAAAGGTGTCATCTCGCCCTGGGGCGTGGCGAAAACTTCGTGATAGCGGTATTCAACTTGTCTTAGAGGCCAAATTTACGCAGCATAAACTGCCTCCTGATTGGTTACGGATTGCGGCCAACGGGCTGAGTGTGAATGAAACCGTCAACCAAGAATACGGTTACAACGCCTGTCGGATCCCACTTCATCTAGCGTGGGCAGGCATCGCCCAACCTCAAACCTACAGCGCATTTAATCAATGGTGGCAGCAAGATACTACGCCAGCCACACTCAACCTAGTGAATGGTGAGCCTGCGGAATATCAAATGACCGCCGGTATGCAAGCGGTCGCTTCGGCGGTCACTCATCTTGCCTATGAAACTCCGCTTGAAATCGATGCCATAAGCCGCAAAACCGATTACTTTTCTGCCAGTCTTATTTTGCTTTCAAGAATGGCAGTGTTGGATGCCGGCCAATGAAGTATCGCGTACGACTCAACAAGGTCGCGGGTGGGATTTGTCTTGCGGTGGGGGCATTTTGCGCTCAATCTGGTTTTGCGCAAGTCAACACTACCTATAAAGAGCAAGGCAACATATTAACGAATATTGAAGAGAATGAACCTGACCTAACTGGGTTGTGGTTCCATATTAACGAAGGCCAAACGCAATTAGCCAATGCTGAGGCGGCGAGGTTAAAACAAACTTACCCGCGGTGGGTGATGCCTGAAGCTTTAGCCGATGCGCTGGCAAGAATGAATGACACCACTAAGTTAGCCTCAGACGTACCCGCGCCAGAAAAAGATGCACCACTGCGGCGTTTCGCTGCGCTGAACGAAGATCAACGACGTGATGTTGAAAACCGCCATTTTACGCGCCTCTCTGACTTAACCTTTCAGCTCGCTCGGGCTGATTACCATTTACTCATGGGGTGGAGTGCTCTTGATAGAAGAAACTACGCCTTGGCTGAAAAACACTTTTTGCGAGTAAAAGCACTTTCACCGGATGTCATAACGACTAAGGCAGCGAACGAGGGCTTATACGCTATCATCGACAGCCAAGTGGTCGATGCCATTGATAGCGGTGCTTATGACAGGCTTACAACGCTGTTACAGCAGGATGATACGGGGCGGGTGCAGGCTGGCATTGAAGGACAAGCGTGGCAATTTTACGAGGAAAATGACGCTGTCACGGCTGAGCGTTTGTTTGCCCTTACCGGTAACCAAGAAGGGATATGGCTCGTTTTGCAAAAACACAAAGGGGTCTTTGACGCTGGCGAATACGCCTGTGAGCAAGCACACAACGAAGTTTTTTTACGCCGATGTGCCGACTATCTCTCTTATCGTCAGTCTTCTCAATTTAATGAAGGCAACTATGCTAGCAGTATTGATGCGGCACAAAACTTAGCCACATTACGCCCTTTACGTTATGAAGAGCAAGCACTTGTGGGATGGGCGGCAATTAGCATAAATAGAGACACGCTGGCGATAGAAGCATTTGAAGAGGCACTGCGTCTTTCTCCTAAGGACAATGATATTGCGCAGCAACTCGTGAATTTATATGCTGCGAGGGGGCAATCTGTCCAGCCATTAGCGAAAACCTATCCTTCGATACAGAACATTCTCAATACCCGAGTGGCAAGCCGTGCTTGGCCACGTAAACAGTTTATGCTGAGTTACTTTGCTAACAATACTAGGTCGGTAGAGGCACAAAGTAAGGACGCGCTATCATTGTTAGCGGGGCTAAGAGCAAAGCAAAGGAGTGGTGATGCTGGGCTGGGAAACTTTGATAAAACCGTGCATTACATCGCCCTTGAAGACACCTATCAACAATGGCGATGGCAGGTATCTCTTGATTATCAAACTTTATATTCAGGGGCCGCTGACGCAGATTCTTGGTTTGCCAGCGGTCAACTGAATGATACGTTTTCTGGCATAACGGGGTTTGAAGACGCAGGTATCAGAGCAGAAGTAGACGTTGAACGGGAATGGGGAAACCTCTATTCGAGTATAGCGTACGCACTTTGGGATCAACCTGTAAACACCAAACTTACCGGTCAAGTGTCTGCCACCTGGTTCTTTTCAAATGCCACATTAGCCACCCGAGTTCATCGTTTGCCAGTCGAAGACAGTCTGTTGAGTTACACTGGCACCTTTAACAATACGCGGGATGAAAGCTGGGGATATGTCATAGGCGAAGGCGCATCTGCACTGTTTGCCTATACCTTTAAGCCGCAAGTGTCGTTTGCCGCCACCATCAAGCTAGAAAACCTTAAAGGCGAACAGGTAAAAGATAACCAATCATTATATTTGCGTGGTGATATAAGCACGAATATCGCCCCCAACGTGTCAGACAGACTAGACTACTGGCGTGTGGGACCGTATTTAAGTTACCTAGGATTTGATGAAAACCTCAGTGGGTTTACCTATGGTCATGGTGGGTATTTTAGCCCTAACTATCTTGTTTCGTTGGGGGGATATTCCGAATTGTTGACCATGGAAGCGCATAGGTGGCAACTGAAAGTCAGCACCGCTGTAGGTCTCTCAAAGGTTAATGAAAGTGCTTATTCCCGTTTTCCTTTGTCTGATGATGACACGCAAAAAAGTATAATGGCCTCAAGTAGTAACAGTACTGGTTTAAGCGGTAACCTAAAGGTGGAAGGTCAATATCGATTATCTAACCATTGGATAGCCGCAGGTTATGTGGGTAAAGCCTTTGCCGTGCAATATCAAGCCTTTGAGTTTGGGTTTCAGATTCGATGGCGGCCTGGTAAAGGCAGCGGCGTAACGAGTGACGAACTCATGGGTTCCTCACCCTGGATATCAGGCTTCGCACTCTAAGCGACTACGGCGTAATAGCAAAAAGCTCGCACTCAGCAAAAATGCAATGCTGGCAGGTTCGGGAACGTGAATTGCACCAAAGCTATAGTTATTTATTTGGCCTGTGGGGGCAAGGTAAGTCTCACCTGTCTCGTTAGTTAAGTACACTTCAGGTGTGGATAGCGACGCGGCAATCAGGTTACCGTCTACATGGCCATTGTAAAAGTTTACATCTGCGTAGGGAGCTAAAATGCTGCCCTTTACACCTACTGAATAAAGGTTGAGCTCAGTCGCCTCAATAAAATTAAATAAGATGTTGTTGGTGTAAGTACCATCGTGGCGATAGTCAATGCCAGGGTCATTATCTACGTATTGCCCGTCAAAAGCGGTGTTATAAAAACCGGTATTAAAGAGTTCTACGACATCACCGGTAACATTAATAATATTGTAGCTGGTGGTGGAAAAGTCATAGGTAATGCTTTTGTTGCCAGTGGATAGTATTTCAGCGTCTATGGAATAGATATTGATGGCGTCATTCCCTGAAAATACAATGCCGTCGACACTGTCAGCAGTACAATGTGTCTCCCCTGCACAATAATACGTTGTTGTGCCATTTATCAACATATCGCCAAATGCTGTGGATTGAGCAAAAACCTCTGCCGCGATAGCATCAAAATCGATGGTTTCAAAGGTGGTCGCTGATAAGGTAGCGATAGCTGATACTGAATTAGCCGTAGAGTCCGCATCCATTGAGACGCTGTTAGCGGTGAGTGTTCCGTTAGATATTTCAGAATTTACCAAAGTGGCAGATTGGCTTAGTGTTGCATCGCCCTTATTGATGCTGCTGTTAGTTTGTACCAGATCACTGGCAGCAACATCACCCTCTACCACCTCCGCACTTTGCAAAGAGACTGTGGCTCCGCTGAAAATGTCTCCTTCATTGACTTTAGATTCCGTAAGCAAGACGCTTCCATCGGCGTTAATGCCGCCCTCAAAGGTAACGCCAGTGGCAACCATGTCGCCAGATACTGTGGTTTGACCGTTTCGGATGGTGCCATTCACATAGCTGATATCTCCCCCCACGTATAAGCTGCTTGCGGTAAGATCAGGGGCGAGTTGAAGACCTACATCGAAGTCGGAAACCGTAAGGTTGCCGCCCACCGCAAGATTACCCTCTACATCTGATTTGTAGCCGGTGTAATCTCCTAGGATAAAGGCGTTATAATCGAACGCTTCGCTAAGCGTAATTTCTGCTGCGTTGCTTAGTGGTGGGGCACTTAAGGTGGCGACAACCACCAGTGCGGCGTATAGGGTATTTCTCATTTTTGGCTCCAGTGACATCTGAGCCTGGAACCGTTTTCAACATGGATTTCCAGACACACCGAATAGTACGATCTGACCAAAAATCAAACTAGTAAACAAGAGATACTTTGGTATAAACCCCCATACGAAAAAAGCCGCCCTAAGGCAGCTTTTTATAAGAGATATGAGTAAGTGGCTAGCTCTTTTTCACTAGCACAGATACTTTTTCGATACCTGCTATTTTAACTTGGTTCATAACTTCAACCACGGTACCGTGCTCGGTATCTTCGTCTGCTTGAATAGCCGCAGAATCGGTGTTGTTTTCAGCAAGATACGTTTGCGTATTTGCTACAACACGACGAACATCTACCTCACGTCCGCCCATCATAATTGTGCCATCGGCAGCAATACGAATAGACAACGCTTTTGAAGGCTTGTCGTTTTTAGCTTGGTTATCTTCTGGACGATTTACATCTAACCCTTTTTCTTTCACGAACGAGGTCGTTACGATGAAGAAAATCAACATGATGAACACGATGTCCAACATGGGGGTCATATCAATCTGAGCCTCGTCTTCAGTCGAGGTATGCTTTTTTCTTTTCATCTCGTCTTCTTTCTTCTGTTACGTTCGAGCGCTTTAGTATACTGGTTGTTACAAAAATAAACAGGGTTTTGTAAAAATCAGCAGGCTCATTAACACTTGTTGCTGGAAAATTGCTCAGTTTCACGGTAATAAAACAACAAACTAGGTTTGTTTGCGTGAAATGGCCACACCTAATTGGTAAAAATACAACATTAGTGCTTCGTTCAACACTATACGCAAATTACCATGAGGATAAATGCCAAGTCTAGCTTCCGTTGATTTTTTTGTTCCTTGCACAAGAAACGCGTTTTTAATCTCGTGATCTTGCACGCAGGCCTCAAAAGCGCGAGCAGCCATCTCTTGAGGCATAGCATAATAATACATTTTTAACGCGCGATCAGCCTCTACTGATCGAACAAAATAGTCATTTGGCTTATTTTGATCTAAAAATAACTTGGAGAAACAATTGCTTAACCGTCTATTTAGGGGGTGATCAATAAGATCTGCGTTATCAAGCCAGGCGTGTGATGCAAAGTCGCCGGATCCTATACCGGTAAACATCCGCGGGGCAATATAGTGATCAAAGGCATGAAACCACTCGTGAGCTAAAGCGCCTGCTCCCGCATTTTTTGCCAGTGCCAATTGACGTTTAGCGCTATTATAGTGTGCGCTACTGTTTTTTTGCCCGCCACTGCCAAAGGCAAGCGACAAAGATCCGTTCAGTGAAATGACTTGTTCATTTACATTCAGTATTGCGGCTAAGTCGTATAAAGCGTCAAAGAACAGATTGGCTGCTATTTGTTGCTCTTCACGGGTCACCCAGCGGCCCACGGTAATCGTGGAAAAGTTAAATAACTTACGAATGTCTTGAAAGCTAACGTCTGCGCCGTCTCGGTGACTAGGGCCGTTACGATAAAACCCTTGGTGTAATCTGCCTTGGTTCAATATTAATCCGCAAGTTCTAGAAGTAACTGTTCACACCAATCGGCAATGCGCTGCTCAGATTGATCATATTGGTTTTCGTCATCAAGCGATAAGCCAACAAATTGGCTTTTGTCTTCTGTCAGGGCTTTAGACTCTGCGAATTCGTAGCCTTGATTAGGCCAGTATCCAATAATGCGACAATCCATAGGAGCAATGGCATCGTGCAGCATACCTAGTGCGTCTTGGAACCAATCACCATAGCCTAGCTGGTCACCCAAGCCAAACAGGGCGATGATTTTTCCAGATAAATCGAGGCGATAAACGTCGTCCCAATGTGACTCCCAATCTTCTTGAAGTTCACCAAAATCCCAGGTCGAGATACCAAATAATACCACATCGAATTCGCGTGTTTTTGATAGGTTAACGTCTTTGATGTTATGCATTTCAACCAGATCATCGTCGAATAAAGCATTTAACTGGGCTTGGATCTTTTCTGCTGCCATTTCGGTGTAGCATGTGGTTGAGCCGTAAAAAATACCAATGGACAATGCTTTATCACTCATGACGTACCTCGTTGTCGCTAACTAATCGTCTTTAATGGGGGGGAATTCTACCTCTTTCCCACTGCTCAACAAAGCCTTGCAGATGACTTCTTGATGTTTATCTGACAATTTAAGTATGCCAATGGCACAACCATTGTAGAGTTCTCCGCTGCCTTGTGAGGGGGCTCGTGCTTTTACCGACATATTGCGACGGCGAGTAAATAAGTTAAGTAACGAGGAAGAGCCGTAAAACATGCGATTTAAACGGTCTAGCCAGCGGATAAGCCCCTCGGGGAAGGCGTTTTTCAATCCACTGCAGGTGAACTGAGTAATGTGAGGGCTATTGCGCCTAAAGCGTAGCCGTACATCATAAACAAAGGAGTAGTGTACGTCGCCGGACAAAATAATGAATTCAGGCGGGGTTTTATAATGACGAAAAATGTTAAGTATAACGTTGGCTGTGCCTTTATGTGCCATCCAGTTTTCTGCATCAACGGTAAGCGCTTTACCAAAAAAGGTGAACACTTTTTGAATTGCCTCAATGAATTTCACACCGTAAATGGGGGCGGCTGACACTACAATGACGGCTTCTTTTCCAATAATACCGTGTTGAAATTCACACAGGGCTTCCCAATCCATTAATCCGGAGGGTTTATTCATACTTGATTCCGAGCGCCAACGTTGAGTGCGGGTATCCATGACGGCAACCGGTGGCGTGGTGTCTACGGTGTAATCCCAATGCTCAAAGTCAAGAAGTGCATCGATAAGCGCGTTTTGGGAAGTAATACTTTGGGTTGCAAAATGCTGTTTAGCTTGCTTAATCAGGTGCGTATAGGCGCCGGGCAAATTGCCCCAACCCTGACATAACAAGTAACCAATGAGGGCATTACCCACCATGCGTTTAGAAAAAGGGTTGTTATACACTTCTTGTTCCCAACCCCGGGTTAGGTTCCAGTCGTCAGTGACATCGTGATCGTCAAAAATCATGTAAACCGGGGTGTGAGCCATTGCTCGTCTTACCTGGGGTAAGGTGGCGACAAAGCCCTCTAAAATTTGCTGTTCTTTTTTAAATACAGCTAAATGCGCTGGGCTAATTCCGACGTCACTTATTTTGATACGCGCCCATAGAAGGGGTGACCAAACTAATAGATACATCGCCATAACTTCCGCACAACTAATGAGGTGGTTTTGTGCATTCACCGACGTGAAAATGGGTTTTTTCTTGGCGCCGAAAAAAAGCGAAGATAGCGCCGTGTTAGTGGCAATTTGTGGCAGAAGCTGTTCTCGTTCGTAGAAACAATGGGGATGCGAGGCTAATTCGCTGGAATGAGAAATCTGCGCGCCTTCAAGTTCTTCCTCTGTAATACCTAGCAATACTATAACTTGATGAATGGCTTGCAACATTGGGCCGGCTACGTCATCAGCATAGATTTGATCGCCAGTCATAAGCAGCAAATCAGGCCGCTCTTTCTCGTTGTCAAAGCTGTTGGCGATAAGGTTGTCCACTTGCGCCAGCGCATCACTTCCATCGTAATGGGGTTTACGACAAGAGCCATGAAGTATAGTGGTAGGTGTTTTTGTATAAACGAAATTCAAATGCTGTTGTCTAGGGTACAGCAATGCCTGGCATTCTTTCTGCCACTTAGCTTGTAAGGCTTCATCGTGAAAATGTAGTGCGTAATGCACGGGGCAACCCGAGATAAAAGCTTCTTCACTGGAAAACGAGAGTAAGGTGATAAAGGCGTGCGTGCCAACTTGCACATATTCACACTGAGTTTGCCCTGTTATCGTGTTTTGTTGTTGCGATAACGACAGGGTGATGCTTGGTGTGTCTTGGGTCACTAACCATATGTGACACGCATTTTCTGAAACACGTCTTACAATTGGCCCAGCAATGACCGCAGGTAAAGAATGAATAGAAATAACTAACTCCTGTCACATTGATGTTAACGCATTGCTTTACCTTACTCTTTTTTGGAATTAAACGGTATGCCAGATATACTCGGTTACAAATTTTTCACGGGACTCCCATTTATGTATAAACGATTAGTTGTTTCTCTTTTTATTAGCCTGTCTTTGTTTGCTTGTAGTGAAAGTAAGCCACCCATCATCGTACAGCAGGAAAGTGAAAGCATCGTTTCTCACGGTAAGTGGATTTTGGATGAGAATGGTCAGGTTATGGCTGACCCACAAACGTCTGGCTTAATTGCGTTTCAAGGTCAATTAGTGTCAATTTCCGATGGCAGTGCATTAGAAGCGCAACAGCGTAAACTACATTTTATCGCGCCAGATTCAGCAACGTTAACCGGGTCTAGCAATAGCTTTAGTTTGTCTTCACGGGTAAAACGCAGTTGCTTTAATGCCTACCTGACGAATGCGCCAGATTTAGAAGCGCTAGCAGTAGATCCAAGAAACCCAAATGTGTTGTACACGGTGACGGAAGACGCCACACGTACAGGGACTTTTTCCAGTCGATGTGAGAAAAAGTATGAAGACACAGGGTCCACCGATTACCCTACCTTGTTAGTTAGACTTGAGCGAGACGATAGCGGTAAAGTAGAAATGACCCATGTACGCCCATTGCAATATGCCTTATCAATGGAAGTGGGTAATTTCCCCAACGATGGTATTGAAGGCATGGCAATGGATGATAGCGGTACCTTGTATCTGGCGTTAGAAAAAGACAAGGCAGGTCAACCACGCATTTTTAGCCTTGTTATTGATGATGAATTTTGGACTCACACTGGCTTTGCCGCAGTAGAAGAGCCCAGCCTGACCTTACCTAGTTTTGCATCAGGCGCTCATCCGATTAATGGCTTAACTCTTTATACTCCGCCTCAAAGCACTGACACATTTTTGTTAGCGGCAGCGAGAAATGATGATGAACTGTGGATAATCGATACCGACAATAATGTTGACACTAAACGGGTGCCGCTTTCATTTGTGGTAGACACCACAAATGCCTGTGAACCCTACACCATGGACAACGCATCTATTGAAGGCCTTGCGGTAATAGATAATACCCTATGGCTTGTTAACGACCCATGGAAAAAGAACTACTTGAAGAATATTACTTGTGATGGAGAAAGTGCGGCTTATCAGGCTTATGCGCCTTTATTATTTTCTTTGCCTTTAAAAGACGCGTGGTTTCATTAATGAGTTGTCAGGCTGCTTACCTAAAGGGTAATGCAGCCTGCAGCACAGCGCGCTAGGTATAGGACAGTTAGTCTTTACGTAGACGGCTTGCAAACGTCTTTCTAAACTTGGCGAGCTTAGGTGCAACCACCATTGAGCAGTATTGGTTTTGCGGATTATTTTTAAAATAATCCTGATGGTAAGTTTCAGCTTCGTAGTAGTTATTAATTTCCGTTACCTTAGTAACCACGGGGTTTGGCCAAATCTCTTCGTTAACGATTTCATCAATAATGGCCAAGGCTTCTGCTTTTTGCGCCTCGTCATGATAAAACACTTCGCTACGGTATTGGGTGCCAATATCGTTACCTTGGCGGTTTAACTGCGTAGGGTCATGCAGTGCAAAAAATATTTCTAATATTTCTCTGTAACTGATGATGTCAGCATCAAAAGTCACCTGTACCACTTCCGCGTGCCCAGTATTTCCTGAACAAACCTCTTCGTACGTAGGATCATTTTTTTCGCCACCGGCATAACCCGATAAAGCCTTTACTACGCCTTCAACGGTATTAAATGCAGATTCTATACACCAGAAACAACCGCCCGCAAGGGTAGCGACTTGTAAATTTGCCATTAGGGAAACCTCATATTATTTATAGCCTTCAGTGTGGGTGTGGAAAGTGAGGATCTCAAGTCATCCAAGCAAGTTTTTTTCACGTATAACCCTTTTAAATACCTAAAAGCCGTTACCCACGCTGCTTTATTAAGAACAACACATCTCACCAGAGGTTGACGCAGTTGATAATTTTTTACGATGGATATTGCCCATTATGTCACGCTGAAATGCGTCATTTACGTAAACGTGATAAGCACAACAAGCTGACCTTAGTCGACATTCAATCTCCGTCTTTTGCGCAGACTTACCCACACTTAGACTGGCACGCACTGAATGCAAGGATTCATGGGCAACTTCCTGATGGACGAATCATTACCGGTCTTGATGTTACACATCAGGCTTGGAAGGCTGTTGGCATGGGGTGGGTGTATGCACCGCTGCGTTGGCCTGGTGTCAAAGTGATTGCGGATTGGTGTTATATCAAGTTCGCGAAACATCGCTATACCATTTCTTATCTTCTAACCGGCAAAAAGCGACAGTGTGCTAGATGTATTCCCGGAGAGCCAAATGAAAAATAGTCTATTGGTTGTTGGTGCATCCGGCGGCATTGGCGGTGCGTTAGTGTCTGCGCTGTCACAGGCCGGAGAACATGTGATTGCCGTCTCTCGGCAAACCATTGACTCACCCCCATGGGGGAGCTCAGTGGAGGTGCATACCCTTGCGGAATATTCTGAAGCGCAGATATTTTCTTTTGTAAACACATTGAACGCTCGTGGTGTGACCATCAAAATGGCTATTGTTGCTACTGGCGTTTTACATGATGAATCGACCAACCTACATCCTGAAAAGCGATTAGAAGATGTCTCTCATGAGGCGTTAGGTCAGTATTTTACGGTGAACAGTATTATTCCTGCCTTGTGGTTAAAATACCTTGTGAATGTGCTGGCTAAAGAACAACCTAGCGTTGTCGCGCTTAGCGCCAGAGTAGGCAGTATTACCGATAATCAGCTCGGAGGCTGGTATGGTTACCGAGCATCTAAAGCGGCCCTTAATATGTTGCTTAAAACCGCATCGGTAGAATATGCTCGGCGGCTAAAACAACCTCTACTTGTGAGTTATCATCCAGGCACAGTCGACACGGCACTGTCACAGCCTTTCCAACGAAACGTTAAAGCGAATAAACTTTTTACTGCAGAATTCACAGCGCGCCAGTTGTTGCTGCACCTATCGCGTTTAGACAGAACCCAACCTTGTCACTTTATCGCTTGGGACGGCACGCCTGTACCTTGGTAGTGACGGGTTTAGTGCCTTCAATTCCTCTCAGACTCAAGACTTTTTGTGACACTGCTGTTACCATGCGCTAATGGGAATGGTGTTGAGCTTTCAAGTGACTGCAAAACGTTTAGCCGTCATTAAGCCGTGTAGTCAACGCCACAAACGTAGACATGTTTAAATCGCCATCCCGGTAATATAACAATAACTCAACAAGAGGAAGGGATATGAGCGGGGCCAGAGAACAGTTCGGATCGCGCATAGGTTTTATTTTAGCCGCAGCAGGCTCTGCTGTGGGTATTGGTAATTTAGTGGGTTTCCCAGTAGGTGCAGCAAAAAATGGGGGGGGCGCATTTTTACTTATGTATGCCATCTTTGTTTTTGCTATTTGCTTACCCGTTATGCTTGCCGAAATGTCGGTCGGGCGGCACGCGAAAAAAGACCCTTTAGGTGCATACAGTGCCATTAGTCAACAATCATCAAAATGGAAAGTCGCTGGGTGGTTAGCCATTGCCACGCCTTTCATGATAGCTGTGTTCTATATGGTTATTACGGTGTGGATTTTCGGTTATTTGTTTGAAACAGTGACCGGTAATTTAGCAACACTTGCCAACCCCGATACCTTTGGACTATTCATTAATTCTGAAGCTATATTTGCCTATATGGCAGTGGTCGTTGGGGTGGTGTATCTCATTTTGCAAGGCGGCGTGAAAGAAGGCATTGAAAAAGCGGCTAAGCTATTGATGCCCGCGTTATTCGTTATGCTGCTAGGGTTGGTGGTTTTTGTGCTTACCCGTGAGAATGCCATGGCGGGGGTCGAGTTTTATATTGTACCTGACTTTTCTAAGCTTACTGCGTCTGTGGTGAATGGTGCTTTGTCACAAGCCTTCTTCTCACTATCGCTGGGCATGGGTATCTTAATTACCTATGGAAGCTATATTGATAAACGAGCAGATGTACCTACTTCGGCTAAATTGGTTGCGCTTACCGATACGGCCGTGGCGTTTACCGCAGGGTTAATGATTCTTCCTGCTATTTTCTCGTTTAACCCAGAAACTAACCCAGAAGAATTAAGTGAGTCTTCTGTAGGTATGATTTTCACTTATCTACCTAATATCTTTTTGGCGTTACAAGAATCTGTCGGCTACGTAGGCGCATCCATTGTTGCTAGCTTGTTCTTTTTACTTGTATTTTTCGCGGCTATAACGTCGTTGGTTTCCATTTTTGAAGTGCCTGTTGCTGCCTTAATGGACGAAAAAGGCGTCAGTAGAAAATGGGCATTGGCGTCTTTAGGTAGCATTATGATTGCTTTAGCTGTGCTAGCTTCCTTGTCGTTTGGCAAGGTAGACG
>ERZ724569.18-NODE-18-length-74219-cov-4.022540_pt1 | contig 74219 bp, 77 predicted proteins | sample MGYA00375863_ERZ724569 | MGnify/ENA primary metagenome ERZ724569 (study PRJEB28725, sample SAMN03264850) | marine sediment metagenome | biome: marine pelagic biome; feature: marine oligotrophic desert; material: marine snow | place: Pacific Ocean:North Pacific...
TTCCTGATTTCCTTGTGAGGACGCTGATTGGGGTTACTTTTGTTAATCTTTAATATTATGCTTTGTAACTGCACCATCACTGCTTGTTGATGAATTTCTATTACTTCATCGATGTCACTCTTGGCCAGTCTATAGACACCGTTATTTGACTGACTATTATTTCCGCTTGTCGCACAGCCCGTAATGAAAAAAATAAGCCATAAAACGCTAAACCATCTCATCCACTAACTGCCCTCCTGATGGCTTTGAGTCATTATTCATGTCCTTGATATATAAATATTGCTGTACAGACTTTGGTAGTAGATTGTTTTGTCGTTCAGACGAAGATGAGTCACGTTCAGTGCCGATAAACTGCCTGACAAATTGCGCTTGCTGACTATCTTGTGTGGAGGCCAGTGGCACAACGACATTCGTTGTATCAGCTTGTTCTTTATCAACGATGGTGGCGGTGTATTCAGCGGCAGCATCAAAAGTAACAGGCAAACGCGCATTATTACGTGGTTCAGTAGGAACCAGCGGGTAAAAATTCGCTTGTCTGTTATTGTTGATCTGCATCTATCATTACTTTTTTTCTTGCCTTGGACGCCTGTGTCGTGGCTTTGATGATTTATTCGCGTCGTGTCTTTTTCGTTGTGGTGCGGCTTCTTTTTCCTTTTTTACTCGTGGCTTGGGTGTGTCGAGTTGCTCATCAGAAGTTGATGCTAATGGTAATTTATGTTTGATATAAGCTTCAATATCTGGCAGTGAAAATACATATTCTTCACACGCTAAACTGATGGCAACACCGCTTGCCCCTGCTCGAGCAGTCCGTCCCGTGCGATGAACATAGTCCTCTACATCTTGGGGTAAATCATAATTAAATACATGACTCACCTCAGGAATATGTAATCCTCGCGCAGCAACATCAGTGGCGACGAGGAAGGGAAATTCGCCATCCTGGAAGTGTTGCAATAAGCGTTCACGTTTTTTCTGGGGCACATCACCAGACAATAATGAAGCCTTGTAGCCATTCCCCTCCAAATACCCCCAGACAACATCGGCGGCTTGTTTTGTATTGACAAAAATAATGCCCCGTTCAGGATTCAAACGTTTAATCAACGCCAGTAGCAGAGGAATTTTTTCATCATTGGCCGGGTAATACACCCATTCTTCAATACGATCCCCCATCATTTTTTCAGGTTCGACCTGAACTTTTTCTGGGTTATTCATATGTTCGTAAGCTAATTCGCTAACTTTGTAGCTCAATGTCGCTGAAAACAACATCCCTAAACGTTGCTCGGGTTTAGGGATACGACGCAGGAAATAACGGACATCCTTAATAAAGCCCAGATCAAACATCCGATCGGCTTCATCAAGTACAATGACATCAATGAATTTTAAACTGAAGACACGTTGTTTCTGATAATCCAATAAGCGCCCAGGCGTACCGATTAAAATATCCAGTCCCCCCGTAATCATATCGCGCTGACGTTGGTAATCTTTGCCTCCATGTGCAATACCAATACGCAGTCCTGACTCAGCATTGAGTTTTTCTGCATCTTTCGCTATTTGAATAGCTAATTCGCGAGTCGGAGCCAAAATCAGTGCGCGAGGTTGTTTTCCATCCCAATTTTCGGCAGGCTTTTTTTCAAGCAGGCATTGAAAGGTAGCAAGTAAAAAAGCAATGGTTTTGCCCGTTCCTGTCTGTGCCTGACCAGCAACATCACGGCCTGATAGTAATAATGGCAGCGCAGAAGCTTGAATCGGGGTACAGAATTCGAATCCGGCCTTCGCCAGCCCGGCTTTTAGTGAAGCGTGGAGTGGCAAGGATGAGAAGGCCTGCTCGGTTAGATGTGCACTCATAGAATACTTGCATTACCTTTTGTGATAGGAAAAAATGTTAGGCTATATCGTATGGGAGTATAGACCCACGATACTTTATATACCACTGGAGATAAAACATGAGCGAAAACGTCACCCACGTGACCGATGGCGACTTTGATAGCCAAGTACTACAGTCTGACCTGCCTGTGTTGGTCGATTACTGGGCTGAATGGTGTGGTCCATGCAAAATGATCGCCCCTGTATTGGATGAAATCGCGACCGAATACGCTGGTAAGTTGAAAGTTTGCAAGCTGAATATTGACGAAAATCAGGACACTCCACCACGCTACGGTATCCGTGGTATCCCAACATTAATGTTGTTTAAAGATGGTGAAGTTGAAGCCACAAAAGTAGGTGCTTTAACAAAATCACAATTGGCTGCATTTTTAGATAGCAACATCTAAAAAATACATACTCCCCCGCAAGCATTCTCCTTGCGGGGAGTTTGATTTTTACAATGAGCGTTATGCAGATACGCTATCAGTCCCCCGCCCGACTGATATGGCATAACATCAATTGACCAGTTCATATCCATCACACCGGATAATGTGCTGGTTTATTTATTTCTGAACGATATGATCACAAAATGGATGTCTCAGAGCTTTTAAACGATCTAAACAAACCACAACGTGAAGCGGTTGCTGCACCTCTAGGCCACGCCAGGATTCTGGCGGGAGCCGGTAGTGGAAAAACACGGGTATTAGTCCACAGAATAGCCTGGCTGATACAAGCAGAAGGTTTTTCAGCGGGTAATATTTTAGCTGTGACCTTCACCAATAAAGCGGCTGCAGAAATGCGTGGTCGTATTGAAGAGATTCTGGGTTATCCACCAGGCGGCATGTGGGTAGGCACCTTTCATGGCTTAGCTCACCGCCTATTGCGCTCACATTGGAAAGAAGCCGATCTGCCTCAAAATTTCCAGATTCTGGATAGCGATGATCAACTTCGGATGCTGAAACGCATCATCCGCGCGATGGAACTGGATGAAGCACAATGGCCACCTAAACAGGCCCAGTGGTACATCAATGCACAAAAAGATGAAGGCCTGCGTGCCAAAGATATTCAGGCAGGTCATGATCCTTATTCAAAAAATATGCTGGCCATTTACCTTGCCTATGAACAAGCTTGTCAACGAGCTGGGCTCATCGATTTCGGTGAAATTTTATTAAGAAGCCATGAGCTCTGGTTAAAACGCCCCGATATTCTGGCGCACTATCAGCAGCGGTTTAAACAAATTTTAGTCGACGAGTTTCAGGATACTAATACCTTGCAATACGCTTGGCTAAGATTACTCGCAGGAACTAGCGGACACCTGTTTATCGTGGGGGATGATGATCAGTCTATCTATGGCTGGCGTGGTGCACGTATAGAAAATATTCAACAGTTCGACACCGACTACCAGGGTGCCAGCACCATCCGTCTAGAACAAAACTATCGTTCTACTGGCAATATTCTCAAAGCAGCTAATGCGGTTATTGCTAATAATAGCGAACGCTTAGGCAAAGAATTATGGACAGAGGATGATGACGGTGATCCCATCCAGATTTATAACGCCTATAACGAACGTGACGAAGCCTCATACCTTGTCGAGCAAATCCGCAAATGGGTAGAAAACGGTGGAAAAAGAAGTGATGCTGCCGTGCTCTATCGTTCGAATGCGCAATCACGGGTCATTGAGGAAGCCTTACTACAAGCCGCTATGCCCTATCGGGTTTATGGTGGCTTACGCTTTTTTGAGCGGGCTGAAATAAAAGACGTTCTGTCTTATTTGCGTCTGGTGTCAAACCGTCTCGATGACGCCGCTTTTGAACGTATCGTCAACACACCTACGCGCGGTATCGGCGCTGCCACTCTTACACAGTTACGCCAATATGCTCGTGAACGTGGTATTTCGATGTGGCATAGTGCCATCGAGATGCTTGATGCTAAAGCCTTTTCGGCACGGGCTGGTAATGCGCTAACGGGTTTTATCACACTGATTGATTCACTGACTCCTGAACAAGACACCATGATGGGCTTAAATGAACTGACACAGTTGGTTATTGATGAAAGTGGCTTAAAAGCCCACTTTGCCAAAGATAAGACCGAAAAAGGGCAAGGTCGGATTGATAACCTGGACGAATTAATCTCAGCGACCAAACAGTTTCACAAACCTGAAGAAGCAGAAGACATGTCGGATCTGGATGCATTTCTTGCCCATGCTGCACTCGAAGCCGGTGAGAATCAGGCTGACCGCTGGGAAGATTGCGTGCAATTAATGACATTACATTCCGCCAAAGGTCTCGAGTTTCCAATCGTCTTTATGGTGGGCATGGAAGAAGGTCTGTTCCCCGGACAAAAGTCCAGTGATGATCCTGTCCGCCTTGCCGAAGAGAGACGGCTTTGTTATGTCGGCATGACACGCGCGAGAAAAACCCTCTATCTGATGTACACAGAATCACGCTTTCTCTATGGACAAGAAATGATTCAACGCCCGTCACGTTTTCTGAGTGAACTTCCGACCGAGTGTACAGAAGAAGTTCGTGCTCGCAAAAACCATATCACTCCCAGCCTGAATGGTGTTCGTGGTCGAGACACGCAGACAATGAACGAAACAGGCATCAAAACCGGACAACAGGTGCATCACCAAAAGTTTGGCCCGGGAATCGTGGTTGATACTGAAGGTTCAGGCAAAAATGCGCGAGTGCAAGTCAACTTCAAACATGCTGGTAGTAAGTGGTTAGTGCTGGCTTATGCTAAATTAGACATACTTTAATTAGGGACATACATCTATGTTGGCATCTTGTTTTTCACGTTCTGTCATTGTGGGTCTAATGACTTTCATGCTTGCCTCATGTGGACAAAGTGAGCAATCACAATCTGTCACTGATAATACAGACTATAAAAAGAGTTACCGATGGAAGATGGTCACAACCTGGCCGCCGGGTTTCCCTGTATTACAGGAAGGTGCTGAACGTTTTGCTGCCAATATCAAGGCCATGTCTAATGGACGACTGGAAATTAAAGTGTATGCCGGCGGTGAACTCATCCCTGCTTTACAGGTGTTTGAAGCCGTATCACAGGGCACGGTAGAAATGGGGCACGGCAGTGCCTATTACTGGGCCGGTAAAGTCCCTGAAGCGCAATTCTTTTCCACCGTCCCCTTTGGCATGACAGCATTAGGTATGAACTCATGGTTATACGATGGTGGCGGCCTCGAATTATGGCGTGAAGTCTATAAGCCGTTCCATGTTATCCCCTTCCCGCTGGGTAACACTGGTGTCCAAATGGGCGGCTGGTTTAATAAAGAAATCAATTCTGTTGATGATCTGCAGGGATTAAAAATGCGTATTCCAGGCTTAGGTGGCAAGGTATTAGCCAAAGCCGGTGGTAACCCTGTTTTATTGGCCGGCAGTGAAGTCTATAGTGCGCTTGAACGCAATACGATTGATGCGACTGAATGGATTGGGCCATATCATGACGAGCGTTTAGGTTTGTATCGTGCTGCAGAGCATTATTACTATCCAGGTTGGCATGAACCTGGCACCGTCCTGGAGTTAACGGTGAATGAGCGTGCATGGAACAGCCTACCACCTGATCTGCAAGCTATCGTCGCGAATGCAGCTCAAGCAGAAAACCTGGCCATGTTGGCAGAGATGGAGCATAAAAACGCTGAGGCATTACAAATTCTGAAAGCACGTGATGACATTACTATAGCGCCCTTCCCAGATGATGTGTTGCAACGTTTAAAAGCCCTGTCAGATGAAACTTTAGTCGAAGAAGCTGAGAAGAATCCGAAATTTAAACGTGTCTTCGATGCATATCAGGCATTCCGTCAAAAGGATGCTGATTGGTCTCAAATTTCTGAACGTACATACTTAAACCTTGAACCGGCCCAATGATTTTCTTGATTTTTACAGCCGAGGGTTTAGCTGAAGCGGCTCCAGATATACAGGTAGAGCAAGCGACTGTCTGGTTGAATCCAGATCTAAAAAACACCAATGATTATGCCAAGTTAGTCGAATCTGGCTGCGACTGTTTTTTTCTCACCGAACAGGCTGACCCAACTAATGAAAGATCAGTCATCAATGCTTTGAGTCAGGTTGAAAAAAACAGTCACGATACTGAAATCTATGTTGAATATTTATAAATGAAAACGCTTCTTTTTTTACTCGTCTGTTTGTTGAATACAACTGCTTATGCAGACTCAGAGTGGTCTGAGTCAACTATCAATTTAGATAAACCACTTGATATCAAGGTTTACCGTAACCCGAATTGTCAGTGTTGTCATAAGTGGATCAGTCACCTTGAGCATCATGGATTCAATGTCACCGATCAATTAACACACAATCTTGATGCCGTTAAAGAAAAGTTAGGCGTCCCTCATGCTATGCATTCTTGTCACACGGCCGTGATCGAAGGTTATGTTATCGAAGGGCACGTACCAGCTGCTGATATCATGCGTTTACTGACACAAAAACCCACTATCACCGGGCTCGCTGTTCCTCAAATGCCAGTGGGTACGCCCGGCATGGAAATGGGCCCCCGCAAAGATAATTTTGCCGTTATTGGGTTTACCCCAAACCAACAATACAGCATTTTTACTACCTATCAGCTTGATGAAAATCAGCATTACCAGGCCAGCACAACTGAGGAATAACCATGGAAATCCTCGTTGTGCTGAGCAGGTTACTGTTCTCGGCATTCTCTAATGTTTTTCAAAAGCAACTGACTCACCGTGGCTTTGACTCACTGTTTATTGTTTTTAGTTCTTATCTTGTTCTAGCCGTTATCTGTCTGCCACTACTTTCTTTGCTTGACCTGTTTACACTGACAAGCAATTTTTGGATAAATATTTTCTTTGCCGCCTTATTGGATATGGCGGGTACGGTCTACCTGGTCATGTCTTTATCAAAAACAGATCTATCTGTGTTTGGGCCTTTGAATGCCTACAAAGTCGTTATCTCCATGATACTGGCAATGATATTTATTGGAGAAATCCCCAGCCTTCAAGGCTTTTTTGGTGTCGCGGTCATTGTGGTGGGGAGCTATTTTTTATTTCCGCCCAAAACGACTTCGCAAAGCCGCATGTTGACCTTGTTCAAAGACAAAGGCGTTCAATACCGGTTTTTATCGATTTTGCTTTTTTCTATTGGCACTCTACCGCTGAAAACAGCAGTGATAGAAGGTGGAGCCTTAGCCACAACCGTTTTCTGGTGTTTATTGGGTTTGCCGTTGGCAGCCTTAACTCAATGGCTTTTTATCAAAAAAGATATCACCACCAATATCGCAAAAGCGCGACATAACATCCGCCCTTTTGTTTTTCTGGGCTGTCTGATCTTTCTAATGCAATACATGACTATGCTGGTATTTTCACAGCTTTTAGTCGCTTATTCTCTGGCATTATTTCAACTAAGTATGGTGCTACAGGTATTCCTTGGCTACCGCATTTTTAATGAAGAACATCTCTGGCGACGCTTATCAGCTTGTCTGGTAATGGTGGCAGGCAGCTTACTGGTTCTAAACGCTTGAGCGGGATAGGGCTTGGCCTGTTATTATGCACTCAGATTGTTATTGGAGAAGATGATGAAACGGTTAACGCTATTGCTGACCGGCTTATTAATGTCAGTACAGGTCTGTGCTAACACAGTGCTGTAACCTGTATGGAGCAGCCCGGCAGAACTTAAAACACCTGAATCTGTTATCTATGATCCCATCACAAAACATTTATATGTCTCGAATGTTAATGGCAATCCCCTAGATGCAGATGGTAATGGCTTTATTAGCCAATTATCAGTCAAAGGTGAGATTGAAAAACTGCATTGGCTGGATGGCCTCAATGCCCCAAAAGGATTGGCACTCAGTGGTAACCATCTCTATGTTTCTGATATTGATGAACTGGTGGTCATTGATATTGCTGAACAACGCATCATCAAGCGTTACCCCGCGGAGAATGCCCAATTTCTGAATGATGTGGCCATTGATAAACAGGGACATGTTTACGTCAGCGACATGATGACAAACCGCATCTATCGCTTGTCTGGTGATGAATTTAATGTCTGGATGGACGACCCTGCTCTAGAATCCCCCAACGGTCTTTTGGTTGAGCATAATAATCTGATTGTCGCCAGCTGGGGCAATATGACCAAAGGGTTTGAAACCGAGACGCCGGGACATTTAAAAATCATTGATCTGATTACACAACAGATGAAAAGCCTGGGTGACCAATCGCCCGTGGGTAATCTGGATGGCATCGAAGCAGATGGTCAGGGGAATTATCTTGTCACCGATTGGATGAAAGGCCGATTATTAAAAATCACACCTGAAGGAAGAAGTGAAACTTTGATTGAATTTAATCCAGGTAGTGCTGACCATACAGTCATGCCTGAGAAAGACCTTGTTATTGTTCCAATGATGATGGATAACGTCATCACTGCATTCCGGATACACCGCTAAATGTCATTTGAAGATCTCATGTTAGAAGACAGCTTGTTGAGCGCTATCGCTGCTCACGGCTACACCACTCCTACGCCAATTCAAGAAGAAACGATCCCGCTTATTTTAGCCGGTCAGGACGTATTGGCCTGTGCGGCCACAGGGACAGGCAAGACCGCAGCGTTTGTTGTGCCTTTATTACAAAAGCTCTGGGACAGAAAGCATCGTTCACATGAACCTGTCGCTCTCATTCTGGCTCCGACACGTGAGCTGGCTTTCCAGATTCAACATGTGCTGAAGACCTTCAGTAAACAAGATCCAATTGATATTGCCATGATTACCGGCGGTCAGGCACCCACCGCTCAACAAAAGGTTTTGGATGAAGGCTGTGATGTCATCATTGCTACGCCCGGCCGTTTATTGAACTTAGTTGAACAGGAGCAGGCCGATTTATCACTGATTGAGTTTGTGGTGATAGATGAAGCGGATCGTATGCTAGACATGGGACAAGGTCCTGATGTCGCGACATTATTAGCTTCAATTACAACAGCATTCCAAACCTGCTTGTTCTCCGCAACACTAGCTGGTGCCGGTGTGGAAATTTTTGCTAACACCTTACTGCCTGATGCTACCCGAGTAGATGTGAACGCTTCAAATCACTATGCCGAACAGGTCGAGCAGCGTGTCTATTTAGCTGATAATCGTGAACATAAACAATCACTGCTCAAAGCCATAATCCAATCGGACGAGTGCAAAAGTGCTTTGGTTTTTTGCAATAAAAAAGAACGCGCAGATGAAGTAGCCGACTATTTGCAGTCACAAAACATCTCTGCGCAGGTGGTGCATGGTGAATTCTCTCAGGCAGATCGCCGAGAACGAACACGTAAATTCCGTCAAGGAAAAATCAAAGTCTTAGTTGCAACAGATGTAGCTTCACGTGGACTGGATTTACCGCAAGTGAGCCACGTCGTTAACTATGATGTGCCGTTTCGTGGTGATATTTATATTCATCGTGTTGGCAGAACCGGGCGGGCTGGACAATCAGGTATTGCTGTCAATCTGGTGGAAAGCCATGACCAAAAAAACCTTGAGCGCATCGAACATCATATTGGCCAGTCATTACCTGTAGTAAAAATGAAGGGCTTGGCACCGAAAGGCAAAGTCAATAAACAAAAGAGTAAAAAAGAGCCCAAAGCCAGATACATTTCTAAAAAAGACCGTGCCCAAGAATAAATCCACTTATTTATTACGCGGCTTATTCTTAATCAGCAGCGTGTTATTGATTGCCGGACTTTTCATGCCGATGTTGACCATCACGCAATTTCTGGTCATTCGTAATGATTTCTCTGTTATTTCGGGTATTACAGAGCTGTGGAAAGCAGAAAAATACGTGTTATTTTTTGTTATCGGTTGTTTCAGTATCCTCATGCCTTTCGCTAAGTTAGCCTTACTGTTCCGATTGTTATTCGCTGATAACCACCCTACGCCACTCAAGATGACCTTGTTGAATCTTATGCATGATTATGGCCGCTGGGCAATGCTTGATGTCATGGTAGTGGCGATGTTGATCGTCACTGTCAAACTTGGAGCCATCGCCAGTATTCAGATTCATCCGGGCTTATATGTGTTTGGTGCTGCAGTGTTACTGATTATGCTCATCACACAGCTCACTGTCAGCACCTTGCGAACTCAGACGAGTTAACCTGTATTCCGCATACCGGCAGAAATCGCACTGATCGTTCTCAGCAACGGATCCAGCCACTTATCTCGTTCATCTTCAGATAGGGCGTTCTCTCGATATCGTTGCAATAAAAGAATCTGAATATAGTTAATAGGATCCAGATACGGTTCACGTCGGCGTAAAGAAGATCTTAATGCGGGTGTTTCTGACATTAACTTGTCCTCCCCCACCACCAGCAGGACTTGTTTTACCGTGCGATGATATTCTGCTGAAATGACTTCGAATACTTGCTGTCCTTGAAACGCATTTTCACACAAAGCGGCATAGCGCCGTGCGATATTCATATCGGCTTTTGACAGGGACATTTGCGTATTACTTAAAAGCGCACTGAAAAAACGCCATTCTTTGACCATTCGACGTAACGTTTCAATTTTCTCAGGATCATTTTGATGCCACTGTTCTAACGCCGTACCAATGCCATACCATGCAGGTAAGGTATGCCGTGATTGTGCCCAGGAAAAGACCCAGCCGATAGCACGAACCGATGCTTTGGAACGATCACCCTGTTTACGATGTGAGGGTCTGGAACCGATGTTCATCATACCGATTTCAGTCACTGGACAGACCTCATAAAAATAATCGAGGAAGCCTGCGGTGTTTTCGGTCAATTTACGGTAGCTCTGCTCGCCATAGGTCGTGAGCTGATGCATTACATCCATAAAGGCCGGCTCATCGTGATGCGTTTCTGCCACCAGACTTCGTGAAGCCTTCATTAAACCAGATACGCCCATCCCCAGTTCATAGGCAGCTGTCTCGATATTGCCATATTTGAATGACAATACTTCACCCTGCTCTGTGAATTTGATTTGTCCCTGCACCGTGCCAACCGGCTGAGACAGAATAGCATCATGAGTTGGGCCACCTCCACGACCAATCGTACCGCCACGACCGTGGAACATACGACATTGCACACCATGCTGTTCGGCCAGGTGACTGATTCTCTGTTGGGCTTGATACAAATTCCATACAGACGCCAGAATCCCCCCATCTTTACAAGAATCGGAGTAACCCAGCATGACTTCCTGTAAATTGCCTGAGGCACTTAATAAACGACGATAGTGTTCATTCTCAAGTAATGCCGACATCACCGGTTCGATATGAGATAAATCTTCAATGGTCTCGAATAAAGGTGACACTCGGAGGTGGCAGTAGGTATTACCATCTTCTGTATAACCACATAAACCAGCAAAACGTCCCAAGGTTAATACTTCCAGAATATGACTGGCCTGATGGGTCATTGAAATCACATAACTGCCGAATGCATTGGTGCTGACTTCTTGTTGCAGTCGTGTCATTAACTGAAATACCGACAGAATTTCTTTGTTTTGCCCTTCTAATTCAGGCAAAGAGGGTAAATCATGGCGCGCTAACAAATCCGTCAACACTGACTGACGCTGCGTTTCATCTAATTGCTGATAATCTTCACACAGGCCTGTTTGTCTTAGCACCTCGCTCACCGCTTCCGTGTGTAATGTCGATTCCTGGCGCACATCCAAGTGATATAAATAAAAGCCAAAGGTCTCCACCAATCGGATCAAATCGGTCAGTTCACTGCCCGCCAACTCGGCATCCCCGTGAGCGATCAGAGACTGTTGAATTAAGCGTAAGTCTTGCAGTAATTCATCTTCGTTGTCATAAGCCAGTCCCAATGCAGTGGGCTCAAGATCAGGTCGAAAATATTGCTGCAGTATTCTTAAATTATCTTCTAAACGATGCCGCATCATGTAAAGTTTTCGGCGGTAAGGTTCATTCAGAAAACGGTCTGGTTTTGCACGAAATGCCCCAGCGTAACGTTGTTCCGATTCATCAATATTGGCAGCTAATTCATCACTTATTTCACACAAAGGTTGAGAGTGTGTGAGTTGGTAGCTAAGTTTAGTCACGTCTTCCAGATAACGGCGAATCACTGTGCGCTTTTGTAACTGAATCGCCATGTCGGTGGTTTCAGCCGTTACATAAGGGTTTCCATCTCGGTCACCGCCAATCCAGGAACCGAATTGAATGTAGCCTGGCACTTTGAATGACGCACCTGCATCAATCTCGTCTTTATAGACGCGACGAATGGCATTTTCCATATTGCGATAACTTCTGGGCACCGCATCAAACAAACTCACATTAAAGTAATACAAACCATTTTTGATTTCATCGCGAACAGTGGGTTTAACAGCCCTCACTTCATCGGTGGACCACAACAACTGCACTTGTTTTTTTATTTCAGACCGTGTGCGTTCTTCTTCAAATGCCGTCAAAGGGTCATTGGTCAGCTTTTCGTCTAATAAGAAAATACGACGCAGAATTTCCATCAAAGTCCGACGCTTTGACTCAGTCGGATGAGCGGTGAATACAGGCATGTATACCATCGTATCCATCATATGCTGAAGTTGTTCGAGGGTAACGCCCTCTTGTTTAAACTGGCTTAATGTATCCAGGTACGATCCATGCCATAAATCACGACCATTTCTTAACTGGATTAGACGGTTATGATAATTAAAGGCTTCTTCCGCTGTATTCAAAAGACTGAAATACAAATTAAACGCACGAATGACTTCACGTAATGTGGTGGCATCCAGCGTATTCAGGAAACTCAACAACTCAGTGCGTAATAGAGCGTTATCGTCTTTGCGAAGATTAATAAACCCCTTACGCAAACGCTCTACCGTCTCATAGACCTCACGACCAGCACGCTCATCAATTACTTCACCAAGAATATGGCCAAGAAACCGAACATGTTGACGTAGCTCTTTATCGCCCAGCATAGATAGCTGCTCGACAGTACTCAATACAGGTTCATAATCTGTCATAGTATTAACGTTCATTTACATGGTGATAGAGATCGATATAGATATTGGCGCTGTTTTCCCAACTGAAATCCCCCTCCATTGCGGTGATCATCAGTTTTCGCCATATCCGCGGATGCTGAAACAGCGCGGTCGCCCGTTCCAGTGTTTCGTATAATGCTTCTGCTGAAGCCTCATGAAAACAAAATCCATTAGCAATACCGATTTTACGGTTTTCGTCGTTAGCATCAACAACTGTGTCAGCTAAACCGCCAGTATTACGTACAATCGGTAGCGTACCATATCGCAGGCTATACATCTGATTCAGGCCACATGGCTCAAATCGTGATGGCATCAGAAACACATCTACCCCCGCTTCAATCTGATGCGAGAGTTTTTCATCATAGCCAATGGTCAATGCCACTTTATCAGGAAACCGCGCACGAAGTACACGCAAAGCTTGCTCAAAATCTGCTTCACCACTGCCCAGACAAATCAGCTGAATATCCTGCCCCTCTTCCAGTAAGCGTGTTATCGCTTCGATGGATAAATCGATACCTTTCTGTGATACCAGACGACTGATTAAGCCGATAAAGAGCGTCTGTTCAGACTGGGGTAAATAAAATTGTTGCTGGAGCGCCTGCTTGTTTTTCTTTTTACGGTTTGGTGTTTTGACTGAGTAATGGTGCCTTAAATAAGGATCCGTAGCCGGGTTCCATTCTTGATAATCAATGCCATTCAATATGCCACTTAAGCGCCCTTGTTCAGCTCGATAAGATAATAATCCCTCCAGGCCATAACCAAACTCAGCGTCACATATTTCTTTAGCATAAGTAGGACTCACTGTAGTGATGTGATCGCTAAATATCAGCCCGGCTTTCATAAAAGACATCAAGCCATAAAACTCTAGCCCATCGATTGACCAAAGAGACTCAGGTAAGTCCAGCGCGTCAAAAACCGGGCGCTCAAACAGTCCCTGATAGGCCATATTATGAATAGTAAAAATGGTATGGGGAGCATTCTCTCTCAACGACAGCAGTGCCGGTGCAAGCCCGGTCTGCCAATCGTTGCAATGCAAAATATCTGGCTTCCAGTTCAGTTCAGCTTCATCCATGGCTAAAGCCACAATAGCGCGACAAAACAATGCAAACCTTGCGGCATTATCTTCCCAGTCATGTCCGCCAGGGTGGCTGTAGGGTCCACCACTGCGATCAAAGTGATAGGGGGAATTCAATAGCCAGACGATGACCTCAGTACCAGGAAGTCTGGTTTCAATAATTTCCACAGGGAGGTGGTAACCATCCAGTTTAATTGTAGCAACGGTGTGCGAGCTTTCTATTCTTTGCAGGCACTGACGATAGGCAGGCATAAAAATTCTGACATCTTGTCCATGTTCAGCCAGCGCCGCTGGTAAGCTGGCAGACACATCTGCCAGGCCCCCGGTTTTCATTAACGGATGGACTTCACTACTGGCAAAAAGAATTTTTCGCACGCTTATCTCCCAAAAATTGTACAATTCTCCAAATTATATACGGTCAACGGCTGAGTAATAGCCTGCAACGGGAGAAATCATGCAATCTTGTACCATTGTTATTTTTGGCGCCACAGGCGACTTATCTAAGAAAAAGTTATTGCCTGCTTTATACCATCTTGATGCGGAAAAACGCTTAACAGCGGATACGCGCATTATCTGCATGGGTCGTCGTGAGTCCAGTCAGGAAGACTGGAAAGCACAAGTAACAGAGTTTGTCACACCTAAAGCACGCGGTGGTGTAAATAACGAACTTCTTAATACATTTCTGGATCGTATTCACTACTTCAAATGTGATATCAACGATGCTTTCAGCTATCACGAACTCAACAAACTGATCACTTCAGAAGAGAATAATTTCTCTCAGAATATCGTTTTCTATCTCTCAATTGCGCCGGCATTATTCGGCGTCGTAGGTGATCAATTAGCCGCTGTTGGTTTAAATAAAGAAGACAACGGCTGGCGCCACTTGGTCGTTGAAAAACCATTTGGTTATGACCAGAAGAGTGCTGAAGAATTAGAAGGCATCTTGCGCAAAAACTTCACCGAACAACAAACTTACCGTATCGATCACTACCTGGGCAAAGGTACCGTTCAAAATATTTTTGTATTCCGTTTTGCTAATTTGTTACTCGAGCCATTATGGAATCGTAACTACATTGACCATGTTCAGATTACACATGCTGAACAACAAGGTGTAGGCGGTCGTGCTGGTTACTATGATACCTCTGGTGCGCTTCGCGATATGATTCAGAGTCACTTAATGCAGGTAATGGCATTAGTCGCGATGGAACCACCAGCAGATTTAGGTGATGAATCTCTACGTGATGAAAAAGTAAAAGTCTTAAAAGCCATCCGCCCTATCACTGAAGATATCGTTGATGATCATGCGTTTCGTGCGCAATATGCGGCCGGTGAAGTCAACGGTAAAAAAGAACCGGGTTACCTGGAAGATGATGAAGTACCGAATGATAGCGTGACGGAAACCTACGCAGCTATGAAATTGTACATTGATAACTGGCGCTGGCGTGGCGTGCCGTTCTACTTAAGAACGGGTAAATGTATGCCTGAATCTAAAGCGATGATTGCTATCCGCTTTAAGAAACCACCCCAAGAGTTATTTAAAGACACTGTAATTGGTGACAGTCATGCCAACTGGATTGTGATGGGTCTGCAACCAGACAACACCTTACGTATCGAATTGCAAGCCAAGCAGCCTGGTCTGGAATTAAACAACCATACTGTGGCGCTTGAAACTGTTGAAAATGAAGATACTAAGCATCGCTTGGATGCCTATGAAGCATTAATTCTGGATGCAATTTTAGGTGACCGTTCGCTGTTCTTGCGTTCAGATGAAGTTAATCTGGCTTGGAAAGTGGTCGATCCTGTCATCGAGAAATGGGCAAAAGATAAAGGCTTCGTTCATACCTACCCTGCAGGCACTTGGGGACCTGAAGAAGTCAGTCGTATTCAGGATAATTCCTGTCACGCATGGCGTAACAATATCTAAGCAGATACGCTCACAAAAAAGCCGGCTAGTAGCCGGCTTTTTTATTTCATCTGCAAACAAACTTAGTTCATCGCCTGTCCCAGTTGAATTTTTTCCTCTGGCTGCCATGCTTGATTAAATGGTTTCATGCCGACGGGTAGTAACATCACTACAGTTGAACCCATATTAAACCGACCCATTTCCTGACCTTTTTCGAATGACAACGCTTCATCACCTTCATAAGTCCAGTTTTGTATGCTTTTACCGTAAGGAGGCGTTATCTGACCTGCCCATACCGTTTCCATACTGCCAACAAAAATAGCCCCAACAAGCACGAGAGTCACATCACCAAAGTCGGTATCAAACACACAGATAACGCGTTCATTTCGGGCGAAGAGTCTAGGCACGGCTCTCGCCGTCCGCGGATTCACTGAGAATAGTTTACCCGGCACATAACGCATGGACTTCAGTTTTCCCGCTATTGGCATGTGAATACGATGGTAATCACGCGGCGAGAGATAAATAGTGGCAAATTGTCCTTGCTGATACTGCTCAGCCAATGCCTTATCACCTCCCAACAATTCTTCTACTGTATAGCTTCGTCCTTTTGCTTGCACAATACTTTGTCCAATAATTGGACCCAGCTGACTAATGGCACCATCAACAGGAGAAACGATAACCTCTTCACCTGTAGCGATGGGACGAATACCTGCTCGCAACTCACGCGTAAAGAAGGCATTAAAACTGGCGTAATAAGCGCGATCTGAAACGGCGGCCTCGCTAAGATTAACGTTGAACTTCCAAGTAATAAACCGAATGAATGCATTTTTAAACCACTTTACCTGGCTACGAGTTAAGGCATGCATAACAACAGATAAGGCATGCTGTGGAATCACATATTGCGGCAGCGTCAAAATCACATCAGAGACTTTGCTAAACCAAGAAGCTTGTGGGTGTTTTTGCGTTTTACTCATGCCTGCCTCTTTAACCAATTGCCTAAGCTTGTCATAATTCTGTGTAAACCTTTTTCATAAGAAATCATGGAGTATATCAAGCAATGAAGAAATCGCTGTCGCTAATCATTTTATTATTCTTTTATGCCTTAGTGACGCCAACATTTGCTGATGACGATGAGAGTGAAAAAACACCCTCTGTGTATTACAAAATTGAAGAGCCATTTACTATCAACTTTGTGAATCAAAGTCAGAAACGGGCCCGTTATCTTCAAATCAAAGTTGCTCTGATGGCCAAAGATCAAAAAGCACTCGACAATGCAGTGTTAAACCTGCCAATGATTCAGGATGAACTCAGAACATTGTTTTCACAGCAGACCTATGAATCACTCAACACGCTGCAGGGACGAGAAGAGTTAGATAAAAAAGCCACAGAACAAGTGAGAAACATTTTAGAGCAAGAAACAGGTAACCCTGAAATCGAAAAAGTTTACTTCACAAGCTTTATCATCCAATAGTCGGCACAGTACTTGCTATCTTGAAATTAACAAATTGGAAACAGCACTATGGCAGAAGAACGCGAAGATATTGAAATTACAGAAGGCAAAGGTGGTAAGAAAAAACTCATCATCATTATCGTTGTCGCTTTACTATTGATAGGTGGTGGAGTCGCCGCCTTTTTCATGATGAGTGGCGGTGATGAACCCGAGGAAGAAAAAGCTGAAGTCAAACAGCCACCTATCTACTACGCGATTGAAGAACCGTTTATCGTCAACTTCTCTGAACAAAGCAAAGGGGAAGTGAAATATATGCAGATCAAACTCAAGGTAAAAGCGCGTTCTCAGGATGTTATTGATGCTGTGACATTGAACTTACCAGCCATTCAACATGAATTAAATATGCTGTTCTTTAGTCAAAATTATGACGAATTACAAACTATCGAGGGAACAAAAGCACTTCAACAGTCCAGCTTGAATACCATCAATGAGATTCTTAAAAACGAGTCTTCTGTTGATGAACAGTTGGAAGCCGTCTACTTCACCAGCTTCATAATGCAATAACTATGGCCGTTCATGACATCCTCTCACAAGATGAAGTAGATGCACTGCTCAATGGCTTGGGCGATGGCGATATTGAAACAGATGGGTCAGAGAATAGTGACAATGCTGGTACCCGTCCCTACGACTTCGGTAATGAAGAGCGTATTATCCGCGGCCGAATGCCGACCCTGGAAATGATTAATGAGCGATTCGGTCGTTATTTAAGAATTAGTCTGTTCAACATGCTGCGGCGGTCTGCCGAGATCTCTGTCGGCGGTGTTCAGGTGATGAAGTTTTCTGAATACATTCATACTCTTTTTGTGCCCACCAGTCTCAACCTGATTCACCTGCATCCACTGAGAGGCACAGGGTTAATTGTTTTTGAGCCTAAACTGGTATTCACCTTTCTGGATAACTTCTTTGGTGGAGATGGACGCTTTCAGGCTCGTATTGAAGGCAGAGAGTTCACCTCAACCGAGCTTCGAGTCATCAATATGGTACTCAACCTGTGCTTCAAAGATCTGACAGAAGCCTGGTCACCCGTCATGCCGGTTGAATTTGAGTTTGTTAACCATGAAGTGAACCCACAATTTGCCAATATTGTCAGCCCGAGTGAGGTCGTGGTCATCTCTACTTTCCATGTGGATTTAGATGGTGGCAGTGGCGATATACACATTACTTTTCCCTACTCCATGTTGGAACCTATTCGGGAATTACTGGATACCGGCCTTCAAAGTGATCGCAGCATGGATGATGGGCGCTGGGAAAAATCCATGCGGGAAGAGATTATGCTCGCCGATGTAGATCTCTGGGCAAACTTATCTCAAGCGACATTATCGCTTGGACAAATATTGAAGTTAAAACCGGGGGATATCATCCCGATTGAGATGCCCAAACATGTGACGACCATGGTAGAAGATATCCCCATGTTTCGTGCCACATTCGGTGAGCATCATGAAAAAACAGCGTTAAAAATCATGGAGATTATTGAACATCCTCATGATACAAATTCTACAATCCACCTGAAAAAAGGTAAAAAGCTATGAGTGAAGACACCCAAACACAAGATCAGGCGCTGGCTGACGAATGGGCGGCTGCACTGGAACAACAAGGTGATGCAGCTGAAACAGAAGAAGATCCCTGGGCAGCCGCTTTAGAAGAACAAGCAACATCAGAATCCACTCAACAAGCTAACCCTGCTCCGGTTGCCAAGCTGGATGATGAAGGCAAACCAAAATCGGATGTTGATCTGGATATGGTGATGGATATTCCGGTCACTATATCAATGGAAATCGGCCGTACCAGAATCAGTATTCGCAACCTGCTTCAACTGAGTCAGGGGTCTGTAGTTGAACTCGACAGATTAGCTGGTGAACCTATGGACGTGCTTGTTAACGATACCCTTATCGCCCACGGTGAGGTCGTGGTGGTCAATGATAAATTTGGTATTCGACTCACTGACATCATCAGTACTTCAGAACGCATCAAGAAACTACGCTAATGAAAAACGCATGGTGCCTGTTAACAAGTATTTTTGTCTCTGCCCCCGTTTTTGCTGCAGCTGAATCGGGCGCACATGCGCTCAACCAGTCGCCCCTGTCAGCAGTCAACTTATTGCAAACGATATTGGGCTTAGCTCTTGTTTTAGCTTGTATCGTCGCAGTGGCTTGGTTATTGAAACGCACCAACCGTTTTCATACCGCTGCCAATGGAAAACTTAAAGTCATTGCTGGCATTGCATTAGGCACCAGAGAACGCTTGGTTCTGGTTCAGGTAGGTGAAGAGCAATTGCTTTTAGGCGTTACCGCACAACAAATCAATACCTTACACAAACTAGAAACGCCATTAAGTGAGGCGGAATCCTCAACACCGAATGAGTTCGCCAATAAACTCCGTCAGTTTATGCAGCGAGGTGACGCATGATTCGCCTGCTTTTTAGTTTATTCTTACTGGCATTTCCATTAGTCAGTCTCGCTGAGCCGGGAATTCCAGCCGTAACAGTGACGGATGGTGAAGGTGGACAAAGTTATAGTGTCACCCTGCAAATTCTGGCGTTAATGACTTTACTCACATTATTGCCTGCGGCATTAATGATGATGACCTCCTTCACTCGCATAATTATCGTATTGTCGATTTTACGTCAGGCGATTGGTGTGCAATCCACCCCCTCGAATCAAGTATTAATTGGTCTGGCATTATTTCTGACTATTTTTATTATGCATCCGGTATTCAGTAATGCCTACAATGCGGGTGTTGTGCCGTATATGAATGGTGATATTGAGTTCACCCAAGCTATTGAACAAACTGGACAGCCGTTTAAAGAATTTATGCTTGCTCAAACACGGGAAAGTGATATTGCTTTGTTTGCCTCTATTGGTGGCTATGAAGAGATGCAAACACCACAAGACATTCCGTATAGCTTATTACTACCTTCATTTGTCACCAGTGAATTAAAAACGGCTTTCCAAATCGGCTTTTTGATTTTTATCCCTTTTTTAATCATCGACCTTGTCGTAGCCAGTGTCTTGATGGCCATGGGTATGCTGATGCTTTCGCCTATGCTGATTTCCCTGCCCTTCAAATTAATGTTGTTTGTGTTGATTGATGGTTGGGCCTTACTCATGGGTACCCTCGCTTCGAGTTTTTACGTGTAATTATGACGCCAGAAACTGTCCTCACCGTTATGCAGCAAACCTTACAGATCATTTCGATTTTGATTGCTGCCATCTTGCTACCCGCTCTGCTGATTGGTTTATTGGTGAGCATGTTTCAGGCGGCGACATCAATCAATGAACAAACCTTAAGTTTTATTCCAAAACTGTTTATTACGCTATTGGTTTTGGTGATGGCAGGGCCTTGGATGTTAGAAATGGTGCTGGGTTTTACTCGTCGCTTGTATGAAGAAATACCGTTTCTCATCGGTTAACTATGGAAATCAGCACCGCTGAGATTACCGGAGTATTAGGGCAATACATGTGGCCCTTTATCCGTATTGCGGCCATGATTATGGTCGCTCCCATTTTTAGTAGTAATTTTCTCAGCGCGCGCACCCGCATCATCATCGCTTTAGCCATCAGTATCGTACTGGTTCCCAATATTCCTGCGAATGTGCCTACCGTCGAACCGTTGAGTATGGAAGGTTTTTTGATCATTGCTCAACAGATCCTGATTGGGGCCTGTATGGGTTTTATGCTGCAACTTCTTTTTAACGCCTTCATTGTGGCTGGGCAAATCATTGCCATGCAGATGGGGTTGGGGTTTGCTTCAATGGTGGATCCACAAAATGGCGTATTAGTCCCCGTTATCAGTCAGTTTTATCTTATTTTCATCACTTTGTTATTCATTACGGTGGATGGTCATTTGATTCTGATAAAGGTGTTATCAGAAAGTTTTGTCACTATGCCAATATCCAGTAGCGGTCTAACACCTACCGATCTTCGTGATGTCGTGGCACAAGCGAGTTGGATGTTTGCTGCTGGCGTAATTATTGCTCTACCTGCCATAGGTTCTATCATGATGGTTAATCTGGCGTTTGGCATCTTATCGCGAGCGGCTCCACAGATCAGTCCATTTTCTATCGGTTTTCCGATGACCATTGTGATGGGTTTTATCATTATGTTTGTCACGCTCCCTTTAGTGGCCGATCACTTAATGGACATGACGGATCATATACTGCAATTGACAAGGCTTATGGTGGTTCAGGATGGCTGAGCAAACCGGACAAGAAAAAACAGAACAGCCTACGGGTAAGCGTTTAGAAGACGCCCGGCAAAAAGGCCAAGTACCTCGCTCGAGAGAGTTAACAACTGTCTTGGTCCTGATTGCCAGTGCCATCGCCTTATTCATCATGGGCAGTAGCCTGATTGAGGATATGGCTGCTGTGATGAATGAGTCGCTGGTATTGAGTCGTAAAGAACTGTTTGATCCTGTGGCAATGGTGCATCATTTCATTCATATGATCGAAATCATATCATTTGATTTAGGTCTATTTCTCTCCGTGACTGTCATTGCTGCTTTAGCTGCACCAGCCTTAATTGGTGGCTGGAATTTCTCTACGCAAGCAATGGCATTTAAGCCAGAAAAAATGGACCCCATCAAAGGGCTCAAACGTGTCTTTGGGCCACAAGGTCTGGTTGAGCTGGGTAAAGCATTAGGGAAATTTATTCTTATCGGTGCGATATCGACGGCTATTTTATGGGGAATACGTGACCAATTATTGACGCTTGGCACTCAGGAAGTGAACGTTGCTATGACAGATTTAGCGTATTTAACCTTATGGGTATTTCTGGCAATTACCGCGAGTCTGATCTTAATTGCATTAATTGATGTGCCTTTCCAGCTATGGAATCACAGCCGACAATTGCGGATGACAAAGCAAGAAGTCAAAGATGAAATGAAACAGACGGATGGTAACCCCGAGGTCAAGGGCCGAATCAGACGTATGCAAATTCAAATGTCTCAGCAGCGGATGATGCAGGATATTCCTTCCGCTGATGTGGTTATCACCAACCCAACTCACTATGCTGTGGCAATGCGTTATGACCAATCTCGCTCTGGCGCTCCGATTGTTGTCGCTAAAGGTGCTGATTTAATTTCACAACAAATCCGTTTGGTCGCAGAGAATAACGATGTCCCTATTCTTGCCGCCCCTCCTCTGACTCGTGCTGTTTATTACTCAACAGAAATCGGCGAAGAAATCCCATCTGGTCTATATATTGCAGTAGCCCAAGTACTGGCTTTTGTATTCCAGTTGCGGCGCTACCGTAAACAAGGTGGTAATAAACCGCATCTGAATCCAGAAGATCTACCCATACCGGATGAATACAGACGAGATTAATGTTAGATGGAAAATAATGTACTGGCGGCCCGTTTTAAATCAGTCGTAAACGGTCAATTAGCCACACCAATGCTTCTGGTGGCATTGCTGGCCATGGTGATTCTGCCTTTACCAGCGTTTATGCTGGACATGCTCTTCACTTTTAATATTGCTTTATCACTGGTAATCGTATTAGCCAGTATTTACATGCTAAAACCACTGCATTTTGCAGCCTTCCCAAGTATTTTGTTGATAGCGACCTTACTCAGGCTCGCCTTAAATGTGGCTTCAACCCGTATTATTTTGATGGAAGGCCATACTGGTGCTGCCGCCGCAGGAAACGTCATTGAAGCCTTCGGTGAGTTTGTTATTGGTGGTAACTATGCTGTGGGTTTTGTGGTCTTTGCCATCCTGGTTATTATTAACTTTGTTGTTGTCACCAAAGGGGCCACCCGTATTGCTGAAGTCAGTGCTCGGTTTACCTTGGACTCTATGCCCGGTAAACAAATGGCTATTGATGCCGATCTCAATGCCGGTCTGATCGACCAAGATGAAGCGCGTCGTCGTCGTGAAGAAATCATGCAGGAATCAGATTTTTACGGCTCCATGGATGGTGCCAGTAAATTTGTTCGGGGTGATGCCGTAGCCGGGATATTGATCCTGTTTATCAATATTATCGGTGGCTTTATTATTGGTGTTGCCCAACATGATTTAAGCTTTTCTCAAGCGGCTCAAAACTACACACTGTTAACCATTGGTGATGGCTTGGTCGCTCAGTTACCTTCACTTTTATTAGCCTCAGCAGCAGGCCTGCTGATTACACGCTCAACAAAAGAACAAGACATGGGACAGCAGATTGTTAGTCAGCTGCTGAGCGATCCCAAAACACTGGCTGTCACCTCAACCATTATCGGTGGATTAGGCTTGATTCCAGGCATGCCTAATATCCCTTTCCTGATTCTGGCTGCCATTGGTGGCACCTGTGCCTTCCTGATTCATAAGCGTCAAAAAGTTGCCACGGAAAATGAATTAGCGGCGGCACAACAGCCCACTTCAGAAGCAGCAAGAGAACAGCGTGAATTGAGTTGGGACGATCTCAGCCCTGTAGATCCTATCGGCCTGGAAGTCGGTTACCGACTGATTCCTCTGGTAGATAAATCTCAGGGTGGGCAGTTAATGAATAGAATCAAAGGCATACGTAAGAAAATATCACAGGAAATGGGCTTTTTAATCCCTCCCGTGCATATTCGAGACAACCTCGATCTGGCACCAACAGCCTATCAAATCACTCTGTTTGGTGTGACCTTTGGCGAAGCTGAAGTTTATCCCGACAGAATGTTAGCCATTAATCCTGGACAGGTTTTTGGCGATCTCGAAGGTATCAAAACGCAAGATCCGGCTTTTGGGCTAGACGCTATCTGGATTGAGACTGGGCAGCGTGAATATGCACAAGCACAAGGTTATACCGTGGTAGATGTAGATACGGTCATTGCGACTCATCTGAGTAAGATTCTCAACAATCATGCTCATGATCTGCTTGGCCGTGAAGAGGTTCAACATTTACTTGATAACCTGGCCAAGTCTGCGCCTAAACTGGTTGAGGGGCTGGTGCCAGATACAGTACCACTTGGCACGGTACAGAAGGTTCTGCAGAATTTGCTGGAAGAGAATATTCCTGTGCGTGATATACGTACCATTACTGAATCCATATCAGAGCAGGCCGCCCGTAATCCCGATCCGGAAGCGATCACGGCAGCAACCCGTATGTCGCTCAGTCATTCCATCATTCAGCATATTAATGGTACACGTACAGATCTCCCTATCATTACACTGGATCCAGAACTGGAACAGATATTGCTAAAAACTTTACAGGCATCCGGTGAAGGTGGAGCCAGTCTGGAACCAGGTCTGGCAGAAAATATGCACAAGAACTTGCAAGAAGCGACACAAAGACAGGAAATGACAGGTGATGCAGCGATTCTTGTTGTTCAAGCAGGTTTGAGAAGTTGGATTTCTCGCTTTATTCGCCACTCTATTCCCGGATTGAATGTATTGTCCTACAACGAAATACCGGATGATAAACAAATAAGAATAGTGGCCAATATTGGTCGATAAATTTAGAGTTTGAGGTTGATGTATGAAAATCAAACGATTCCAAGCAGCTGATGTGCGTCAAGCTATTCGTGAGGTTCGGGATGTACTGGGCCCGGATGCGGTCATACTGTCCAATACTCGTGTCGATGGTGGTATTGAAATTGTGGCTGCTACTGACTATGACGAATCACAGTTTCGTCGTCAGGCGCAAGTCGAAACAGCTTCTACACAAGCACAGCAACCTCCTCGAGTTGAAATAAATCCCACTCCAGACACATATGCGCACGAACAACCACAAGCAGCGCCAAAACAAAATATCTGGTCTCAGGAACCAACTCTGGTGCAGATGCGTAAAGAAATTGCTGGCTTACGTAATATGCTACAAAATCAGCTATCGGATCTGACCTGGAAAGATATGGAGCGTCAGAATCCAACCCAGGTACAGCTACTAAAACGTTTTATGCAGATGGGCATTGACGTGGAACTCGCCAAATCTATCACCGCAAAAATGCATGGTATTGATGATTTGGAAACAGCATGGCGGCATTGTCTGGGCTCATTAGCTTCACAAATTCAGCTCACAGAAGAAGACATTCTGACTCAAGGTGGCATCTATGCTTTGGTCGGTCCAACAGGCGTTGGAAAAACGACCACCATAGCTAAACTCGCCGCCCGGTGTGCTCTAAAGCACGGTGCACGGCAAGTTGCCTTGATCACCACCGACTGCTATCGCATAGGAGGTCAGGAGCAGTTACGTACCTATGCCCGAATTTTGGGTGTACCTGTGAGAGTGGCCAGAACCCATGCTGAACTCACTGAAACTCTTAATGACCTGCTTGATCGCCGCTTTATCCTGATAGATACTGCGGGAATGAATCAACGTGATATAAAACTGACAGAGAAGTTTGCTGTGATAAAACAGCAGTCCCCTCGTGTCAAAACATACTTAACCATGTCAGCAAACACTCAAGCCAGTGCGATGGATGATATTATTCATGCTTATTCTCACTTGAACTTGAGTGGCTGTGTTTTAACTAAAACAGATGAAGCCAGCAGTCTCGGTGGTGCAGTATCGGCTTTAGTACGTCACCATTTACCCCTAGCCTATGTGGCAAATGGTCAGCAAGTGCCGGAAGATCTGAGTCTCGCTCGACCCAATACACTAGTTAACCAGGCCAGCGAATTGATGAATAATGAGCAACAACTGGATCCCCAAACAGTATCCAGCTACGGAGGTTTTGCCGCTTATGGCTGAAAATACCCAACCCCATGATCAAGCTGCAGGCCTTCGCAAAATGACGCAAGCCATCAGGCCCGTTAAAGTGATTGCTATTGCCAGCGGCAAAGGTGGTGTAGGTAAAACAAATGTGACAGTTAATCTCGGCGTCGCGTTAGCTGCTTTAGGAAAAGAAGTTGTCCTGCTTGATGCGGATTTGGGCTTGGCAAATATAGACGTGATGTTAGGGCTCCATCCCCAATACAACTTATTGCATGTATTAGATGGAACCAAATCACTGAGAGACATTATTGTTGAAGGCCCTTCTGGCCTGAAGATCATTCCAGCCGCTTCTGGTGTGAAAAAAATGGCTGAACTCAGCACGGCTGAACATGCCGGCATGATCCAAGCCTTTAGTGAGATGGATCAACACATTGACGTGCTATTGATTGACAGTGCGGCAGGTATCGCTGACAGTGTTATCACCTTTAGTAAAGCGGCTCAGGAAGTGATTGTTGTAGTTTGTGATGAACCAGCCTCAATCACAGACGCCTATGCTTTGATTAAGCTTCTCAGCCGTGAGCATCAGGTTGAACGCTTCCATATCGTGACCAACATGTGCCGAAGCGTGCAGGAAGGTCGTGAACTTTTTGATAAGATTTCTTTAGTCTGTGATCGCTTTCTCGACGTGACCCTGGACTTTATGGGTATAGTACCGTTTGATGAAGATTTAAGACGGTCAGTGAAAAAACAACGTAGTGTAGTAGAAGCATTTCCACGTAGTAAAGCGGCTACGGCATTTGCACATTTAGCCAAAAAAATTGAATATTGGCCTGTACAGAAACAACCTCGTGGCCATATGGAATTTTTTGTTGAGCGACTCATTCAGGCAAGTATGGAAATGGCATGAGTAACAGAGCAGTCATGTATACATCGGGTCAAAGTAAATCAGAGTTGATTGAGCAACACGCGCCTCTGGTCAAACGAATCGCTTATCACATGATTGCGAGATTACCAGCGTCAGTTGATGTTGAAGATTTAATTCAGGCAGGCATGATTGGCCTACTCGATGCCTCTCACCAGTACAACTCCGCTCAGGGCGCAAGTTTTGAAACCTATGCAGGCATCCGTATACGTGGTTCCATGCTGGATGAAATTCGCCGCAATGACTGGGCGCCCAGATCGGTGCACAGAAAAGCCCGTGAAATCGCGGAACAAATGCATAAAATCGAACAGGAAAAAGGACGGAATGCTTCAGACAGTGAGGTAGCCGCGGCGCTTGGTATCGATATCAACGAGTATTATCAACAACTGCACGATTCAAGTGGTTATCAGGTTTTTAGCCTGGATGAGTTTACTGATAATGATGAAACCCAGGCTCACCCTATATCTGTCGGCCCCAGTGGGCCAGATGATGAAGTTCAGGATGATGATTTCCAACAGGCATTGGCACAAGCCATAGACACACTCCCAGAGCGTGAGCGCTTATTAATGAGCCTGTATTATAATGACGAATTAAATTTAAAGGAGATCGGCGAGGTTCTGGGCGTAAGTGAGTCCAGAGTCAGTCAAATTCATAGTCAGACTGTGATTCGACTTCGCGCCAAACTTCGTGACTGGATTATGTAATTTTGGAGGTGTGCTTTGGATAAAAATATGAAAATCCTGATCGTGGATGACTTTTCCACTATGCGTCGGATCATAAAAAATCTGTTACGGGATTTGGGATTCAACAACACGCAAGAAGCCGATGATGGCTTAACAGCTTTGCCCATACTTCAAGCAGGTGGAATTGATTTTCTGGTCACTGATTGGAACATGCCCGGCATGCAAGGGATTGATCTACTAAAAACAGTCCGTGCTGATGAAAAACTCGCCTCATTGCCAGTACTCATGGTAACCGCAGAGACCAAACGCGAACAAATCATTGAAGCTGCACAAGCGGGTGTCAACGGTTATATCGTCAAACCATTCACTGCAGCGACGCTCAAGGAAAAAATCGAAAAGATTTTTGAACGCATTAACGCACAATAAGGAGCACTCGGCTCATGGCTTTAGTAAATCAGGCAACCCAATTGGATGCAGCAAAAGCCCTCGTTGAGGCGCTTGAAAAAAATGATGAGAAAGCGGCTGAGGAGCAATTGACTATTCTTGCAAAAGCACAGGAAAGTCAGTTATTCAAAGAAGTTGGCAAACTGACTCGCGAATTACACGACTCCTTAAATAATTTTAATCTCGACGCCAGACTCATTGATTTAACTCAAAATGATATGCCTAACACACGTGACCGACTTAACTATGTCATCACCACGACTGAAGAAGCAGCACATAAAACGTTAGGTTATATAGATAACACCCTACCTTTGGCTCAAGAACTCCGAAATACTGCCGAAAAGATAGATGAGAGCTGGCACCGTTTTCGGAAAAAGGAAATGAATGCAGATGAGTTCCGCATATTGGTAAAAGAAATCGAAAACTATTTACCGACAGTGAAACAACATGCTGATCAAGTTCATCATAATTTATCTGAAATGATGTTAGCTCAGGGCTTCCAAGATTTGACCGGACAAGTGATTCGTCAGGTGATTAGCTTGGTAGAAGAAGTGGAAGATAGTTTGGTGCAGTTAGTCAAAGTGGCTGGCAAACCTCAACCGTCTTCTAATAAAAAAGAAATTGACCCAATTAAAGCTGAAGGTCCACAGATAAACGCACAAGATAATCCGAATGTGTTGAATAACCAGGATGATGTGGATGACTTGTTATCTAGCCTTGGCTTCTGAGGAAATGATTCATGGCGCTGGATACAGATGATGAAATCCTGCAAGACTTTCTTGTTGAAGCAGAAGAAATATTAGAAGGTCTGAACGAACAGCTTGTAGAGCTCGAAAATAGCCCACAAGATGCTGATCTCCTTAACTCTATTTTTCGTGGTTTTCATACCATTAAAGGTGGGGCAGGTTTTCTCAGCCTGGAAGCAATGGTCAATCTTTGCCACAAAAGTGAAGATTTATTCAATCTGCTAAGACAAGGTGAACGCTTTGTTGATGCCGATATGATGGACACCTTTCTTAAGGTGCTCGACATATTGAATACCATGTTTGCGGAAATCAAATCCGGTCAATACCCCAGCCCGGCTGATGCTGAAGTCATTGAGTCATTATCAGCTTATTTAAATAACGATTCAGCCCCCGCTTCTGCACCTGAGCCCGAACCAGAAGTGGTCGAAGAAGTCACTCCTCCCCCTGCTTCAACTGAGTCAAGTTCAGCTGATGCGCCTGCAGATGACGAAATCACAGATGATGAATTCGAAGCCTTGCTAGACCAGTTACATGGTAATTCAGCACCTGGCATAAAAGACTCAGAAAAAGCACCAAAAGAACCGCCTGCTCCTGCGGCTTCCGCGTCAAGCTCATCCAACAGTGACGATATCACTGAAGAAGAATTTGAAGCATTGCTTGACGAATTACAAGGTGCAAAAAAAGCAGAAGCGGAAAAACCAGTGCCGCCACCAGCAGCACCTAAAGCAGCGCCCTCTCCTAGCACTGATAAAGCGGCTGAACCTAAGGCTCCTACACCTAAGCCAGCAGAAAAAGCAGCATCTGAAAAGGTCGAAGCCAAGGCAGCACCAGCTAAACAAGCTGCTGATACCAGTGTACGTGTTGATACAAGTCGTCTCGATGAAATCATGAACATGGTGGGTGAATTGGTGCTGGTACGAAACCGGATCAGTACACTCGAATCTTCATTTGAAAATGAAGAGATGGCAAAAGCGGTCAATAACCTTCGTGTTGTCACGGGTGACCTGCAAACGGCTGTAATGAAAACGCGCATGCAACCGATCAAAAAAGTATTTGGTCGCTTCCCGCGAGTGGTTCGTGATATTGCCAGAAGCCTGAAAAAAGATATTGATCTTGAACTACGTGGTGAAGAAACTGATCTCGACAAGAACTTAGTCGAAGCTCTCGCAGATCCGCTTGTGCATTTAGTCAGAAACGCTGTTGACCATGGTGTTGAAATGCCTGATGTCCGCGAAGCTGCTGGTAAACCGCGTCAAGGTAAAGTCGTACTGTCTGCCGCTCAAGAAGGTGATCATATTCTTCTCACTATCGCAGATGATGGTGCGGGTATGAACCCGGAAACGCTGCGTCGCAAGGCGGTTGAAAAAGGCATGATGGATGAAGACACCGCCGCCAGACTTACCGAATCAGAGTGTTTTTCACTAATCTTCTCTCCCGGTTTTTCCATGAAGCAGGAGATTTCAGATATTTCTGGCCGTGGTGTGGGTATGGATGTGGTGAAAACCAGCATATCTAAACTCAATGGTGTCATAGATATTCAATCTGAAGTGGGTGTGGGCACAACCTTATCCATCAAAGTCCCCCTAACGTTAGCCATTATGCCGACATTAATGGTCATGCTCGGTGAGCAGATTTTTGCTTTCCCATTGGTGAACGTGAATGAAATTTTCCATCTCGATCTTTCTAAAACCAATGTCGTTGATGGACAACAAACCATTATGGTGAGAAATAAAGCCTTACCCTTATTCTACCTCAGCAAGTGGCTAACCAAAGGTCGAACTGATGGAAAAAAACCAGAGATCGAGCATGTTGTTATTGTGAATGTGGGTACTCAGCGTGTCGGTTTCGTTGTTGATGTATTGCTAGGTCAAGAAGAAGTTGTAATTAAACCACTTGGAGCTTTGTTACAAGGAACTCATGGGTTTGCTGGCGCGACTATTACTGGTGACGGCCGCATTGCATTAATTTTGGATTTTCCAGAATTAATGAAAGTCCATGCTAACCGTGGATATTAGGAGTAAAAGTGACGGTTAAGGTTCTGATAGTCGATGACTCAAGTTTTTTCCGTAAACGTCTTGCTGAAATCATAGCAACTGATCCGCGACTCCAGGTTATTGCCACGGCCAGTAATGGTGAAGAAGCCATTCGCGAAGTACAGCGTCATCACCCAGATGTAGTGACTATGGACTTAGAAATGCCGGTGATGGATGGCATCACAGCTGTTCGAAAGATTAAAACCATTCGTCATACACCGGTTTTGATGTTGTCCACCTGGACAACTGAAGGCGCCAAATCGACTTTAGATGCATTGGAAGCCGGAGCCACTGACTTTTTACCAAAACGCTTTGAAGATCTATCAAGCGATAAAATTGAAGCTCAGCGTAAGCTCTGTCAACGTATTTACCAACTAGCCAGTGGTTTTCAGGCCAGTCAATCAGACATACCTGCCAATAGAGCCACTAACAGTCAAACACAAGTGGCGGCCGCTAAACCCGAAAAGTCATTCAATACCACACCTGAACTTGTTGCTATTGGCACTTCAACAGGTGGGCCCGTTGCTTTACAAAAAGTGTTAACGCAGTTACCAGCGAGTTTTCCCTGCCCTATTTTACTCATTCAGCATATGCCGGCCACCTTTACGCCATCATTTGCAGAACGTTTGAATACACAATGTGCGATTCGAGTAAAACAGGCTGAAAATGGTGAGCATTTAGTACCAGGAACAGCTTATCTCGCCCCTGGTGGTGAACAAATGTTGCTTAAAGGCCGACCGAATAATCTCTATCTCAGTATTGAGCCGGGAGATGTGAAGGAGACCTATAAACCCTGTGTCGATTTAACATTTGACTCTATTGCACACATCTGTGGTTCAAAAACCTTAGCGGTGATTTTAACGGGTATGGGTAGTGATGGTCGTAATGGCTGTGAAAGTATCAAGAAAAAAGCCGGCAAGATCTGGGCTCAAGACCAGCAAAGTAGCACGATTTATGGCATGCCTATGGCAGTGGCCAAAGCCGGATTAGCTGACAAAATATTGGATATTAATGAAATTGGCCGTCAACTGGCGGAATTGAGTTGATATGGATATTTTAAGTATCCTCGGTCTGATAGTCGGTTTTGGTGCCATATTAGTGGGCCAGTACCTCGAAGGCGGTCATATCGACACCATACTGAATGCCGTTGCATTATTAATCGTTATGGGAGGTACGCTCGGTGCTGTGATGCTGCAAACCCCAATGAGCACTTTTCTTCGTGCAATGCGCATGTCTTTATGGATTATTAAGCCCCCCAAACTATCGGCTCATCAGCAACTAGAAAAAATACTGGAGTGGAATCAGGTCGCTCGTCGGGAAGGTTTAATCCGATTAGAGTCTATGGCGATTGATGAATCTGATCTTTTCACTCAAAAAGGTTTGCAACTGATTGCTGATGGCATTGAACCAGAAGTGTTGCGCGAAGTATTAGAAAACGACCTGGATATTCAAGAGTCGGATGATTTTCAGGCAGCAAAAGTGTTTGAAGCTATGGGTGGCTACTCGCCGACTATCGGTATTATTGGCGCAGTAATGGGATTAATACATGTCATGGGTAATCTCGCCGATCCGGCCTCACTTGGCTCAGGAATTGCAGTTGCTTTTGTGGCTACCATTTATGGCGTTGGTCTCGCTAATTTATTGTTTTTACCCATAGGTAATAAGTTAAAAGCCCTGATTAATAAACGTAGTCGCCTTCAAATGATGTTAATCGAAGGTTTGATTGGTGTTGCAGACGGAGACAACCCAAGAAATATTGAAAGTCGTCTTCAGGCCTATTTAAATTAAGTGATGCTCTATGGCACGTCGAAAAAGACATGAAGAACATGAAAATCACGAACGTTGGCTGGTCTCTTATGCTGACTTTATCACCCTTCTATTTGCGTTTTTTGTTGTCATGTATTCGATTTCATCAGTGAATGAAGGTAAATATCGTGTACTTTCCGACACACTTGAAGCCGTATTTTCAGAGTCTGTTCGAAGTAAAGATCCAATACAAATTGGTGAAATCAGTCGAGGTGAAGGTGAAATTAAGCTTGAGCCTATAGCCCCTGTGCCGGTTATACCTGAAGAAGCACCTCTTCCTGAACTGAGCAATGAGATGCCTCTTACTGCGTCGGATAATGATATCCGAACGGTCAACGATTTATCTCAGCAATTCACCTCCGCTTTATCGGACTGGATAGGCACAGAAGATGTAACCATTAAACAAGGTGAGGACTGGTTAGAGCTCGAAATCAAATCACGGGTGCTCTTCGAAAGTGGTGAAGCCAGATTGGCCCGACCCGCCATACCGGTACTTGGCGAGATTGCCAGTATTCTGCAAACATCGGCTAACCCTATCCAGGTCGAGGGCTTTACTGATAACAACCCGATCAATACTCCCCGCTTCCCTTCCAATTGGGAATTATCTGCTGCACGGGCTGCCAGCGTTGTTCACCTACTAGATAGATACGGTATCCAACCTGATCGCATGTCTGCTATTGGTTATGGTGAATACAAACCCATTGCCAGTAATGATACTGAAGCAGGTCGTCAAAAAAACCGTCGTGTTGTGCTCGTGGTATTAGGTAATGATATGAGTCGCCGTGACATCACTGTTTTTGAACACACTGATGCCTTGACTACTCCACAGGCCCCCACAGCCATCAGTAATGATGGCAGCCAATTAGGCATTGATAATAGAGGGGGACAATAATCATGGCCGTTTGGGCAGTGTGTAATCAAAAAGGTGGAGTAGCAAAAACCACGACAGTGGTATCGCTTGCCAGCTTACTTGCTCAACAAGGCGAACCAGTGCTTATGCTGGATCTTGATCCACATGGCTCCTTAACGACTTACCTTGGTTATGATCCAGACGCTATTGAAACCAGTATTTACACCTTATTTCAGCAGTTAGATAACACCCCTAAAGAAGCGATTTTAAAAAGTCTGAAGAAAACACGTCATGACAATATTTTCTTGTTACCTGCCTCTACAGCTATGGCCACACTTGACCGACAACTTGGCGCACAACAAGGTAAAGGCTTAGTCATACGAAAAACTCTCAGCTTTTTCAAAGATCGCTTTAAACACGTACTGATTGACTGTCCCCCAATGCTTGGGGTGTTAATGATCAATGCTCTGGCCGCCTGTGATAAGTTGGTTATTCCTGTACAAACAGAATTTTTATCGCTCAAAGGTCTGGAGCACATGCTACATACCGTATCGATGATTAATCATTCTCGACGTAGTGCTTTGCCTTATTTTATTGTGCCTACCATGCATGATGGCCGAACAAAAGCTGCAATAGATTGCCTTGCAGAACTGCATAAACGTTATGAAAAGAATGTCTGGAAAGGCTTTGTTCCAGTTGATATAGGCTTTCGTGAAGCCAGCAAACTTGGACTCCCCTTACCTGAGATGGCCCCTGATAGTCCTGGCGCAAGCGCCTATCGGCAGCTATTGACCGTCTTGAGCGAGCCAGAAGTGAGTGTATCCAATGGCTAAGAAGCCTATTTACGACCAGAAAGACGCCCTGTCAGCCTATTTTGATGACATGTTGGCTGACTCACATACACGCCAGCCAATTGTTGAAAACAAAACTGAATCACCTCCAGTTTCGCCGTCATTGAAACAAAATATTGTGTTCCCCGTTGAAGAGTTGGCCGTCCCTGTTGATGCAGAGATATCAGCGCCAACACCTTTACCTTCAGTCACGCAAAGTGAAGTAGAAACATCGTTAAATGTCACTGATGACAAAGTCGCGACTGAACAGGTACAAGACACGGATATTGACACGACTGATGCGATAGCCTTGGACCCGATACAAACAGAGAATGCTGTACTCAAACTATTACTCTGCGATATTGGTGGAATAAAAGTGGCGATCAAAGTCGATGCTTTGGACAACATTATCCGTTGGCCAGAGAAAGATTTGAGTTATATTCCAGGACGTAAATCCTGGGAAGTCGCCTTATATAATGACAATGGACAAAATACCAATGTCATCGACATAAGAAAGCTCTTGCACTCACCTGAACAGACATCACCACTCAATGCCCATTACATATTACTGGTCAATGATCGTCGAACCGGTATTGCATGTGACACGATTGAGCAAATTATCAATAAAAACAATAATGAGATTAACTGGCGCAATGATACTCATCAGCGACCATGGTTTACAGGGGTACTGAGCGAGACAATGCACAGTGTTTTGGATATATCAGCCATTATCAAGGCGTTAGAGTGATAAAAATGGCATGAAGCCTGCATAATCTTTATCAACAGCTCGCTGTCATAAAAATGACAGCCATATCAGAAGGTCATAAAAATGAGCGAGAAAGATAACAGTAACGAAAATCCCATACTACAGTGGGTCACTTATCAACTTGAAGACGAATACTACGGTATCAACGTCATGCAGGTGCAAGAAGTCTTACGTATGACAGAAATCGCGCCTGTACCTGGTGCGCCACCGTATGTACTTGGCATCATTAATCTACGCGGCAATGTGGTGACTGTCATTGATACGCGGATGCGTTTTGGTTTAAGTGCCATTGAGCCTGATGACCGTGCACGCATCATTATCGTAGAAGTCTCCGGTCATGTGATCGGCATGCTCGTCGATTGTGTAGCTGAGGTGGTGTATTTACGCCAATCTGAAATTGATACCGCTCCCAATGTCAGTGATGATAGCTCACGTTTTATTCAAGGTGTCTGCAAACGTGAGAAATATTTATTGATCTTAGTAGATGTCAATAAGTTGTTAAACGATGAAGAGATTGCTGATATCTCAGGTTTTTAAAGGGTAACGTTCATGGCTGATGATATTAATCCAATTCAGCCCACGACGCCCCTGCCGGTGAGTCATCCTGTGTCTGATGAGGATAAACCGGCTTCACAGGAACAGCACAAGAAGAAAAAAGACAAAGAATCACCTGAAGAAGAGAAGCCGCGTCCTAAAGAGGACGATAAAGGTGAATTTATTGATGAGTATGTATGAATTCAGACGGATGTCTGGGGAGTAAAGACAATGACTATATTTGTCGTATTTACAGTGATGAGTGCCGTATTTCTGGTCATCGGTCTTGCCACTATGCGTCTGTTAAAACTGTATCAATTACAAACTAAGCGTATTCACGACCTTCAGAACCAAATTACCGCCTTGTGTGCTGGCGCAGCTGGTACAGATGAACGCATCCACAAATTTGAGCAAACCCTGGTTAAACTCAAAGATCACCAGCATAGTCTCGATTTGAATGCCAATCATCAGCCCGGTTATGACCATGCCATTCGTTTAGCCAAAAAAGGTGCTGATATCCAACAGCTGATTAATCACTGCAATTTGAGTGATGAAGAAGCTCACCTGATTACAACGTTACACGGACAACGTCACGTACATTAGTCCTTTGGTTTAGGAATCTTAGCGTTTGGTTTCCCCACCAAAAATCCTTGAACCATATCAACACCATAGCTTTTTAACAGCTCTAATGTGCTTTTTCTCTCAACAAACTCTGCGACCGTTTTTTTACCCAGGCTGTGTGCAATATCAATCATCGATTTCACAAGTTGCTGATCCACTGGATCATTATCTAAATCAGTAATGAATCCCCCATCAATTTTTAAGATATCAACAGGGAAGTGTTTCAGATAACTATAAGAATTAAAGCCTGCGCCAAAATCATCCAGTGCAAATCGACAACCCAAGGCACGTAAATCCGATACCATTTTTCTGGTCTGTTCAAAATTAGAGATAGCGTAAGTCTCAGTAATCTCAAACACAATCCGATTGGGATCAATTTGTGTTTGATTAAGTTTATCTCTGACTAGCTTAAATAAGTTCTCATCCAGAAATACATTGCCTGACAGATTAATGGCAAATGACAGGTTTTCTGGCATATTCACGATAAGTTCAAATACTTTCGCCACCACCCAGAAATCAATCTGGTGAATCAGTCCCATCGATTCAGCAACGGGGATAAATTCTTTCGGATAGAAAATGACGTTACCTTCGCCACGCATCCGGATTAAACATTCGTAGTGTGAGACTTGTTCAGTATCGAGAGAATAAATCGGTTGAAACTCTAATAAGAACAAACCTTCCTTCAGTGCAGCACGTATACGAGGGGCCCATTCCACACTATGACGCAAGGTATGCATTTCGCGATCTTCAGGGCTGTACAAGTGCACTCGATTACGCCCGCGCTTTTTGGCTGTATAGCAGGCTTGGTTAGAATGCGATAACACTTCACCAACGGTGGTTGCATTATCTGCATCAATAATCTTCAAACCGATACTAGCCGATAGATGGTAATGGTGACCATGATGTTCAAAATCATAACCATCAAATAAATTTCGGAGCTCTTCAGCAAGCTCAATGGCAGTTTGTTTATCCGTGTTATTGACCAGCACCGCAAACTCGTCTGATCCAATTCGTACCAGGATATCGTTGATATTAAAATAACGTCTCAGAGAATTAGCCACTTGTACCAGCAGAGTATCCCCTGCTTCATGGCCCTCAGCATCATTTAATACTTTGAAGCTATCTAAATCGATGTAAAAAAGCGCGCTCACGCTCATAAAATTACGCACCTGACTCAGAGTCATATCCAATGCATTTTCAAGACGACGTCGATTCGCTAAGCCTGTTAAATCATCATGATTAACTGAAAACTGCAGGCGCGCTTCCATGACTTTCAGATTGGCCAACTCATCTTCAAGTTCTGTTTGTCGCTTAAACGTTTTATCACGCTCACGTTTCACTGCCAGAGCCGTCATGATAGCCGAAGGTAATGATTCTGCAGTCATAGGATGATAAAGCAGCGAGGTCACGCCATGCCCCAAATCCGTCAAAACCTGAGCATGATCCCAGACTGACTGTCTACAGAGTGAGATAATTGGAATTAGACGCCATTCATCAAACTGATCCATCACCAGACGAATATCTTGGGTAGAAATACCCGGTAAATCATCGTCCATTATCAACAGATCAATATCACATAAATCATTGTGGATACTCTGACGAAGCAAAAGCATGACGCCATCAGTATCTGTTGCACTTTCAATATGGGTGAAACCACTAATCTCGAGCAGGGTCTTGGTGAAAGCGGTCTCTGCTGGGTGTCGACCACCAATAATAATTTTTGCATCAAGGAGTTCTTTGACTGAGGCAACGCTAGCAGGAAGATCAGATTTCTGATCAAGCGCTATGTCACGCATCAACGTTTCCTTGATTTTATTTTTCATCAGATAGTGGAGCTACATTCAGTAGACCGGAAATTAAACATGCACTGACGATATCGGATATATATATTAAAATCAACACTTAATGTTAATTTTGTAATGCTAATTATAAAGTTTATGAGTCGCTCGGAACGAAATCTTCATACCTCAAAAGTATTTAGCTCAGTTTGCATTTTTATTTTCTCTTTTATTTACAGGAACTTTTCCCGATATCAGATAGGCGTAAGCAATCACTTCTGCTATCACCCGATAGAGCATCGGTGGAATTTCTTCACCCAAATTCAGTTCACTTAACATCTCGGTCAACAGCGCATCTTCACGCAAAGGAATATTGTGCTCCCGAGCAATCCGGATAATCTCTTCAGCAATATCCCCTTGACCACTCGCCGTGACAATAGGAGCATTCTCGCCATCATATTCCAGGGCAATCGCCTGTAATACATCCTTTTCACTCATACTGAAATATCCACAAGATAATCGTTCAAACGTGTCGTGTTTACAGGCGTTACCGGAGTAACAAGCGCCTGTCTACAACTCAGGTGATGAATGGAAAACCCCACCTCATTGAGTCGTCCATCTAAGTTATCTAAGTGACTTGAAAGTAAGTCTGCACTCTGCTGGCGTTCGGCCAAAATCACCACACTCACATTTTTGTCTTGCAGACTAATACGAGCCTGCATCGGACCTAAATTTTGCGTTTCCAGGTTCAACTGCACTTGCCACAGCACGGAGTCGTCATCTGTATTTTTGTTGGGAAAATGTTGCTCAACTCGCATTTGCAATAGTTCAAGTTGCTGCTTTTCTTTAACAGGTAAATCAAACAACCAGACATTCGCATTGGTATTCAAATCATTATCCTGCACCATCGATAATTGATTGAATTGAATTTTTGCACTGACCGATTCCACATCCTGTAACAAATCTCTCATCATCTGATACTCAATAGCACGTGTAACAGCTTGTTGAGCGTTTGCTGTCATATTCGTGGTCGGCAATGGCATAGCAGTTGAAGTATTGGGCGATGCTTGGGGGGATTGTGTTTTTTCAGCTGTTGTTGCTGTTGTTAACCCCGCCAATAAACTGAATAAGAGCTGCGTTGGTGTCTGTCCTCTATTGGCTAAAGCAGGTGAAATTTGCGCAGGTAGCGCACGCAGTTCCTGAGGGGCTGATAACACTTGTTTGATTGCTGTCTGAACCTCCGTAGGCAGTTGTTTAACCAACTCAGGATTATCCAGAATTTTAGGTAGTAATGGTGACTGTATATGTGCTTTCAGCGTATCAGCTAGACGCATTAAGTTGGCTTTCAAATTCTGCTGTAAATTTGGTTGTGCTACATTTTGTTTCAACTGACTTTCAAGAAAAACACCGCTATTGTTGATAGTTTGTTGTAATTTTTCTGGCTGTTGTAATGTCTGCTTATCGACTAAATTTTGGATTACATTGGTCAATGCCTGCCTGACAGGCTCAGGCAAGGTGGGTGTATTTGTGGCCGAGGTATTCATTGTCGCCGGCTTAGTGACGAAATTTTGTAATAACGGTAATAACGCTCTTTGGTAACTGACAATACGCTCTTCACGTGTCGCATTATCTGGCATTATTTTGACTGATAAAGGTAAGGTTTTTAGAATCTCAAGCGCCAGCTTATCGCCAACCTTAAATCCTTGATTAAGGTGACTGACATTAATTTCCATATGCTTGGGTAAAGCCGCATTTAATTGACTAAGTTGAGCTGCTTGCGAAGAGTTAACTGTCGGATCAGTCACAAATTTAGGTGTGACTAACAGCTGGTTTTGTGCGAGTAGCTTCACCACATCGGCAGCGATGACCTGTCCGGCTTTTAATAGCGTAGCTAATGTCGCTGCTTGAATTTCAGGCTTAGCTGACACTACGGGTGTGAGTTGAATCACGGGTTGGCCCGACTCAATAGACTTCTGCAATATAACCTTCTGTCCAGCAGAGAGATCTTGTTGTGTGTTGACGTGGACAACCTTATCTCCGAGCTGAAGTTTGACTTGTTCGGCATTCACTCTTGCGATGACGGTTGCCTCCATTTTTTGTCCGGCAGGCAGCGTGTCTACCAGTTTTGCAGAGGCATTTGAAATCACTTCCGTGTTAGGCTGTTGGTATCTATTTATTTGCATAAAGCCACTATACAAGTCGACATGGTGCTAGTATAGCAATCTGGTTATTGCTAAGAGCAATGGCAATGGCAATGAGACATAAACACGGACAATGGTATATTCGTAAGCAAGGGAAAATTTCTGGCCCTTTTACAGCTTCCGTTATCAGTAATCATTTAAAAGTGGGGAGACTTACCTCAGATGATGAGGTATCCAGAGATCGACGACATTGGCATACTTTAGCTGATTCTGACGATTTCACTGTCCCCCAACAAAAGGCGTCACCCATAAAGGGTTATCTGGATGAGCGTACTGGTGAGGACAGACGCAATAGCCCACCCACAGAAGTTGACGAGACTATTCTGCAACAACGCAAAGGCGAGAGACGCGAGGAAGAAGCCGACATTGCTCTAAAAAGACGAGCTCTGCGTCGCACCTTAATGCACCGTCATCGCAACCGTCATCAGAAAATACTTTGGCCCAGCTTAGTCATTTTAATCATACTCAGCGTGGTCGCCAGTTTAGCCTTTTTTTATCCAACCGAACTGCCAACGCCGCAATCTGATTGTCAATCACCAGCGGCCCCCCATGTAAACTGGAATAACTGTCTGCTTTCTGGTCAACATCTGACAAATACCGATCTCTCAATGGCCCAAATGCGTGGGAGTATTCTCACTGAGAGTAATATGATGAATAGTCAATTATCAGGAGCAGATTTAGCGTATAGCGACCTACGTAAAGCAAATTTGAGTTATAGCCAATTAAATAACGCCGATCTCAAAGGTGCTAACCTCCGAGAAGCTGATTTAGTCGAAGCAGATCTGTCGAATGCGGACTTATCGTATGCTGATCTAACCAATGCTAATATCAGCGGTGCCATTACTCTCACGACTAAATTAGACAACGCTATATGGATTGATGGCAAGGTGTGTGGCAAAAATTCTACCGGAGTGTGCCGACGGTCAGGGCAGTAACGCACCCAATTGACGATCTTGGATGCGAGCAAAAAACCATTGAGCAAATAGGCTGCCGTTTAAAGCCAAGAACATATCCCATTGTGTATCCCAGTTATCACCTTGTGTTCCCAGAAAAGCTTCTGCAGCCTGGGCATTAATCACTGCAGCCGCCCACTCCACAAATTCATAACAAGCACTGATGGCAAGACTGATGGAACACACTATAAAAAATAACCACTTGCCGCGTTGCAGTGGTGAAGTTCGTAATAGTATTTCACGGGATAACAGAGCCGGTACCACGCCCTGGATAAAATGACCCAACCTATCATAATGATTGCGGGCTAGATCAAACGTTTGTTGAATCCATTCAAACAATGGATTTTCTGCGTAAGTGTAATAACCACCCACAATTAATATAAAAGCAAAGAGACTGATCGCTCGAACGGAAATAATCGTCAGAGGAAACTGTCTGTGAGTGATAAGCAATGTGGGTATGGCTATCATCACGGGCACGGTTTCCATAAACCAGGTCAACCGGTCTGCCACTGGATCAATAGCAGAAACAAGCAAAGCTATTGAAACTAAACTTAGCCAGACGACTTTCTCTTTATTGCTTGTCAGCATTCTGAAAAGCTCAGAAGACAATCAATGTAGCGTGCGTGGAACAGCTAGGGTAAATGCCGGAATATTGACTTCGAATCGTTCACCATTATCTCCCAGCATCTTGTAATGACCTTGCATCATACCGACAGGTGTATCCAACATTGCTGCGCTGGTGTAAGTGAATTCCTGCTCAGGTGCAAGATAAGGATGCAGGCCTACCACACCATCCCCTTCCACTTCCTGCTCATGACCATCACCACCGGTAATTTTCCAATAACGGGACAATAATCTGGCCGATGACTGACTCTGATTCTTAATGGTGATGGTATAAGCAAACAAATAGCGTGCTTTTTCTGGATCAGATTCTTCATCCAGGTAGGTGGTTTCTACATCAACTAAAATATCGTTATTATGTTCATTCATATGTTAATTATACATGGCTTTTTGTGCTAAGAAGCGAGCACCTTTTAGCCCGACTTCGTCATCAAGCACGATATGAATCGGTATCTGCTCCATCAACATTGTCATGCGGCCTTTTTCAACAAAACTGTTGATAAATGACGACGATCTGAACTTGGCAATATTTTTCAGCAGAATATTACCCACCAGGTAAACGCCCCCTCGAGCCAATGTGGTCAGCGCTAAATTACCAGCTTGAGCAGCGTAAATACGTACGAACATATCTAAGGCTTCATTTGCCAAAATATCATTCTTTTCAATGGCGAACTGGCTGATAGCCGATGCGGCATCACCGTTGACCATCGCCAGACGTAACGCGTTATTTTCATCAATTTGCTTATAGTCCCGTAGGAAATGATAGAGACTGACAAGCCCGCTTCCACAAACAATACGATCATAAGAAACATGGCCATGTCGCTGCTGAAGATGCTCAAGGAAAAGCTGCTGGGTTCGATCTAAGGGGGCAAAATCAACATGCCCGCCTTCTGTTGCAAAGACTTGCCACTGATTCTCCTGCGGAATCAAAATAGCTTGTCCTAATCCGGTACCAGCACCTAATACAACACGGGGATATGACTGATTGGGTTCACCCGCTTGTAACGTCTCAACCTCGCTATCAGCTAAACCCGCAATACCATAACCCACTGCTTCGAAATCGTTACAAAGTATGACTCTTTCAATTGAAAACTGCTTTTCAATGACACGGGCATCTAACTTCCAGGGCAGCTTAGTGACTTGGCCATATTGTCCACTCACCGGACCCGCCAGTGCGACACAAGCAATGTTGATAACACACGATTGAGGAAGCTGTTCAATAAATGCCGTCAGGATGGCATCAAAGGTATCAAAGCGCTGACTGTCTAATTTCAGCTTATGCGTCACTTGGCCATTTGCATCGGATAACTCAAATAGCGTTTTAGTCCCACCTACATCGACAGCCAGCACATATGTCATGGTTACTTACCTGCAGCCGCCTGATCCATAAACCAATAATAATCGTGTTGAGGCGCCAAACGCTGAACGGGTAAGCCTGATACAGCATCGCTGGTAATATCACTTACGATAGCCGCTTTTGCTTCTCCTGCGATGAAAACAATCACCTGAAGTGCGGCATTAATAACAGGATAGGTGATAGTCACACGCCATGAGTCAAATTTCTCAACATAAAGATGAGTGGTAAGTGTATCCGTCACATCTAAAGCAGGCGTGTCTGGAAATAAGGATGCAATATGTCCATCAGGCCCCAATCCGAGCAGCACTAAATCAAATGGTGCATCTTTCATCACAAATTTCATAGTATCGGCATAACGAACAGCGACATCAGCCGCATCCCCACTCTCAGTTGGCATGCGATGCACATTCTCTGTTGGAATAGGAATTAAATCGATCATGGCCTGACGCGCCATTTTAAAATTGCTGTCATCGTGAGTAGCGGGAACACAACGCTCATCACCAAAAAACAAATGTACCCTAGTCCAGTCAATCTGTTCTAAATAAGGTGAGGTAGCTAATTTTTCATACAAGCCTTTAGGTGTTGAACCACCCGCCAAGGCCACATAAAAAACACCTCTTTTTGCAATCGCTGATCGAGCTGTACTGACAAAATGTTCTGCGGCTGCTTTAATTAAACTCGTCGCATCAGGCAGGATTTTTTGTTCTGCTTTCATTGTGTTCCTCAATTTTTGATTATGTAAACTATGCTGAAATACAGACGGTGAGTTTTATACAACGCCACCATCAATTTCGACTGATTATTGCCAGCATGATATATCAAAACTTAACGCTTTTGAGCTAGTCTTAAAAGACGCAGCATTTTTATTCAATTAAGGAAGGACCTATGAAACACACTTTGGCATTTATTTCGCTTTTAGCCATGAGCCCCCTCACTTTTGCTGAAGACCTTGCTCAAATGGGTATAGTCTCACTCGATACCAGTGCCAGCATGGATGTTGAAAATGACGAACTAATTACGCGTTTACAAGTGTTTGAACAAGGAAAAGACCCTGCCAAATTAACTGATATGGTCAACAAAAAAACAGCGCTGGTTCTGGATGCGGTGAAAAACTTCAATGCGATTCAAGCTGAAACATCCAATTACACCACACAGCCCGTTTATGATGAGGGCAAAATTGCCAGCTGGCGCGTTAGTCAGCAATTGACGCTTGAAACCCGCCAGTTTGATCAACTGAGTCAGTTTATTGCGGACATCAATACACTAGCCAATATTCAATCTATGCAGTTTATGGTCTCAGACGATCGTGCTGAAAAAGTCAAAACAGATTTACTTAAACAAGCTATCAGCAAATTCAAAGATAAAGCACAACTCATCAGCACTGAATTTGATCGCAGTGGTTATGAAATTGTGTCCATATCCATTGATGGTAATTCATTTACCCCAATGCCAATGATGGAACGCGCCAATATGATGTCAGCGGATATGAGAGTCAAAGCTGCACCAGCTGCATTAGCTGGCGGCAGTAACGAAATTTCAGTGAACGTTCGCGGCAGTATCAAACTCAATCAGTAAAGCCCAAAGCCACGGCAGCATAAAATGACTGCCGTGGCTGCCTTATTACTTCAGAAACAGATCGTAAGCAGGATTGTCGGTCTCTTCCCAGTATGTGTATCCAAGCGTATCCAAAAAGATTTGGAACTCCTGTTTATAATCATCACCCACCTGAATGCCCACCAGCACACGACCATAATCAGCCCCATGATTACGGTAATGGAAAAGGCTGATATTCCAGCGCTGACCAATGCGCGTTAGAAACCGTAGTAAGGCGCCAGGGCGCTCTGGAAATTCAAAACGAATTAGACGTTCATTATCTACCTGAGGGGCATGACCACCGACCATATAACGTACATGTAACTTGGCAGTTTCATTATCGGTGAAATCAACCCAGTCATACCCAGCTTGATCCAGCTGAGAAAATAATTGTTGGCGTTCTTCTTCCTGGCCGTTCATTCTGACACCAACAAAAACCTGAGCTTGCTTGTCATCAGCGTAACGATAATTAAATTCGGTAATCCCTCGTTCACCCAGTGTTTTACAGAATTTTTGGAAGCTGCCTGGTTGTTCATCAATTTTAGTGGCAAACAAGACTTCTCGACGCTCACCAATTTCAGAGCGTTCAGCAACATGACGTAAACGATCAAAATTAATATTGGCACCACTATTGATGGCAACGAGTTGCTGATTTTCCATTGGGTTGTTGGCTAAGTATTTCTTCACGCCAGCCACGGCGAGTGCGCCAGATGGCTCAGCAATAGAGCGCGTGTCCTGAAAGATATCCATAATGGCTGCACATAACTCATCACTACTGACAGTCACGACCTCATCCACTGTTTCACGACAGATTCTGAAAGGTTCGACACCAATTTGTCTGACCGCCGTGCCATCAGCAAACAATCCGACTTGATCCAGTTTGACACGCTCATCCGCCTCCAGCGCCGCTTTCAGGCTAGCTGCATCGGCCGGTTCAACCGCAACGATTTTAATGTCTGGCCAGAATGCCTTGATATAAGCCGACACACCGGATATCAATCCACCGCCACCGACAGGCACAAATACGGCATGAATAGGATCAGGGTGTTGACGGATAATCTCCATCGCAATCGTGCCTTGTCCGGCAATGACTTCAGGATCATCATAAGGGTGAATAAAAGTGCGACCATCTTTCTCAGCAACGGATAAGGCATAAGCACTGGCATCGTCATAACTATTGCCGTGCAGTTTAATTTCCGCACCATAAGCCCGCACCGACTCCACCTTGATAGGTGGTGTAGTTTTGGGCATGACAATCAAAGCAGGAATATTCATTTTATTCGCTGCCAGCGCTACGCCTTGCGCATGATTGCCCGCTGAGGCACAAACAACGCCACGTTCTCGCTCATCAGCAGATAACTGACTCATACGATTGTAAGCGCCGCGTAATTTAAATGAAAAAACCGGTTGAAGATCTTCTCGTTTAAGCAAAATCGTGTTGCTTAATCTCTTCGATAAACGAGGCATAACCTCAAGAGGTGTCTCATTTGCCACATCATAAACGCGCGCTTTAAGAATTTTTTCTACGTATCCAGTCAGCATTTCAGCCCAAATCAGTCAGTTATGTTGAAAAAAAGACTCAGTGATCAACAGCTAAATCCTGTCATCATTTTCTAAGCAATCGCTTACGTTACCATTGACCGCCATTTATCTCTATAATTGCCGGGATAATTTTTAAGTGTATTGAAACAAAGGAAGCTGCATATGAATGCTGATGAAATGAAAAAACAAGCTGCGTGGGCAGCGCTTGAGTACATCAAAGGTAACGGAATTGTCGGTGTTGGCACAGGCTCTACCGTGAATCACTTCATTGATGCGCTGGCCACCATCAAAGATCGTATTGAAGGCGCAGTATCAAGCTCAGAAGCCTCAACACAAAAATTAGAAGCGAATGGCATCAAAGTATTTGATTTAAATGATTGCAACGACATCGAAGTGTATGTCGATGGCGCAGACGAGTCTAACCACTTACTCGAATTGGTCAAAGGTGGTGGCGGTGCGCTGACACGTGAAAAAATCATTGCCGCAGCCAGTAAACAATTTGTTTGTATTGCTGATGCATCTAAACTTGTCGACGTTCTGGGTAAATTCCCTCTTCCTGTGGAAGTCATTCCAATGGCACGCAGCTACGTTGCTCGTGAAATCGTCAAGCTGGGTGGTCAACCTGTCTATCGTGAAGGTGTGATCACAGATAATGGCAACGTAATTCTGGATGTTCATGGTTTAGATATCATGGAACCTATTAAATTAGAAAAAACACTGAATGATATCGTCGGTGTAGTCACCAATGGTTTATTTGCGATGCGCCCAGCAGATGTGCTGTTACTGGGTTCACCAGAAGGAACCAAAACCGTCTTCGCGAAATCATAAAAGGCGAAACATGGACTGATCCTGCTTAGCAGGATCAGTTTTCTCTCTCATCACTATTGGCGACATTATGTTCAGACCGCTCAGTCTCTATATCGGCATGCGTTATACACGCGCCAAACGTCGTAATCACTTCATTTCTTTTATTTCATTAACCTCCATGCTCGGTGTGGCATTAGGTGTAGCCGCTCTCATCACCGTGCTGTCTGTCATGAATGGGTTTGAAAAAGAACTGAAAGATCGCATTCTCGGTATGACCTCACATGCGTTCATCACTGGCGAGGATGGCACGCTGAGAGACTGGCCAGATTTACAGGATTTAATTAAGCATGATCCTGACGTGATTGCCTCAGCTCCATTTGTAGAGGGTCAGGCCATGCTCAGTCAGGGAAGCCGTGTCAGAGGCACGCTGGTTCGCGGTATTGATGCCGATATGGAACAAAGTGTTTCTACGATTGGTGAGAAAATCATTCAAGGCAAATTAGCTGATTTAACTGACGGTAGCTTTGGCATTGTCTTAGGTAAAGATTTAGCTTCCGCTATGGGCGTGACAACCGGTGACAAAATCACCATGATCACACCACACGTTAGTCCCACACCCGCAGGCGTGATTCCTCGTCTTAAACGTTTAACCGTTGTCGGTATTTTTGAAATTGGTATGTATGAATATGACAGCGGCCTGGCGGTGATGAATATCAATGATGCTGCTAAATTATTCAAAATTCCCGATCGCGTCACTGGCTTACGCTTAAAGTTTGATGATGTCTTCAAGGCACCACAACTACTTCGCAACGTCATGCAGGATGTTCCCGTTAATTATCGAGCTGCTGACTGGACATTCCAGCACGCCAATTTTTTCCGCGCCCTAAAAACAGAAAAAACAGTGATGTTTGTCATCCTGATGCTTATCGTGGCAGTAGCAGCATTTAATATCGTATCGACCTTAGTGATGATGGTCACCGACAAACAATCTGATATCGCTATATTGCGTACCTTGGGTATGAGTCCACGCAGCGTTATGGGTATCTTTATGGTGCAAGGCACGTTAATCGGTTTAATCGGTACCGCCATGGGTGTTGTTGGTGGCGTACTTTTAGCTTGGAATATTGAGTCTTTGATCGCCAGTTTAGAAAAACTGCTCGGGTATCAATTCATGCCTGCAGATGTTTATTACATCAGTAGTTTGCCATCACAGCTAGAATGGAGTGATGTCACCGTCATTGCTATCACGGCTTTTGTCTTATCGATTCTTTCCACGCTTTACCCTTCCTGGCGTGCATCACAGATTAAACCGGCCGAGGCGCTTCGTTATGACTAATCAAGCAGTATTATCTGCCAGCCAATTATCAAAATCTTTTACAGATGGTCAGTTAAAAACAGATGTGCTGAATAATGTGAACCTGACTGTAAACCGTTCTGATCGTATTGCTATTATCGGCAGTTCTGGTTCTGGTAAAAGCACCTTATTACATATTCTTGGTGGACTTGACTCACCCACAGAGGGCCAGGTACTGGTGCAGGGTCAAGATATTCATGCCATGAAAAATAAAGCGGCAAGTCGATTACGTAACCAGCAGTTGGGTTTTGTGTATCAATTTCATCATTTGCTGCCAGAGTTTACGGCTGTTGAAAATGTCGCTATGCCATTAGTGATTGGAGGCATGTCACCCACCTCAGCTCAAGAACAAGCGACTGAACTGCTTGATAAAGTCGGACTAGCCCATCGCTTTCAACATAAACCCAGTGAATTATCGGGTGGTGAACGCCAACGGGCAGCCCTGGCCAGAGCATTAATCACCGAACCCGCCTGCTTACTGGCGGATGAGCCAACGGGCAATCTGGATCAGCGAACAGCTCAAGGGATTTTTGATCTGATTCTGAAATTAAATGAAGATTTTGGCACGGCATTGGTGATTGTGACTCACGATACAGGGCTTGCCGCTAAAATGGATCAACAACTGACATTGATTGATGGCTGTCTGGCTTCAGGAGCCTGATTTATCTTTTTGTTGGCGCTGACGTTGTGTCCATGTATGGATAACAACCAGTCGCCAACCTATTCGAACAAAAAGAATCCCCGCTATGGCGGATACCAGTCCTAGAATTGTGCAACCTAAGAGTAGTGGTTGCCATATGGCCAGAAACTCTTTTGAAAACCATTCCCAAGTCAGACTAAAAGCTGGGGCGCCCATGGGGATACTCAATACCCAAGCCCCGAGTTTATAGGCGTAGAAAAAAATAGGTGCCATGGTGAAAGGATTAGTAATCCAAACACCCATCGCTGCAATAGGAAGATTCACCCGGAATAAAATGGCTAATGCCGCTGCAATAAACATTTGACCAGGAATCGGCATAAACCCAACAAACAGCCCTAACGCCACCCCACCTGAAATAGAGCGTCGATTGGTATGCCATAAACGTGGTTCAGTTAGTCGCTGACCAAACTTACGCAGATGTGGATGTTCGCGCATCGTGTTGTGATCTGGCATGATGCGTTTTAGGAATTTACGAGGCATAGCGTCTCAGTAACATGCTAAGTCGGGCGTCATTATAGGGATATATGAATAAAACTGCCATTGCATTTTTGCTCGGCACATTGCTTGGTCTATATGTAAGCAGTCCTCTGGTAATAGGGAGCTTACTATTATTGTTTTTCGTGGCATTAGCCTATTATCGAAAACTATGGATTTTAGGTTTTATTGTCGGACTATTGTGGTGTGCATTTCAAGCTCAATCAGCTATTCAAAACAAACTAGTGTCCCGTCTGGGTAATCCGTTTATTTATTATCAATAACACTCAGCTTTGCTCGCGTCACTGAAGTCATAATCGATTCTGCACTCTTGTGCCAGCGGAACGGCTTTGCCAGTTTCTCATTATGAGTTTGGATAAAGCGACGAATCGCCTTCTTAAGTTCGCCGACACTGGTAAAAATGCCACGGTACAAAGCGCGGCGTTCCAGTTGACCAAACCAGCCCTCCACGGCATTCAGCCAAGAGGCGCTGGTTGGTGTGAAGTGAAGCTTGAACCGGGGATGCTTTTCCAGCCAGGCCTTCACTTCTGGTGTTTTGTGAGTCGAGCTGTTGTCCAGAATCAGATGAAGGTCCTGCTCTTTCGGTGTTTCTCGATCAATTTGTCGCAGAAAATCGAGAAACTCTTTGGCGCGGTGGCGTTGTGTAATGCGCCCAATCACTTCGCCGTTCAGGATATTCAGGGCCGCGTATAAGCTGGTCGTCCCGTGCCTCTTGTAATCGTGGGTACGGCGCTCGATCTGGCCGGGTTTCAGTTGCAGCTTTGGTTGAGTGCGATCCAGTGCCTGGATCTGCGTTTTTTCGTCAACCGACAGCACCAGCGCGTTATCCGGCGGATTCAGGTACAGGCCAACGACATCGAAAACCTTCTCAGCAAAGTCTGGATCGTTGCTTATTTTGAAGGTTTTCAGCCGGTGTGGTTTCAGGTCAGCCGCTTTCCAGATCTGATGCACTTGCCAGCGGCTAACACCGGCATATTCGGCCATCAACCGGACGCTCCAGTGGGTAGATTCCTTGGGCAGCTTTTTGACCGTGTCATCAAGAATAGCTTTAACCTTTTTCTGGTCCAGCTTTCTGGGTTGTCCAGGTCTTGGTGCATCCCGAAGACCGCTCAGACCCTGTTCGGTGTAACGATTACGCCACTTGAATACCGTGGCCGTCGTGGTTCCCAGTTGCTCCGCAACGACTTTGGGTGATTCACCGGAATTCAGGGCCAAAACGATTCGTGCTCGCAGAACAAGATTCTGACTCAGCGTGCTTGTTCGCAACCAGCTTTCCAGCTCGAGTTGATCGTTTACCGTAAGATTAAAGGGTGCTGGTTTCCGGGCCAAAACAGAGTCTCCGAGCTCGTAAATAATAGCTCGAATTATAGCGCACTTCCGCTTAGGAATTAACCAGACGGAACACTAGCTGCAGACACGCCTGCAAAAACAACGCAAGTACAAGGGCTTATCGCCTCCATACCTCAGACAGGTCATCACCATATTAGTTTTGAATTTTGTCCAGAAGATTCATCCCTCCCCAAAAAAATAAAACTCAGCTGGTATTACCCACCTGAAGACATCCCCCAAGCTGGAGAGCACTGGCAGTTCACTGTCAAACTCAAACCACCCTATGGCATGATGAATCCCGGTGGTTTTGATTATGAAAAATGGTTATTCAGCAAAGGCATTGGCGCAACGGGTTATATAAAAAAAGCAGAAGATAATCAGCGACTGGCCACATCATCTCAATGGCAGATCAATGCCTGGCGCTCTGAGCTCGAACAGCATATTCGGTCACTCATTCCTCAAGCGGAACAATTACCTTTAATACTCGGTTTAGCTATAGGCCAACGTGACGATATCAATCAAACCCAATGGCAAGTATTACGCGACACGGGCACCAGTCATCTGATGGCGATCTCAGGCTTGCATATCGGACTGGCCTCCGCTTTAGGTTTTTTACTGACAAGCGCTTTCTGGCGCTATTGTCCGTTGACATCCGTTCGAATCCCCGCGCACAGAATAGGCGCACTGGGCGGACTGTACACTGCTATTTTTTATGCTTGCCTGGCAGGCTTATCCATTCCCACTCAACGTGCATTGATTATGGTGAGTCTGGCTATGCTAGCTGTATTTTTTAAACGTGCATTCTATCCCTCACATGTGTTGTCACTCGCCTGCATGATTGTTTTATTCCTTTATCCTTTTGCCGTGTTAAACGCAGGATTTTGGTTATCCTTTGGTGCCGTTGCGATCATTTTGATGAGTTGCACTCAGCGTTTCCCAGGTATCAAACTGGCCTGGCTGAAAATTCATTTCCTCATGGCTGTGGCACTGATACCGCTACTGATCATTTTCTTTAACGATGTCTCTGTCGTATCCCCTATAGGCAATCTGATGGCAGTACCTCTGGTGAGTGTATTGATTGTACCGCTGATTATCCTGGCTATGATGCTCTTGCCGCTCAGCATGAAGCTTTCATCATTATTGTTAGCAGCGGCAGATTATTTACTCAACTGTCTCTGGTCTATTTTGTCCTGGCTAAGTCACTTGTCATTTGCCAGCTGGCAAACACCCGTTTATCCCTGGCCAATATTGGTCATGTTGGTACTGGCTGTTTTATTCATGTTGTTGCCTAGGGGCTTTCCAGGAAAATATCTCGCTATCTTGTTGTTAATGCCTCTTTTGTTTTACAAGACTGACCGCCCGGCTTCGGGGGATGTTTTTGTCAGCGTTTTAGATGTCGGACAAGGCCTGGCTTCTGTCATCGAAACAACACACCACACGTTAATCTTTGATACAGGACCGAAATACAGTCAGAGCTTTAATACTGGTGAAGCTGTTGTGGTGCCTTTTTTACGTTATCGAGACATTGATGATGTTGATATGGTTATCATCAGTCATGGTGACAATGATCATATCGGTGGCTTATCTGGCATTCTCAAGCATATAAACGTCACACAAATCATGACCAGCCAACCCCTCGAGCATAAAGTCACCACCTTGTGTACCGCGGGCCAACACTGGCAATGGGATCAGGTTGAATTTAAAATTTTGCATCCGTTTCAAAATCAATCAGGCTCGGACAATGAACGTTCCTGTGTCCTCCAGATAAAAGGCAAAAATCTGTCAGTATTATTACCCGGTGATATTGAAAAACAAGGCGAACAAATATTAGTAGCCAGCTATGGAAAATCGCTTAAATCCGATGTGTTACTTGTACCTCATCACGGTAGTAAAACATCTTCCAGCCGTCATTTCATCGAGTCCATATCTCCAAAGTATGCTGTTTTTTCTGTTGGTTTCCGTAATCGGTATGGTTTTCCTGTGACTGACGTAGTTGATCGCTACAGAAACATTCCTAGTACCATTCTCAGAACCGACTTGAATGGCGCTATCCTCTTCGGTAGAGGCGATAGTCCAATATTCTGGCGTCAACAACAAGAACAATTGTGGACGTCGAAAGCTACTGAGTAAGTCAATTTTCACGTATCATGAGCGCTATTTTCATTTAAACAACTGAGACTGACATCATGCTGGAATTGTTTAAAGCAGGCGGTTGGTTAATGATCCCGCTATTTATCTGCTCGGTCATTGCCATTGCGATCATCGCAGAACGTTTTTGGAGCCTACAAAAGAAACGCATTGCCCCCAAGGAGCTCATTACCCAAATCTGGCAATGGTTAAAGTTTAATCAGGTTGATGAACATCGCATCAAAGCACTGCAAAGCAACTCCCCTCTTGGCCAGATTCTGGCTGCTGGCCTCGTCAACCGCAACAGTTCACGAGAAATAACGAAAGAAAGTATTGAAGACATTGGGCGTCATGTCACCGTGGCGCTAGAGCGCAATCTCAACACATTGGGAACAATCGCAGCCATTTCTCCATTACTAGGCTTATTGGGTACGGTTTTAGGCATGATTAAAGTCTTCGCCGTTATTACCACCGCTGGCGTGGGTAATCCTGAAGTGCTGGCAGGTGGTATTTCAGAAGCTTTGATTACCACGGCTACCGGCTTGGCTGTCGCCATTCCTAGTTTGATTTTTTATCGCTATTTCCGCGGTAAAATTAATATGTTAGTGGTAGGTATGGAAGAACAAGCGATGCAGCTTATCGAGATTCTGCATGGTGACCGTCAGTATGATCCAGATGAGGAAGCAAGACGTGAATCTATCACCAAAACGCTCTGAGGAACCCGATGTCAATCTGACCCCGATGATTGACGTCGTTTTTCTGCTGTTATTGTTTTTTATGGTCTCCACCAGTTTTATTCGTGAAAGCTCTTTAAAAGTAGACCTACCTGAGGCGACGGGCGAAGCCATGGCTGAGCAGATCGATCCTATCGATATTGTGATACAAGCGGATGGTAAAGTCCTTATCAATGATGAGGCTGTGACTAACGTCACCTCCGCTGGGCTAGCCGAGGTGTTAAAACGCGTTGTTGGTGAACAAAATGATCCCCATGTAATTATTAGTGCTGATGCCAAAGCAGAATATCAACTTATCGTCACAGCGATGGATACAGCACAACAACTCGGCTACACCAAATTGACCCTGGCGACACGTCAAACAACTGCGGAATAATCAATGAGTCAAACACCTGTCACCCTGACAGCCGTCCAGCTTTACAAGCGTTTATTGAACTACGTTAAACCCTATTGGCTGGCTTTTCTGATATCGATATTGGCGATGATTGTCTTTGCCGGCACAGAAACCGGCATGGCCGCCTTAATGAAACCTCTACTTGATGGCAGCTTTGTAGAAAAAGATCCCACTACGATTAAGTACGTTCCATTGATGCTCATCGGTTTGTTCTTTATCCGGGGTGTGGCTAATTTTCTGACGACATATGGACTGGGGTGGATTGCACGTAATGTCATTAAAACCTTACGTGAAGAAATGTTCGAAAAACTCATTACGCTACCTGCGAGTTTTTACGACAAAAATAACTCTGGCCAGCTTATGTCCAAACTGCTTTACGATGTCGAGCAAGTTGCGGGCGCGGCTACTGATGCTATTTTGACTGTTATACGTGACACATTAACGATCATTGGTCTGATTGCCTGGATGATTTATCTGAATGGTTTCCTGTCTCTGATCATTTTAGTGACCGTCCCCTTTGTGGCTGTTCTGGTTTATTTTGTCAGCATACGGTTTCGTCGAATCAGTAAAGAAATTCAGGGTTCTATGGGCAATGTCAGTCATGTCTGTGGAGAAATCATTGAAGCGCATCGCGAAGTCAAAACATTTGGTAGTCAAGTGTATGAAACTGAACGGTTTGATCGTATTAACAGAAAAAACCGTGGCCAGCAAATGAAAAAGATAGCCACGGATGCCTGTAGTGAGCCGGTGATTCAGTTAATTACTGTGTTAGGCCTTGCTGTCGTCATTTATCTGGCCACGCTGCCAGAAGTACTTGAAGCCATCACAGTCGGGAGCTTCATTTCCTTTATCACTGCGATGTTCATGCTGCTGACACCGTTAAAACGCTTAACAAAAATAAACTCAAAACTACAGGCAGGTATCGCAGCAGCCGAGAGTATTTTCACCTTACTGGATGAAGAACCTGAGCATGACAATGGCACACTCACCATGGACCGTGCCAAAGGACAGATTGAATACCGTCACGTCAGCTTCAGCTACGATGAAGGTAAAGGAAGCGTACTCAATGATATTTCTTTTCATGCAGAACCTGGACAAACCATCGCTTTTGTTGGTCATTCAGGCAGTGGTAAAACCACATTAGTCAGCTTGCTGGCACGGTTTTACAATATTGAAAAAGGACAAATTCTGATTGATGGCGTTGATATCAGTCAGCTCACATTAAAAGATTTGCGTAAACAATTGTCTCTGGTTAACCAACAAGTTGTCTTGTTTAACGACACGATAGCTAACAACATCAGTTATGGTCAGGCAGGTGACGTTAGTGAAGAAGCGATTATACAAGCCGCTAAGTCAGCTCACGCCTGGGAATTCATTCAGAAACTCCCTCAGGGACTACACACTGAAGTCGGTGAAAATGGGGTACTGTTATCCGGCGGACAACGACAACGTCTGGCTATTGCAAGGGCACTGCTCCGAAACTCACCTATTCTGATTCTGGATGAAGCCACCTCTGCCTTGGATACTGAGGCTGAACGCCATATCCAGGCGGCGTTTGAAGAGCTTATGCGTGAACGCACTACGCTGGTCATTGCTCATCGCCTATCTACCATCGAAAAAGCCAATAAAATTATTGTCATGCATGATGGTGAAATTCTTGAAACAGGTACTCACCAGCAATTATTAGCTAATGGCAAACACTATGCCGAGTTGTATCGTCTACAATTTCAGGATGACTGATCATCATGCGCTGGTTAACTGACAGTTGGTATCAGTCCGGCACCAGATATTGGCTTTTATTACCGCTTAGCTGGTTATATCGGCTTGTCATATTCTGTCGTCGGTGGGCTTATCGTCAAAACTTGCTGACCAAGCACACCATGCCTGTACCAGTCATTGTTGTGGGCAATATTACGGTTGGCGGCACCGGTAAAACCCCCTTTGTTATATGGTTGGCTCAACAGCTTAGCCAAGCGGGTTATAAGCCAGGGATTATCAGTCGTGGTTATGGTGGCGCCAGCAGAAAATATCCATTAGAAGTCACAGCAAACAGCAATGCAAAACAATGTGGTGATGAACCCGTACTCATCGCAAAACGCACAGCATGTCCGGTCGTTGTTCATCCAGATCGTCCACAAGCAGCAATTCATCTGCTCAGCCAGCATCATTGTAATGTGATCATTTCTGATGATGGTTTGCAACACTATGCATTAGCACGTGACCTGGAAATTGTGATTATCGATGGTAAAAGACGTTTTGGAAATAAACAGTGCCTGCCGGTAGGTCCACTGCGGGAACCCTTGTCTCGTTTAAATTCTGTTGATTTGATTATCTATAATGGTTCTAGTGATGAACATGGTCATTCCATGCAGCTAAACCCTATGCAGTGGATCAATGTACATGATGAGACCGTGACCGTGCCATTAAGCTATTTCCAGCATAAAGAGGTCCATGGGGTCGCCGGAATCGGTCATCCTAAACGGTTTTTTGATTCTTTAACCGCTCATGACATTATTGTTCACCCTCACGACTTTGCTGATCATCATCAGTATTTACCGGATGACCTGAGATTTTATGATGACCTCCCCATTCTAATGACCGAGAAAGATGCCGTAAAATGTCAGTCTTTTGCTCACAAAAATATGTGGTATTTGCCGGTTGAGGCCAAACTCGATAGCCCTGTATTTCCGGCTATTCACCAAATATTAAAGGAACGATCTAATGGATAACGCGCTTTTAGAGATACTCGCCTGCCCTGCTTGTAAAGGTAAATTGCATTATAAAAAAGAGTCTCAGGAATTAATTTGTAAAGCTTGCCGTCTTGCTTATCCGGTTAAAGACGATATTCCCGTCATGTTGATAGAGGAAGCACGTCAAATGCCAGCAGATGAAGAGGTCTAATGAATGAGCTTTAGTATCATTATTCCAGCTCGTTATGCATCAAGTCGCCTGCCAGGTAAACCGCTAATGGATATTGCTGGTAAACCCATGATTCAACATGTCTATGAACGTGCTCTAGAGAGTGATGCTGACAAGGTCATTATCGCAACAGATGATGAACGTATTGCTGACACAGTGACCGCTTTTGATGCCGATGTATGTATGACGGCGGAGACTCATCGCTCCGGAACAGACAGACTGGCCGAAGTCGTTGAAAAACGTCAGTTCAATGATGAGGAAATAGTGATTAATGTACAAGGTGACGAGCCTTGTTTACCTGCCTTACTGATTAATCAGGTTGCCGCAGACCTAGCTCAACACAAAGAAGCAGATATGGCTTCGCTATTTAGTCGAATTCATCAAGAGAAACAAGTATTCGATCCTAATGTGGTCAAAGTGGTGATGGATAATCAAGGCTATGCTTTATATTTCAGCCGTGCTCCTATTCCGTGGATGCGAGATCACTTTCACAAAACGGAATTACCACCAGAACTTCCTCATTATCGCCATATTGGCTTATATGGTTACCGCGCTCACTTCTTGAAAAACTACACAGGGATGGCGCCGTGTTTGCTTGAAACGGAAGAATCATTGGAACAGCTACGTGTATTATTCCACGGGAAAAAAATCCACATGTCAGAAGCTCTTATCAGTGCCGGACATGGGGTAGATACAGAAGCAGACTTAATTGAAGTCAGGCAGTTATTGGCAGAGTAACTTATCTAAACCTGCGGCAATAAGCTCAGCGTGTAAATTTCCCTCACCATCAAATACAGGTAGGGTATACGTTACTGGCACCGGTCGGTGTCCTTCACCATATTGGTTGGGCTGAATGTTGTGGCCCGATTCGAGCACTTGCAGGATTAATTCAGCGCCATCCAACAACTCAATAATCTCACAACGTTGTTGTTGATACGAAACCTGCTGGCCAATTAAGGCCAGCAGTTCTTCATGAGGAATATTACTCTTGCGTGGCATTCGTCTCACTCGCTTCAGATTTGGCCTTATTTTTCTTTTCAGAGCCATTATCATCCGAAGACGAATTTTTTTCTACCACCGGTTTTTTTTCCTCAGCTGGTTTTTCTACCTTTTTATCAACAGGCTTATCTGTCGCTTCTGGCTTGGGAGCTGGTTTTGCAGCATCCTCGTTGCTAGAAGCATTATTAGCAGCAGCCGCTTCTGCTTTATCCTTATCACTCGGACGACGACGTCTATTTGTCGGGCCTGACGAACGTGGTCTGCGTGGTTTTGAGGCAGGTACTTTGTTGCCATCCACTTCGGGCTCTTTTTCTGCCTTAATCACATTACCATTCACTTCTGGCTCAGGCTCAGGAACGGCATTGCCATTAACCTCAGGTGGCGGCGGTGGAGCAATGTTGCCTTTCTGAGTGTCAGCTGAGTTATTATTCTCAGGTGATGTATTTTCAGCGCGAGCAGGACGACGGCGACGGCCTCCACGACGTGAGCGTCGACCATTACTGCTACGTGTCTGCTTATCGTCATTATTGTCTGAAGCAGCCTCTTCTTTTACTGGATTTGCTGATTCAGTCTTCTTCTGCTCAGTATTGTCCGTATTTTTATCATTTCTACGGCGTGGTTTTTTACGTTCATTATTATCAGCAGATTCCTGATTCTGATTATTTGCTGAATTATTCTTAGAACGACCACGTCCTCGACGATTCTGTGGGCGTTGTTCTGGTGAGCTTTTTTCTTTTTTTGTATCCACGACAGGCTTTTCTTCCTTCTCTGGCTCACTTTTTCCTGTCAGCACATTTAACAAACGTTTCAGCAGGCTAGGTTTTTGTTCAGGCTCTTTTTCCTTAACAATCACCGGTGCAGGTGCTGCGGGTGATATTCCCTTCACTGCTGGTTGTTCCATGACGGGTTTATCGCGTAATACTACCGGAACCTCTTGTTCTGGTTGAGAGATAAGCTGGTGACTGACTTCATTTCGCTCACCGCCATCTTTGATACGTTCGATATCGTAATGAGGTGTTTCAAGGTGTGGATTCGGTATCAACACCACTTTCACACCGTGACGCTTTTCAATAATATCGACTTGTTCGCGTTTATCATTAAGAATGAACGTGGCAACAGGTACAGGCAGTTGAACGATTAATTGCGTGACCTTATCCTTGGTTGCTTCTTCCTCAATCAGGCGTAATACCGCCAGCCCCAAGGATTCCACACCACGCACATGGCCAAGACCAGCACAACGTGGGCAAATTTCCTGATGGGCGTCACCAAGAGCAGGACGCAAACGCTGGCGAGACATTTCCAGCAAACCGAAACGAGATATCCGACCAACCTGAACACGTGCACGATCGGCTTTCAGATGTTCACGCAGGCGATTTTCAACTTCGCGCTGATTACGGCTAGGCCCCATGTCGATAAAGTCAATAACGACCAAACCACCCAGATCGCGTAATCTTAACTGACGTGCAATTTCTTCGGCAGCTTCCAGGTTGGTGTTAAGTGCTGTTTCCTCTATATCACCGCCTTTATTAGCGCGTGCTGAGTTAACATCAATCGAGATCAACGCTTCCGTTGGATCGATAACTAATGCGCCACCGGATGGTAAACGCACTTCATGTCGGAAAGCGCTCTCAATCTGGCTTTCAACTTGATAACGAGTGAATAGCGGCACTCTATCCTGGTACAGTTTAAATTTACTGAGTTCATGCGGCATAACCATGCGCATAAAGTCATAGCCTGTTTGATACACTTCAGGCGAATCCACCAGAATTTCACCAATGTCTTTACGCAAGTAATCACGTAAAGCACGGATAATAATATTGCTTTCCTGGTAAACCAAAAATGGCGCGTTACGATCTTTGACAGCCACGTCAATAGCCGTCCAGAGCTGGACGAGATACTCGAGATCCCACTGCAGCTCTTCTGGCTGTTTTCCAACACCAGCAGTTCGCACGATCATACCCATGCCTTCTGGGACTTCTAAGGAGCGTAAAGCTTCTTGCAACTCTGCACGGTCATCCCCTTCAATACGACGAGAAATACCGCCTGCGCGAGGACTGTTAGGCATCAGAACTAAATAACGACCAGCCAGGCTGATAAAAGTTGTCAGAGCCGCACCTTTATTGCCACGCTCTTCTTTTTCGATTTGGACAACTAATTCTTGACCAACAGAAAGCACATCCTGAACGTTGATACGCGCATTGTTGTCATCAGAATCATCACGTTTTTTAAAGTACGTTTTTGAAATTTCTTTCAGTGGCAAAAAGCCTTGTCTTTCTGCACCATAGTCAACAAAAACAGCTTCTAAGCTCGGCTCTACTCGAGTGATTTTTCCTTTATAGATGTTACCTTTTTTCTGTTCTCTGGATGGGGTATCAATATCCAGATCAAATAAGCGTTGGCCATCGACCATTGCCACACGCAACTCTTCTTCATGTGTTGCGTTGATTAAAATTCGTTTCATGCACTAACCTCAATGTTGAGGTTCGCATATCCTGCCGCCCACCATCGTAGGGGACGCGTTAGCCAGTCGGGCTTTACAGAGCGACGATGTCTGTTGTTCAGTAATTAATTGTCTATCGTATCGTTTCTTTCATGCGCCATCCCATCAAGGCGAACATGAGTCATCTTTTTCTTTCATCGGGTTGCAATAGTGTTCTGCAACTTTCATTGGTTTTTTAGCTTACCTTCAAGCCTAAAATCTGAACCATTTTTGTTTATATTAATTACTTAGTTGTCGTCCTGTCTGATGCGTCTTTCTACTCGTTTTGATGGCAATCAAGACATGGGAACCTGATATTCTTACAAGGGCTCCCTATGAGCCCACCCGCTGAACCCCTGTCCAGCGAAGATATATATTTGTTTACCGGGCGCCGCATCAACCTCTTTTTCGAGGGCGCGACGCAAAATTCAGTCATCGTGGACAAAAGTAGGTATACTGACCTCATTTTACGCACGGACCAACGTTCGAATATAGCAGTCTATTGCCATCTCAGCAACTCAAAATTTAACCTATTTCTATGGCAGCTCACAAACCTCAGTCACAAAAAGTACAATTTATTGAAATAAGCGCATCTCAAGCTGGGCAGCGTATCGATAATTTTTTGCTTACACTTGAAAAAGGTGTGCCAAAAAGTCGGATCTATCGTGCCATCCGGAAAGGTGAAGTGCGTGTCAATAAAGGCCGTATTAAACAAACCTATAAAATCCAGGCTGGTGACTCTATTCGTGTGCCACCCTTGCAGGTATCTGAAAAAAATCAGCCAACAGAGATTTCAGACGCATTAAAACAGCAGTTACTCGCTTGCATCATTTTTGAAGACGAATCCATGCTGGTGTTGAATAAACCCTCAGGTCTGGCCGTTCATGCAGGCACTCAGATTCAAATGGGCGTCATCGAAGCCTTCAGACTGATAAAACCTGAATTAGAATTTATCGAGTTAGTTCACCGCCTCGATCGTGACACATCAGGTTGTTTGTTAATAGCAAAAACTCGTGAATGTCTATTGAGTCTACAACAACAAATGCTTTCTGATGAAATCGACAAACGTTATTTAACCTTATTAAAAGGTGAAATCAGGCAAGATGAACTCTACGTCGAACAACCTCTTCAGAAAAATACCGTCTCTTCCGGTGAACGCATGGTCAAAGTCGACTCTGCAGGAAAAAAAGCCAAAACCTTATTTATCACCAAACAAGCTTTTGGCCTTGCCCAGCTGACTGAGGTCAAACTCTTTACTGGCAGAACTCATCAGATACGTGTCCATTCAGCCTGGTCTGGTCACCCTGTTGCAGGTGATGACAAATATGGCGATCGCGAATTCAATAAAACCATGAAAAGCTATGGCCTGAAACGCTTATTTCTTCACGCTTGGCGTCTGGGTATCAGACATCCCATCAGCAATGAGCCACTTCTATTGGAGGCCCCTCTTCCAGACAACCTGGTGAGCGTTGTTTCACGCATGGAGCATGCATAATGGACTACCAGCTCATCGTATTTGATTGGGACGGCACCTTGATGGATTCAACGGCGCACATCACTCATTGTATGCACCGAGCTATTTCAACCTTATCTTTAGAACCACTGTCAGATACGCAAGTCAGCCATATTATCGGGCTGGGATTACATGAAGCAGTGCAGACACTCTATCCAGATGCTGATGCGGCAACCTGGACAGCATTGGCTGACTGCTATCGTCAAACCTGGGTAAACACGCCGGAGTCAACACCGCTTTTTGCCCATGCTGAAGCGTTACTAAGTCGACTTAATGAACAAAATATTCTGTTAGGCGTGGCCACAGGGAAAAGTCGTAGAGGCTTGGATAAAGCCCTCCAACAAACAGGGTTGGGTGACTTGTTTATATCAACCCGCTGCGCTGATGAATGCTATTCAAAGCCACACCCTCAAATGCTGATGGAACTGATAGATTATGCTGGTGTCGCTTCTGACCAAACGCTGATGATAGGTGATACAGAGTTCGACTTAATGATGGCCCATAATGCCGGTGCTGACAGTCTCGGAATCACTCATGGTGCACACCCAGAACTTACTCTTAAAGCAGCGAACCCCAGAGCCATTGTTCATGATCTATATCAAGTTGAGAAGTGGTTAGCTCGTCCTGACACAGAGTTTTGATATGATGGCATACTTATGTTTTTTTCAGGATAGATAAACATGGCAACATTTGGCGATTTCCCACCTAATAATAATTCGGAAAATACAAGCAACAGCAAGGAAGATCAGACTTGGGAACGCAATGTTCTGAGAGATTTGGCGTTTGCAGCCATAAGAGAACAGCGTAACAAACGCCGCTGGGGATATGTCTTTAAAGGCCTGATTTTTTTATATCTTATCGCCTTTCTGATTCTAAGTTACTCACCCAAACAATTATCTTCTGCTACTGGCCCCCACACAGCGATGGTTGAAATCAGTGGCCCTATAGCCAGTGAATCCGAAGCGAATGCTGACAGTATTGTTACGGGTATTCGTAACGCTTTTGAAGATCAATCAGCCAAAGGTTTAATCCTGAGAATGAATACCCCCGGCGGCAGCCCTGTTCAGTCAGGTATCGTCAATGATGAAATTCAGCGCCTAAAAAAAACACGCCCTGATTTTCCCGTCTATGCTGTTATTCAAGATGTCTGTGCCTCAGGCGGTTACTACATCGCCGTAGCAGCTGACAAAATTTATGCAGATAAAGCCAGTATAGTCGGCTCAATTGGCGTCAGAATGGATGGTTTTGGTTTTACTGATTTAATTGACAAGGTGGGTGTCGAAAGACGTTCTTTAACCGCTGGTGAACACAAAGCATTCTTAGACCCATTCCTGCCGATGAAAGAGGCTGATCTCGAACATGCCCACAATATGCTGGACACCATTCATCAACAATTTATTGACGTAGTAAAGGAAGGTCGTGGCGATAGATTGGCGAATAATGATGATTTATTCTCTGGACTGTTCTGGTCGGGAGAGCAAGCTGTCGATCTTGGTTTGATTGATGGTTTAGCAAACACCAGTACTGTGGCACGTGATATTCTGGGCGCAGAAGATATTGTTGATTACACCCCGCGTCCAAACTACCTTGATCAGTTTGCAGGCAAGCTCGGCGCATCTATCTCTCAATTCGTCAGTGAGAAGGCATCATGGAGTGTGAAATAATATGGCAGACACCATTGAATTAACTGAAGCCCAACGCGAAGAGCGTGATGAACGCTTTCGCTATGTTGATCTGAGTCACCCCCTCATGAAAGCACTGTATGAAATGCAGTTAGACTTGGAACATGAGCAGGAGGAGCAAACATGAGCCTCACAGCTGAATCACTGGTCAACAAATCACTGGAACTCGTTTCACCACCCACTACTTACACACAGCTCAATGAGCTAATGGAAGACCCCGATAGTAGTATCGATGATATCAGTGCGGTCATTAATACCGATCCGGCATTAGCAACACGTCTGTTAAAAATCGTGAACAGCCCTTTTTATGGCTTTCCCTCTCAAATAAATACTATCTCGCGTGCTATTACCATTATAGGTACCCGTGAGCTGACTAATCTAATTCTAGCGACATCAGTACTGAATTCATTCAGAGGCATTCCTACCTCATTGATCAACATGAATGAGTTTTGGCGCCATAGTTTTGCCAGTGCGATCGCCAGCAAGCTGTTGGCTGAAGAGTGTGGCCAACGTTCAAGTGAGCGTTTTTTTATTGCCGGCCTGCTTCACAATATCGGTAGTTTGGTGATTTATCAGACAGTGCCTGAATTAGCGCGTGAAGCGATTAATAGTGCTGAGTTCGGCCATGAAATAATTTTTGAAGCCGAGCAGCGGGCAATGGGCTTTGATCACACTCACGTAGGTGAAGCGCTGACTAAAGCCTGGCGTTTACCAAAATCACTTCAGGAAGTCGCACGTTATCACCATTCTCCTTCCGATGCGGATGAGTTCTTGATTGATGCAGCAGTTGTACATATTGCCGACATCTTGGTATCTTCCGTGCCCTTCGGACATAGTGGCGACAGCCATGTTCCTCCGCTAGACCCAGCAGCTTGGGATTTGCTGGGCTTGAATGAATACCAAATTCCGGATTTACTCAGGCAGGTTGCCAAACAAATCCAGCGTTTGGAATCCGTTATGATGACTGAGCATTAAAGTTCAACATAAAATTAATCTATTTAAGAGGCTAACAATGAGAACGGTTCTTCTCGGTGCCCCAGGCTCCGGTAAAGGCACACAAGGCGTTGTGTTATCAAAGAAATTCAATATTCCACAAATCTCTACGGGTGATTTACTGCGTGCGGCGGTAAAAGCGGGATCAGAGTTAGGCAAACAAGCCAAAAGCGCGATGGATGCGGGTGCTCTGGTATCGGATGATATTGTTATCGGTCTGATTCGCGAGCGTTTATCAGAAGAAGATGCTCAAGATGGTTACATTCTTGATGGGTTCCCACGCAATATTGCCCAGGCAGAAGCCTTAGACAGCATGCTTGAGCAATTAGGCCAACCTTTGCAGGGTGTTGTGTTACTAGACGTTCCTTTTGAAGAGTTAATGCAACGTTTAACTGGTCGTCGTACCTGTAAAGACTGTGGTGCCATTTATAATATCCACCTGTCACCACCTAAAAAAGAAGACCAATGTGATAGCTGTGGCGGCGAATTATTTCAGCGCGCTGATGATAATGAAGAAACCATTGGTAATCGTCTGAAAGTATACGAAGAACAGACTGCGCCATTAATTGGTTACTATCAAAGACAGCATAAGCTTCACGCCATTCCTGGCACAGGTGATATTGATGAAATCACCAATGCCGTCGGTGCTGTTTTCGATAACATCTAATCCATTAACACAGATACCGGCCCTAAAGGGCCGGTTTCACTTTATGGCAAATATTTTAGCTGTCGGTATCGCCACCATAGATATCATCAACCGTGTTAACGGCTATCCTCACGAAGATGATGAGATCAGAGCTATCAGCCAGAGTATTCGTCGTGGTGGAAATGCGACAAATACACTGGTCGTTCTCAGTCAGTTAGGCCATCAATGCGCCTGGTCTGGCGTGTTGATTGACGAAAGCGATGCCGCTATTGTTAAACAAGATCTAGACGTTCATCAGATCAGCTATCGATTCTGTAAGCAACTCTCTACAGGTAAGTTACCGACCTCTTACATCACGGTGAGCAAGTCAACAGGCAGTCGCACCATCGTGCACTACCGTGATTGTCCCGAGCTGGATTTTCACTTTTTTTCACAACAAGATCTGGCTGGCTTTGACTGGATTCATTTTGAAGGTAGAAATGTCGATGAGCTCGACAAAATGCTGCGATGGTTAAAAACACATTACCCACACTTACCTTGTTCTCTGGAAATAGAGAAACCACGTGAAGGTATAGAAAAACTGTTTCCTCTGGCAGATGTACTGTTATTCTCTAAACCTTATGTGCTCAGTCAGGGATATGACTCCGCTGAGCTGTTTCTTCAGAGTTTATCCCTGCCGAGTCTTATGACTTGTACCTGGGGTGAAACGGGGGCTTGGTTAAAAAACCATGATGTGCTCATTTTTAGTCCAGCTTTCCCTCCTAACGACGTGATTGATACGCTCGCCGCCGGAGATACATTTAATGCCGGCATCATTTCTGGAATGATAAAACAACTAACTGATGAAGACACACTTTCGTTTGCTTGTCACCTGGCAGGCAAAAAATGTGGCCAGGAAGGACTGGAGAATTTATTACCGTTATGACAGAAATCTATCTTTGTAATAAAAATGAGCTCAAGGAATACCAAACGCGGGGGTTTAACATTGAGCTGGAAGACGATAAAACACTGGACTGTTTTTTACTGAAACAAGATGGTGAGGTGCGAGCTTATTTAAATTTTTGCCCTCATTTAGGTATCCCACTGAACTGGCAACCCGATCAGTTTATGTCGCTGGAAGGAACACATATCCAATGTTCAACTCACGGTGCTTTGTTTCAACTGGAAGACGGTTACTGCTTTTCAGGCCCCTGCCGGGGGGAAAGTCTCACACCGCTTAACATTAAGGTTTTAGCATCGGGCGAGGTTTACCTTATTTCCCTCTCCTGATACGGTAGATTTATACCTTCCAGGGGAGATTATTTTGCAACTATTGGAAAAATGGTCTGAAGCCTCTCTAACCAGTCTGGGTTTTTTCTGGATGGCCTTGTGGGCATTTATATTTGGCTACATCGTCAGCAGTATTATTCAAGTCATGGTCTCTCGAAAAGAAATGCGAAAGCTTATGGGAGGCGATGATCTTAAATCCATATCAACAGGCACACTATTCGGCTTTATATCTAGCTCATGCAGTTTTGCTGCTTTGTCCACCACACGTGCCTTATTCCAAAAAGGCGCCACTTTCGCCGCTTCTATGGCTTATATGCTGGCTTCAACGAATCTGGTTATTGAACTGGGTTTTGTCATCGCCATTTTTCTAGGCTGGCAATTTGTTATTGGTGAATACCTAGGCGCAATTTTATTAATTCTGATCGCTTGGTTGTTTATTTACTTAACCAACCCTAAATCCCTGATAAAGCAGGCTCGTGATAATCAATCTGAGGATATGCAGGCAAATGAGTCTGAGGGACATGCATGGTCACAACTATTCAGCCGAGATATCTGGCAGCAAATCAGTCAGAAATATGTCATGGAATGGCAAATGGTATGGAAAGATGTACTGATTGGCTTTACGGTTGCCGGTATTATCTCCGCTTTTGTTCCTGATGCTTTTTTTCAATGGCTGTTCATCGGCGCAGGTACAGACAATCCAGACTTCTGGTCAGTCTTACAACAAACATTAGTGGGTCCAGTTGCTGCTTTTTTCACTTTCATTGGCTCAATGGGTAATATTCCTCTGGCTGCTGTTTTATACGGCCAAGGAGTTGCCTTCGCTGGTGTGATGGCTTTTATTTTTTCTGATATGGTCGTTCTGCCAGTACTTCGTATTAATGCCAAATATTACGGTTGGAAAATGGCCTTATTCATCCTTATGATGCTGTTTATCTGCCTGGTAATAACATCACTGTTACTTCATTATGGCTTTCAATTATTTGATGTATTACCTAATCCTGAAAACTGGTCATCACCTGCTGAGCAAGACCATTTCAAACTCAACTATAATTTCTTTTTAAATATTGGCTTTTTACTTATCTCAAGCTATCTGTTTTATAACTGGAAACGGTCACAATCAGGTCAACATCATCAAACGTCACTTTCCCTTGGAAAAGTAGTAATGAATACACTTGTTACGTTATCAGGTATCTGGTTAGTTGGTGGGATGATAGTCAAACTGCTTATGAATTAATATCTGCTTCGAAGTCTAGTAATTGACTTACCGCTTTTCTCAGTTGTGTAATAATCTGCTTTCGACCAGATAATTTGAGTTGCTTAGCCGCTTTATCGAATGGCAAACCTTGCAGAATCAGCATAATCAATAATTGCTGTTGCTCTTTATGTAACTGTTTAAATCCCGGGCTGGATAGTTGAGACCTGAACCACTGCCATAACGCCCACTCCGAGGACTCATAAGGACGCTGCTTGAATGCAAAACTCTGTATCTGCGGCAACACATCAATACTGAATGTTTCATCATCAAGCAGTGTCTGGCTAATCTGAATTACCGACTCAGCATCCAGCTCATCCCATTGTCTGCCTAATAAAAACGACCACTGACAAGCTAATATTTTACGGGCCTTCTCAACCAAAGTCTGACCACGTGGTGTCAGTGGTTTTAACATCATCACCGATAAACTACCGGACACCTCATCGCGATGTTGACCCAGCCGAACAGTTTCAAATCCGGCTTTGTGCCAGAAATTTAACAAATCCTCCGACATCGCAAAACTCACTCCCACCACATCGGTGTCATCTGTCATTTCGGCAACAGCGCATTTTAATAAATACTGTCCCCAACCTTTCTGCTGAAAGTCAGGGTGTACCGCTATACGACTAATACGCTGATAGTCACTCTGTGCCGCATCAATGATTCCCGTATGCACTAATAAAGATTGCGGCAGCAAATGGCCCTTCAACCGCCGTTGACCGTCATAAACAGCCTGAGCAAGCGTGTCCTCAAGCTGCGGTTCTGTGATAGTCCACAGTGTGGCGACGACTTTACCCTGAAAACGTAAAACACCTATTCGTATATCAGGCTGGTCCAATAACATCTGTAAATCAGAAGGTCGTGTACGGTAATGAGCCAGCGCCATTAAACCAAAGACTTGTCTGAGCAGGCTTTCATCATTTAATAACTGCCCTTGTTCAAGCTGAACATAGCTCAACTCATTTAAGGTTGCATCGTCAATCTCTTGCCTATCAATCGGCTCAGCATCCAGTAATAAAGCCGCAAAAGAGAACTGCTCAACGATATCTCCCTCACACCAGCGGATAGGCTGTTTTAGGCTGAAAGCTCGCCAGTCCGGTGCTAACTTATCTAGTGTTTTATAAAACCGTAAAGCAAACCCTCGCCCGGTGCCTTCATAACCATGGATAGTTGAGCTGAACACCAAACGCGAATATTGAATCAGGTATTGCTCCAACATATTAGCTGGGATAGCAGCAGCTTCATCGATGATCAATAAATCAGTAGTCGGTTGTGCCTGTAAAATGGCATCTGGTGCCATAAATTCAATCATGGCATCCTGCCATGTCACTGATATTGCACTTAACTTACTTGATGGTAATTGCTGATGGGCATGAAAGAGTAACGTCTGGATATTAGCCGAGCTTGGTGCTGTGACCAGGACATGTTGTTTTCCAGCTTTGAGCAACTCAGCGGCAGCCATGCCCAATAAGGCACTTTTCCCCCGACCTCGATCCGCTGTTAACACTAACGGGCGACGGCGATGCCCCGTGACTACCCTCTGAACCAACGCTATCGCCTGCTCTTGCTCTTGTGTGGGCTCGATAATAGTGGTGGTTATATTCTTAGCGTGTAATTTGGATATAGAGGGTAAAGACTGCGGCTGATGGAATTGTTGAATTGCTGGAAAGTCAGTTGCAGTTCGAAGAAATCGTCTCAACCATCGGGTCGATGATAATGTACTGTTTAATAAAATAACGACAGTGCTACCAGCTTTGACACAGCCAACGACTGCGCCGAAGGCATCGGCATCAAACTTATTGCTTACCTCAAAAAGTAATAACTCACACTCTTGCCCTAAATGCTGGTGAGCCTGTTTAACATGCACTGCCTGATTGGTGTGTTCAGCATCACTTAACCAAAAACAGCTTGATGACGACACAGACTGGTACAAAGCGTATGCCTGCTGATAAAGCCATTCGGTATCGCCTTGTATGATCCAACAGTGACGCTGTGGCAGTGACATACTTTATGGTTCAATAATGCGGTGGTATCTCATGTTCCTGACCATTATTACTCTGATGCATTGAGGTCTGCATAGTACGCATTTGCACCTTTAAGGTTTCAATGGCAAGTTCTAAGCGAGAAATTTGATCTTGCTGGCCAATAATCACTTGATTCAAGTCTTCCAGCAAACCATCCTGGAATGCTAAACGCGTTTGAAGATCAATAATGTCATTCTCATTTACCGTCATTAGTCATCTCCATCATAAGATAATGCCGGTCCCAACCAACGTTCAGCTGTTTGTTTATCCCAACCTTTTCGCTCAGCATAGTCTTCCACCTGATCCTGGTCGATTTTACCCAAGCCAAAATAACGTGACTCAGGGTGGGCAAAATAGAACCCACTGACAGCGGCAGTTGGCAACATGGCATAACTTTCTGTAATGGTCATATCGGCATGGGTAACAGGATCAATCAGCTCCCATAACAGACCTTTCTCAGTATGATCCGGACAGGCAGGATAACCTGGTGCCGGACGAATGCCCTGATATTTCTCATCAATCAAGGCATCATTGTCTAATTGCTCTTCTTTAGCATAACCCCAGAATTCTTTTCGAACCCGTTCATGCATGCGTTCTGCAAAGGCTTCTGCCAGACGATCCGCCAGCGCTTTCAGCATAATGCTGTGATAGTCGTCATGATCTTCTTCAAAGCGTGCAACGTGCTCATCAATGCCAATGCCTGCCGTTACGGCAAACGCCCCAATATAATCATTGACGCCCGTATCTTTTGGCGCGATAAAATCGGCTAAAGCGGCATTTGGACGACCAGGTGGACGCTCGGTTTGTTGACGCAAGCTATGCAACGTCATCAATACCTCATCACGACTATCGTCACGATACACTTCAATATCATCGTCATTCACGCTATTCGCCGCAAAAAGGCCAATGACCGCTTTGGCTGTCAGCCATTTCTCATCGACGATTTGCTGCAACATTTTTTGTGCATCTTCAAATAGATGTGTGGCGTGCTCGCCAACCACTTCGTCGGTCAGAATACGAGGGTACTTGCCAGCCAGCTCCCAGGATTGGAAAAAAGGCGTCCAATCAATGCGATCCACCAATTCAGCCAGAGGATAGTCATCAAACACCTCCAGACCCAATTTAGCAGGTTTGGTTGGTTGATAAGCGGCCCAGTCAATCTTGGTTTTATTCGCTCGTGCTTCCGTGATACTTAATTGACGTCGACTGCTCTTACGTCCCTTATGTCTTGAACGCTTCTCTTCATAGTCTTTTTTCAGATCAGCAATAAAGGCATCACGTGTATCTTTGGTGACTAAACGCTGAGCCACACCCACAGCACGTGACGCGTCTTTTACATAGATACTGCAGCCATGATAGTTCGGTTCAATTTTCACGGCGGTATGGATTAAGGAAGTGGTAGCCCCACCAATCATCAGTGGAGTTTCCATGCCTAGTCGCTCCATTTCTTTCGCGACATGCACCATTTCATCAAGTGATGGCGTAATCAGACCAGACAAGCCGATAATATCGACTTTTTCTTCGCGTGCCGTATCCAGAATTTTCTGTGCTGGCACCATCACGCCAAGATCAATGACTTCAAAGTTATTACATTGCAGGACCACGCCCACGATATTTTTACCGATATCATTAACGTCACCTTTGACGGTGGCCATCAAAATCTTGCCGTTATTTTTGCTGGTATCGCCTTCTTCTTTAGCCGCTTCAATGAAAGGCATCAGATAAGCGACTGCTTTTTTCATTACACGGGCAGATTTGACCACTTGCGGTAAAAACATCTTACCTTCACCAAACAAGTCACCGACCACGTTCATACCGTCCATCAACGGCCCTTCAATCACTTCCAGTGGTTTGGCAAATTGTTGGCGTGCTTCTTCTGTATCGTCTTCAACATAATCCGCAATGCCTTTTACCAAAGCATGCTCAAGACGCTTGACGACAGGTAGCTCACGCCAGGCCAAGTCTTCCTGCTTAGCCACACTGCCACCTTCGCCTTTGTATTTTTCGGCGAGTTCCAGCAATCGGTCAGTAGAATCTTCACGGCGGTTTTGCACGACATCTTCTACGGCTTCACGCAATTCTTCAGGCAGATCATCATAGATAGCCAGCTGGCCAGCATTAACAATCCCCATATCCATGCCCGCTTTAATCGCGTGGTAGAGGAAAACCGCATGAATCGCTTCACGCACCGGATTGTTACCACGGAATGAGAATGAGACGTTGGAAACACCACCACTGATCAGCGCATGTGGCAGACTTTGTTTAATATCGTGAACAGCCTCAATAAAATCGACGGCGTAATTATTATGCTCTTCAATACCTGTGGCGACGGCAAAGATGTTGGGATCGAAGATGATATCTTCTGGTGGGAAATGAACTTTCTCTGTCAGCACCTCATAGGAACGTCGACAAATTTCCAGCTTACGTTCACGTGTATCGGCCTGACCGACTTCATCAAAGGCCATTACAATCACCGCTGCACCATAACGGCGAACCAATTTAGCCTGTTCGATAAATTTATCTTCACCCTCTTTCAGGCTGATGGAGTTAACAATGCCTTTCCCTTGAATACATTTCAGACCTGCCTCGATAACGTCCCATTTAGATGAGTCAATCATGATAGGCACACGGCTGATATCTGGTTCAGCAGCGAGTAAGTTAAGGAAGGTGACCATGGCCTCTTTCGAGTCCAGCATGCCCTCATCCATATTGATGTCAATGATTTGAGCACCGTTTTCTACTTGCTGACGTGCCACTTCCAGTGCCGTATCGTAGTCGCCTTCTTTGATTAGCTTGGCGAAACGCGCCGAGCCCGTGACATTGGTCCGTTCGCCTACATTCACAAATAAACTGTCAGGGGTGATGTTCAGGGGTTCTAAACCACTCAATCGGCAGTGATGTAGATTCTTCTTTGGCTGACGAGGATGAATACCCTCTACTGCATCAGCAATCGCTTTGATATGAGCAGGGGCGGTACCGCAACAGCCACCGACAATGTTTAAGAAACCAGACTCAGCCCATTCTTTAATCTGTGCTGCCATGACTTCTGGTGATTCATCATACTCACCGAACTCATTAGGTAAGCCTGCATTGGGGTGAGCACTGATATGACAAGTCACTACATTGGCTAACTCTTCCACGTACTGACGTAACTGCTCCGCACCCAGTGCACAGTTCAGGCCAATACTCAGAGGCTGGATATGCGCCAGCGAGTTCCAGAATGCTTCGGCCGTTTGGCCTGAAAGTGTACGACCACTGGCATCAGTAATCGTGCCTGAAATCATGACCGGGATATGTACACCATTTCGTTCGCAGAACTGATCAATCGCAAACAAGGCGGCTTTGGCATTTAAGGTGTCAAACACCGTTTCGACCAGCAACAAATCAGCACCGCCATCAACCAAACCACGAATGGCTTCCATGTATGCATCAACCAGTTCATCAAAACTGACATTTCGAAAGCCTGGATTATTCACATCAGGAGAGATACTGGCCGTGCGGTTAGTTGGGCCCAATACACCGGTGACAAAACGTGGCTTGTCTGGGTTGTTAGCCGTAAATTCATCAGCCACTTCTTTAGCTAATTCGGCTGAGACTTTATTTAACTCATAAACCAGATCTTCCATCTGGTAATCAGCCATGGCAATTGACGTACCATTAAAGGTGTTCGTTTCAACAATATCCGCACCGGCTTCAAAATAGGCACGATGGATATCGCGAATAATTTGCGGCTGGGTCAAAGACAAAAGATCGTTATTGCCTTTTACATCACAGGGATGATCTGCAAATCGCGCACCACGAAAATCTTTTTCTTCCAGTTTATAACTTTGGATCAACGTCCCCATTCCACCGTCTAGAATCAGAATACGTTGCTCAAGTAAGGATTTAATTTGTTGATGCACAGTCATTTAAAGCAGATTTCCCATCTGGTAAAGCGATTATAAAAATCGCACGATTATACCAGATACTCATCACGACTTTTGAACTGTGACAGATTGAACTCAGCCAGCATCGCTACTGGCTGAGCATTAGAATTTATACCTTAAATGACGATAAGCCTGTTTGTAACTCATTGGCTGTGGCATCCAAATCGCTACCGACCTGACTGAGTTCTTTTGCACCCTCAGCTGTCTGCTGAACCAAATCCGAAATACGGGTTAAATTTTCACTGACATTTTCACAAACATTGCTTTGCTCTTCTGTTGCGGATGCAATCTGTAAGGTCATCTCAGAGACTTCATCAATCGCGGTTCTAATTTTGATTAAAGCGCTAGCAGCAGAAT
>ERZ724569.23-NODE-23-length-68148-cov-4.483512_pt1 | contig 68148 bp, 59 predicted proteins | sample MGYA00375863_ERZ724569 | MGnify/ENA primary metagenome ERZ724569 (study PRJEB28725, sample SAMN03264850) | marine sediment metagenome | biome: marine pelagic biome; feature: marine oligotrophic desert; material: marine snow | place: Pacific Ocean:North Pacific...
ACTGTATCGCTTTTTTCGTTGATGTCTGTTGCATTGTTGTCGTGCTATGTTTGTATGGTCATAGTGCTCGATATGAGTGGGTCTGACGATTGTATGTCTGTGTAGTCATGCGTCGTTAGACGAGGACTCGATCTCTCTGTTGATGCGGGAGTGGCGGAATTGGTAGACGCGCTGGATTTAGGTTCCAGTGCTTCACGGCGTGAGAGTTCAAGTCTCTCCTTCCGCACCAATTGGGGTATAGCCAAGTTGGTAAGGCAGCGGGTTTTGATCCCGCCATTCGTAGGTTCGAGTCCTGCTACCCCAGCCATATTCTAAAAGCCGCTCCCTTGAGCGGTTTTTTTTCGCCTTTCGTTTGCTGAACACAGCAGAAACAGGTGAAATAAAACACACTATTAGCATTTGCATAAACTTTCGTTAACCAAGCATAAATCTTCACTTAGTAACTGGCTTTTCTAGCTTCATTTCACCAAGGGGCATGCTAGTATTGACCTTTAATCAACGATGGGCTTCACCTATTAACACGCTAAATAAAGCATGCATGCTCTTATTCTAGCTGCCACTGGCGCTTTATAGTGAAATTTCAGCCCGAATTAAAACAATAACAAAGGACAGTACGTGATAAACGAATTCGTTTCATTTGTGAATAATATTTTATGGGGTGACGGCCAAGTTCTCATTATTATGCTACTTGCTTGTGGCATTTGGTTTACCGTTAAACTTGGCGGTGTACAACTGCGGCATTTTGGCCATATGTTTAGCCTACTCAAAGGCAGTACTACAGCAAGTAAAGACGGAATAAGCTCCTTTCAGGCATTATGCACAAGTTTATCTGCACGTGTAGGCACGGGTAATCTAGCTGGCGTAGCTGTCGCAATTTCTTTAGGCGGCTCAGGCGCAATCTTCTGGATGTGGATGATAGCGTTATTAGGCATGGCTACGGGCTTTGCAGAAAGTGTATTAGGCCAACTGTATAAAGTGCGTGATGAAAATGGCGAATTTCGTGGCGGCCCAGCTTATTACATTAAGCAAGGCTTGAATAAAACATGGTTAGCCGTCGCCTTTTCTCTTTGCTTATTCTTCGGCTACGGATTTGTGTTTAGCGCGGTTCAAGCCAACACCATTACTGATGCACTTAACAATGCCTACGCTTTCCCTAGCGAGTACGTGGGGATCGCCATTATTGCATTGGCTGCATTAATTGTTGTGGGTGGCTTACGAGGTATAGCGCGTTTTGCTGAGTTTGTGGTGCCTTTTATGGGCATAAGCTACGTGTTAGTGGCGCTAGCTATCACCTTTATTAATATTTCTGAACTGCCTGCTATGTTGATGGACATCATTACATCGGCATTTGGCCTTCAAGAAGCCGGAGCTGGTGCATTAGGTGCAGCCATTAAAAATGGTATTCAGCGCGGTTTATATTCAAATGAAGCTGGCAGTGGTTCTGTACCTCACGCGGCAGCCAGTGCAGTACCTAACCCTAATCACCCCGTTTCCCAGGGATACATCCAAATGTTAGGGGTATTTCTAGATACCCTTATTTTATGTACTTCCACTGCATTTATCATCCTTCTTGCTGGTGGCTCAAGCTCCGAACAAATGGAAGGCATTCGGCTCACCCAAGATGCCATGAGTAGCCACTTAGGCGAAGGTGGCACTGACTTTGTTGCCGCTGCCATTAGTTTATTTGCCTTTACCTCTGTGGTTGCCAACTATGCTTATGGCGAAAGTAATTTGCATATGTTTAAGCTAGATAACAAAATTGGCCGTGCCGTTTATACCATTGGTTACTTGGGAATGATTTATTGGGGCGCACAAGCCGCTCTACCTCAGGTATGGGCCATGGCCGATATGGCACTTGGTTTAATGACCGTGATTAACATCATCGCCATTGTGTGGATGACACCCACCATAGTGTCAATAAGCAAAGATTACTTTAAGAAAAAAGACAGTGGTGAAAAGGTAGAATACAACGTTGGCGACTGTGACATTCAAGGCAAGTCTGAAGACGGCGTGTGGGATTAAAACGAGTCGCCTTTTTACGCCATAGTTATGAAAAAGGGCTAACACACTGTTAGCCCTTTTTCTTTCTAACCTACAATTCAACCAACCCTATCCACTTTCCCATCTATGGCTATTCTGGTCTTAACAGCTCAAAGTAATTTTCTTGAGAAATGGTGTAGTAGTCGCCCTGCCCGCCCCCACGACTGACAGGCGCACTCTTTAGCGTACTGTAAACACCGTTTTCTATCAGTGATTTATCAATATGCACTCCCACGACTTCCCCCATAATAAACCAACTGTTCACCATATCGCCAGACGAGGATTTTAGCTGAACCACTTCGGTTAATTTGCATTCCATACTGACTTTACTCGCCTTAACACGAGGGACATTCACTATTTGACTTTCTACCGTTTCAAGACCCGCCGCTTCAAATTCACTTTCGTTAGGTGCCAACGGTTTACTGGTTACATTCATTGCCTCTACCAGGTCTTGAGAAACAAGGTTCCAGCAGAACTCGCCGGTTTCTTGCACATTGATGAGCGAGTCTTTTTTGCTACCCACACACGAAAAGCCAATAATGGGCGGCGTATAATTTAATGCATTAAAAAAACTATAAGGAGCAATATTAAGCACTCCCGCTTTTGATTTTGTGGAAATCCAACCAATGGGCCGCGGGGCAATAATGGCATTAAAAGGGTTATGGGCTAAACCATGTCCTTCATTAGGTTGATAAAAGTGACTTTGCGACAAAACCATTCCTTAAATTTTATGGTAGGGTAAATAACTATGAATACATATCTATAGCTTTTCAAGAATAACTAACCCGAGGTTTTATATGACTGCAAGAAGTGTCGCTTTTTCACGAACAAGACTCACAGAGTTGATGGTACCTTCATTTGCGAATTTCGGTGGAAAGGTTCACGGCGGCGTTATTCTCTCGCTTATGGATAAAGTTGCATACGCGTGTGCAAGTAAGCACGCGGGCGCCTATTGCGTTACAGTGACGGTGGATGGCGTTGAGTTTTTACAACCTGTTGAAGTAGGCGATTTGCTGCATTTGGATGCCACGGTACATTTTGTTGGTAACACCTCCCTGGTTGTAGGCATTAAGGTAACGACGGAAAACATTAAAACCAACGAGGTAAAACACACCAATAACAGCTTCTTTACCATGGTGGCGAAAGACGACAGTGGTTCACCGGTTCAGGTCCCCGAATTAGAACTGGCTACCCATAACGAAATGCGTCATTTTGTGACGGCCATCCGTCGAGCTAAGATAAGAAAAGAAGCACAGGTGCGCCTACAACATGACTACGATGCCTTTATACCCAAGGAAGACTTTGCCTTGGTCGACACACACAGAGGAAAGATTACCTTCGACCGAAAAAGCTGAGTAAAGGGGATTGCGTTAGAAAATGCGGCGAGGCTTTATTTAAAACAATTCCATTTCCCGCCGCACTGCTTAGCTGAATACCAAAAACGTGGCGCGAGCACTACGCCTTTTTAAGTTTCTTCTTTAACTTTTTCAGCTTACCTTCTTGCTTTGAAATTTTAGCTTTCGTTGCTTTGATTTCTTTTTTTAGCTCTTTTTTCTTAGCCATATTTTTATTCCTTCCGTTATTATTGTGTTTGCTACACAGTGACTACTCACTTTTTAGCTTGATATTTTCATCGCTCTGTCCTTCACCGTTCAGTGCAATGAAATCTCGAATGAAGCGCCTCACTTCCCGAGCGGCTGAAGTATCAAGCGCTTCACACAGCGCGATAAATTCTGCTCGCTCTTCATCATTAATGCGAATAATCATCTGACTATTCTTTTTCTTCTTTTTATTGTTTTTTTCAGACATCTTGAATCCTATGTTAGGCAAGACAACGCCATTCACTTTAAAATGTATATCTAATGTATATACATTTCAAGATGAATTTACCCTTTTTACGGGATGGTTTATAAAACGAGCAAGAATGCGGGGTATGGCATGATAGCGCTGGAAATGTAGGCGAAAAAAAACGGAAGCAAAGCTTCCGTTTTTTCATTTGGTATTATTTAGGTGACCATTCAAACTTTTTGAATGGTTCATCCACCGGTGTCTCAGCAATGTGATTGGTGTAGTTACTCATCACTTTTTGCGCAAGAATTAAAATAATTTCTAGCAATTGCTGATGCTTATAACCAGCGCTATAAAAAGCGTCTAATTGGGCGCTATCAATGTTACCTCGGTTGCGGGTTACCGCCAGTACAGTTTCTTTCAGCGTATTTAGCTTAGCATCCGAAAGTGAATCATCATTACGTAACTCTTCAATTAAGTCGTCGCGTACTTTCATGCTTTTTGCAATACCAGTGTGAGCAGGTACGCAATAGTGACAACCATGTTCAACATTGACTGCCTGCCAGACAACTGTCAATTCTTCTGCATCAAATGAAGTTTCTTGCGCTAACTTATGAAGTACTTGGTAACCTTCAAGTAACGTAGGCGCTTCAGCCATAACCCCATGCAAGTTCGGGATCATGCCGAAAGCTGCTTGTGAATTATCAAGTAAAGGCTTCGCTGCTTCTGGCGCTGACTCTTTCGAATGTATAGTAAAATCGCTCATGTCACTCTCCTATTGATGTGAACAAAAATATGGCATAACGCAACTTAGCGTTACCCAAATTCAATGCTATGAGATCAATAATAGGTTTACTTGAACGATCGTTCAAGTAATAATTGAACACATGTTCAAACTATTCGCGTATAAGGTATGCAGCTATGAAATATGACCATGATAAAGTCATCGAGAATGCCACAACCCTTTTTTGGAAACGCGGCTTTCATGCGGCAGGTATGCGTGATATTCAACAAGCTCTCGATATGCGCCCAGGCAGCATTTATGCGCGATTCCAAAGCAAAGAGGGGTTATTCAAACTTGTTGTAGAGCGCTATGCAGAAAACAGCCAAGCAAAATTAAAGGCCGTGGCGAATGAAAGTTCTCCACTCGCAGCGCTGCGCGCTTTCTTCGAAAATGCCTTAATTAGCCCCAACGAACAACGATACATGCGTCAATGTCTGTTGGTGAAATCTATCGCTGAACTGGATGTGATAGGCGATATCGCGAAAAAAGCGGTGATTGATAGTATGGAAAAAGTTAAAGGCTGCTTTATTGATGTCGTCAACGCCGCCATTGAAGCGCAAGAGTTACCTGAATCTACACCTGTTACACTTGCCGCTGACTGGCTTCAAAATCAATTTGTCGGTATGCGCGCCTTTGCGCTATTGCAAGATGAAGAAGCGCCCATACAAACGATGATAGATAAAGTGTTGTTAGATATTAAAGGCCAATGGCCGGCCAATACCACACATTAGTCTGTATGTGCCGTCGCCAAGTGCTGAAGCTTGCTGGTGTATCTTGAGCGTGTTAGGAATAGCCTACGGTTCTTTGCACACCATCAGCGGCTAAGAAAATAGTAACCGTAATAGCTGTGCAATGAGCAATATGCCCATAAGGGGCCAGATCCACTTTGCCCATTTTGCAGCGTCTTGGTGACTAATGCGCAATTTAGAGCGCTCGATTAAAGGAATGATTAACGCTAGCGCGCCAAACAACACCGCCAGTAAAATTAGCACTTCCATTATCTTAATCCTATCGCGTATTTAAGCACTTCTCTCTTTGCAGGTTCAATACGCTGAGCAACCGAAAGAAGTTGGTTTCTAAACCATTTAATGGGGGCAAGTTCGTTACTAAACAAGGTATAAAACCCATCCATGGCACTCATCATTAACGCATTGTCACGTCGCCGAGGCGCTTCATAGTTAGCTTTAAGCGCAGCACGAAATCCATTTGAAGATAAAAGCTCATGGGAAGATAACGCAGTATATTGGGCTGATACTGCCAATAACGCCTCAACGTCTTTGAAACCTAGGTTCACCCCCTGCCCCGCTAGCGGGTTAATCGTATGTGCAGCATCACCAATGAGCACACAATTCCCTCTTATATATTCACTCGCATGGGCGCGAGTCAAAGGAAATACGGCTTTATCTACAATAGTGAAGCCATTTCCATCAGCGGTGAGTTCTAAAGGAAACGCATTCATGATTTCTGAGGATAACTGCCCATTATTAAGCTTGGACAAATTCGCAAGCACATCAGGATTATCGTACCAAACCAACGAACCATAATTGCCAAACATGGGCAAAAATGCTCTTGGGCCTTGTGGTGTAAATTGTTGCCAAGTGATGGGCTTTACAGGTTTATCCAATAAAATGGTAATGCCCATTGCCTGTTGTTGATACTGCCAGCCCGAGCTACCAATTCCCATGGCTTGCCTCACTTGAGAGTGCGCGCCATCTGCGCCAATTAACCAGGTTGCACTCACGCCCTCCCCATTACAAAGCACTACCGAAACCTGTTTATTTTCTTCACCGCTGTCACTTTGCTCGATATGTTTTACCGACTGGCCACTGTAAATATCGACTTGGCTACATGCCTCTAGCGCTTTATGACAACCTAGTTGGATGAGCCTGTTTTCGACAAAATAGCCAAGCTGCTTTTCGCCCACACTTTGTGAAGTGAAATCGGTACGATGCTGTGGTGCATCCCATACACTCAGCCCGGTATACGCTTTGTAACGCATGGATTCAATGTATTGCCATGCACCGAGTTTACGCAACAAACTTACCGATGACGCACTAATGGCAGACACCCGTAGGTCTGGGCCATCTTCCGCATTAAACTCTCGAGGCAGCGTAGGTTCGATAACTGCAACTTTGAACCGCTGCTGCGCAAGCCCCAATGCTAGGGCGGCACCCACCATGCCACCACCGTTTATACAAAAATCGTACATATCGTCTCCCGCTGCCGTTAAGGTGTGCGAATTAGTATTAAATCATACGCTTGCATTATGTCGTAAAAGCTTAAGCTGTGGAAATGAAAACCTAGTCATGTCATCAGCTGAAGGATTTATCAAGGAATCCTATGAATACGCTGGGAAATTGCGACTATTACAGGTAAAATATGCGGCTATTTTGAACATCTTCCCAAATCTGCGCGCACCGGCTTTGTGTATCAACACCTAACGTGTTCATTTTTAATGGCTGGGCAATAGCTTACGGGAACTTTAACAGGTTATAGAATAGTTGTTATGACTAAAAAGCTGTATATCAAAACCTGGGGCTGCCAAATGAACGAGTATGACTCGGAAAAAATGGCAGACTTGCTCGATTCCACCCACGGGTACACGCCTGCAGAAACCCCGGAAGAGGCAGACGTGATTTTGTTGAATACTTGCTCTATCCGCGAAAAAGCGCAAGAGAAAGTGTTTCATCAACTTGGCCGTTGGAAAAATTTAAAACAGGACAAACCCGATTTATTAATTGGCGTGGGCGGCTGTGTGGCATCACAAGAAGGCGATGTTATTCGCCAACGCGCTCCCTACGTGGACTTAGTATTCGGCCCTCAAACTCTGCATCGTTTGCCAGAAATGATTAACGAGTTACAAGGTGGCGCTAAATCGGTTATTGATGTTAGCTTTCCAGAAATTGAGAAATTCGATCGCTTACCGGAGCCTCGTGCAGAAGGCCCTACTGCGTTTGTTTCCATTATGGAAGGTTGCTCAAAATATTGTACTTTCTGCGTAGTGCCTTACACACGTGGTGAAGAAGTGAGTCGCCCGGTAGACGATGTACTTTTAGAAATAGCCCAATTAGCGGGTCAAGGTGTGCGTGAAGTTAACCTGTTAGGTCAAAACGTTAATGCGTTCAGAGGCGAACACTTTGATGGAACAATATGCACCTTTGCAGAACTTTTAGAGCTTGTTGCGTCTATAGACGGTATCGACAGGATCCGTTATACCACATCGCACCCCGTTGAATTTACCGACGATATTATTGAAGCTTACGCGTCTATTCCTGAATTGGTCGATCATCTGCACCTTCCCGTGCAAAGCGGTTCAGATCGTATCTTGAACTTAATGAAGCGTGGCCACACCGCCATAGAATATAAATCAAAAATCCGTAAGCTTCGTAAAATTCGCCCGAATATCAGTATGTCGAGCGACTTTATTATTGGGTTCCCAGGTGAAACGGATGCCGATTTTGAAGCAACCATGGATTTAATTAAAGCCGTTGATTACGACCTTAGCTTCAGCTTTATTTATAGTGCTCGTCCAGGTACCCCCGCCGCTGACGCAGTAGACGATGTTAGCGAAGAGACGAAGAAACAACGCTTACACCTTTTACAACAGCGCATTACTCAACAAGCATTGAGAATTGCCCGCCACATGGTAGGCACCGAACAACGGGTGTTAGTAGAAGGGCCATCGAAAAAGAACCCAATGGAGCTTTCAGGACGTACTGAAAACAACAGAGTGGTAAACTTTGAAGGCACGCCGGACATGATTGGTGAGTTTGTTGATATTAACATTACCGACGTTTTCACCAACTCATTACGCGGCGATGTAATACGTAGAGAAAGTGAAATGGGCTTGCGAGTCGCGGTTTCGCCCCAATCTATTATGGCAAAGCATAACGCTGAGCAACCTGATGAATTAGGTGTGGGTACTTTCACCCCTGCCTAACCACAAAGAAAAGTGAGGAATACAGTAGTTTGAGTACATTGGTAAGTAACGAATTTGAATTAGAACCGGCAGATACTAAGCGTTTGTCGAGTTTGTGCGGCCCATTTGATGACAATATTAAGCAAATTGAACGCAGGCTAGGTGTAGAAATCACCTACCGAAACAATGCTTTCAAGGTGCTAGGTGAACCACAACAAATGAGCAGTGCTGCAGAGTTACTTAAATCACTGTATGTGGAAACTCAGCCCATTAAAGGGCGTATTCCTGAGCTTGAGCCCGAACAAGTTCACCTGGCTATTCAAGCGTCTCGCGTTATCGAGCAAGATGCTGAAGGTGGTTATGGCAAAGAAATTAATATTCGCACCAAACGTGGTGTCATTAAGCCACGAAACCCCAACCAAGCTCAATACGTGGCTAATATTGTCAATCACGACATTACTTTTGGTGTTGGGCCGGCAGGTACAGGAAAAACTTACCTTGCCGTTGCCGCAGCCGTAGATGCCTTAGAACGTCAAGAAATTCGCCGTATATTACTGACACGCCCAGCCGTTGAAGCGGGTGAAAAGCTTGGTTTTCTACCAGGTGACTTGTCGCAAAAAGTAGATCCTTATTTACGCCCACTGTACGACGCCCTATTCGAAATGCTTGGTTTCGAAAAAGTAGAAAAGCTCATGGAGCGCAACGTCATTGAAGTTGCACCATTAGCTTATATGCGAGGCCGTACACTTAATGACGCCTTTATTATTTTAGATGAAAGCCAAAACACCACGGTAGAACAGATGAAAATGTTCCTTACCCGTATTGGCTTTAACTCAAAAGCCGTGATTACTGGCGATATCACCCAAGTAGACTTACCTCGCGGCGTGAAGTCTGGTTTGCGCCACGCCATTGAAGTGTTGAGCCAAGTTGATGATATATCATTTAACTTTTTTAACGCTGAAGACGTTGTCCGCCACCCAGTGGTCGCTCGTATTGTCAGGGCCTATGAGCAATACGAAGCGGATCAGGAACGTATAAGAAAACAACGCAAAGAAGAAGCGCTGCAAGCGCAACGGGATGCTGAAGCTAAAGCGTCTGACAGTAGCGAAAACAAGCAGTGATTGCGATAATTGACTACCAACAAGCGTTTGAAGGTGATGAAGGGATAGCCAGTGCAATCCCTTCTTTGCCACAAATAGAGCAATGGGCAAATGCGGTACTTGAATGTCAGGGTTTAGGTGAACATGAAATTACGGTACGTTTCACCGATGAAGAGGAATCGCAGTCTCTGAACTATGAATACAGAGGAAAAGATAAGCCCACGAATGTGCTTTCCTTTCCTTTTGAAGCGCCACCAGGCATAGAAATGAATTTGCTGGGTGACCTTGTTATCTGTGTCCCTGTGATAATGCGAGAAGCAGAAGAACAAAACAAACCTCATTTGCACCATTACGCTCACATGGTTGTTCATGGCATCTTACACCTACTTGGCTTTGATCACATTGAAGATGACGAAGCGGAGGCCATGGAAGAAAAAGAAATTTCAATTCTAGCCACATTGAAGATAGACGACCCCTATCAAATTAAGTAACGTATTACTTTAACTACCGCTCAGCTGAAAGGCCATGGATGACAACGCCAATTCACCCTCGTGATATTAAAAATGACCCCGTTATAAGTCGTTTACTGGAAAAAATGCCAGATAAAGTGGCAGATTCATTTGACGAAGAACAGCTGTCTCATATTAGAAACGCTATTGGTGCCCGTGAATGGGGAAAACATAAACTTGATATTCGAGGCACCATTAAGTTCTTTAAATGGCGCTATTATTATGTTGTTTTAGCCGGTAGAAACCGACGTTCGTTGTCTGATGCTGAAGTTAGGTTTGCCACGTTAGTCAATGCCGCTTTTTTTGCTGTTTTTTTGCTGGTATCCATTTTAGTAGGTCTGATCGTTCTCTATTTAGTAAAATCAGCGCTTGGCATTAACCTTATTGACGGTTGGAGCCTTGGACTGTGGAGTTGGTTCAAAGAGAGCGTTCTTAACTAAATACAAGAAACCAAACACCACAACGTTAAATTTTATAATAACTTCTATACCAGTTTACAAAATTTGTTATGCCTTCCGTAATAGATACCTTGGGCATGTAACCTGTATTTTTATTTAAAGCATCAACATTTGCGTAAGTAGCAGGTACATCTCCAGCTTGTATAGGAAGTAAATTCTTTTTCGCTTTAACACCTAATGCATTTTCTAAGGTTTCGATAAAACTCAGTAAATGTACGGGCTCGTGGGCGCCAATGTTATAGATTCGATAAGGCGCTTTACTCGTTGAAGGATTTGGTGTTTTCCCGCTCCAAGACTCATCTGAAGCTGCGTTATTGTCAAGCGCCTTTAAGACTCCATCGACAATATCATCTACATAGGTGAAATCTCTATAATGATCGCCGTAGTTATACACTTGAATTTCATCACCCGCTAATATTGCTTTTGTAAACTTAAACAAAGCCATATCGGGGCGCCCCCAAGGGCCGTAAACTGTAAAGAATCTTAACCCAGTCGTAGGAAGCCCGTATAAATGACTATAAGAGTGGGCCATTAGCTCATTCGCTTTTTTAGTGGCGGCGTAAAGACTTACGGGATGATCCACATTGTCAGACTCTATAAATGGCATGGTTTCGTTCGCACCATATACCGAACTAGAAGAAGAATAGACGAGATGCTTTATATTCTCGTGTCGACAGCCTTCAAGAACATTAACGAAACCGACTAAGTTAGAATCTACGTAAGCATGTGGGTTTTCAATTGAATAACGAACACCAGCTTGCGCTGCCAAATGCACTACTTTATCGAACCTTTCTTCTTTGAATAATGCTGCGACGCCTTCTTTATCCTCAATCCCTAACTGCACAAATGAAAATTTATCGCCATGGGAACTTTGACTAATGTCCTGAAGCCGCGCTTCTTTAAGCTCTACTTCATAGTAGTCATTTAGATTGTCAATACCTACTACAGTATGCCCAGCGCCTAACAACGCTTTACACGTTGCTCCACCAATAAAACCTGCAGCGCCAGTAACCAAAACCTTCATGTTATCTTTATCCATATTTTAATATATTTGTATGTTCTAATTTTGCGCCATGAGATACAAGAAAACTTTTTATTTTTCCACCCACTTTTCAGTGTATCGAGTGTCGTTTCATTCGTTTAATGACTCTTAGCCAACAATATGCTTTAATCAATGATGGCCGATGAAAAATAAATTCTTACAAAAATCATGCTACTTCATACTATATTTCGGCTACCCTTAAAAACGCTTTTTACTGAACAATATTTGGTCGAGAGTATTAAAAATGGATAAAGAGGCTTTAGCAGTGCACAGCGACATGGACCCCGATAAAATAAACACATCGTCAAAGGGGGGCTTTATAGTAAGAAACCAAAGCGGCTTCTCTACTGCTTATAGACTCGTTGACTTAGTTATCATCACTTGCATATTCTATGTTTGCCACCTTTATCTCGTCAGTTTTATCCCCGACAATAGCATTGTGGCCCTACTCATTTTTGCAGTTATATTTCAACTAGTTGCAGAAGCTATGGACTTATACCGCTCTTGGCGCGGATATAGCACCACTGAAATACTGAAAAATACAGGCTACTGCTGGAGTATCACCTGTATCCTCTCACTGACTGCGTATTTTATATTGGGTATTAACACCTTAAACAATGCTGTTTTGATTTCGTGGTTCGTCACCTCTGCCGGCGCATTGCTCAGTTGGCGTTTCGTCATGCGTAAGTTTCTCTTTAAAATTAGACAAAGCGGCATGAACACCCGCCAAGCCATTGTTATTGGCGCCACCAAAACTGGGTATAGCTTAGCGCATCAAATTGTTGATAACGAACAGCTGGGCATTAATTTTCAAGGCATGTTTGATGATCGCGCCGAAGATAGGCTGCCACACAAGTTCAAAAACCAAGTACTTGGTGGTATTGAAGATGCCATTGAAATGGCGCGAGCGAATAAAGTGGACTACATCTATATTGCCCTTCCTATGAGTGCGGAAAATCGCATCCGCGACATTTTAGAAAAGTGCGCAGACACCACCGCAAACGTCTATATTATCCCTAACTTCTTTATTTATAATTTGATGAACGCGCGATGGCAAAGTATTGGTTCAGTGCAGGCGCTTAGTGTTTACGATACCCCGTTTCAAGGGGCCAGCGACCTTCTCAAGCGCGCTGAAGATATTGTACTCAGTAGCATTATTTTGCTTATGCTTACATTACCTATGCTATGTATTGCCGCAGCGGTCAAGCTCACCTCTCCCGGCCCCGTCATTTTCAAACAGAAACGTTATGGTTTAGATGGTAAGCAAATTCTTGTTTATAAGTTCCGCTCAATGAAGGTACAGGATAATGGCCCCGTGGTGAAGCAAGCCACCAAGAACGACCCAAGAATTACTAAACTCGGTGCTTTTTTACGTCGAACTTCGTTAGACGAACTGCCTCAGTTTATTAATGTCTTACAGGGGAGAATGTCAATTGTGGGCCCCCGCCCCCATGCTGTTGCGCACAATGAAGAATATCGTAAGCTGATTAAAGGCTATATGCTTCGTCATAAAGTACGCCCCGGCATTACCGGCTGGGCGCAAGTTAATGGGTTGCGCGGTGAGACGGAAACCATAAACAAAATGGTGAAGCGTGTGGAATACGACCTTGATTATATTCATCGCTGGTCTGTATGGTTAGATTTGAAAATTATTTTCATGACAGTGTTCAATGGGTTCATTAACAAGAACGCGTATTAGTCGCTTTTTTCAGGTGCAACCATTCACATCAGGAGAGCATTGACCGCTCTCCTTTTTTATTCGAATTTAACCGTTTTTTCTTGCCGATTTGCCCATACTATTGCTACAAAGTAATCACTTAATGTATGTTTTTACACTTTCAACCAATAAAGCATTGACGACCTGTCGTAAGACATTTAACGTTGGCGTTGATTTAATAAAAAACTGGACACTATGAGCGACGATAATCCTCACTCTACCAACGGCTCCTCAGGCAAAAGTTGGTTAGATAAACTCAAGCTTTCAATCTCTGGCGAGCCGAAAAGTAAAGAAGAACTGGTGGATGTTATCTCTGAAGCCGAGCGTAGCGAAATTATTGACCCGCAAACACGGGAAATGATTGAAGGCGTGATAGGTGTTAACGAGATGCGTGTGCGCGATATTATGATCCCGCGGGCACAAATGACCACTATTGATGTCGAGCAAGACGTAGAAGCCTTTCTTCCCGTGATGTTGGAATCTGCCCACTCACGTTTCCCTGTTATTAGCGAAGACAAAGACCATATCGAAGGCATTTTGCTAGCGAAAGATTTGCTTAGCTATGCGTTTAATGCTGAACGGGAATTTAATTTGCGCGATGTGTTGCGCCCTGCGGTTATTGTGCCTGAAAGCAAGCGTGTTGATGTACTTTTGAAGGAATTCCGCCAACAACGCTATCACATGGCCATTGTGGTCGATGAATACGGCGGTGTGTCAGGCTTAGTGACGATTGAAGATATTCTTGAGATTATCGTGGGTGAAATCGAAGATGAATTTGATACCGAGGAAAGCGGTACCGATGATATTCGCCCGTTGAACAAATCGACCTATTCGGTGAAAGCGCTCACGCCCGTGGACGAATTTAACTCCTTCTTTGAAACCAGCTTCAGTGAAGAAGAAGCCGATACTATTGGTGGTATTGTGCTCAAGGCATTTGGCCATATGCCAGAAACCAATGATGAAGTCACCATTGGCGATATTCAGTTTAAAGTGACAAACTCAGATAAGCGTCGTCTTATTCAACTGAAAGTCTCAGTCCCTTCTTTGGAGTAATTCTTCTGAAGACATTACTCGCATATTTGTTGCTAGCCATTTGCGGTGCAAGCCTTACATTAGCGTTTGCACCTTTTAGTATATGGCCCCTAGTGATTCCCGTATTGGCCTTGGCTATTCGCCAAATTGCCAAACTTCGCCACAGAGCTTTCTTAGCTGGCTGGGTGTTTGGCATGGGCTGGTTTGGTGCGGGAATTAGTTGGGTACATGTCAGTATTGCCGATTTTGGTGGCCTACCGCTGGTAGGGTCACTAGCTATCATGGCGTTGCTTTGCGGTTACTTGTCATTATTCCCTGCATTGGCCTTTAGCCTCACTTCCCGCTTTTTCACGGTGAACTTGTGGCCATTAGCGCTCCCGTTTTTCTGGTGTTTAAGTGAATGGTTGCGTAGTTGGTTGTTGACTGGTTTTCCTTGGCTGTCCTTAGGCTACAGTCAAATTGACAGTCCCTTATCGGGTTGGGCGCCTATTATTGGTGAAACAGGGTTGACGGCCCTGTTACTTATTGCCGCTTCACTTCTTGCTTGTAATGGGTTTAAGCGAGCAACCCTCTATGGCGGATTAATATCACTGGCCATTTACGTTAGTGGCTGGTTGGCTTTACAGCATGCTTGGGTTTCGCCAAAACAGACTTACTCTGTCGCCATGGTACAAGGTAATATTCCACAATCCTTACGCTGGGTGCCTGAGCAAGATCAACCCACCATGGATAAGTACTTACACCTTACCGAGCCGCTTTGGAATAGCGATTTAATTATATGGCCAGAGGCCGCTGTGCCAAAATTAGAGCCGCTGGCACAGCCCTATTTGGCTAGGGTTAATGAACGTGCATTTAACGAAAATACCGCGCTAATTACAGGCATCGTTAACTTTAATTGGGAAACCCAAGAAGCGTGGAACAATTTAATTGTTTTGGGTAAACGCACGCCTACGGCGACACTTCCTGATTACCAGTACTTTCATAACAATCGCTTTGCAAAACACCATCTGTTACCTGTGGGTGAATTTGTTCCTTTTGAAGACTGGTTGCGCCCTCTTGCGCCCTTGTTTGATTTACCTATGTCTTCGTTTGCTAGAGGGGCGTATCAACAAGCTAATTTAGAGGCAAATGGCATTCACTTAGCCCCTGCAATTTGCTTTGAAATTGCCTTTCCTCGCCAAGTGGCAGCAAACCTTTATGCTAATACGGATATGATTATTACTGTCAGTAATGACGCCTGGTTCGGTCGTTCTCACGGCCCTGCCCAGCATTTAGAAATAGCCCGTATGCGCGCCCTAGAGTTCGGGCGGCCAGTCTTACGGGCTACCAATAACGGTATTTCTGCGTTTATTGATGCGAAAGGACAAATTACCGCCCGCTTACCTCAATTTGAAGCGGGTAGCCTAACGGCACCGGTCACGGCAACCGAAGGGCTTACTCCCTATCGTCAACTTGGCGACCTCCCTATGGGAATATTATTAACGCTATTGCTCATCGTTAGCATCACCAGCAAAAAGCACAGACGTTTATTTAGCTAGTTCAGCGGTTTGATTCGCAAGGTGAACAGGTAATGACGCAACAAAAAAGCGGAAATGACGAGGTCATTTCCGCTTTTATCCATGCAAATGAGCACTCTCTTTGTATTACGCGCCCGCCGCTTGAATAGCCGTAAGTGCAATGGTAAAGACGATATCATCAACTAAAGCGCCACGGCTTAGGTCATTAACCGGCTTTCTCATACCTTGTAGCATGGGCCCTATGCAAACAAGATCAAAGCTTCGCTGAACAGCCTTATACGTGGTGTTACCCGTGTTTAAGTCTGGGAATACAAACACATTGGCCTTGCCCGCCACGGGGCTATTTGGCGCTTTACTGCGCCCCACACTTTCAATGGCAGCAGCGTCATACTGAAGCGGCCCGTCAATAAGTAAATCAGGGCGTAGCGACTGTGCAATTTTAGTGGCTTCTCTTACCTTTTCTACGTCAGAGCCTGCACCTGAGTCGCCAGTACTGTAACTGATCATGGCCACCCGTGGCTCGATGCCGAACATCTCTGCCGATGTAGCAGATTGTATTGCAATATCGGCCAACTGCTGTGCATTAGGATCGGGGTTGATGGCGCAGTCGCCGTAAACCAGAACTTGGTCTGGTAATAACATAAAAAACACTGAAGACACTAGCGACGCATTTTCAGCGGTTTTGATAAGCTGCAAAGCGGGGCGAATCGTATTCGCAGTGGTGTTGACCGCACCGCTGACTAATCCATCGACATCGTCGTGTTGAAGCATCATTGTGCCTAAGGTGACATTGTCTTGCAGCAGTTCATTAGCAACCACATCGGTAACGCCTTTGTGACCTCTTAGCGCGACCAATCCTTCCACGTACTGCCCGCGAATAGCTGAAGGTGAGAGAATTTCCACCCCTTCACCCAGGGAAACACCTTGTTGTGCTGCCACCCTTTGAATTTCGGCTTCTTCACCTAAAAGTACTGGCCGTGCCAAACCACGCTTTGCACATATCGCAGCAGCTACCACTGTTCTTGGTTCATTACCCTCGGGTAAAACAATGCGCTTATTCACTTGTCGAGCACGATTCGTGAGATAAAAACGAAAGGCAGAAGGAGAAAGCTTTTTCTGACGAGACACTTTTTCTGTTAGCGAGGTAACCCAGCTAGCGTCTAAACTTTCTGCGGTGTGCACCATGACTTTTTCGATACGTAAGCTATCATCAACAGGGACTTCTTGATTAAACGCATGCAAGCCTTGTGCAGTTTGCCAGGTATTAGTATTCACCGACATCACTGGTAACCCGGTTTCCATAGCTTGGTTACAGAGTTTTTGAATATTCTCATCAATACTATAACCGCCGGTTAGCAATAGTGCGCCTAACTTGGTGCCATTAAGCGCCGCTAAGCAACAAGAAACGAACACATCGCTTCTATCTCCAGACAGTACCAGTAGCGCCCCGGGCTTAAGCGCATGTGTCATATTGTGAATTTCTCTCGCACAAAACGTCACACTGCTTAGACGGCGAGAGGCAATATCCCCTTCGTTTATTAACTGAGCGTCGAGGTGTTTCGCCACATCAATAGCGCGAGGCGACACTAAATCAGCATTCCAATCAACACTGCCCAAAAAGGCTAAACCTTTAGAGAAAATAGGCAATGAACGAAGCGCTACACATCTTTCTTCATCGTGCTCAGGCGCGTCTATTGCACCAATATCAGCGCGAAGCCTTCCATGCTCATCTAATGGTGCATTCACTTTATTGAAAATGCAGCCTACCACTTTCTTACTTTTGTGGCCGCCATAGGTGTCCACCACAATTTCAAGACGATGGTTAATATCCACGGGGTTTTCATTGCCTGGTACGCACACAAATACGATATCGGCGTCTAGCGCACGACTAATTTCTAAGTTCAATCGCTCTGCATAAGGGTGGTGGCGAGTGGTCACTAGCCCTTCAATCACCGTGACCGCGTCACTTTGCTGATGCTGTTCGAATCGCTCAATAATCTCTTCAAGCAATTCATCAGTATTGTCGCTACTGATCATCTGTTCCACATAGCCTAATTCAAATGGCGTTATTGGCTTTACACTGCAGTGGTGACTAATGATGGTTGTAGAGCGCTCTTCACCATTATCACCTCTTCGTGGTTGGGCTAGTGGCTTGAAAAAATTAATCTTGATGGCTTGTTCTTCTAAAGCGCGAACTAACCCCATGCTAACCGTAGTAAGACCCACACTGGTACCTACTGGAATTAACATAATTCTGCGTGACATATAAACTCCTGGTAAATTAGGCGAAGGTTGCAGCTTCAGCAGCAATCACCCACTCTTCGTTAGTGGGTACGACAAAAACACGCTTATTGGATGAATCAGACGCGATATCGCCGCCTTTACCAAACCGCGCCTGTAGATTTCTGTCGGTATCAATATCTACACCTAAATGAGAAAAATAACCCATAGTGGTCTCACGAATAAGGGACGAGTTTTCCCCAATGCCGCCAGTAAATACGATGGCGTCTAATGATGGCACCGCAATCATGTACCCGCTAATATATTTGGCTAGCCTATAACAGAACATTTCAATGGCTAATTTCGCCCCCTCATGCCCTTCAAGTGCAGCATCTTCTAATGTTCGACAATCGTTGCTTAACTCCGAAATGCCTAACAAACCCGACGACTTGTTCAGCAAATCATTAATTTCATCTGCCGTTTTGCCCAGTTTATTTTGCAGGGTTCCGGGTAGGCTTGGGTCTAAATCACCGCTTCGGGTCCCCATAATGAGCCCTTCTAACGGAGTAAAACCAAGGCTGGTATCAACGGCAACCCCCTGCTCTATGGCTGTCACACTGCAACCATTACCCAAATGAGCACTAATAATACTGGTTTGTGCCACTGGCTTATCTAGCAGCGCAGCCGTACTGTCTAAAATAAACTTGTGACTGGTGCCGTGGAAGCCATAGCGTCGAATGCCGTGATCGCGATACAACGCTTTCGGAAGCGCATAAAGATACGCCTTTTCAGGCATCTTTTGAAAAAATGAGGTATCGAAAACCACCACATGAGGCAAATCTGGGTAGGCTTCTTGCGCCGTTGTAATACCTTTTAAATTCGCCATATTATGCAAAGGTGCCATACTGGCGTACTTTTCAACGTCAGCGAGTACACTGTCGTCCACCAATGCGGCTTGCTTGAAACGCTCACCACCGTGAACGACGCGATGTCCAACTGCAATGGGCGCGACCCCAGTATCGGTAATCACCGTTTGAATCGCATTCAGTGCTTCTGTATGGCCGGCATTAGGCGACAATTGCACTTTATTTTTACTGCCATTATGTTTGAAAGTGAGACTAGCATCGCTATTTCCTAAACTTTCCGCTATCCCTGATAATCCTGCTTCACCGGTATCTGCATCTATGATGGCAAATTTAACCGATGAGCTCCCACAATTTAAAACAACGACGTCTCTTTTCATTCGATCACTTTAAGGTATGAAGTTAACAATACAAACACAGATAAGTGTAACAATTTTGGGCATTTTCACTTAGTAAACAATAGTTTTAATTGTAGCTTAAATATCATGAAAACAACATCTTAAATGAAAGTAATTCTCAACAACCGGGTTAATAATTACTCCTTTCACTGAAAGAAAAATAACGATGACAAAAAATTTTAATTTTTTTGCTATTTTTTCTTGAAAAGCCATTTCCTCACCCTATATATGAATTGTCGGCGCTGAAAGGTCAGGTCGACAGAAATGCCGCCGAAGTATCGGGGCACAATTTTTTAAACATATTGCTTTATATTGAGGATATGACTATGCGTACTATCGATCTATCTCCACTTTACCGTTCATTTATTGGTTCAGACCACCTAGCTTCATTAATTGATGCTGCGTCTCGTGCTGAAAAACAAAGCACTTACCCTCCGTATAACATCGAACTTCTAGACGATGATAAATATCGTGTCACTATGGCCGTTGCTGGTTTCAGCAAAGAGGATGTCACCATAGAAGTTCAGGAAAATACGTTAACGATTACGGGTAAAAAGGCCACTGAAGATAAGGAAGCCACTGAACGTAAGTTTTTACATAAAGGTATTTCAGAGCGTAACTTCGAACGTAAGTTCCAGTTGGGCGACCATGTAAAAGTACTTGCGGCCGACATGGAAAATGGCTTATTACACATCGATATGGAGCGTGTCATTCCAGAAGCGAAGAAACCAAGACAAATTGAAATTGGTTCAAGGTTGCTTGAAAACAACTAATTGCTCTTCATGTTCCCTGGTTTTTGACGGCGCCTTATGGCGCCGTTTTTTGTCTTTCCCGATTGATTAGAGTAAACCTTTCAGCTTCGCTAGCCCATAAGCGTTGCAGGTTGACGCATCTTTTATTTCACCGCCGACCACTTTTTCATGAAATTTTTGTAGAGGCATGGGTACGATTTTTAAATCTTCCTCTTCAACATCTAGCGATTGCTTACCTTGGGTCAGACCTTTTGCCAAATAAATATGGTAGCCCTGATTACAAAAACCGTAGGCAAGATATTGAAACCCCACATAGATCATTTCATCGGCAAGCATTCCCGTTTCTTCCTTAAGCTCACCTTTCGCTAGTTCACAGGGATCGGCATTTGGATTGTCTTCCCAAGCCCCTTGAGGTAATTCGAGTTGGCGGGAGCCTATGGTATAGCGATATTGTTCAACAAGATAAATGGTATCCTTGTGTACCGGTAAGATAATGGCAAAATCCGGCTTTTCCACCACGCCGTAAATGCCTTCTTTGCCGCTCGTTCTGACTATTTTATCTTCTCTAACGGTTAGCCATTTATTCTTGTAAACGGTGCGAGACGCTAATGTTTCAATGTCCTTTTTCATTGCTTTACTCTTCACGTTTAAATAAGACCAGTGTAAAGACGCAAAACCGTATAAACAATGCGTAAAGGCAACATTATTCAGTTAATAACACGTTGCCCCTATTCGTTGTCCACTTTAAATCCGTCTATTGTGCGTTGAAGCAGAAGGTTATTCTCCTTCATTTCGCCAGATAATTCAGATAAATGTGTGGCAATGTTGACTTCATGTCGGGCCGCTTCTTCAACATTTACCACATCTTGTGCTATCTCTAAAGTGGTTGCAGATTGTTGTTCTGCGGAAGATGACATGGTGTTAGCCATACCTTCTACATTGGTGGCAGCTTCCTTTACTTTTTCCGCGGTGGAGCGCCCTTCGTTGGTCACTTCCATAGAATTGGTGATAGAGGCCACGTTTTTATTGATATCAGCAACGACTATCACACTGGCATCTTTTAAATTAGACAGCAAACTAGAGATTTTATCAGAGGAAGCACGACTACTTTGCGCAAGCTTCCTTACTTCATCGGCAACCACAGCAAAACCTCTGCCATGCTCACCTGCACGGGCTGCTTCAATAGCTGCGTTTAGCGCCAATAAATTAGTCTGATCGGAAAGCGAGTTAATGGTATCCAGAATAGAACCAATTTCTGTCACTTGCTGCTCCATGTCGGCGGCATTTTGTTGTACACCTTTAATATCATTAGATAATACTTCCATACTATGACGAATTTTGTCATTCGCCATTAGCGACTGTTCAGCTAATCCGTCTAACTGCTTACTGGCACTTAACGTATCTACCGCTGCTTTAGCAATTTCTCGACTGGTTGCCGCGACTTGCTCAATGGCTGAAGCAATATTTGCCGTAAGCTGTTGGGTTTTCCCAGCATCTTCGCGCATTTCGCCACTGGAGTCTTCTAATTGATTAGAGAGTCGCGTACTCGTCAAAATGGATTGGCCTAACCCACGGACAAGATCTCGCAATGCGAGAATGGTGGCATTAACTGAACGAGATATTTCACCCAGTTCGTTCTTGGTGCTCATTGATAAATCGATGGTGAGATCACCCTCCTTGGCTATTTTATCTAGGTTTGCCACCAGCTTATTTAACTGTTGCGTAATGATGCCGTGCAAAGTGCGATATATGACAAAAATAAAAAGCGTGAGTAGCACAATGGCTACGAATGTTACCACTAGGTTTGTGTTCGCGCGGTTTGCTTTCGCGTTAACATTATTGACCACGTAATCAAACCGCTCACTTAGCAGGCCTGCAATTCCACCGATTTGCTCTGTGGCCATGGCGAACCACTCTGTATTCGTGGGCAGTGTAGAGAAGTCAGGGTTATCGGAGGTGACATCGTTGACTATTTGTGTAATTTGTTGGCTTGTGCCACTGTTCATCAACGCCTTAAACCTCATTAATGGGTCGCCGTCTAAATTCAGCAGCAGTTTTTCTTCTATGTACTGGGTTTCGTTCGTATAAGCCGCTATCTGCTGGCTAACCGGATTAGAGATACGTCTTGCGGCTAATACGGCGTTCACTTTGCCTCGACGCTGCCCCATTTTTTCTTTGGCTTGTGCAAATAGCAAGGCTTGCGACAATGCCCGTTTAGCATCCGGGGCATTGACTAGCATGGTCAGTGCGTTGGTGGCATTTAACGCGCGTTTATTCAGGTTACTGTAATGGGTAAAGGCGTGCTTCCCATTCGCCTCGTCTACTTGCTTTCTCACTTCAGCCTTTTCGTTTAATAGCGCCAATACCGGTGAAAGAATGACGCTAATCGACGGTGACTCCGACCAGTCTGAGTCCATTATGCTGTTGACTTTTTCAACCGCTGCGTCGGCTTTCTTTCTCTGACTTATCACTTTGTTTCTAGATGCGTCACTTGGATTACCTAAAAAACCTGCCGTTAATCCCCGTTCAACAGCATGATGATGAGCCACTCGCTCTACAGCCGTAATAATTGTCACTAGTTTAATGTCTCGATTAGCAGAAGATAAAACGTCTCTAGAGGCGCTTATGTCTTTGTACGCGAGGAACATAATTGATATGAACAAGCAGGCTGTACCTAAAATGGTAAGCTGTAACACCGAAAGTTTTTTCAACGCCATAACGAATGACAGCCTCTTTGTAGATAGGGGTAACGGGTTATTTCATTTAATCAACACCATGTTGGCAATACAGGAAACGCATCAGGTTATTGCTAAATAACACATACACTTTCAAAAAGTAGCCTATTATCGGTGTATTTCACATCTATCAATTAGTTTAAGGCTTGCGACATTGCAAGGCGTTGCACAGATATTTTTGGAGATAAAGAGGGGCTTAACAATGAATGAGAAATCAAGCTATCACGGGCACAAGGGATGCCGTGAAGACGGAGTGAAACCAGTGGCCTGAGCCACTGGCATACGGTTTGTCAGATGTATTCAACTTCTATGATTTCGACTTCAACAGTGCCAGCGGGCGTTTGAATAGTCACCATGTCATCAAGTTCTTTACCTATTAAACCGCGAGCGATAGGAGAGTTAACCGAAATAAGGTTATTTTTAATATCTGCTTCGTCATCACCCACAATGCGATACGTCGTTTCTTCATCAGTATCTACATTTAAAATGGTTACGGTAGTACCAAAAATGACTTTACCTGTATTTTCCATTTTTGTGACATCGATAATTTGGGCGTTAGAAAGCTTTCCTTCGATATCTTGGATACGACCTTCACAAAAGCTTTGTTGTTCACGCGCAGCGTGATACTCAGCATTTTCTTTTAAATCGCCATGCTCACGGGCTTCGGCAATAGCCTCGATAATCCGTGGGCGTGTTTTAGTTTTAAGCTCATTTAGTTCGTCACGCAGCATTTGAGCGCCACGCGCTGTCATTGGATACTGACTCATGAATACAGTCTCGTCTAGCTAGTTAATTTTAAACAGAAAAGTGCGCCTTCTGGCGCACTTTTATTCATTCACATAAATGTCATATAAATAGGATACCGCGTATCCCTTGTTATGTCATTAGTGTTCGAGTCTTGCGTGAAGCTCTTGTACAGACGCGACTTTATTACGGTCATCGGCCGATTTCGCACGAATAGTGGCAAATGCCGCATTCATTGTAGTGGTATAAGTCACCTTATTCACAAGTGCTTCGCGACGAATATAGACAGAATCCGTAATGGCTTGTCGACCTTCTGTGGTGTTAATCAAATAGGCATATTCACCATTTTTGATAGCATCAACAATGTTTGGGCGGCCTTCAGACAGCTTATTCACTACCGTGCTTTCAATGCCGGCTTCATGAAGTGTCGCTGCCGTTCCGCGGGTAGCTTCAATACTAAAGCCAGCTTCGGTTAGCGCCTTCGCCAAACCAAGGATTTTACTCTTGTCTGTATCACGTACAGAGATGAGAGCCTTTCCTGCCTTGGGTAACGGTGCGCCTGCACCTAAGTTAGCTTTCGCATACGCTTCCTCGAAAGTATCACCCACGCCCATTACTTCACCTGTAGAGCGCATCTCTGGGCCCAATAGTGGATCGACACCTTGGAACTTAGCAAAAGGAAGTACAACTTCTTTTACCGAGTAGAAAGGAGGGATAATTTCTTCAGTAACACCCTGTTCAGCCAGTGTCACACCAGCCATGGCACGTGCTGCAACTTTGGCGAGTGGAACACCTGTCGCTTTCGATACGAAAGGCACAGTACGCGCTGCACGCGGGTTTACCTCGATGAGGTAGACTTCGCCGTCTTTAATCGCAAACTGGGTATTCATCAAACCCACCACCCCAAGTTCGAGTGCCATAGCACGTACTTGCTCGCGCATGACATCTTGAATATCTTTAGACAGTGAATGTGGTGGTAATGAGCATGCCGAGTCACCTGAGTGAACACCTGCTTGTTCAATGTGTTCCATGATACCGCCAATCACTACCTCTTTGCCGTCGCAGATGGCATCGATATCAACTTCAATTGCGTCATCCAAGAAACGGTCTAACAAAACAGGGGCGTCATTAGACACTTTCACCGCTTCATTCAGGTAGCGCTTAAGATCTTTAATGTCGTAAACAATTTCCATTGCGCGACCACCAAGAACGTAACTTGGGCGCACAACCAGAGGGAATCCAATCTCTTCAGCCATGGCTAGGGCTTGCTCGACGTTGGTAACTGTCGCATTCGCAGGCTGCTTAAGATTAAGCTTGTTCACCATTTGCTGGAAGCGCTCACGGTCTTCCGCGCGGTCAATGGCCTCTGGAGACGTGCCCATAATGGGTACGCCGGCGGCTTCTAACGCACGGGCGAGTTTTAGTGGGGTTTGGCCACCATACTGCACGATGACGCCCTTCGGCTTTTCCTTTTCGACAATCTCAAGGACATCTTCAAGGGTTACTGGCTCGAAGTACAAGCGATCAGAGGTGTCATAGTCGGTAGAAACCGTTTCAGGGTTACAGTTAACCATGATTGTTTCATAACCGTCCTCACGCATAGACAGCGCTGCGTGCACACAGCAGTAATCGAACTCGATACCTTGACCAATACGGTTTGGACCGCCGCCCAAAACCATAATTTTGTCTTTGTCCGTAGGCGCAGCTTCACATTCTTCATCATAGGTTGAATACATGTAAGCGGTACTGGTAGAAAACTCTGCCGCACAGGTATCCACACGCTTATAAACCGGTGAAATACCAAAACCTCGGCGGGTTTCACGTACATCATTTTCCGCAACTTTGGTCAACTCAGCTAAGCGAGAATCAGAAAAGCCCTTACGCTTAAGCTGGCGCATAAAGGTTTCATCAATACCTGCCAAGCCCGTTTCCGCAACCTTTTTCTCTAGCAAGACTAAGTCTTCTAACTGAACCAGGTACCAAGGGTCGATATTCGTGAGGTTAAACACGTCCTCAACACTCATGCCCATACGAAATGCATCGCCAATATACCAAATGCGCTCAGCACCTGGCTCGCGAAGTTCGTAAATCACCTTATTACGGGCTTCCGGGTCGTCTAAATCCACCATGGAATTTAGCCCGTTTGCACCAACTTCCAAGCCACGAAGCGCTTTTTGTAGTGATTCTTGCTGGTTACGACCAATGGCCATCACTTCGCCCACTGACTTCATCTGAGTGGTTAGGCGGTCGTTAGCGCCAGCAAACTTCTCGAAGTTAAAGCGTGGAATTTTCGTTACAACATAGTCTATCGACGGTTCAAAAGACGCCGGCGTTAGGCCACCTGTAATGTCATTAGCAAGTTCATCAAGGGTATAGCCAATAGCTAGCTTGGCTGCGACTTTAGCAATTGGGAAACCGGTTGCTTTTGAAGCCAGTGCAGATGAACGAGACACCCGAGGGTTCATTTCAATGATAACCATACGGCCAGTTTTAGGATCTACACCAAACTGTACGTTAGAGCCCCCGGTTTCAACACCAATTTCACGTAGTACAGCCATCGCCGCATTACGCATAATTTGAAATTCTTTGTCGGTCAGGGTTTGTGCTGGTGCCACTGTGATTGAATCGCCAGTATGCACACCCATAGGGTCGAAGTTTTCAATGGTACACACAATGATGCAGTTATCGGCTCTGTCGCGAACCACTTCCATTTCATACTCTTTCCAACCCAACAACGATTCATCAATAAGAAGTTCGTTAGTAGGTGAAAGATCTAAACCTCGAGTACAAATTTCGTTAAATTCTTCGATGTTGTACGCGATACCGCCGCCGGTGCCACCCATGGTAAACGATGGACGAATGATACAAGGAAAACCAATGCGGCTAAGGACATCATGCGCTTCGTCCATGCTATGAGCAATCTCTGCTCGCGGACACTCAAGGCCAATGTTTTTCATTGCCTGGTCAAATCGCTCTCGGTTTTCCGCTTTGTCGATAGCATCTGCCGTTGCACCGATAAGCTCACAACCAAATTCGTCAAGTACACCATGTTTGTCTAGGTCAAGGGCACAGTTAAGTGCAGTTTGTCCGCCCATGGTGGGAAGAATAGCGTCTGGACGCTCCTTCTCAATAATTTTGCGTACCACTTCCCAATGAATTGGCTCGATGTAAGTTGCATCTGCCATTTCAGGGTCAGTCATAATGGTTGCTGGGTTAGAGTTAACCAAAATAACACGGTAGCCTTCCTCTCGAAGGGCTTTACACGCTTGAGCGCCTGAATAATCGAATTCACAAGCCTGGCCGATAACAATAGGGCCAGCACCAATGATAAGAATACTTTTTATGTCGGTACGTTTTGGCATAGCGGGCTAATTCCTACTGCTTGTGTTGTTCAATAAGTTCAATGAAGTGGTCGAATAATGGCGCCGCTTCATGAGGACCTGGGCTGGCTTCAGGGTGGCCCTGAAAACTAAACGCAGGCTTGTCGGTGCGATGTATACCTTGCAACGACTTGTCGAACAACGAAATGTGAGTTACTTCTAGGTTATCTGGCAAGCTAGATTCGTCTACAGCAAAACCGTGGTTTTGGCTGGTGATCATAACTACATTACGCTTAAGGTCTTTAACTGGGTGGTTTGCACCGTGATGACCAAACTTCATCTTCACTGTGGTTGCACCACTCGCTAAAGCGAGTAACTGATGCCCTAAACAGATACCAAAGACTGGCGTACCTGTTTCTACGATGGTTTTAATCGCTGTGATAGCATAGTCACATGGCTCTGGGTCGCCTGGACCATTTGAAAGGAAAACACCATCTGGATTCATGGCAAGCACGTCTTCAGCAGACGTTTGTGCTGGCACTAGGGTAATTTTACACCCTCTGTCGGCTAACATGCGAAGTATGTTGCTTTTCACACCGTAGTCGTAGGCGACCACATGGTATTTGGCTTCTGCAGGCGTGACGTAGCCTTCGCCAAGTTTCCAACTGCCCTCAGTCCAGGTTTTTGACTCAGAAATACTAACAACTTTTGCCAAGTCCATGCCTTTAAGGCCCGGGTAGGCTTTTGCTTGTTCTAATGCTTTGGCTTCGTCTAGCTCGTCGGTGCAAATAATACAGCCGTTTTGCGCACCCTTGTCACGTAAAATACGCGTTAAGCGGCGGGTATCAATGTCAGCGATTCCCACAACACCTTTTTCTTTAAGGTATTCAGACAGTGTCTGCTGTTGTCTAAAGTTACTCGCAACAAGAGGTAAGTCACGAATGATAAGACCTTTCGACCAGATTTTATCTGCTTCAACGTCTTCTTCGTTAGTACCAGTGTTGCCAATGTGAGGATATGTAAGGGTGATGATTTGTTCAGCGTAGGATGGGTCGGTGATGATTTCTTGATAGCCGGTCATTGAAGTATTAAAAACAACTTCACCAACGGCCGTGCCTTGCGCACCAATCGCCGTACCTTTAAAGACAGAACCATCCTCTAACACCAAAAGGGCAGAATTAGCCAAGTCAACCTCCAGATTAAGGATAACTATGTGTTTGCGCACTTATTTGCACAAACCCCACAAAAAACGGGAGGTAATGAAAACAATACATCCCGTTTTACGATCTTTGCAGCTAATAAAACCGCACTCTTCAGCCAATTTCTTGGCTTCAAAATACGAAATTCTGGCAAATTCCGGCGAGTATACATGACTCATCGAAAATGTCTAATTTATTTGCGTTAAACATGCAAAATAACGCTTATATCAGCAATTTTGCTCAGAAGCTTCGAAAATGCAGCTTATCGTACAAATTTAGCACTATTTAGAGCCTCGAAGGTTTCTCTATTCCCTTCCAATTTACGATTAAACGTCGCCCTTTTAGGATACGTTTAATTTTAAATTGAGCACGTCTACCATGGAGTATAGGCCAGGCGTCTTGCCGTGCAACCATTGAGCAGCATGCACCGCTCCTTTAGCGAAGGTTAAGCGACTAGACGCTTTATGGGTAATTTCGAGTCGTTCGCCAATATCCGCGAATAACGCAGTATGCTCACCTACAATATCGCCGGCGCGTACAGTGGCAAAACCAATGGTGCCCTGATCTCTCTCCGGTTCTTTACCTTCGCGACCATACACAGCACAGGTTTTTAAATCACGCCCTAATTCATCGGCAATCGCTTCACCTATTGCCATGGCGGTGCCTGAAGGGGCGTCTTGTTTAAAGCGATGATGCGCCTCGGTAATTTCAATGTCAGCGGAATGTCCGAGCACGCTTGCTGCTTGACGGACAAGCGAAAGCATCAGGTTAACGCCCACGCTATAATTAGCGGCAAACACAATAGGAATATGCTGAGCTGCAGCATCTAATAGACCAAGCTGTGTTTCACTCAACCCTGTGGTACCAATAACAACGGGGGTTTTGGTGTCTACGCACCACTGCAGGTTGCTTTCCAGCGTTACCGGTAACGTAAAGTCAATCATCACATCCGCATCATTTTCAGATAACGATGAGATAGCACTGCAATTCACGTCTTTTTTACCAATACCTGCGAGTTCTCCTACATTCATACCAATCCAAGGTGAATCATCGCGCACCGTAGCCACACTCAACACGGTGTTTTCATTTTGATCCAGTGCATCAATTAGCACTCTTCCCATGCGCCCATTGGCGCCAAACAACCCTACCTTCATCTCGTTAAACTTTTCATTTCGATAGCTATACCTAGGTGGCATTTTGCCAAATGCTTGCACTATTGCAATGCGAACAGCGAAAAATCGCAAATAAACTTTTAAACGGGGGCTTTGGCGTAAATATTTACTGGTTCTCTCGTCTTTCAGTCGTCATTTGCGCTAGCATAGAAAAAAGCGCTTTAACTCTTTTTAATTGGATTGACTGCCATGCAAAGACAACTCATTTGGGACATCCCTACCCGTTTATTTCACTGGCTATTAGTGCTCAGTATTGTGGCACAATATGCGACCGCTGAATGGATGGATAATGCGACTCAGTGGCACTTTTATATTGGCTACTTCACACTGGGCTTACTTGTGTTTCGCATAATCTGGGGAATTATTGGCCCTGAATATGCGCGCTTTTCTCAGTTTGTTACCGGTCCAAAACAGGTCATAGCGTATTTACGTACGCTCTTTGATAAAAATAGCCCAAGTGTGGCAGGCCATAACCCTCTAGGGGGGTGGTTTGTCATTGTCATGCTTACCCTATTAATTATTCAAGCGATAAGTGGGCTATTTATGACTGACGACATATTTTTAGATGGCCCGTATCGGGCAATGGCCGACGACAGCACGCTAGATGTCATGAATACGTTACATCACCTGGCTTTTGATATCTTAATATGGGTCATTGCTTTGCATATAGCGGCAATCCTTTTTTATGCCGTTTACAAGAAGCAAAAACTCGTACCTGCCATGCTGCATGGTAAAAAAGACACACATTCACCAGCCATAAAATCGTCTAAATTGCTTTTAGCGCTTATTGTTGCTGTATTAAGTGCAGCTGCGCTTTACTATGCAATTGACGTGCTCCCCCCTGAACCAGAAATAGAAGAGTACTTTTAACAGTCGGCTGCATTAACAGCCCGCTATTCGGGCTGTCTAATGCGGACGTTCTGCCGACGCAGTGTCGCCAGTGTGGGCTTTTTCAGAAAGTAGCTTTTCACGCCAAACGTGTACACGCATTGGTTTATCGAGGAAGTAGCCTTGAAAGCCCGTACAACCACAATCTTTTGCGTACCTAAGTTGGTGAGTATTCTCAATGCCTTCAGCAACGGCTCTCAGGTCGAATATTTTCGCCATGTCACAAATACTGTTTATCAGGAGGCTTTTACTGCCGTCAAGGTTCACTTCATCTATAAAATGACGATCCACTTTTAACTCTTTAATGGGTAACTCTTTCAAATAGCTTAAATTGGAATTACCACGACCAAAATCGTCGATAGAAAAAACGAAGCCTTTCAGGGCGAGTTCTCTAATTCGCTTTCTTACTAATCCAAAGCTGTGAATAAGCGTACCCTCAGTTAATTCTAAGGTAATACTGCCAGGGGGAACTTTCCAACGGTCGACAATGGACAACAAACTTTCACTAAAATCAGCACGGGCAATGTGTTTAGCGCTAACATTAATCGCTAATCGTGTTTGAATACCCACCTCTTGGCAATCGCATAGCAACTTACAGGTTTCATTCATCACCCATTGGCCAATTTCGACAATAATGTCACTTTCTTCGGCAATGGGAATAAACTCACCAGGGCTGATAAGCCCTAACTGTGGATGTTGCCAACGTAACAACGCTTCAGCACCAATGATATTTCCCGCATCACCGTATTGAGGCTGTAACACGATGAAAAGCTCTTTGTTCTCTACCGAGCGAAGTAAGGATTGCTTGATAGATTGATAACGTTCATAGCGCGCCGTAGAGCCTTGGTATAACCGCACTCTCTCGTGGGTGTTTTGTAAGCTGCCTTCAGGAGGCGTTTGAAAAATCATATGTTTCACTTTTTCAAAACATAGATTTTTTCCTTCCAGCCAACAGGTATTCACGTTAGCTTGCAGATAGTGAGGGCTATTGTGCAAGGTAATATGACCAAACACATCGTTAACCAATTTCCACTCCACTTCGTTAATTAGCGCGCTGGCGCCATTTTCTCCGTCCTGCAATGGCGCCTCGTACATCACTAGGTAACTGTCTCTGCTTTCGCTGTAAACCCTGTATGTGCCGGAAAAACTACGCTCTAATCTAGCCGCAATAATACGAGTAATGTAATCGGTGGTAGCTCCACCAAAGGCTTGTCGGTACTGATCTAAATTAACAATATTAATTCGCAAACAAAACAAGTAGCCTAGGGTAGCTTTGCATTCTCTAATAGTACGCTTTAGCGTAGTATCGAACGCGTGTAAGTTGGGTAACTTGGTCACTCTATCCAGATAGGCGGCATCTTTAAGCTGTTCTAACTGGAAATTTTGTTCCGTCATATCACGGCACAAGGCCACAGTGCGCCTTTGATTATCAAGGAAAAATGTTGAAAAAATAACATCTGCACAAAAGTTGCCGCCATTTTTTCGTTTCATGACCAGTGCTTTTGCCATGCTTTCGCCCTTCATACAGCTGCTTTGGGCGAGAAAATCTCTAACATCCTTAATTTCTTTTGCCGCCGACTGTTGCTGACTATATCCTTTGGCATAACTGCTTAGCTGACCACTTTCATTTTTATCCATGAGAATAAATATCTCTTGCCCTATCATTTCGTCAGGGTCGTAACCAAATACCTGCCTAACCAAATTGTTGGCCGTTATTACCGTGCCTTCTTCATCGAGGGTAAGCAGTGCATGCCCTAAGTTATTCAGGATGGTAGAGAGGTATTGGGTGTAATTGTGTTGCGTGTCAGACAGGCGCTTGGTTTCGGTGATATCTTGTGCAGAACCGAAAATGCGATACACCTTGGGGCGCTTTTTACTCGCGATACACTGAGCCTTGCCGGTCATTTTCAACCATCTTTTATGCCCTTCCCCATTGATAAACTCGGCCTCCAGCGTAAATGCGTTGCCTTTTCTAAGTACTTCAAGAATAGCCGCCCTAATATGCTTACGGCTCTTTTCTGTAAAGTTGCCTAGTGCTCGATCTAACGTGACTTGTCTACCTGGCGTCATACCAAACAGGCAGTAAGTTTCGTGGGTCCAGGTTATTTCACGTTGCGCAACATCAAACTCCCAACCACCGGTATGGGAAATTCGGCCAATTTCATTCAGTAAAGCAACTTTCTCTTGGAGTTTATCGGTGAAAGGGTGCTGAAGTAATTGATATTGCAAACGCAGCTCAATTTTCTGACGTGTGATATCAGCGAAGCTTTGCTGCTCATTAGTTAACGATAAATTGGGATGAATCAGCAGTAGCGCACCAATGCGGTTGCCATGAATATCGCATACTGCCCCCATGACGACGTAATGGGCGCTGTAGTCACCAAGTGTGGCTGGCAGACTAAACTCATTCGCACTTATCGGCGCACTGAGTGTAGTTAAAGACAAAAGCACGTGTGCATGCTTTGGTAAACTGATTACCGTTTCTTCTGATACGGTGTTCTTACTATCACAACATACCACACTGACTTTATTTTCTTTATGGTGCTGAGACACGAAGATGACACAACTGGCACCGCTGTTAACTCTGCCTTCGTTAAGGTGCTCTATTAGGTCGGAATGTGTACTGTTTCTCACATAAGCAAACATTCCATCGTTAAACTGCATAAGGAGCCACTCCACCTCTTCTCTTCTGGTATACGATAATCCACCGCTAACGGGCTTCCATGATGAACCGCATGACAAAAATAAAGCGAAAATAAAAAGATCGTTTGGGACTTTGAGAAAGTCAGATAAGAAACACAGACAAACGATTCAAATGAACATTATTTCGCCAACAATAGAGAATTTTTGTACACTTTTCCAGCAGAAATGCGTTTTATTCGCAAGAAGTTTCTAAATTGTATCAATATCAAAACGCTACGATTTTAGAAATATTGTCCACAGGGGATAAAAGACGGGATAAAAGAGGGATACGTGAGGAGTACGTAAGGCTATACTCCTCATTGATAAAGCTTAGTCTTTCTTATAATCGTCGTGACAAGATTTACAGCTTGCACCAATTTTGCCAATTGCCGTACGGTAGGCACTTTCATCGCCGGTTTCAACGGCAGCCTGCAACCCCAGTGATGCGGTTTTCAATGCATCGGCTTTACTTGCAACGTCTGAGAAGTTTTCCCAAATGGCATCTTTTGCACCGGTTTCAACGTCGAAACTACGTGTATCTACCGACAAGTAGTCTGTCATCATATCAGCGAGTTGCTCTAAGCGAACCGCATTGGTTTTCATCACACTTTCGTCATAAGGCAATGCGCCTTTCGCCATGCCACCAAGTGGCCCCATGTTGCTCTTTACAAGCTGGAATATTGCTTGGCGATACTGTGTGGCCGCCTTAGCATGCTTAGCCGATGATGCTTCTGTCACTTCAGCTGCCACTGCTGCTGATGACGCTAAAGCCCCTAAAGATAAAAATACAGCCAGTGATTTCTTTACTGTGTTCATGCCTATTCCTGTAAAAATTAAAACGGTCATCTCTATCCTGAACAATCGCCATAATATTGGCAAGGTTTATTACGCTAAAGTTAAGATAAACAAAGATTAAAGGAATAAAAAAGCCCTCAAAATGAGGGCTTTATATAAAATTGGCTGGCAATTTTAATTAGTGAGGTCGTCGAAGAACTTTTTGACGCCATCAAAGAAACCTTGTGCCTTTGGGCTGTGCTTGCTTGAAGCTTTACCCATGGACTCTTCCAGTTCCTGTAGTAATTCTTTTTGACGTGAAGATAGATTAACCGGGGTTTCTACCACGACCTTACACATTAGGTCGCCAATGGCTCCACTGCGAACTGATTTTACGCCCTTACCACGTAACCGGAACATACGTCCAGTTTGAGTTTCTGGGCTTATCTTCAATTTAACTTTGCCATCTAAAGTGGGGACTTCTAATTCGCCACCCAGTGCTGCTGTGGTAAAACCTAACGGCACTTCGCAATACAAGTTATTGCCATCGCGTTGGAAAATATCATGTTCGCGCACATGCACTTGTACATACAAGTCACCTGCAGGTGCCCCATTTTCTCCAGCTTCCCCTTCGCCCGACAAACGAATTCTATCGCCTGTATCGACACCCGCGGGGATTTTAACGTTAAGGGTTTTGGTTTTTTCTTTACGACCATGCCCATGACAGCTGTTGCAAGGATCTTCAATAATCTTACCTTTGCCAGAACACGTAGGGCAGGTTTGTTGCACCGCAAAGAAACCTTGGCGCATTTGTACTTGGCCGTTGCCATGACAGGTTGGGCATGTTTTTGGTGAAGAGCCTTTCTTCGCACCCGAGCCATCGCACACGTCACACTCAACTAATGTGGGTACACGGATATCGACGCTCTTACCGCGAACGGCTTCTTCTAGAGAAAGCTCTAGGTTATAACGAAGGTCTGACCCTTGTCGCGCACGAGATTGTCGGCCACCGCGACCGCCGCCACCAAAAATATCGCCAAATACATCGCCGAAAATATCTCCGAAATCGGCACCACCACCGAAGCCTGCGCCACCACGATTAGGATCGACGCCTGCGTGACCATATTGGTCGTACGCCGCACGTTTTTGCGAGTCTGATAGTATTTCGTAGGCTTCTTGGATTTCTTTGAATTTGTCTTCCAGCCCTTTATCGCCCTGTGTACGGTCAGGGTGGTATTTCATCGCTAGCTTTTTGTACGCCTTTTTAATTTCGCGTTCACCAGCGCTTTTATCTACCCCTAGTACTTCGTAGTAGTCACGTTTCGACATATCGTTTACTTATCCTACTTTTTGTCGACAGCCCCTATAATTGGCACTCTCGAATCTACATCTGTGAGTTGTGAGTCCTTACAAGGATTGCATTCATGCTTCCCTCGACACTAACACAACAAAGGCGCAACAAGAAATTCCTGCTGCGCCTCAACTGCTAAATCAGCCCACCAGCTCTGTGTCAGCGGGCGTATCGCAACAGCTTACTTTTTATCGTCGTCTTTCACTTCTTCAAACTCAGCGTCAACAACGTCATCGCTCGCTTGACCAGAAGCTTGCTGCTCGGCACCTTCTGCACCACCAGCGGCAGCACCTTGTTGTGCTTGCGCCGCTTCCATCAACTTGCTAGACGCTTGAATAAGTTCTTGCGTTTTCGCTTCGATTTCTGCTTTGTCTTCGCCTTTAGACGCTGTTTCTAGCGCAGTAAGGGCTTCTTCAATTGGCGCTTTATCTTCTGCACTTAGTGCATCGCCAACTTCTTCAAGCTGCTTACGTGTAGCGTGGATCATACCGTCAGCTTGGTTACGCGCTTGAATTAACTCTTCAAACTTCGCATCCGCTTCCTTGTTCGCTTCGGCGTCGGCGACCATTTTTTCAACTTCTTCATCGCTTAAGCCTGAAGACGCTTTAATAGTGATCTTCTGCTCTTTACCTGTGTCTTTATCTTTTGCAGACACATGTAGAATACCATCAGCATCTAGGTCGAAGGTGACTTCGATTTGCGGAACACCGCGTGCTGCTGGACGAATACCTTCAAGGTTAAACTGACCAAGAGACTTGTTGCCGCTTGACTGCTTACGCTCGCCTTGTAGTACGTGTACGGTTACCGCAGACTGGTTGTCTTCCGCTGTAGAGAATGTTTGCGACTTCTTCGTTGGAATCGTCGTGTTTTTCTCGATAAGCGCAGTCATTACACCACCCATTGTCTCGATACCTAGAGACAGAGGCGTAACGTCTAGCAGTAGTACGTCTTTAACGTCCCCAGAAAGTACACCACCTTGAATAGCTGCACCTACGGCTACCGCTTCATCAGGGTTAACGTCTTTACGTGGCTCTTTGCCAAAGAATTCAGTGACATACTTCTGTACTAGCGGCATACGTGTTTGACCACCCACAAGGATGATGTCGTTGATGTCGCCTACAGATAGGTCTGAATCAGCTAGCGCTTGCTTAAGTGGGTTAAGCGAGTTTTTCACTAGGTCTTCAACCAAAGACTCAAGTTTTGCACGTGTTAGCTTAATCGCTAAGTGCTTAGGACCTGTTGCATCGGCCGTGATGTAAGGCAGGTTAACTTCTGTCTGTTGTGAAGAAGAAAGTTCAATTTTCGCTTTTTCACCGGCTTCTTTAAGACGCTGCATAGCAAGCGGATCTTTACGAAGGTCGATGCCTTGGTCTTTCTTGAATTCTTCAACAAGGTAGTTGATAACACGGTTATCGAAATCTTCACCACCAAGGTGAGTATCACCGTTAGTCGCCAGTACTTCAAAGGTGTGTTCACCGTCTACTTCATCAATTTCGATGATAGAGATATCGAAGGTACCACCACCTAAGTCGTATACCGCAACAACGTTATCGCCTTGCTTTTTGTCCATGCCGTAGGCAAGAGCAGCTGCAGTCGGCTCGTTGATGATACGCTTAACTTCAAGACCTGCGATACGACCCGCGTCTTTCGTTGCTTGACGCTGAGAATCGTTAAAGTAAGCAGGAACAGTGATAACTGCGCCAGTCACTTCTTCGCCAAGATAATCTTCAGCGGTTTTCTTCATTTTCTTAAGTACTTCGGCAGAAATTTGCGGTGGCGCCATTTTCTCGCCTTTCGCTTCTACCCATGCATCACCGTTGTCAGCCCCTACAATTTTGAAAGGCATGATGTCGATGTCGCGTTGTACTTCTTTGTCTTGGAAACGGCGACCAATTAAACGCTTGATTGCGAATAATGTGTTTTCAGGGTTAGTAACTGCTTGACGCTTTGCAGACTGACCTACTAATGTTTCACCGTCGTTTGTATATGCAATAATTGAAGGCGTTGTACGATCGCCTTCCGCGTTTTCAATTACGCGAGGTTTGTCGCCGTCTAGAACTGCGACACATGAATTCGTTGTACCTAAATCGATACCAATGATTCTACCCATTTTGTGTCTCCGAAAAAGTTTCTTAATTCTGTACTTTTAGTGGGGTTATTCCCCGTTCTTTTCAATAGTTGCCAGTAAAAAAAACTGACAATTTTGTATCGTTTTACCCGCTTTACCTAATTAGGCTTGGGTGTCGACACCACCACTTGGTGCGCGAGATACCATTACCATGGCTGGGCGCAACAAACGGCCATTAATTTGATAACCTTTTTGCATGACGGCCATCACTGTGTTTGGCGCGTGATCTGCACTTTCTTGCATAGACATTGCCTGATGCAGGTCAGGGTTAAAGGTTTCACCCTGTGGATCAATAAGGCTTAATCCAAATTTCTCAATAGTGCTTAAGAAAGTTTTGTGGGTCATTTCCACACCTTCTAGTAACGGCTTAACCGCTTCGTCTTCACTGTCGGTCATTTCAATTGCACGTTCGAGGTTGTCGATGACCGGAAGTAATTCGCCAGCAAAGCGTTCTAGCGCAAACTTACGCGCTTTTTCTACTTCACCATCTGCACGGCGGCGCGCATTTTCAGCATCGGCACGTGCACGAAGTACACCTTCTTGCTGCTCTTTAATGGTGGCTTGCGCTTCAGATAGTGCTGTTTCCAACTCGTAAATGCGCTGTGCATTTTCATCCAGCGGCGCTTGCTCACCCTCTGCCACTTCAACTTCAACCTGTGCATCTTCCGTTGCCTGCACGGTTTCGTCTGCTGCACTCTCTTGTTCTGCCTGCACGTCGCGATTTTCGCTCATGCCTACCTCCAACGTTTTTCTTAATTTGGGCAATGCGCAATGACGCTTCGTCATTGGCTGTATATCTGTTGCGGTTATTTATGGGGCTAGTTTTAGGGTGTTCAAGGGTATCCACATAATTTTTGTGGATGAAGGGGAAAAAAATGGCAATTAGATGGAATGAAATGAAAATGAGCGGTACGATGCCACTAAATGTAAATAAAAAGTTAAGTATATTTTCGTCGCCTTGTAGCCAACGAATTTGCTTTTTATCGTTCTTTTGATATGGATATTACATGCTCAGTATCTGGACTGTAGGTATTTTAGTTAGCTTGTATCTTGTGGCGCTATTTGCCCTTGCCTTTTGGGGCGATAAATACCTACGCGACAATCAGCAACATCCTATTTTGTACAGTTTAGGGTTGGGTGTGCACTGTACTTCCTGGGCATTCTTTGGCACCACATCACAAGCCGCTGAATACGGCTGGGCCATTATCCCCACTTATTTAGGTATTGTCCTGACTATGGCCTTTGCCTTTCCCGTACTCCTCAACATCAGTCGCTTATGCCAGCAACATAATATTAGCTCTTTGGCAGATTTAATTGCCATGAAATATCGCCATTCCCACTTAATTGCGGCGCTAATCACCGTGTTATGCTTTATTGGTGTCATTCCTTATATTGCCCTTCAACTTGATGCCATTACTAAGTCGATAAATTTGATCACGGCAGACACACAAAACAGTGGGCCAAAGGTAAGTATATACGTGGCAGCGTTAATGACCCTTTTCGCAATAATATTCGGCACTCGCTCACTAAACCTCACCGACAAACACCCTGGATTGCTGCTAACAATTGCTTTTGAATCCATTATCAAACTTTGCGCACTGTGTGCCATAGGTATTTTTGCCTGCTTCTATTTATTCGATGGGGTATTGGATTTAGTCGCGCATGCATCACGCGATCAGGCGGCAAACGAGGTGCTATATGCCAATCGTGCCCCTTGGGTGTATTTAACTCACGTCTTGCTCGGCGTGTGCTCAATGTTCGTGCTGCCGCGTCAATTTCAAATGAATTTTATCGAACAAAATGGGGAGGGTGAACTTCGTACAGCTCGTTGGCTGTTTCCCCTTTACTTACTGGGCATGACGATGTTTTTACTGCCTATTGCACTGGCTGGAAAAATGTTGCTCCCCACTACCATGGCGTCGGACACGTATGTTATTGCTCTGCCACTTTACAGCAATAACCTTTATTTATCGGCGTTTGCCTTTATCGGCGGTTTATCTGCAACCACCAGTATGGTTATTGTGGCGACACTGGCGTTGGGGATTATGATAGCGAATAACTTGGTGACGCCCCTATGGCTAAAGGTTAGACTTAAACGCACGCCCAATCATACCATGCAGCCCACGAAAATTTTGGCGATCCGACGTTTGACCGTATTAGTGGTATTGTCTGTGGCGCTTTGGTATCACTTGAACATAAGCCAAGCCGCGCCCCTTGTTAAAAGTGGTGTAATTGCCATAGCGTTGCTGGCGCAATGCATGCCAGTTCTCATGTTTGGTCTTTATTGGAAAAAGAGTACGAAATGGGCGGCGATTTGCGCATTATTGAGCGGTCTAGGGTGTTGGTGTTATTTTCTTTTATATCCTAGCTTACTGTCGAGCTACTATTTTAACCCACCACCAAGTGATGCTGAACTTGGCTCAGGTTTCGTTTTCTCCTTGTTAGTTAATTGCACCACGTTCATCGTTATTGCTTTACTCTCTCAACGAAACAAAAGCAGTGGGAAAGGACAAAAAGAATCGCAATCAGTCCCGCCGTTTCTCTCTGTGAAAGTCCGAGACCTCATTACTCTCAGCCAGCGTGTGCTAGATAAGTCATCTCATCAAAAACTGACTCAGCAACTGTCGGTAGATTTACATCAAGCCTTCGCTAACGGCTACGCTAGTCATGCTTTGGTCAATCGTGTTGAAAAGCTACTGGCCGCCCAAGTTGGCGCGCCTAGCGCGCGTATTTTACTTGGCGCAATTGCGGACACCGGCGGTGATACCCTGCCCGATTTAGTGGACTGGGTAGAAGAAGCGTCCCAGTCATTTCAGTTTAACCATGAGGTGCTTCAGTCTTCCGTTCAGAATATTGAGCAGGGTATTAGCGTGCTGGACGAAAAGCTTAGGCTATTAGCGTGGAATGATAGATACGTGCAGTTGTTCAACTACCCTAAGCATTTTTTAAAGGTGGGCATGCCCATTACTGACATTCTCAACTTTAATGCAAAACGAGGGCTATTCGGCGCACTTCGACAGCCCACAACCACGTTAAAAGCAGCAGAAATATCGTTAGAAGAAAGTAATAGTAGTGCTCAAGCTGAGATAGAGAAACGTGTCGGTTATATGTTCAATGGCAGTCGCCATAAGTATGTGCGAAAGCAACCCGACGGCAAAGTGATTGAAATTAATGGCGCTCCACTTCCTGGAGGCGGCTATGTAACCACTTTTAGCGACATTACTGAGTACATTTCTATTCAGAAAGCCCTGGAAGGGGCAAAAAGTGATTTGGAAGCCAGAGTGGTGCAACGCACCTTAGAGCTGGAAACGGCAAAACAAGACGCGGTGAATGCAAATGAAAGTAAAACCAAATTTTTAGCGGCAGCGGGGCATGACCTAATGCAGCCTTTCAATGCAGCCAGCTTGTTTGCCGCGATGCTAAGCAAAAAGACCGAGGGGAGTGAATTAGCTAGCTTATCCGAAGGCGTAGTGAATTCTCTGAACAATGCACAAACGCTCCTCTCCATGTTATTAGATATGACCAAGCTGGAATCTGGCATTTTAAAACCCCAGAAAACCACCTTCCCTCTTGATGATATTCTTTCTTCTCTGCAGCAAGAATTTGGGGTTATTGCTAGCCAAAAAGGAATCACACTGAATTATATTAAAACGCATGTCTGGGTGTATTCTGACAAAAATTTGTTACGCAGAGTCATTCAAAACTTAGTGTCTAACGCTGTGCGCTATACTCAGGAAGGTAAAATTCTGGTGGGTGTACGGCGGCGACGTCAGTCATACTTACAAGGCGATTCCCCTACTGTTAAAGTCAGTGTATACGATACTGGAATGGGCATAGCACCGCATCATCAACAGGACATCTTCGGTGAATTCCATCAGCTAGACAATAGCAAAACCAATGAAGGTATAGGCTTAGGTTTAACCATTGTCGATAAAGTATGCCGATTACTAGACCACAGTGTGAACATCACGTCTGAGCTTAACCGAGGTAGTTGTTTTAGCGTGTGTGTAGAAAGGGTGAGCAATAATGAAAGCGAACATAAACACGTTGTCACCTCCAATGAAACAACCTCGCTCTCCCAAACACCTAGCAGCCTAGATAAAGGCCAAAATTTCCTTTACAACAAACGCATAGTGTTGGTTGAAAATGACGAGCAAGTCGCGTTAGCAATGACACATTTACTTAGTGATTGGGGAGCACAGGTACATTGGCTAAAAGACAAAGGTGACGCAAGCCGTTTAACCGCACGGGATTACGACGTGTTAATTGCCGACTACCATTTAAACTTCGGTGAAACTGGATTTGAAGTGGCTGAGACGCTGGAGCGCCTCAATATTACCTTTTCATTTAAGTTACTGATCACGGCGAACAGAAGCATAGAAATACGAGAAGAGAGTGCGCAAAAAGGGTTCGCCTACTTACCCAAGCCAGTAAAACCATTAGCACTCAAACGCACCCTAAAACAGTATTAAATGAGGTTACTGCGGCACAGCAACATGCAACTTGCCTCTCTTGTAATCTAAGGTCACGATAAAATCTTTCAGAAGATCGTAGCCAATGAGGCCGACAACGCGTTTTCCGCCAATACGGCTGCCCGTTTGCTCGAACTGGCTCTCCAAATGGGTTTTTTGACCTTTTGCGGGAAAGCGTATTTGCACATCACTAATTTGATAGGGGCCGAACCGCACGGTTTCAGCTGTTGCGTATTCGTTTACGCCCATACTATTCGCGCCGAAAGACGCATTTGCTCCCTCTACATTTTCGAGTAAGCCCGCCTTGGATGCCGAACTGCGATCGATTAACACCGAGCCTGCATTTCCCGTATCTACGCGTAACCACATTGGCTTACCATTAATTTCGATTTGGGCAATCGGCATACCGCTACCTTTCTGGGTGACGGCTTTCACATTGGCCATTTCTCGCATATCAACCACATCACGAGTGAGTAACCGCATTTTCTTATTGGGATAATCTAACTGCACAATAAAGTTGGAAAAAAAGCCGGCCCCCAAAAGCATACCATTTGAATGATGACCTAAATTCCCTTCAACTAAACCGTCTAACTCAATAGGCAACCCAAAGATTTCCACTGCCACATTGTTGTACGCGTTTCTAGTTTCAACATCGTAAACCCCTTTAACGTTGACTTTGCTTCCTCTGTTCAATTCAAGTTGATGTTTACCTATAAACGCTTTATTTATACTGTTAATTTGCGCCCCTGAGTCCAACATTACACGGGTGGGGATCCCTTCTATGTTTACCGGAAAGAACACGTGACCATTGTCGAGAGTAAAATCGGTCCACTGAGATACAGCGGCGTTAGCGAAAGAGTAAAAAACAGAAGTGAGAAAAAAAGACAATACAAAGGTAGCTAGCTTCATAACGTTCCTTGTTTAACCTAACAATGTACAAATTTTGTTCGAAAACAATAACGTTAGCACAGCTTATTAGCCTGGGTCGAGTCACCTAGTGTAAAATTAAAAGAGGAAATGTCAGCATCGGGTCACTTAAATTTACACTACATCGTTATAATGGTGAGCTACTTACCCCTAATTCGTTAGCATGGCATTTTTAAATGCAATGCCCGCCTTAGTCCGATTGATGACACCCAACTTCTTTAATACCGCTGATACATGCTGCTTTACCGTAGACTCTGAAATAGCAAGTTCATAGGCAATTTGCTTGTTAAGCAGGCCGTCTGCCACCATCTGAAGCACCTTAAGTTGATGAGGCGTAAGCAGTTTCAATTTACTGGAAAATTCATTGCAAAAGTGCGTTTGTGTTTCATTATCCAGTAAGGCCGCAGTGGGTACCCACGTATTCCCTTCCAATACCGTTTCCACAGCATCAATAATACAATCTACCGACGCCGACTTTGGGATAAAGCCACTAGCGCCAAGGGCGATGGCCTTCTCAACGATAGTGGGCGACTCTTGTGCGGTGATGATCACCACTAACACATCAGGGAATTGAGCTTGAATTTCCACTAAGCCATTAAGCCCCTCAGTGCCCGGCATGGTCAAATCAAGAAACACCATTTCCACATCGGGATGGGCATGTAAACGTTGGAGCGTTTCTGGGTAACTCGACGCTTCTAGCAATTGAATATCCGGCAAGGTCCCTAAGGCATGGCACATAGCGGCTCGAAAAAGCGGATGATCGTCGGCAATAAGCATGTTAACTGACATGTAGCCACCCATTTGTAACTAATTTGTTAATATAATAATACCATGGTCTTACCAAGATGGATAAACACAAATTAGGCAAACGCGCATTTTACTGAACAGAAACCTGTTTTCATAAGAATGCGCGCTGCGCTAATGCCTACTTACTCTAGATTAAAAGCGATAACCTACCGTGAGATGAACGGTTCGAGGGTCGCCGTAGTAACCTATCAGCGTGGTATCACCACCTAAACCCGGGCCGTAGTTTCCGTCTTCATCTCGGGTGACAAAGTCGTAGCCGCCAACCAGATATTCTTCGTCAGTAAGGTTTTTAACGTGGAGCCCGCCATACCAATTTCCACTAACACTTTCCCAACGGGCACTCAAATTAACCATGCCGTAGGCATCTTGCTGAATAAGATCGCTTGTTTCAAAAATAAGGTAGTCGTCGCGGTAGTAATAATTTGCATTAAATGTAATATCACCAAAGCTGGTCTCCAGCAGGTAATTTGCATTCAAATTAAAGGTATTTTCAGGGGTACTGGCTAAACCAATTAAGGGGGGAATCGCGTTGTTTTCCTTGATTTCAAAATCAATGTAGCCGTAAGCCACATCAAATTGAAGGTTGTCTGTGGCTACCCAGGTTAACTCCAACTCGGCCCCTTTTGCCGCCGTTTCAGCTGCATTTCTCAAGCGCTGATCTAGCGCTGTCGGGTCGGTCAAATCCCCTTCTACCCCTATGTACTGTCTGTCTTTATGGTCGTACGAAAACAAAGTAACATTCAGGCGAAGCGCGTCAGTCAGATCGCTTTTCATGCCCACTTCTATGCTGTCTACCACTTCGGGTTCTACACCAGGTTCATTGGTGGTTGCCCGGGGGTTGAAAGTACCTGACTTAAACCCTTGAGAATAACTGGCAAAAAACATCATATTGTCGTCAAATTGGTATTCCACGCCGACGCGAGGCGTAAACCGAGACCAACTTTCAACCGCAGGGGCATCAAGCACATCGTCACCATTGGCGTCTGCCCCGAGTACTTGAGGCACTAACTCGCCATCCGGGCGCACATAGCCGTCAACCCAATCAGAATAAGGATACACATTGGCGAAAACCAGCCCGTTATACACGGTAGCGGTTTTTTCTTCGTCAGTGAATCTAGCGCCAACGGATAGCGACAGTTTATCGGTAACATCATAATTTAGCTGCGTATAGGCGGCCCAACTTGTTGAGTTGTTGCAACCGGAGACCTCGCGGGTTAACCCCGTTGCCCCTAATGACACGCCTAACACCCCTAAAATAGCATCAAAGTTACCGCAGCTTTCACCGTCATAGAAATAGAGGCCTGAAACAAGACTGAGTTGATCCCCGATATAGTTCGCCTGAATTTCATGGGTATCGTTACTGTCGTCATATTCAGCTGGCACATCAAATATAGGTAAAGGGGTGTTATCAAAATCGATGTTAGTTGGAGAGTAACTTTCTCGGTGTGAACCTATGTATTTAAGCTCTAAATTGTCAGACACTTGGTACCGCGCCAACCAATTGTACCCTTCCAACTCAACTTTATTCCACGTTGGCAAGCTGGTGTATGAGTCGTATTTTGAGTCGGGTACAGGCGCATCGGTTAACAGGCTAGGTAGCAGTCGGTAACCCCCTTTTGCGTTTGAGGTGTCTTCGGTTTTATCCCAGCCAAACCTAAAAAAGAGCTGATCGCTTGGATGAATTTCTAACGTTACCCGCGCGGCCCACAAATCTTTATTGTAGTTTTCTTTATCCTGATTGGGCAGTGCACTGATTAAATATTCGCCAAACCCATCACGATTTAAATTTGCATACCCCACGCCCAGATACACGGTATCTTCGATTAGTGGAAACTGACCCGTTAGCTTTACATCTCGCTGACTGTAACTACCAAGCGTAGCCTCAAGGTTCATTTGCATTTCACCCGTCATTTCCTGGGTGACGTATTTCACTGCGCCACCAATGGTATTTTTCCCATAAAGTGTTCCTTGGGGACCACGCAATACTTCTATTCGCTGCACATCGAGTAAGTCCAGTACCGCCCCTTGAGGCCGTGCGATATAGACATCATCTACATAAATTCCAACCCCCGGTTCGTAACCCCAAAGTGGGTCTTGCTGCCCTAAACCTCGAATAAATGCAGTAAGAGTAGAGTTGGTACCCCGGCTTGTCTGCAAGGTTGTATTTGGCGAAAACTGCTGTACTTCGGTGAGTACGCTAATGCCTTTTTCTCCCAGTTCCGCAGCACCAATTGACGTGATAGCCACGGGGGTTTCTTGTAGCGACTCCACGGTTTTACGCGCGGTAACCTCTATGCGCTCTAGCTTGCTGGTTTCTTGCGTGGTTTCCTCATCTGCTTGTTGTGCCTGCACAGGTGAAATCCATAGTCCTGTGGCCACTGCCATGGCACATAAAGTGAGAGAAGTATTAGGTAACCGCGCTGTGCGGTTGCTGTGTGTGGTTAATGACATGAGTGAGTCCTTTTTTGTTTTACGTTGTTTTCACTGCCGGATGTTCTGCCTACGGTCAAAACCACTTTAGTTAAATATTTGTTAACAGTATGTAGTACCATCGTACTATGGGAATTTGTATAAAGTCACGCCACACTCAGTGCTTAAGTTAAATACATATGTTTAATTTTCATTCGTTTATAAAAGTCATTGGCTTGCTAAGCATTTACATACAACCCCATCAACTTAACTGTTCCGGATTATCTGCGGTCACAGATTCTTAAAGGAAAATAATTATGTTAAGTATGATTGGCCTGGTAGGCGGGCTGCTGTTGCTTATTGTATTAACCATTCGCGGGATGAATTTATTCATTGCTGCGCCACTTTGTGCGCTAGTGGTTGCCATCACCAATAATATTTCGGTGTTTAGCGGTGAGGTTAACTTTGTCGAAACTTATATGAACGGATTCTCAGGCTTTATTGCATCTTGGTTTTTTATGTTCTTGCTCGGTGCGCTTTTCGGCAAGTTTATGGAAGACACGGGGGCAGCTGAATCGGTTTCACGGTGGATAATTTCAAAAATTGGGTTTCAGCGTGCCGTGCTGGCAGTGGTATTGGCATGCGCCATTTTAACCTATGGTGGCGTGAGTGTATTCGTGGTCGCGTTTTCGGTATACCCTATGGCGGTAAGCTTATTTAAAGACGCCAATTTACCTCGGCGCTTTATACCCGCCGCAATGGCTTTTGGCTCTGTTACCTTTACCATGACATCGGCCGGGTCGCCCGAAATCCAAAATTGGATCCCCATCAAATACTTAGGTACCTCGCCTTTTGCGGCGTGGGAGGTCAGCCTTGTTGTCGCAGTATTTATGGCATGTTTCGGATATTGGTGGTTAGCCAAAATGATTCGCAAAGCGGTCGACAATGGTGAACAGTTTACCGCACGTGACACCGACCCCGAGCTGACAGCGCGCGCTCTGCCTCATCCGCTCACGGGTATAATACCGCTTGTGGTGGTGCTGGTGATATCTTTCTTATTTCATGAATCATTGGCACAATTAGCATTAATATTGGCCTTGGGCGGCGGTGTACTGTGTTTATTGGCCATAAACTATTCCCACTTTCATAGCCTATCGATGGCGGTTAATACGGGAACCACTGGCGCGCTAATCGCCATCGGTAACACGGCGGCAGTGGTGGGGTTTGGCGCCATCGCTAAAAATACAGATGCCTTCCAACAAACCGTATCTCTTATGACACAAATTCCTGGCAACGAGCTTATTGGCGCCGCCATTGCCGTTAGCGTTATTGCCGGGTTAACAGGCAGTGCATCGGGCGGACAAGCCATCGCACTGCCCTTGGTTGCCCCTCATTATCTCGACCAAGGCGTAGAGCCTGAGCAACTGCATCGCATTGTCTCAATATCATCGGGCGCACTGGATTCTCTTCCCCACAATGGCTATGTGGTAACCACCATTCGCGCCATTTGTCATGAAACCCATCAAGCCGCCTACTGGGCGGTAGGGGCACTGACCGTGGTGGTGCCGCTCATTGGGCTGGGTATGGCCATTGTATTATTCAGCATACTTTAAGGAGGTATAGCTATGTCGATTAAACAACGCACAAATTGCACACCGAGCCCCCATAACAAGAGGTTAGCCTGGTCATTTTTCACCCAATTCGTTTGCCTTTTTATGCTAATAGCAATGCCACCCAGCCTTTTCGCTAAGCAGTTAGGTAACGCCCAAAACACCGCCCCGCTTCTCGTTAAAAAGCACGTGTTCACTATGGCTAACTTCTCCACCTTCGGCGGCAAGGTTATTGAGGAAATAAACGTTGGATGGGAGGCATATGGCAACCTTAATGAGAACAAAGATAATGTTATATTAATAACCCATTACTTTTCAGGGTCATCACATGCTGCGGGAAAATACACGCCAAGCGATGCCTCTGCCGGCTATTGGGATAGCATCATTGGTCCTCATAAGGCCATTGATACCAAAAAGTATTTTGTTGTCAGTGTTGATTCACTCGTTAACTTAAACGCCTACGATGACAATGTAATAACCACGGGGCCAGCATCGATAAACCCTCGCACGGGCAAAGTCTATGGATTGAGCTTTCCCGTCGTGACTATTCGCGATTTTGTTAATGTTCAAAAGGCATTGCTAGAAAGTTTAGGTATTAAAAAGCTTCACGCTGTTATTGGCCCATCGATGGGGTCGATGCAGGCCATTGATTGGGCTAGCGCTTACCCCGATTGGGTACCACGAATGATTTCTGTCATTGGCGCTGGAGAAAGCGACGCTTGGACAACTGCAAATCTCGCTCACTGGGCTGCCCCCATAAAACTGGATAGCAAGTGGAACAAGGGAGATTACACGAGGGATAACGGCCCCACTGATGGTTTAACCGCGTCGCTTATGCTGATTACACAAAATGCCTTAACCCCTGAATTTTTCAATGCTCAAGGTGCTCAACTCGGGTTTCACAATACCGAAAAAGCGCCTCTTGAAAACATTAACCAATCGCACTCTATTGTTTCTTGGCTGGCATCCCGCGCGCGCGCTCGTAGTGCAAAGATGGATGCCAATCACCTTTTGTATTTAGTAAGAGCCTGCCAATTGTTTGTGGCGGGCCATCGGGAAACCCTGGCTTCAGGTATGGAACAAATCAGGGCAAAAACCCTCTTCATTCCGTCTTCATCAGATCTTTTATTGATGCCCTATTTATCAACATCCGCATACAGCGCGTTAAAAGACATGAATAAAGATACGTTTATTGATGAGTTACACGGGGATTTAGGCCATTTAGAGGGCGTGACCGGTATTCATGCTCAAGCCGAACGCATACGTGCTTTCTTAGAAAGCGAATAAAGAAAGGAATAGTTATGAAAGTAAACGCACCACTTTTAACTTCTCTTATTGCATTGTGGACGATGACACCTTCAAGTGTGGCACAAGACAACACGGTGCCGCCTCCACTTTCTCTTGATATGACAAACGTCACTGTGTCAGGACTTTCTTCTGGCGGGTATATGGCGACACAGTTTCACCTGGCCCACAGTGATTGGGTGACTGGCGTGGGCGTACTGGCAGCAGGCCCCTATTATTGTGCTCAAGGTGATATTACCCAAGCGCTGGCGAAGTGTGTTGACAAACTAGCGTCGCCCATTGATATCGTTGCGCTAAATAAACACGCTAAAACGTACGAAGAACAGGGAAAAATTGCGCCACTAGAAAACCTTCATGCCGCGAAAGTTTGGCTCTACCATGGAACCAAAGACACTCGCGTTATTCGTAAAGTGAGTGATCGCCTCTACGAACAATACCAAGCGTGGGTAGACGAAAACAACATAAAATACGTGAATGATAAGCCTACCGCGCACCTATTCCCTACGCAAAAAAACGGAGGCGATTGCCAAACATCAAAGGCACCTTATATTGGAAAGTGCAATTATGACGCTGCGGGCGCGATGCTTTCTCATTTGGTGGGCGATCTCAATTCGCCAGACGATCAGCTTTCGGGCGCACTTTACACCATTGATCAACACGCGTCTTCTGGAGGACACGCCAGCACATTAGCCAAAGAGGCTTTCGTTTATGTGCCGGAAAATTGTGCTAGTGGGGAGCCTTGTCGAGCACATATTAGTTTTCATGGCTGCAACCAATACGCCGATGCGGTGGGCAATGCCTATGTGACTCAAACGGGAATCAATACTTGGGCGGATGATAATAACATTGTTGTATTGTACCCGCAGACGAAAAAGTCGTTATTTATGCCGCTAAACCCCCAAGGATGTTGGGACTGGTGGGGCTACACCTCATCAGATTACGCTAACCGTGATGGCGAACAAATTAAAGCGGTAACCCAGATGCTGAAGTCGCTAAATCACGAAGGGGGAAGCGCACGTCATTTTGAGGCAGAAGGCGCCAAAATGAAGGAGACCCCAAATGAATAAACGCACAGTTTTCGTCACCGGTGGCGCTAGCGGTATTGGCTATGGCATCGCGAAGTCCATGATGTTGAACGGCCATTATGTTGTTATCGCCGATATTAACGAGCACGCAGCACAAGAGGCGGTATCGCGGCTAATTAACGAGTGTGAGCAACAAGGTGTTGACTGTAGCGCCAACATACGTGCCGTTGCGGTAGATGTATGCGACGCCCAACGCGTTTCCGCCTTACCCGATAAATTAGGCGAGCTGCATGTCGATGTGCTTATTAACAATGCAGGCATTCAACACGTTGCTAAATTAGAAGACTTCCCAGCCCATAAATGGCAGAAACTTATCAATATTATGCTGGTGGGCCCCGCCTTATTGACTCAAACATTTTTACCCGCCATGCGTGAAAACAACTTTGGCCGCATAATCAATATTGGCTCTATTCACTCTCTTGTGGCGTCACCCTATAAGTCTGCCTATGTCTCGGCCAAACACGGGCTGCTCGGCTTTGCGAAAACCCTCGCGCTCGAAACCGGTGACAGCAACATCACCATTAACACCCTCTGCCCTGCCTACGTAAAAACCCCATTGGTGGAGCAACAAATCGCAGCGCAGGCAAAAGAAAATAACCTAACAGAAAATGACGTGATTAATAAAATCATGTTAGAACCTATGCCCAAAAAACAGTTTATTGAAATTGATGAATTGGCTGATACCGCTTTATTTTTAATGTCAGACAGTGCGCGTAATATTACTGCGCAAGCAATAGCACTGGATGGGGGCTGGACGGCGCGGTAATGCGTTTCTTTTGTTAAACACCTGTGCTAATGTCCAATCCATTGGAAATGAAGGACATTAGCACTGTATGCCCTATCAAACCGTTGCTCTAATTGGAAAACCTCAGCACGCGGCTACCCACGATAGCCTAAATATACTCGCCGATTATCTACTTGAAAAAGGCTGTAAATTGCTGGTGGAAGAAAGTATAGCTAAAGAGCTAGACACAGATAACCTACAAAGCTGTAACCTCGTCACGATTGGCAAAGAGGCCGACTTAGCCGTGGTGGTGGGCGGCGATGGTAGCATGCTAGGTGCTGCCCGCGTATTAGCCCGCTTCGACATACATGTTGTAGGTGTAAATCGTGGCAATCTTGGCTTTTTGACCGATATACACCCAGATGAAATAAGTCAGCAACTCGACTTAATCTTTGCCGGACAATGCGTGGTTGAAGAACGGTTTCTTTTAGAAGTCGGCGTTTATCGCCATGAAAAGCTGAAAAGTAATAACGCGGCGGTGAATGAAGTGGTGCTGCATCATGGCAAAGTTGCACACATGATGGAATTTGAAATTTACATTGATGATCAATTTGTGTTTAGTCAACGAAGCGACGGCCTCATTGTTGCCACGCCCACTGGTTCAACCGCCTATTCATTGTCGGCTGGCGGCCCTATCATTATGCCAAAGCTCGACGCGCTAACCTTAGTTCCTATGTTTCCGCATACGCTTAGCAGTCGCCCCATTGTGGTAGACGCTGATAGCCAAGTTTCTATGAAAGTGTCGAAAGTGAATAGTGACTCCCTTCAGGTAAGTTGCGACAGCCATATTGTACTGCCCGTTCTCCCCGGCGACGAAATTCGCATTAATAAGGGCGCAGACAAATTGCACTTAGTGCATCCAAAGGGTTACAGCTATTTCAACGTTCTACGTAAAAAACTGGGATGGGGAAGTAAACTTTATTAAAGCACACTGAGTCTCCCGCCTAAGTTCCAGACGGGTGACTCTGCATTTATTACACGCCCCATTACAAAACTCCGTACCTTTTTCTCAAAATCTATCACATTGAAATCTAAAGATTTTTTAATACATCCCCAATTTCCCTTTCATATCGGTAACTTACCCTTTTTTTAAGTTAGTCGGCATATGGGTTGCACTCTGCTAAGTAAGATTCTTACACACAAAATTGTGAATGTTTCCTGCGTCTGTCGTCGGCAAGGTCGCTTTCATTAGCACAGGCCTGCTCGCGTAATAATAGATCGCGACGCTGGACGAAATAGCGGTTTTGTGTGGAGCAATAATCGATATATAGGAGATGTTATGAGTAACAGTGAAATTAAATTTACTGCCCCAGGTATGGACAATGAAACCGCATCAAAAACTATCGAGGTTCTTGAGAACCGCCTAGTGGCGCTGCTTGATCTTCAACTTACCTTAAAACACATTCACTGGAATGTAGTGGGCCCTAATTTTATCGGCGTCCACGAAATGCTAGACCCTCAAGTAGACGCTGTTAGAGGAATGACAGATACCATTGCAGAGCGCATAGCCACCCTAGGCGGGGTGCCTAAGGGCACACCTAAGGCTATCGTAGAAGGTCGAAGTTGGGAAGATTACAGTCTAGGCAAGGGATTAGTACTTGATCACTTAAAAGCGCTGGATAAAGTTTATGAGGGCGTTAATGGTGATCATAGAACTGCCATTGAGCGTCTTGGCGACATTGACCCCGTTTCTGAAGATATGGTGACGGGTCAACTGGCTGATTTAGAGCAATTTCAGTGGTTTGTTCGCGCGCACATTGAGTCTGGCAGCGGCGAATTGAGTCAATAATCAAAAGACGAAAAAGCAACGTCGTTTGGAAGCGGAAACCTATGGTTTCCGCTTTCTATTACGTATTCCAATCACGAATATTTAGCGGAGACAAACGGTGCTAAACCGCACTATTCTTCACCGCTTAAGATAGCAATTATCTTTATTTTCCGTCATCATTCCCCCACCTTTCTACATTTTAGTTAGATGATTCTCACTGTATGTTATATCACCTTCTTGGAACGCTAAGTGCCTGTGCATTTTTACTCACTTGGTATGGGCTTGCGCATCAATGGCTAGTGATAGAACGAAAAAAAAGAGAAATAGGAAAGGCAACGGCGAGCCTATCGACTAACCAATTTGCCTCTAGTTTTTTCGCATTTTACGCTAACTTTATATTCGGCATCGCGATTAGCCCCTTTAATCACTACTTGGTATGGACCCGACTCGGCGCCTTAATCTTAATTTTGCTTATTCTTTTTAGAATATGGCAAGACAGGCATAACCGCACTGTAAAATGGGTATTTATAACTGCCCTATGCGCATTAACGCTAGGCTTAGTTTCTATGCTTTTTCGACCCTATGAAGGTATTGCACAACTTGGCGCAAATGGCTTGATGCTTGTTGTTACAGCGATTCTTGTTCAAGGTACCCTGCATCAATGGTTAACGTTACGGCGAGCTAAAACTGTAGGAACTTTATCTAGCCATCTATTTCGCAGTATATTAATTAAAGACCTGACAACGCTGGCCTTTGCACTAACAATGCCGATAAGTATAGCTTGGCCATTACTGGTGCTTAATGGCGCAAGTGTTGTGACACGAGGCGGGCTGCTTATTCAAATGGAAATAATGAAAAGAGAGCCGCAGTGAAACGTCAATCACTCCCCCTTTGTGCAAAATTTTTTCTCTATTGTTATTACATAGCAATTAACTAACTCATTGATCTTAAAAGCGCTCATTAAATAATCGCTTTAACTTGCTATCACAGCCTAACGCTTTTTACTTTACATTGGCGAAATACTGTATATATTTACACGTACTGTATATATCATCATGTTCAACGTTTGCGAGTGTGGTTATGTTAGCGCATCTTTCTATTTCAAATTTTGCCGTTGTCAAACAGTTATCTGTACAACTAGAGAATGGCTTAACCGCCATCACAGGTGAAACCGGCGCAGGTAAATCAATTGCTATTGATGCCTTAAGTTTATGTCTGGGTGAAAGAGCCGACGCTAATGCGGTGCGCAAAGGGGCAGCAAAAGCAGAAATTATTGCCCATTTTTCGCTAACCGATAACCATAAAGCAAAACATTTCCTTAACGAGCATGAACTCACTTCTGACGAAGATGAAAACAGCTGCTTTATTCGACGTATTATTTCAAAAGAAGGGCGCTCTAAAGCCTTTATCAACGGGGTGCCTGCCTCGCTTCAACAGCTTAAAGGCTTGGGTCAATTTTTGTTGGCTATTCACGGCCAAAATACCCATTTACAGCTGCTTAAGGAAGATTATCAACGTCAATTAGTGGATAGTTTTGCGTCGCACTCCTCCTTGCTTAGTGAAGTAAAAAGTACATTTTCTCAGTGGAAACAAAAGCAAAACACCCTGACAACGCTTAAAGCGCAGGCACAGCAAAGGGAGGATCGCCTGCAGTTATTAACTTACCAAGTCAAAGAGCTGGATGAATTTGCCTTAGAGCAAGGAGAGTTTGAAGAGCTTGAAATAGAGCATAAGCGATTAAGCAACGGCCAAAGTTTACTCGAACAAGCTCAAACCAGTGTGTACAACTTGTATGAAAGTGACGAAGGGAATGCCCTTTCAGTCATTCAAAATAGTATTGAAAGGTTAGGCGAACTAGAAGCGCACGATGCAACCTTAACGCCTATCATATCCATGTTAAACGATGCTTCAATTCAAATTGAAGAAGCCGCCAGTGAATTAAGAAGTTATTGCGATCAATTAGAAATTGATCCCTTACGCCTTCAGCAGGTTGAAGCTAGGTACGCGAAAGCCATGGAGCTTGCGCGTAAACACGCTGTCATGCCTGAGGCGTTGTTTTCTCATCACCAATCCCTGGTCAGTGAGTTTACTGCACTGGGTGAACAAGAGACTTTGCTAGGTACGCTGGAATTAGAGGTTGAACAAAGCCACAGCGCTTATCTCCTGGCCACCAAAAAGCTCTCAGAAAGCCGGTCTATAGCTGCATCGAAGTTAGCCAGTGCAATTGAAGCACAAATTCAACAAATGAATATGCCCCATGCAAAAGTGAATATCGACGTTGAATACGATGATCTGAAAAAACCAGTGAGTTATGGCCTCGATACTGTGCAATTTAACGTGTCTACCAACCCTGGCCAGGAAACAGACAAATTAGAAAAAGTGGTCTCAGGAGGCGAACTGTCACGCATTGGTTTGGCAATTCAGGTTATAGCAAGTGATAACCATGCGACGCCGACGATGATTTTCGATGAAGTGGATACCGGGATTAGCGGCCCCACGGCGTCTATTGTAGGTGGTTTATTAAGACGCTTAGGAAAGGCTCACCAGGTCATGTGTGTGACACATTTACCTCAAGTTGCAGCACAAGCGCACAATCAGCTTTTCGTCACCAAGTTAACCGATGGTGAAAGTACAGAAACTCAAATGCTAGCCCTAACAAAGCAAGACAGGATAGACGAACTGGCTCGCCTATTGGCTGGTGACAAAGTCACCAAATCAGCCTTAGCGAACGCAAAAGAGCTACTTAAAAGCGCATCATCGAACTAAAATGCAGTTGATTGGTCATAGTTGTCAATGTAGCATGCCTTCGCGCTTGCAATAAAATAGCTTAGGTTTTAGATTTTTATAAACCTTTAGGCACTAACAAAGGCAATACTGGACTTAAAAACGCATGAAGTTGCAACATCTTTTAGTAATACTTGGCATTACCCTAACCTCTACCGCTTGTACGAACTGGATCTATCGCATTGATGTCCCTCAAGGGAACTTCCTTGATGAGCGGGACGTTAAAAAACTACGCGTAGGCATGACGAAAGAGCAAGTCAAATATGTACTGGGAAACCCGGTGGTTAAAGACTCTTTTGATGATGACACTTGGTATTATGTGTATGACATGAAAAGAGGTATGAGAAAGCGTGGGGAAGATTTTCAAAAACAAATGACCATTAATTTCGTCGATAACAAAGTAGATACCGTAGAAGGTGACTTTGAACTATCTGAAGAATTTAACGTCCCTCTAGACAACTAACATAAACGATGAGGCAGTTAACTTAACTGCCTTTTTTGTGCTCTACCGTTTTACTACATCACAGTGAGGTTATTCTATGGAACACAATTTCTGGCACAGTAAGTGGCAAAATAATGAGATTGGCTTTCATGAACCCACAGGTAACCCATTTTTGGTTAAATATGCCGATGTGATATTGAATACATCACCTGCCCTGCCCCCACGCATTTTTGTACCGCTTTGTGGTAAAACAAGAGACATTGCATGGTTACTATCTCAACAGTGCCAGGTGATAGGCGCTGAGTTAAGCGAAATTGCTATACAGCAACTATTTGAGGAATTGGGCGTTATCCCAATCATTCGGGAATTTGCACATGGCAAGGTTTATCAGAAAAATACGTTAACCGTTTTTGTGGGTGACATTTTCACGTTAACGAAAAACGACATAGGTCCAATATCCGCGGTTTACGATAGGGCTGCCTTAGTGGCACTACCAGAGGCCTTAAGAGCACAATATACTCAACATATAGTGGCACTCACCCAATGTGCTCCTCAACTTATAGTGTCATTTGAATATGACCAAAATGCCATGCCTGGGCCGCCGTTTAGCGTAAGTGAAGACACCGTTACCGCTTTGTATCGTGAACACTACAAGGTTGAATGTATAGAGCGCTCTAATCTAGAGGGCGGATTAAAAGGTAAAGTTAATGCCAACAACTTGGTTTTCACGTTAACTCCCAATAAGACGCTCGACCGCAAATAATATAGCACCGATTAAACCGCCCACTAGGGTGCCATTAATACGCACTTTTTGCAGATCTCGCCCGATATTAAGTTCAACTTGCTCGGCCATTTCTCTTTCATCCCAACTGTTGATGGTATCTCTAATATGCCGGGTTAAGAAATCAGCTAATTCTGGTGCCATGTATTTTGCCGCCTCGCCGATATGGGTATTAAATGCCTGTGATAAATCACTGTTTTCAGTAAGGCTAATACCCAACTCTTGAAGCCAGCGAGAAACCTTGGTTTCTACCAGCCCCTCACGTGCTTCTAAAGATGCCAGAAGCCAAGCGTGAAAACGTTGCCAACTTTTGTGAATATAACCGTTTAGGGCGGGGTCGTAAACCAATTGCGCTTTGTACCTGTTAACCTTTTCCTCCATTAAAGGGCTGTGCTGAAGTTCATAAAGAAATTCATGCACCTGTTCATCAAAAGCGTGTCGAATTGGGTGCTCTGCGTCATGATAGATATCGTCAAGGATGCTGGAAACGGCCTTAACAGCGATAAGTGCTCCCTTTTCACTTAACCAACTTGAGGGAAGAATTTTTTCCACCCGGCTATATTCTGTCTTTAGCCACGCCACTAAGGTTTCAGCAATATACTCTTGCGTACTAGGCTGCGACATTAAACTGGCAAGTTTGCCAAGAACCTTATCGAGCACAACCTGATGCTGCCGCTCTTTTGTTACCGAATTTAAAGAAGTGACCATGAGTTGCCGTAAGTCGATTTGCTTCAACCCTTTATGTGCCGTTTTTGCGATAAAGGCTTTTACCGGCTTGTCGTCAATCACCCGCAATATTCCGCTTAAAGCATCACACAAGAAGCGACTTAATCGTGTACTGTTATTTACGTTAGATAGCCACCTCCCTGCGCCTTTCGCAGGATCACTTTCTTTAATCAGCTTCTCAATTGCCGTGGCGTGAAAAAATTTATCCTTAACAAAAAGGGATAAGTTATCAGCGATTGCTCGCTTATTATTGGCCACAATATTGGTATGGGGAATGGGGTATCTAGCAGGAATAGGCTTAAATAAGGCGGTGACCGCGAACCAATCGGCTAGCCCACCAACCAATGCAGCTTCGCTGGCCATTTTTATCAACCCAAGCCACCAAGCACTGGCGAGCTCTGGGAAAAACTTCGGTATCAGAATAGTGCCGACAAAAATACTCCCGGCTACCACTAAACACCACAATGCTAACTGCTTTGCTTTTCGCAACTGAACTTGCTTTTGATGCACTGTGATCTCCTAACCTACCTACTCATTTATTTGTGTAAAACTCGCTGCCCTGACGTATCGATAATTAGCGTACCATCTTCTTTTTGGTAAGGGCCCGTTGGCCATAGAGGTAAAATATCCAAAATAGCATCACTAGGCCTGCACAAGGCAACCACTTCTTGAGACGGCCGTTTTGGCACTCTCGTCGCCTCAACCTCATATTCATCAACTGACATGCAAACCATAGGCCTATTCACCAAAATGGGGTGAGCTAACATAGCTTCAAAGAGAACATCATCCGTCACTGATTCATCTAAAAGCCCTAGAGCGTCTGCAGGCGATTTTGTGGTTCGAAGCGCCTGCCTTGGTGTTATCTCCGCCGCGCTTAGCAAATAATCGAGTTGTTCCCGATCCCAACCTTCTTTTACATATTCAATAACCTGCGGGCTGTACCCTGCATCTCTTATTATTTGAAGTACATTGCGAGAAGTGCCGCACTCTGGGTTATGGTAAATGGTAATCACCCTTATCTCCTTTACGTAAATTATTCGCTATAACAATATCCTACCTCTGTTACCAAAATATGGACAATCATCAAATAATACCCCATGCGACTGTCCAATATGTGCTTTTGACTGTCCCATTTTTTCTTCTTCTGTTTTGACTGTCCAATTCCGTTTGACTGTCCAATCTGTCCTTCTTCAGTTTCGACTGTCCAACCCCGTTTGACTGTCCAATCTGTCCTTCTTCAGTTTTGACTGTCCAATTTATATTATGACTGTCCAATCTGTCCTTCTTCTGTTTTGACTGTCCAATCCCGCAATCTGTCCTTCTTCAGTTTTGACTGTCCAATTTATATTATGACTGTCCAATCTGTCTTTTTGTACTGGAGACGGCTACAGGAAAGTTATTTGAAAACTCAATAAGTTAGTCAAAATGACCACTCCATAATCATCCTGACTAATCCGCATTTTCCACAAGAGGCAAAATATCAGTAACCCATTGAATAATATGAACTATATAACTTGGCACAACTTGTGGTTACTTTTTTCCAGCTTTGGCTAACATCCATCTTGGTTTTAGCATCTGTGCGAGGAGCCATACCTCATCATGTGCTTTTCAGTGAACAAATAACAAAATAGGAATAATCATGTCTCATCACCGTACCTTACTGGCCGCAGTGCTCATTTCTTCTACTTTTTTAACCGGCTGTATCATTCAAGTTGGTGACGCCAAAGCCAATAATGGAGACGGCTTAAGCAGCCTCTTTGGCAATATTCATGTGGAGGAACACGAGCATGCAGGTGAAATTTCATCGGTTAACGGTAACGTGTCTTTAGACCATCACGCTCACGCAGAGCAGGTCAGCATCGTCAACGGGGATCTCGATATCGAACAGCACGTGAATCTACGCGCAATCGATATTGTGAATGGTGATATTAACGCAGGTGACCACCTGCAAGTGCGCGCAGGAATAGCCACCGTCAACGGTGACATAAACCTTCACAAAAACAGCCAGATAGAAAACAGCATTACTTCTGTAAACGGCGATATAAATTTAGTTGGCGTAACGGTGAAAGAAGATATTGAAACCTTAAATGGCGATGTCAATCTTTCAGATATGAGTGTTATCTTCGGTGATATCACCTATAAAAAGCCAGATTCTAAATGGTTCGATTCCGATGACAAACCAACATTAACGATAGATAAAACCGTTAAGATTCATGGCAGTATTATATTAAACCGTCCTGTCTCCTTGGTTTTTGAAAATCCAGCGCATCACCAGAAAGTAGTTGAAAGTTACCATGTTGAACAGTAAGGTCAGTGGCTATTTTCACCGTTATCGTAAGTTATGACTGAATTAGAAAAAATGCTTTCGGGGGAAATGTATTTCCCCTCAGATAAAACCCTCACAATGATGAGGGTTGCCTGTCGCCAACAACTCGATGTATTAAATCGCACCTGCCAAAGTGAACATAAAGCCCGTACCCAACTACTTAAAAAGTTGTTTGGTGGTACAGGCAAGCGTCTTTATATTGAATCTACGTTTAAGTGCGACTATGGTGAAAACATCTTTGTTGGCGAGAGCTTTTACGCCAATTTTAACTGTGTCATTCTTGATGCTGCACCCGTCACTATTGGTGACAACTGCATGCTTGCCCCCCAAGTCGGGCTCTATACCGCTACTCATCCCATTAACCCCACCCAGCGTGCGACCGGCGTCGAGTTTGCTAAACCCATTACTATTGGCGATAACTGTTGGATAGGCGGCATGGCAGTGATCAACCCTGGTGTGACACTTGGAAACAACGTGGTTGTGGCATCTGGTGCTGTAGTAACGAAAAGTTTTGGTAGTAACCTAGTTATTGGCGGCAACCCTGCTCGAATCATCAAAACGATTGATCCTGACGCTTCTTAAACACCGCGCCTTTAACGTAAAGGCGCGGCTTAAGTTTTAATAAAGCATGGCTAAGGGTGACAAGCCCTTAATCCCAGTTGGGCGCAAAATCAGGGTTAACAATGCGATCGCCATTATCCAAATCGTCAATACGCTTTAAATCATCCGCGGTTAAAACCACACGGCTATAATCTACATTTTGTGCCAAATGAGATTCACTAGTAGACGAAGGAATGGCAGAGATTTTTCGCTTTTCCATCCATGCTAAAACAATTTGAGCTGGACTAGCATCATGATCCAGCGCTATCGCTTTAAGGGTTTCATCTTTCATGACTTTACCAACGGCAAACGGCATATAGGCCGTTACCCCTATACCTTTCTCTCTACAGGCTTCTACTACCTGTCTATTTTGCATAAACGGGTGTAATTCTATTTGGTTGGTGTAAATTTCACCTTCACCTAGAATGCGTTCAGCCTGCTCTAATTGGCCTATGGTAAAGTTAGATACCCCAATATGGCGGGCTAAGCCAAGCTGTTTTACTTCTTTTAAGCTTCCCAAATAGTCTTCCATGGTTAAGTCATCACCAGGGTAAGGCCAATGGATCAAAAGTAAATCAACATACTCTAACTTTAGCTTTGCCAAGCTTTCGTGAACACTTGGAATAAACGCATTTTTGCCTAAGTTTTCGTGCCACACTTTTGTGGTTACGAAAAGTTCAGAGCGGGCTAGACCACTTGTTTTGATGGCGTCTCCAACGTTCTCTTCGTTATCATAGAATTGCGCAGTATCAACATGACGAAATCCAACCTTAAGTGCCGAGGTTACCGCTGAAGTCGCCTCATCCCCTTCTAAACGAAAGGTTCCCATTCCTAACTGTGGCATGTCTTTCATAAATCTCTCCTTGTCGCTGAAAATGTTCGTATCTTGCGTTTGCTACGAATGAAGCCTAGGTGGAGATCGCCTGAAGTAATCATAGATGTAAGGCGCGGGAAGGCGTTTTAAGGTCTTATAGAATGGTAAGGCGAGATGATTAATGACTTAGGAGACTATTTGGCAGTTTATCATTTATAATAAACCGCCAAAAAATGTGGATAATTAACGTTTGGTGTTACGCCCCACCCGCTTTTTCACACCTTGCTCTTTTTGCTCTTTACGCACTTTGTGCTTTTTAACAGAGCGACGCATACGGCTTAAGCGAACATGGTCTAATTTATTTTGACGAACATTAATCATAGACTGGGTTTCTTCCGGTAATTGCACAATGCCTCTTAAAGCATTGACGTCCTCCAGCCCAAGTTCAACCCACGCCCCTTGAGGTAAACGTTTTTGTAACGCTAGAGGCCCGTATTTTACCCTTATCAAGCGGCTAACTTGCACACCTTGGGATTCCCAAAGACGTCTGACTTCGCGATTACGCCCTTCTTTCAAGGTAACGTTAAACCAGCGATTCATGCTTTCGTCTTCCGCCCCTACAGGGGCCACTTTACCTGTAATAGACAAAAACTTAGCTTCGCCATCTTCCAGCTGAACGCCTTTTTGCAACGTCGTAAGGGTTTGGTTAGTGACGTCGCCAAATACGCGTACAGCGTATTCTCGTTCAACTTCGCATTTCGGGTGCATTAAACGGTTTGCCAATTCACCGTCATTGGTGAAAAGTAACAAACCACTGGTGTTCATATCCAACCGCCCTACGGTGATCCAACGCCCCAATCTAATCGCGGGCAGGCGATCGAAGACAGTATCTCTGCCGTCGGGGTCATGACGACTACACAGTTCACCTTCTGGCTTATTGTACATAAGCACACGGCATACTGGCTGTTCGGTTTGTCGTGATAAAAGGTGGCCATCTACACGAATTTGCGCAGACCCGTCGACTCTGTCGCCCAATGTAGCAAGCGTACCGTTTACAGATACTCTGCCTTGTTCAATCCAACGTTCCATTTCTCGTCGCGAGCCTAGCCCTTGGTTGGCCAGCACTTTTTGCAACTTTTCAGTCATGGGTTATTTCACTCTTTGTTTGCTTGTTTACGGTCGCACGGTCTAGCTTTCAGACGGTGCCTCATTTAACACCTTAAGCGACGAGTGGGTATCTAAATTATCAGCTAACGTTTCAAACGCTTCTGCACTAGGAAGTTCAGAAAGTGACGTCAACGAAAAGTAATCTAAAAAGGTTTTTGTTGTGGCATATAACGCAGGTCTCCCTGGTACTTCTTTATGCCCAACAATGGTTACCCATTCTCGTTCTGTGAGTGTTTTCATAATATTGCTACTTACCGCTACCCCTCTTACTTGCTCAATTTCTCCACGAGTAATAGGTTGACGATAGGCGATAAGTGCCAATGTTTCCAACATGGCGCGAGAATAACGCGGCGCGTTTTCTTGCCATAAATTGCTTAACCAGGGGCTAAGTGCATCTAACGATTGAAAACGAAAACCACTACTAACTTCTACAAGTTGTACGCCACGAGGCTGATAGTCGAGCTTAAGCTCGTTCAAAACTTTGCTTAAGGTTCTATCAGCTACGGAAAATCCAGCTAAAACAGTTTCTTTAAGCTCTTGTTTTGTTATTGGTTTATCGGCCACAAAAATAGCAGCTTCCACCAATTGTTTAAGTTGCGTGGTATTAATCTTTTTCATTCGTGCCTAATTTTACATGAATTCGCGCATAAGGACCTGTCTGAATACAAATTATTAGTTGTTCTTTTACTAACTCTAAAATAGCGAGGAAAGAAACCACTACGCCGGCCTTCCCTTCATCAGTACTGAATAACGTGTCTAAGGGCGTAAATGCGTCTCGATTTACCATGCTCAAAATCATAGACATTCGCTCTCGCGTACTCAGTGCTTCTTTCTCAATAGTGTGATGTTCAAACGCCGCGGCTCTTTTTAGTGCCGCGCTAAATGCCAAGACGATCTCGGCAAGACTTACCTCTGGATCCACCCTCACAGGGGCAATCCCCTCATCAAGATCAACCTGTGTAAGAAAAATATCCCGCTCTAGTCGGGGTTGCTCATCTAAATCTTCCGCGGCCTGCTTCACCACCTCATATTCTTTTAAACGGCGAATCAATTCTGCCCGTGGGTCTTCTTCCTCGTCACTGTCACTTTCTCGTTTTGGGAGCAACAATCGGGATTTTATCTCAGCCAGTATTGCCGCCATTAACAAATATTCAGCGGCGAGCTCAAGCTTTAACGCCATCATGGCATCGACATATTCCATGTACTGCTTGGTTACAACAGCCACGGGCAAACTTGTTATATCGAATTTTTGCTTCCGAATAAGATACAAAAGTAAGTCTAATGGCCCTTCAAAGGTATCTAGAATAACCTCTAGGGCATCGGGAGGAATAAACAAATCTTCGGGCTTTTCAATTAAGGCTTCGCCATTGATAAAAGCCAAAGGGAGCGGTTGCTGAACAGGGGTAGACACTGCATCGTCAGTGGTAGTTACTTCGCTCACCTGTTCATCCTCACGTTAATGCCTTCATAATGAAGCGTATTTGAAACCACCATCGATTACTCAAATGGGGTTGTATCTCCAGTACCTCGACGCAAAATGACAGGTACATCGTCGGATAGGTCTACCACCGTGGTTGGTTGCTCACCAAGGTATCCGCCGTGAATAATAACGCCCACCTGCTTTTCAAGATTATCACGTATAACATCAGGGTCTGACTCAGCCATTTCATTGCCCGGTAAAATTAGCGATGTAGACATTAATGGCTCGCCTAAAGTTTCAAGCAATGCTAACGCTATGGCGTTGTCTGGCACACGTAATCCAATGGTTTTACGCTTAGGGTTTTGTAATCGTTTGGGGACTTCACGGGTGGCTTTCAACACAAAGGTGTACGACCCCGGTGTATTGTTTTTGATTTGCCTAAACGCGGTGTTATCCACTTTTGCGTAAATAGAAAGCTCAGACATATCTCGACACATCAGGGTGAAATTATGATCTTTGTCAATTTGTCGAATTCGGCAAAGCTGCTCTAAAGCCCGCTTGTCTTCCATTTGGCAACCAATGGCATAGCCCGAATCCGTTGGATATACCACCACCGCACCTGATCGAATCAATTCGCAGGCTTGATTTAGTAATCTTTGTTGTGGATTTTCTGGATGAATATAAAAAAACTGGCTCATACTAATGCTCTCCTTTACGCGAGGGGCGTGCTTTGATTTACGGCCCCAGATACATAGGGCCAATCGTGCCAAACCGGAGTAAGTGCGCTATTAATGCCTAAATTTTTGCCAAGTTCTGTCCAACGCGAAGGAAAATGAAAATCAGACCCTGCCGATGCTAACAAATCATGGCTTTTGGCGAGTTCATTAATAAGTTCTTGTTTACTTTTGTTTATACCTGGAAACGCGGTTTCAATGCCGTCCCCCCCTGCGGTAGCGAACAAATCGACCAATCTGCGCAGCCATTTAGCTGTCATATCATAATGAGCTGGATGCGCTAAAATGGCTTGCCCACCTGCTTGATGTATCCAAGCAATTGCACTTTCAATAGACGGCCAATCGGCCTTAACCGCGGCGCGCTTCCCTTTACCCAGATACTTTTTAAACGCCGCCTCCATAGATGCAACACCATAATTATTCACCAGCACTCTGGCAAAATGCGCACGGGTTACCTGCCCCACGCCAGCGAGGGATTGCGCACGTTCAAGTACACCTTCAAACCCACATTTGCTGAGTTTTTCTGCAATGCGCTCGGCGCGGTCTTGTCGCACTTGAGCTTGGCCGGCTAAATTGGCTAAAAAGGCACTGTGTTTGCGATCTACGTTTAAACCAACAATATGGATATCAAAACCATGCCAATTGGTTGATATTTCAACACCATCCACTATGTGCAGGGGCCGTTTCTGTGATGCCTGGGTAAGGTGTGCTTCTTCTAATCCCCCCACCGTATCATGATCGGTTATGGCAAGAACGTCCACCTGCATGGTATGCGCCCTAAGCACTAATTCTTTAGGGGTAAGGTGTCCGTCTGAATATTTTGTATGACTGTGTAAATCTATTTTCAAGGGTCTACTTTCAAACTTTTATGCAAATAATGGGTTGACACAAAGGCCAAATTGTTTTCTTCTATATAGTAGAGTATACGGATTAACAAACTCGATGCCTATCGAAGTTTGAAAAAGTTCGACATAAACACGAGATTATTCATGCATCAAATGACAATCACAACAGCAATTAAGCTTGCAACTTGGTGGTGGCACTCCCTCGATTAACGGGTGGTGTGCGCTTTGGTGCGTAAAAAAAACACAAAAGGCCCGTTTTAACGGGCCTTTTTTTTATTCTTTTGCAGTTGGAGAGTGGCAAAAATGAGTTTAGCGGAACTGGGAACTGTCCCAGGAAAAGTGGAGAAGATTGAGCAGGTTGGTCACTATATTGATGACCCGCTTGCCGCGTTTTCACATCTGTGTGCAGAGCGGCCAAATGCGTTATTGCTTGAGTCAGCTGAAATTGAGTCGAAAGACAACTTGCAAAGTTTGCTGATGGTTGACGCGGCATTACGAATGGAGTGCCATGGCAACCGAGTAATGGTAAGCGCATTGAGCCACAACGGAGCATCTGTGCTTCCACTATTTAGTCAGCATTTGCCTCAAGGGCTAACCTGTATCGAAAATGATGACGCAACGCTAACCTTATTGTGTGAAAGCGCTGATGCATCCTTAGACGAAGATAGCCGACTAAAAGCAGCAAGCGTAATGGATACGCTGCGAGTTGTAATTAACGGCATCACACCTATCAGACAACACCCTCATGCTTTGTTTTTAGGGGGGGTGTTTGCGTATGACATGTTAGCCGGTTTCGAAAACTTACCTGCGGTTGATGAAGGTGAAAACGATTGTCCTGACTTTGTGTTTTACTTAGCTGAAACCCTGATAACCGTTGACCATCAAACTCGTGAAACCCACCTCATTGGCAGTGTGTTTAGTGGCGAAGATGTGGCTCGACAGTATTTTGCGGTATCACAACGACTAGAGTCCTTGCACCAGCAACTGCATACCATGCCTGCCACGCCGTCATTCATTAACAAAAACGCCAATGCGCCAGACGCCTGCGCCGTTTCAGTAGACAAAACAGACGCTGAATTTTGTCACGATGTACACGCCTTAAAACAGCACATTTTGGCTGGCGATATCTTCCAAGTGGTTCCTTCACGTACCTTTTCACTTCCTTGTCCGTCTCCTCTTCTCGCTTACGCCCAACTTAAAGTGCAAAATCCAAGCCCCTACATGTTTTACATGCAGGATGAGGCTTTTTCTATTTTTGGCGCGTCACCCGAGTCAGCATTAAAGTACGACAGTGAAACTAACCAAGTTGAGATTTACCCTATTGCGGGTACACGTCCTCGCGGTAAGCGGGGAGACGGCAGCATAAATCACGATTTGGACAGTCGTATAGAGTTAAACTTACGGGAAGATGAAAAAGAAAAAGCAGAACACATTATGTTGGTGGATCTTGCCCGTAATGATGTGGCGAAAGTCAGCCGTCCGGGCACGCGCTACGTAAAAGATTTACTAAAAGTAGACCGCTACTCTCACGTTATGCATTTAGTGTCACGGGTAGTCGGCCAGCTTAGAGACGATTTAGACGCCTTACACGCCTATCAAGCCTGTATGAACATGGGAACCCTGGTGGGCGCGCCAAAAGTGAGTGCTGCCACCCTAATTCGTGAGACTGAGAAAAAGCGACGAGGCAGTTATGGTGGCGCGGTAGGCTATATAAACGGCCAAGGCGATATGGATACCTGCATTGTGATACGTTCTGCGTTTGTCAAAAATAACACCGCTTATATTCAAGCTGGCGCTGGCGTAGTTTACGACTCTGTAGCGCAAGCCGAAGCGGACGAAACTCGCGCAAAAGCCCAGGCGGTGATAAGTGCGGTGCAATCAGCACTGGCCATGGAGAAACGAGCATGAAAGCGCAAACCACCTTATTCTTACTTGATAACGTAGACTCATTTACCTACAACTTAGTGGATGAACTACGTACCTTAGACTTGGCGATTAGTGTTTATCGAAACACCGTATCCGCAGAGGTTATTTTTGCAAAAATGCAAGAGCAGGCAGCCAAAGGCCCCGTATTATTAATGCTATCTCCCGGCCCTGGCGCTCCTAGCGACGCAGGTTGCATGCCAGCATTGCTGAAACAAGTGGCTGGCGTTTTCCCTGTCATTGGCATATGTTTAGGCCATCAGGCCATTGTGGAATACTATGGTGGAAAAGTTGGGCGTGCCAGCTATGTTATGCATGGTAAATCATCGGCCATTTCTCATACGCAAACAGCCATGTTCAATCAGTTGCCACACCCCTTACACGTTGCCCGTTATCACTCTTTGGTAGCTCACACCCTACCTGACGCACTGGAGGCTTGTGCCACGTGTGAAGATGAAGACGGTTCGCAGACTATTATGGCTGTGATAAATAAAGCCGACGGCATGCTTGGCTTTCAATTTCACCCTGAATCTATTTTAACCGCGCAAGGTAGTATGTTGCTTAAGCAAAGCATCGACTATTTAACGTTGCAGGAATAAGCATATGGTAAACGCAACAACTCTATTAGACGCTTTAATAGCAAAAACATCGCTGTCGCAAACAGAAGCTTACTCGCTATTCAACAGTATTATGCATGGTGAACAAAGTGAATCTATGATTGCAGCAGTGCTTACTGCCTTAAAAATGAAAGGTGAATCGCCGGGTGAAATTGCGGGTGCCGCCAGTGCCATGGTAGCGAATGCATTGCCCTTCCCTACGCCAGAATACGACTTTGCTGATATTGTCGGTACCGGTGGAGACGGCCATAACACGATTAATATTTCCAGTGCGGCTGGCGTCGTCGCCGCGTCTTGTGGTGTAAAAGTAGCTAAACACGGCAATAGAAGTGTGTCGAGTAAATCGGGCTCGGCAGATCTCTTTAAACAGTTTGGCTTAGCACTCGACATTTCCCCAGAAACGTCTAGAAAATGCTTAGATGAAGCAAATTTCACATTTCTATTTGCGCCGGTTTATCATGCAGGCATGCGCCATGCAGCCCCCGTCAGAGCTGCGCTGAAGACCCGAAACTTATTTAACATTTTGGGGCCATTGGCAAACCCTGCCCGACCAACCTATGGTGCTGTCTCCACTCCAATCATGCGCTTCCAACTAACAAAGAGGTGGCGAAACTCGACGATGAACAAGACCTAAGAAGAAAACAGAGCACCAGCAGCAGAAAGAGCCCAT